>Ga0210064_1001341_pt1 | contig 10615 bp, 9 predicted proteins | sample Muzzi_CordC_D2_FD_185531 | JGI IMG/M metagenome (GOLD analysis project Ga0210064, IMG submission 185531) | Wetland microbial communities from San Francisco Bay, California, USA, that impact long-term carbon sequestration - Muzzi_CordC_D2 (SPAdes) | ecosystem: Environmental > Aquatic > Marine >...
CCTAAATTCATCGGGGTACAATGTGCGATCCACCAGATCGCACAGAATATGCCCGATCGTCATGTGGCTTTCCTGAATTCTGGCCGTGACATTCGATGCGACGGTAAATACCAAATCAACGCATCCGGCCAGTTCCCCGGCCCGGCCGGTCATACCGATAGTTGACAGTCCGATTTTCCGGGCGAGTTGAATTGCCTTGATGACATTGGCAGAATTGCCGCTGGTGCTGATGCCCCAGGCAATGTCACCCAGCCGCCCGAGAGCCTGCACCTGTTTGGCAAAAATATCGTCAAAATGGTAATCGTTGCCAATACTGGTAAGCGTGGAGGTGTCGGTTGTCAGGGCAAGGGCCGCCAGGGGAGGGCGCTCTATTTGAAACCGGTTGACAAATTCGGCGGCCAAATGCTGGGCATCGGCCGCGCTGCCGCCGTTGCCGAATATAAGTATTTTGTTACCCCGGTTTAAACAGGCGGTCAGCATATCCGTTGCCTGGATAATATTTTCGATGTTGTTTTCGATACAGCCACGCTTTGTCGCGATACTATCTTCCAATATATTGAAAATAATATTTTTCATTAAATTCAACTTTCAGTTTGGCTTTTTTGCCTCAAGCGCCGCCTTTGTTTTTTTGATGTCATCCGCGGCATCATAGCCGAGTTCCAGCGCTTGCTCAAACTCGCTTAAGGCTTCGTCAAGCAAATTCTGATTGGAATAAAGCTGTCCGAGCCGGTAACGGAAAAGTGCGTTATCCGGGACGAGTCCGACACTTTCACGGCAAAACATCAACGTGATTTCGGGATTTTCGCCCTGGGCTTCAAACAGACACCCCAGGGCTGACATGGCGGCTGCGTCCTGCGGATTTAGCTTGATGGCCTTGCGGTAAGCTGCGATGGCTTCCTGCGGCAGGTTAGCGGCAGCGTGGCAATCCCCCAGATAACGATAAACCGCTCCGGACTTCGGCTCGAAGTCCGCAGCCCGCTCGAGATATAGCCGGGCTTTTTGCGGCTCACCGAGTTCAAGGTAAAGCTTGCCGGTCTGAAAGGCCACCTCGTATGCATCGCCGTTGATGCCATCGGCCTTCAAAAACAATTCCAGGGCCTGGTCGCGTTTTTCGCTTAACATGAAGACCAATCCGAGGTTGTAAAGCGCCATATATTCTTCGGGTTCAAGGGAAATCGCCGTTTTAAACTCCTGGATGGCCGGTTCGTAGTCGCCCAGAATGCCGAAGCATACGCCCAGGCTGTTGTGCACGTTCACATTTGAGGGATCCAGTTTGAGGGCCGTTTTCAATTCTGAGATGGCCCCCTGAATTTCACCTTTTTCATATAGTTTATCACCGCTGATATTCAAACTGATGCTGTCAAAACCAACCGCACTGTCCGGACCAAAAAAGGTCGCATGATCTAGGGCTTTAACGGCGTTTTGCAAAATCTCCGATTTTTGAAACGTGATGGCCGGGTAAGCGGCAATGCCAACGGTGATGGTATGGCGAGTTTTTTCTTTTATGTTTTTTTGTATCCGGTGGATCAATTCGATGGTTTGCGAGCCACTTTTATCGGGGAAAAATACGGCGAGCAAGGCTGAGTCAAGGCCACCCCACATAGCGTTTTTTTCACGGCAGACGGCATCCAGTATTTTGGCCACTTCGATCAGCCCGTCATCTGCAGGGGGCGTGACAGACGCCTCATCGTGCGACGCGTTTTGATCCAGCCGGATGACTGCGGCTGAGAACCGGGCAACAGGCGCCAGTTTCTGCAGGGTCTGATCCACAAAATTTTTATCAAAAAGCAGATTCGGATACGCTGATCGCAGCACCTGATTGGCGTCGCCGACCTTCCTGCGATTGATATCGTTGAGGAGCTCGGTATCTGTTTTCGAAAATATAAAGTGCCGCGCAGACCCGCGGCTGTCAAACAGGGCTTTATCTCTGGCAGTCATGTTTCCACACATTTCAGCAGTTTTTCGAATGCCGTTCGAATGATCGGCAGATCCGCTTCGAGCAGTGTTCGGGGGTCCATTATAAATCGATCATCTTCTATGCGTCCGATAATCGGAGGCGAATTTAACCGCATATTCTTTTCCAGCTTATTGGCGGACATACCTTGAACTTTTATTGCCAAGCATTTGCTCGGCAGTTCCAAAAGCGGCAGGGCGCCGCCACCGGCTTTGGAGGAACGCTCTATCCGGCTGATTTCAAGCTGCGATCCCCCGATGGCGCTAAGATCATCAGCAAGCCTGTCGGCCCGGTCTGCCAGCTCGTTTGAATCCATGGTTAACATCCGCAGGGTTGGTATCTGACGAATTGCCCGGTCTTCATCCCGGTAGAGACGTAAAGTGGCCTCAAGGGCGGCCAGGGTCATTTTATCGATGCGCAGCGCCCTGGCAAGCGGGTTTTGCTTGATGCGGTCCACGATCTGTTTTTTTCCCAAAATAATGCCCGCCTGGGGGCCGCCGAGAAGTTTGTCGCCGCTGAATGTCACCACGTCCACACCGGCGGCGACCGATTCCTGCACGGTCGGTTCTTGGACCAGACCGTATTTTGCAAAATCAATAAATGTGCCGCTGCCGAGATCTTCCATGACCGGCAGACCGTGTTTTGTGCCCAGCCCAACCAGGTCCTTTAACGAGACTTCCGCTGTAAAACCGATGACGCTGTAGTTGCTGCGATGCACCTTCAACATCAGGGCCGTATTGTCACCCAGTGCATTTTCGTAGTCTTTTAAGTGGGTGCGATTGGTGGTGCCGACCTCTTTGAGAATGCCGCCGCTTTTGGCCATTACGTCCGGGACCCTGAACGAACCGCCGATTTCCACCAGCTCACCGCGCGAGACAATGACTTCTTTGCCCCGGGCGAGGGTTTCCAGACAGAGCAGCACGGCCGCTGCATTGTTGTTGACCACCAGGCCGGCCTCTGCCCTGCTGATTTCACACAGAATATCCTCGACGCTGCTGTAGCGGGAGCCCCGTTTACCGGCCGGAAGGTCATATTCCAGATTGGAATAACGCCCGGCAATTTGCGCCAGGTTATCAATGACTTCGGCCGGCAGCAGCGATCGGCCGAGATTGGTGTGCACCACCACACCGGTGGCATTGATCAGGGGTTTCAAATTGGGGGCCATTGCCTTAGCAACGGCTTCTTTGACCAGCTCCATGATCCGGATATCGGTCAGGCTTTGTTCCGCGATGCTTTGGTCGGCGTCCAGAATCCGGTTGCGCCGGGAATCCAGAGTATGACGGATGGAGTTTACCACGACCGTTTTGGGAATATTATCGAAATAACGATCTTTTTTAGATTGCTCCAGCAACAGGTCCACACCGGGCAGCAGGCGCAACAGTTTTTGCTGGTCTTTTGATAAATTAATTCTCATTTCTGCCCCAGGGCCAGTTCCGGTGATGATTCGAATACCCCCAGCGGGATCAGATCGACAACATCGGCAAACCTTTTCACCGATAATCCGATGGCTTCCAGCCGCGATGCCAGAGTTTCGGTGTCCAGACGTTCCAGTTCCAGACCGGAATTGAACCTGGCCATGAGCAAATCCGCCAGATAAACCGTGTGCGCCAGTTCCAAATTGCGGGTCGTCTCTTCCGGCCGGTGATGGTGCCGGATGACGTCGATCAACGATTCGGGAAAAGACCATTTGCGGGCAAGGTCGCTGCCGACTTCGGTATGATCGATGCCGAGAATGGCTTTCTCGGTATCTGAAAAACTACTGCCTTCGTCGTTCAGCTTACGGTAAAAGAGTGGATAGGCCGCGCCGACGTACTGATCGAGGACAACTTTTCCAATATCGTGCAGCAGGCCCGCTGTATAGGCTAATCCCGGTTTTACCAAGCCGGTCAAATTAGCCAGTTTTTCGGAAATGATTGCCGTGCCGATGGCATGATGAAAAAGTCCGCCTTTGCACAGTGAATATCCCGAACCCGGATGGCTGAAATAATTGTCCATCGAAGCTGAAATAACCAATTTAACGAGCATTTGCAATCCGATATAGATCAGGGCATGGTCCAGTGACTCAATTTTATTGGTACCGGCAAACATGACACTGTTACACAGTTTCAGGGTCTTGGCGCTGATGACCTGATCTTTGCGGATCTCTTTGGTCAGTGCTTTGATATCATATTCTTCTTCATCAATCAGCCTCAATATCTTAAGCGCCACCTGGGGAATCGGCTGAATGGCCTCCATTGACTGCGCAATTTCATCGAGCGGGGGCACATGCGCTTCACCGTCCGTTGCAGGCCTATCGCCGCCGGCCGGTTCGATAGTGCATTGCCAGTTTGCCAGGTTCAGGCTCAAACAGGCGGTGAAAAATCCGCCGGTTTCCGATTGCTCGATCTGGATATTTTCTTCTTTGAGATAGCTCATGACGGTATCAACGGTTCGCCCGCCGATGTCCAGCTCTAAATCTACGCTTTCAATCGGACCCACCAGGGCACCGCCGGCAATAAAGGCTTTTAAATTATTTTTAGATACACCTTCATCGTACAGGGCCCTGAGAAAAAGAGGGAAACCGGTGGAAGCATACTTTTCCGGCTGAAAAGAACTTGCCAGGGAAATCGGCTCGGGCAGCAGCAGATGAATCAGTCCGCCGACTCCCGCTTCCTCATCGTAAAGGGCAACGCCGACACAGGTTCCCAGATAGGCATCAAGAACCAGTGGTTTTTTCCGACTGACATAATAACTGCCTGAAGCAACGTGGTAGTGCTGTGCGGTTTGCATAAAAATACCTGTAAATACTGTAAATTATAACTTATACATAGTATATCCGATAAATTCAATATATTTCTTGAGTGCCCGGCGATTCCGGTTGAATAGCTCATTGGAGGCCAACTGCCGTGATATTCTATCTCAGGTGAATTCAGCGGCCTTGTCATTTAAAGACTCGCTGATTGCAAAAAAAATAATATTAACGGGTCACCGAATATTATGATAGCTTATTTATAGCCAGACGGCGGTTATTTGACTGGGTTATCCAAAAAAGGCTTTATGGATAAGCTGATTTAGGATACTAATATAAGGTCAGCAGAAAAACTACAACCCTGGCAAGTTATCCGTTTTTTAAGATTCGGTACCGTTTTTTCCCCTTCTTGGAGGTCTGATGAAAAACATTCTGGTAACCGGCGGATGCGGTTTTATCGGGACCGGCTTTATTCGTCACTTGATACTTGATTCCGACTTTGATGGACGCCTCATAAATGTCGACAAACTGACCTATGCCGGGAACCCCGAGAATCTGGCCGATATTGAGAAAATGTATTCCGAGCGCTACCGTTTCGTAAAAGCCGACATCTGCGACCCGGATGCCGTATCCCGGGTTTTTGACCAATATGCGATCGATGCTGTCTGCCATTTTGCCGCCGAATCCCATGTCGACCGATCCATCGTGGCGCCGGATGCCTTTATCAAAACCAACATTACCGGAACATTCAACCTGCTTGAGGCAGCGCGCCGCCATGCAGGCCGATTGAAGCTCTTTCACCATGTCAGCACCGATGAAGTATACGGTTCCCTGGGGCCTGAAGGTTATTTTACCGAGCAAACCGCATACAGACCCAACAGCCCGTATTCGGCGTCCAAGGCCGCCTCCGATCACCTGGTCAGAGCTTATAATAAAACTTACGGTCTGCCGGTAACCATTTCCAATTGTTCCAATAATTATGGCCCCTACCAGTTTCCGGAAAAATTGATACCCCTGATGATATTAAATGCCCAGGCGGATAAACCCCTGCCGGTCTACGGTGAGGGCAAAAATATACGGGACTGGTTGTACGTCGAAGACCACTGCCGGGCCGTGTGGCAGATTATGAAAAAGGGTACCCGCGGCCAAACCTATAATATCGGCGGACATTGTGAATTGGCCAATATCGATACGGTCCACATGCTGTGCGATGTGCTGGATGAAATGCGGCCCAGAGCGGATCATAGCTCGCGGCGTGATCTGATCACCTTCGTTAAAGACCGGCCCGGGCATGATTTAAGGTACGCCATTGACTGCCGCAAGCTGGAAAACGAACTGGGCTGGTCTCCCCGCGAAACTTTTGAAACCGGACTTAAAAAAACGGTTCAATGGTATCTGGATAATCCGCTGTGGGTGCAAAGGATCCAAAGCGGAAATTACAGGGAGTGGATAGAGCAGCAGTACAACGACTAGAAATGAATAATGACGTATTGAAATGTCGAATGACGAATGACGAATTGTGGAAGTCGCTTCGCTCCATCGTCTTGAATATACCAGTATCAATAGATAAAATCCCTTAATTCAACATTAGTCATTTTTATGAGTTACTACGATGCGACCGGCTAAAGACTACATCATATTCCCGCTGGATGTTGCTTCGACCGATGAAGCCAAACGGTTGGTCGATCTGCTGACCGATTATGTGGGGCTGTTCAAAGTCGGACTTGAGCTGTTTGTGCGGTCCGGTCCGGATATCGTTCGATTCATCAACACGAGCGGTGCAGCCGGGGTGTTCCTGGATTTGAAACTGCACGACATCCCCGCCACCGTATCCCGTGCCATGGCCGGCATTGCCGAGCTGGGAGTCAGGTTCGCCACCGTGCATTGCGGCGAAAGTCAAAAAATGCTTGAAGCGGCGGTTGCCGGAAGCCGGGGGGACGTCGCTATTCTGGGTGTGACGGTGCTGACCAGTGTATCGGCTGAAGATATTGAGGCTGCCGGATATCGGCCCGATTATTACCATGACATGTCCGGGCTGGTCATCCAAAAAGCAGCGATGGCCAAAGCTGTCGGCTGTGCCGGCATTGTGTGCTCCGGTCTCGAAGCGCCGGTGATCAAAAGGCGGTTCGGTAAAGAATTTGTCGCCGTCACGCCGGGGATTCGACCCCAATGGTCATTGGATGAACAGGATGATCAGGCACGGGTCACCACACCGTCCCGGGCTATCAAAAATGGATCCGATTACCTGGTGATCGGAAGACCGATCCGGGATGCTGACGATCCGGTGCGGGCAGCACTGCAGGTTGCCGAAGAGATTGAAGCCGCCATCTTGTAGACAGATCTGTGAAAGCGGCTTTTTGCCGCCATCGGCCGAGAGGGGCATGCCGCTCAAACCGCGGCGACTAACCGCCCCCACATTCCAATTGCTATACGTTCATTTGGATCAGAATATATTAACCGACATTGCAAAGGAGGCTATTTTATGTCATCCGATCAAAAAATGATGGTAACCGTGATACTGCATCATGATCAGTCGAAAACTTTGGAGGAAATTATGGCACACCTGAAAAAAACCGGCTTTTACCGCGAATTTCCGCCCGAAGGCACGGAAATTATATCCTGGGTGGTGGCGATGTCCTACGGATTCATCATCCAACTGCGAATGGCGCCGGCGGCCCTGCGCAATTTGAACCGCTTTATCGAACAAAAAGCATGGGGTGCGTTTCGCTATGAAGTATACCCATCCTATGACTTTGAGCCCATCGCGCAACAATTGAAAGAAACTCATGCCGAAGCCTGATTCGATTTGCTTATTAAAAAAGAAATCTTATCATTTGGATAATTTAAGCCAAAAAATATTTTGAGAAAAATAGATACTTGAATTTTAAAGCATCCATCACCGTGCCCGGTCATTTGGGGCAACTTGATCCCAAACTTCACGGATGGTTTTGGCATGCAAAATTCAGTTATAAGGAGTGATTCAATCTGATGGAATTTGCCGCCAGAATAATGGGAACCGGTTCGGCCCATCCTGAAAAGCGCATCACCAATGACGATGTGGCCCGCAAAATTGCGAAATTCGGGGTTGAGACCAATGATCGCTGGATCCGGGAACGCACCGGGATCCGGGAACGCAGAGTTGTCGATGCGCAAAATCAGGCGGAAACGAACTCCTCTCTGGGCGCTGCGGCGGCCCGTCAAGCGCTGGCCATGGCGGAGAAAACCGCGGAAGATATCGACCAAATCATCTATGGCCCGTCAAGCGCTGGCCATGGCGGAGAAAACCGCGGAAGATATCGACCAAATCATCTATGCCACCTGCACACCGGACACCATCATTCCCTCCACCTCTTGCTGGCTGCAGCAGAAACTCGGTGCCGACCGGGCCTGGGCCATGGATGTCAATGCCGCCTGCTCCGGGTTCGTCTACGGTATTGTCATCGCCGAACAATTCATTCGTTCCGGACATGCCAAAACGGTTCTGGTGGTGGGAGCCGAAGTTTTAAGCCAGTTCGTCAACTGGCAGGATCGAACCTCGTGTATTCTTTTTGGAGATGGTGCAGGTGCGGTTTTGCTGGAGCAGGTTCCGGCCCAAACACCGCATCGCATCCTTTCAAACCATTTGCTGTCAAACGGGGATTTGAACGGACTGTTTCTGATCCCGGCCGGCGGGTCCAAACTGGAAGTCACCCCGGAGCGCTATCATCAAAACCTTCACAAAATTCAAATGAACGGTCGCGAAATTTTTAAGGTCGCCGTCCGGACCCTGGTTGATTGTGCCCAACAGACCCTGGCCAAGAACCAAATGACCATCGCCGATCTGGATTGGTTTATTCCCCATCAGGCCAACATCCGCATTATTGAAGCCGTGGCCGAACGGCTCCAATTCCCGATGGATCGTGTTCTGATCAATGTCGATCGCTTCGGCAATACCTCGGCCGCCACCATTCCGACCGTGCTGGATGAAGCCCTGCGAAACGGGCGCATCCAAGACGGCCAGACAATTCTCTTCGATGCCTTCGGTGCCGGCCTGACTGCCGGCGCGGTATTGCTGCGCTGGTGATGCCGGGCGATCGCTTTGCATACCCCATAATTGCATAACATATTGTATTGGACCTAGGGTGTTTCGACGAAAACCATTGGCCTTATGGATTGATCCTGGATACTGGATGTCTCTGGATTCCATTCCCGGTGCATTCCTGAATATCCAGCATCCAGCATCCAGTATCGAGCATCCAGCATCGATTCACTTCATGAATCTGCTTGGGGTGCAGGCCCGGCACGAGCCGGAACGGAAGCGGGCAGCATCGGACAGCGACAGGATGCCGATGATTTGGCCGGGATCTGCCGCATGCACGAAAAGGCGCTGCACATCTTTTAGCAGCATCTGCTGGATGGCGTCGGCCAGGTCCGAGTCTGCCCCGCAGGATATGACCGGCCTGCTCATGACGTCGGCAGCTCTGGCATCGATTGTCACGCCGTGTTTGTAAGCCACGATCAGGTCCGATTTGGAGACGACGCCAACCGCTTTGCCCGGTTCATTTCTGATTAAAACCGCACCAAAACGTTGCGCGGTCAGCCCTTCGATGACTTGCGCCAGTCCGTCTGCTTCCCGGTAAGCGGTCACATCGGCGGTCATGACGTCTTTTACTTTCAACCGCTGGAAGCGGTCTTCTTCCCTGCGGCGCCGGGCTTTCAGCAAACCCTTGTCGCAGGCCCGGCAATAGCGATAGAGCAACCCGACGATATCCGGATAGGCCAGTACGCCGATCACTTCAATGGAATCAGCGCTTTGCACATACAGCCGGTGAATGCTGTTTTGCTGCATGGTGTCCAGGGATAACTCCAACTCATCATCGGGATAGCAAAAAAGCAGCGGGCCGACCATGATATTTTCAACCGGCGTTGTGATGGGAAAGCCGGCATAAAAAGCACTCATCAGATCGGTTTTGGAAACCACACCCGCCGGAAGCTGATCTTCACCGGTTATGAGAACCGCATTGACCTTGTATTTGATCATACGGTTGATGCCATAATCGATGGGCGCGCTGTGGGGCAGTTGGATCACCTGCCGACGCATGGCTTCTTTTACTGATATGCCGCTCAGGACACTTCTTCTTTCGACCCTGGGCATTTAGTTAACTCCTGGTTTTAGAAAATTTTACAAAATAAAATTCAGTAGAATTTAGTAAATGATTGGGGTCAGCCTTGTGGGGGCGGCTTTCAGCCGCGATATAAGATGTTTTTCCAAATGAGCTTAACGCAGACTGCATATACGAAAGGCATTGATCTAAATTTTAAATCGCGGTTGAAAACCGCTCCCACAACCCAAAAAGTATTTAGTTGTCTGAACTGGGGGTCAACCCAATCCGGCCGGTGTTAAACCAGAAATTTTCTGAGCAAATGGTGAAAAACATCTGAAACAAATACAATGCCGACAATCTCCAGTCCGTCAACCACCGGCAACCGCCGGATATGTTTTTTGATCATGATGTCGGCGATGACCATCAGGTGGGTATCCGGGGAAATGGTCACCACCTCGGGGGTCATGATGTCACCCACCAGAATTGATTTTACTTTTTCCAGCCGTTCATCATACAGTTCCGACGGATCGATATCTTCCATTTCGCCCCAGATGTGAGCATGCTTGGGCTGAATAAACAACAGGATGTCATACATGGACAGCATGCCCACCAGATGATCATTTTCGTCGGTGACCATCAGGCCGAAAACTTTTCTTTGCTCATCCTCGACCGCTGTTTGAAAATGTTTGACGGCCTCAGCGATGGTGTCCCCGGGAGACAGGGCGTGAAACCTGGTTTGCATAATTTCGCGGGCAATCATTTTGGGAAGACTCCTGAAATCCGGCTGATGGAAAATGGAATAGGCATTATGGTTTTGATTTAACTGTCAATATTCAAATATCGAAGGCC
>Ga0210064_1001342_pt1 | contig 10590 bp, 9 predicted proteins | sample Muzzi_CordC_D2_FD_185531 | JGI IMG/M metagenome (GOLD analysis project Ga0210064, IMG submission 185531) | Wetland microbial communities from San Francisco Bay, California, USA, that impact long-term carbon sequestration - Muzzi_CordC_D2 (SPAdes) | ecosystem: Environmental > Aquatic > Marine >...
AAAGCAGGCCGAAGGCGATCGCGGCCGTGCAGCGCGGGAGCTTCCGCCGCCGCGTCCGGTCCGGCCCGCGGATCGCACGCCCCGCTCGAGTCGTCGACTCAGCCACCGTACCCCAGGGCCTTCAGCCGCAGCTTCATCTCGGGATCCACTGCGCCCGGCAGCGTTCCCTTGCTCGCGGCCTCGTCGGCGAGGTGGCGCTCGTAGATCGCGCGCAGCTCCGCGACGACGTCGGGATGCTGCCGTGCGACGTTTCGCGATTCGCCGTTCTCGGCGTTCAGATCGTAGAGCTCCTCGCGCACCAGCCGCGCGGCGAGCTCGGCCGGAACCTCCGGCAGCGAGCCGGGATCGACATCGATCAGCTCGTGCGGATCCGAGCGAACGTACTTCCAGTCGCGCGTCTGGACGCCGCGCCGGATCAGGCCGATCTTCGTCTCGCTGCCGTTCGGCAACGTGACCGGCGTCGCGAACGCCACGTGGGCGGGATAGTAGGTCTCCATGTAGGCCACCCGCTCCCCACCCACGCGGCCGGTCAGACGCGAGAACAGCCGCTCGATCCCGGGAGCGACGAGGGGCAGCAGGCTCTCACCGGAGACCTCGCGTTCGTCCTCGATGCCGATGGCGTCGAGGATCGTCGGGTAGATGTCGACGTTGCGCACCAGCCCCGGAACCCGAACGCCCGCAGCGACCCGCGGCGGGTAGCGCAGGATCAACGGAACCCGCATCGTGGCGTCGTTGAGCAGCTGACCGTGACCGACCAGCCCCTGCTCGCCGAGGCTCTCGCCGTGATCGGCGTGGAAGACCACGAGCGTGTTGCTGTCGAGTCCCGCCTCGACGAGCCCTGCGAGCAGCCGGCCCACCTCCCGATCGGTGTTCTCGGTATCGGGATCGTACATCCCGATCCGTCGTTGCTCGCGGCGATCTTCGGCGACCCGCCAGTCCGGCTTCTCGTGCGGGCCGAAGTAGTGAACCCAGAGGAAGAAGGGCGCGTCGCGCTCCTGCGCGAGCCACGCGAGCGCCGCGTCCGTCACCTCGGAATCCTCGCGACGGCTGTCGTTCAAGGCCTTCGAGAGGATGAAGAAACGCTGGCGGTCGGGAGCCTCGAAGAATTCACTCTCGATGTGTTCGAATTCGTGACCCGGCATCGACCAGATCGGCGTCGTGAACTCGTCGTCGTAATGTCCGAATCCCTGGTCGAGCTGGAAGATCGAATCGAGCGGGAAGGAGCCGACGATCGCCGCAGTGGTGTAGCCGGCCTCGGTCAGCACCTCTGCGAGCGTGACGTTTTCCAGCGCGAGGCGGTTCGCATTGGTCGACTTGAAGCCGTGGCGGGTCGCGTAGGTGCCGGTCATCACCGACGACATCGACGGCGTCGTCCAGGGCGTATCGGCGAGCGCCGTCTCGAACAAAGCGCCTTCCGCAGCCAGGCGATCGATGTTCTTTGTATCGATCGCGTCGTAGCCGTAGGCGCCGAGTCGATCCGGGCGCAGCGTGTCGACCGTGACGAGCAGCACGTCGGGACGTACCGGAGGCTCGCTCCCGCAAGCCAGGATCGCAGCCGCGACGAAGACGAGCGACCGCTGCGCGATGATTCTCGGGAACGACATCGTTTCCGGAGTGTATCGACTCGCGGCGGAAGGTCGCGTCGTCAAACGCCGATCCCGCGCACTCGAATCAGCGGACCTTCCGGATCGCGCGCGTCGCCGAGATCGACCTCGCCCTCGATCGCCCACAGGCCGTCGCCCTCCGGGTCCGACAACACCTGGAATACCCGCCATTTTCGCGGCGCGATGGGCGTGAGCTGCGTGTTGTGCGCCTGCCGGGCTGCCGGCGTGAAGAGGATCCGATCGTATTCGTCGAAAAACGGCTCGAGGGCCCGCTCGAACCGCTCGGCGTCCCACGGGTCGTCCACGTCCGGGCGAACGCCGGCCGCGGCGGCTTCGCAATCCCCCTTGGCCAGCGCGGCGACCAGCGCGTGCAGCTCGGCGCGAACACGCGCCGCGAGCAACCGCGGCTCGGCCGCGAGATCGAACACGCGCTCGGGCGCCGCCTCGTCGGGCGCGGCGGGGGAAAGCAGGGCTTCCCAGGCTTCGACGAGGCTGGAATCGACGCGCCCGATCAGCGTCCGCAGGAAGGCGATCAGGTCGAACACCGAATCGGTCTTGGCGGCGATCGGCACCGTCTTCACCAGCGTGTTGTGGACCTGGCTCAGGTAGCGAAGCAGCACGCCTTCGCTGCGCGCCAGCCCGTATTCGCGCACGTAGTCGACGAAGCTGTGGTAGCCCTCGAAGATCTCGCGTGCGATCGACTTCGGCCGGATGTTCTCGCCGCCCACCCATGGATGCGTCTGTTCGAAAGCGTTGAAGGTCGCGTAGATGAACTCGGCGTTCGGCTTCGGATGCGTCACATCCTCGAGCCGGGCAATCCGATCCTCGTAGGGAACCCCCTCGGCCTTGAGGCGATCGATCAGCTCCGTCTTCGCCTTCGAGATCTGGGCCTGCAGCACCACCCGCGGATTCTCGAGGATCGCCTCGACGAGGCTGAGCAGGTCGAGCACGTAGTCGGGTGCCTCGGGCTCGAGCACTCCCAGTCCCTCGACGAGATAGAGCGACAGGGTATTGTGCAACGAAAAATCGAGTTGCAGGTCGGGTTGGACCCGAGCGACCGGGCCGCGACCGTCCGGGCCGCGCACCACTTCGGCGATTCCCGCGAGGCGCAGCGAGCGGAACAACACGGCGGCCCGGCGGCGCAACCGCGATTTCGAGGCGCGGGTCTCGTGAGAGCGGTCGATCAGCTCCACGAGCGCGCGATAGCCGCCCCCGTTCGCCGGGTCGCGCTGGAGCAGGGCGACCACCATGCCGTGGCTCACTTCGAAACGCGACTCGAGCAGCTCGGGCTCCTGGTGGATCAGCCTCTGGAAGGTGTCTTCGTTCCACGGCACGAACCCGCGGGTCGGCGGCTTCTTCTTCACGAGCTTGCGCTTGCGGCCCGCGGTTGCCTCGGCTCGCGTGGCCAGACGGAGATTCTCGATCACGTGCTCGGGCGCCTGGCATACGACACTGCCCTCGTCATCGAAGCCCTTGCGCCCGGCTCGGCCCGCGATCTGCTTGAATTCGCGTGCGCTCAGGATCGCGACCTTCTCGCCGTCGAACTTGCAGAGCTTGCTGAACAGCACCGTCCGGATCGGGATGTTCACGCCGACGCCGAGCGTGTCGGTGCCGAAGATCACCTTGAGCAGCCCCTGCTGGGCCAGCCGCTCGATCAGCAGCCGATACTTGGGCAGCAGGCCCGCATGGTGCACTCCGATGCCGTGACCGACGAAGCGACGCAACTCCTTGCCGTAGGCCGAGTCGAAGCGGAAGCTCTTGATCTCGTCGGTGATCCGGCGTTTCTCTTCTCGCGTCGCGATGTTCGCACTCGTCAACCCCTGGGCCCGCTCGGCGCATTCGCGCTGGGTGAAGCTGACGACGTAGACGGGATACTTCCGGGCCCGCAGCAGCGCCTCGATCGTCTCGTGGATCGGTGTCGTGCGATACTCGAAGTCGAGCGGGACGGGGCGCTCGCCGCTGGCGACGTGGCAGACGTCGCGTCCGGTGAACTCGCGCAACTGCTCCTCGATCCGCGCGGTGTTCCCGAGGGTTGCGGACATCAACAGGAAACGCGTATCGCGCAGGGTGATCAGCGGGATCTGCCACGCGACGCCGCGTTCGCGATCGGCGTAGTAGTGGAATTCGTCGAGCACCACATAGCGGGCGTCGACCGAGTCGCCGCCGGCGAGCGCCATGTTGGCGAGCACCTCGGTGGTGCAGCAGATGATCGCCGCCTCGTGGTTGATGCTGGCGTCGCCGGTCAGCATGCCGACCGCGTCGGGGCCGAAGTCCTCGCACAAGGCGAAGAACTTCTCGCTCGTGAGAGCCTTGATGGGCGCCGCGTAGAACGATCGCTCGCCCTCGCACATCGCGCGGAAGTGCAGCGCGGTCGCGACCAGCGACTTGCCCGATCCGGTCGGGGTCCCGAGGATCACGTGTCGGTCCGACATGATCTCGAGCAGCGCCTCTTCCTGCGCCGCGTAGGGCTCGAGGCCGATGTCCTCGACCCATTCGAGGAAGAGGCCGAGGATCCGGTCGGGGTCCGTGGTGCCGCCGGCCGGGATGCGGCTCACCAGCGAAGGGCGACCCGACTCCTCGGCACGGGACGACTCCGGGGGCGCGACATCCGACATGCGGGCAGGCTAGCAGGGCGACGGCGAGCCCCCGATTCGAGCGAGCGGCCACGCGACGCCGCGGAAGTCCCGCTCGCGGTGCGCCCCGCGCGCGGCTAATCTCGCCCGCCTACCGGGAGGAACGCCACATGGCGAAGCGCATCGACTGGCACTACGACCGCAAGGGCTGAACGAGCTGCGCCCGAGCGTCCAAGTTCCTGGACGCCAGAAAGATCGAATCCAGGGAAATCGTTCCCGCCAGCCGCAAGCTCGGCAAGCGGGACGCGGCCGCCTTTGCGAAGGCGGCGTCGAAGGTCTACGTCGCCAAGGGCAAGAAGATCGACGAATTCACGCCGGCCGGGAAGGCCGACGCGGCCACGGTGGCCGCGATGCTCGGACCGACCGGAAATCTGCGCGCTCCGTGTCTGCGAGTCGGCAAGACCGTGATCGTCGGCTGGAACGAAGAGCTCTACGAGCGGATCTTCGGCTGAAGCGCCGCCGCGCGATTCGATCGACCGATCGGATCACGCGCGGCGGATCACCACCAGGCGCCCGAGCAGCTCGGGCGCCGGCGGAGCGGCGGGCTCGTTGAACTCGATGCGGGGCCCCACCCCCTGGACCACGCGAATCCCCGCGGCGGTCTCGACGAAGCCCTTGATCCGCAGGGCGCCCGTGTCGCGCAGGCGCTCGGCGAGCCGCTCCGGCTCGAGACCCGCCTCGACGGCGAGCTCCTCGCTCACGAACTGCTCGTGGTGGTGCTCCGGAACGTCTCCGCCGCGACGACGGCAGGCGCCTTGCAGCGACTCGGGTGGAAACAACAGCAGCGGGTCGACGTCACCGTAGACACTCCGCACCAGCGGTGCATCGGGCTCGAGCTCGCGCAGCAACGCCTCGAGTCGCGGCAGCTCGCTCGGCTCGACCCGGTCGATCTGGTTCAGCACCAGGAAGTCCGCCGACGTCAGCTGCTGCTCGAAGGTGGCGTCGAGGTCCCGTCCGTGCGCGAGCTGCTCGGCGTTCACGACCACGACCGCGACGTCTTCGCCCGCCCAGTCGGAGACCGGCGGGCGCCAGAAGTTGATCTGCACGTCGAACGGCAGCGCCACCCCCGAGGTCTCGACGATGATCCGATCCGGATCGACGCTCTCGTGAATCCGCTGCAGCGTCTCGACCAGCTCGTCGGAGAGGCGACAACAGATGCAACCGCCTTCGAGTTCGATGTAACCGTCGCCGAGCTCTCCGAGCAGCGCCTGGTCGATCCCGAGCTCGCCGAATTCGTTCGACACCACCGCGACCCGCACACCGCGTCGCTGCGCGTCTTCGAGCAGCGCCCGAACCAGCGTCGTCTTCCCGGAGCCGAGGAAGCCCGAGACCACCAACACCGGGGTGCGGCGATCGCCGCGCTCAGCCTTCATCGCGCCCAGCCTAGCCCGCATTTACAGCGCGGCCCGGAAGATGATATGCAGGTGTTCGCCCGCGGCGCCCAGCCGCGCTCGGCTCGGAGGCGAGATGCGCCGCATCGCTTCGCTCAGCGCTTTGTTGATCCTGGTGATCGTCGCGATCGTCTGGTTGCGGTCGATCGCGGGCTGAACGGCCGGAGGCGCCCGCCCGCCATCGGACCCGCGCCGGCCGCGTCCCACTTCCGCATCACTCCGCAAGGCCCGGAATCTGCTCCAGGGAGGCGGATACTTCGTCCGCATCCGTACCGGCGACTTGCGGTAGAGCCAGCAGGTGCGTCATGCCGAGCGTCTCGCGGTAGCGTTGCACCTGGTCCGCAACCGCTTCGGGCTCTCCTACCAGCGCCCAGTCGTCGATCTCCGCCTCGGCGTGGCGACGCAGGCTCGCGATCGGAGCCGCCGCGAGTGCGGCTGATTGTCGTGCGAGTGATTCGCGCACGCGCCCGAGCAAGGCCCGATTGCGACTGACGAACACGTTCCGCAGGATCGGTACCGCGAGCGGTTCGTCCGCGGCGGCGGGATCGCGCGCATCGCGATGACGCGCGTAGTTCTCTTCGAGCACGGCGAGCGACTCCATCGGCGACGCCAGATAGGGCAGGCCGAGGCGGCCCGCTTGCGCGACCGCCTTGGGTCCGAAGCCCGCCACCCAGACGGGCGGGTGGGGCTGCTGCACCGGCAGCGGCGCGAGCATCACCGGACGGTCGTCGGCGTCGACCGCCACGGCTTCGCCGCGCCAGGCCGACCGGATGATCGCGAGCGAGGCCTCGAAACGGTCGCGCTTCTCCTTCACGGGCACGTCGAAGGCGCGGAACAATGCCGAGCGGAAGCCGCGGCCGACTCCGAGGATCACGCGACCGCCCGACAGGCGATCGAGCTCGGCGACCTCGGCGGCGACGTGCAAGGGGTGGCGCACGGTCAGCAGATACGAGGTCGTCGCGAGCTGCAAGCGGGTCGTGCGCACCGCGGCCGCGGCCAACAGCAACAATGGCGCAGGCATCGAACGGCGACCCGCAAAGTGGCTCTCCGGCAGCCAGAACGATCGGAAGCCGAGCGCCTCGGCGCGTTCGGCCTGCCGGGCGAGCGATTGCGCGCTGCCGCTGCGATCTTCGCCCCACGGCGTGACGCCGATGTGGAGCCCGGCTGCCGCGCCGTGCTGATTCGTCTGGCTCACGTCCTCGACGCCTCCCTGCCGGTCGTTCCGCGCAGCGGTCGACTCGCCGCACCGGCCCCTGGAGTAGTCGACAACGATCGGAACCGCACGGCCCCCGAGGGGAATCGACCGCTGCGGACCCGCAGTCAGCCGAGAAATTCTGTAACATGTTCCCGCTTAAAGAAGCCAAACCCGCCGGTTCTGCTGGCAGAACGAGCAAGAATCCCCCCATTTCCTCGCCGCCCGTGCGCGTGCGCCGGTTCACCCCCGGGCTCCGCGCAGCAGGGTTTCGACACGAAGCCGGGGCGGCCGAGGCGAATTCATGCACATCGACTTCACCCCGGAGCACAGGGCGCTCCGCAAGCAGATTCGCAACTACTACCGCGAGCTCTTCACGCCGGAGCTGCGAGCGGCCTTCGAAGCCGAGCACGAAGAGATGGGAGGGCCGGTCTTTCGCGAGATCGTCGGACGGATGGGCAAGGACGGCTGGCTCGGAATCGGCTGGCCGACCGAGTACGGCGGCAAGGGCTTCACGGCGCTCGAACAATTCATCTTCTGGGACGAGACCAACCGCGCGCGCGCCCCGCTGCCGATCATATCGGTCAACACCATCGGCCCGACCATCATGAAATTCGGGACCGACGCGCAGAAGTCCGAACTCCTGCCCAAGATCATCCGCGGCGAACTGTTCTTCGGCGTCGGCTACACCGAGCCGTCGGCTGGAACCGATCTCGCTTCACTCACGACGCGGGCCGTGCGAGAGGGCGACGAGTACGTAATCAACGGCCAGAAGATCTTCACGACGCACGCGCACGACTGCGAATACATCTGGCTCGCCGCGCGCACCGACCCGGACGCCCCGAAACACAAGGGCATCTCGATCATTCTCGTCCCGACCGACACGCCCGGATTCTCGTACACCCCGATCTACACGCTCGGCCGTGAACGCACCAACGCGACCTTCTACGAGAACGTGCGAGTACCGGTTTCGAATCTCGTCGGTGAAGAGAACCAGGGTTGGCTTCTCATCACCTCGCAGCTCAACCACGAGCGCATCACTCTCGCCGCTCCGGGCGTCGCCGACCGCATGCTCGACGAGGTCTGGCGCTGGGCGGCCGAAACTCCGTCGCCCATGGGCGGCCGGATGATCGATGAGGGCTGGGTGCAGATCCAGCTCGCGAAGATCTACGCCAAGCTCGAAGCGTTGAAGGTCCTGAACTGGCGATCGGCCTGGTCGATCAACTACGGCGTTCCCGACATGGCGGAAGCCTCCGCGCTCAAGGTCTTCGGAACCGAGTTCCTCGGCGAAGCCTACTCGTTGCTGCTCGAGATCACCGGCGCCGCCGGCATGATCAAGAGCGGCGAGCCGGGCGCACTCTGGGACGGCCTGCTCGAAAGCTCGTACCGCACCGCCGGGACGTACACCTTCGGCGGCGGCGTCAACGAAGTCATGCGAGACATCATCGCAGCAGCGGGCCTGGGGCTTCCCCGGGGCAAGCGCTGACGAGAACGAGGTCCTGATGGCAACTCCCAAGGAAGAATTCGAAAGACAGCTGCAGCGGTTCGTCGGCCTCGAGATCGGCGCACCCGAGATCGGGCCCGACCCCGTCAACGAGCCGATGATCCGCCACTGGTGCGAAGTGATGGGGGACATGAACCCCGTCTACACCGATCCCGACGCCGCGACGAAATCGGCGCACGGCGGGATCGTGGCGCCGCCGACCATGTTGCAGACGTGGATCCTCGACGGCTTCGACATGGCGACGCCCGAAAAGCAGGCGATGAACAAGCAGCGCGAGCTGCACGCGCTCTTCAACGAGCATGGCTACACCGGCGTGGTCGCGACGAACTGCGACCAGGGCTACGACCGCTACCTGCGACCGGGTGACCAGGTGAGCGGCACGACGGTGATCGAATCGATCTCGGAAGAGAAGGCCACTGCGATCGGCATCGGCTACTTCATCGAGACCCGCACGACCTTCCGCGACCAGAACGGCGAGCAGCTCGGCTGGATGGTCTTCCGGGTACTCAAGTTCAAGCCCGGCCAGCAGCCCGCTGCGGCGCAGACGGAAGCCGACAGCGCGCCGGCGACTCCGGTCCGACTTCGCGCACCGCGCACGCACGACAACGGCTGGTGGTGGGACCGTATCGACGAAGGCGAGCTGCACATCCAGAAGTGCGGCGAATGCGGCGTGTTGCGCCATCCGCCGCGGCCGATGTGCGGCGAGTGCCGCTCGGTCGACTGGACGAGCGTCGTCTCGACGGGCAAGGGCGTGATCAACAGCTACGTGATCATGCATCACCCGCCGATCCCCGGATACGGCTTCCCGATCGCGTGCGCCCTCATCGACCTCGAGGAGGGCACGCGCATCATCTCGAACATCGTCGGCTGCGAGCTCGACGAGGTCCACATCGGCATGAAGGTCGGCCTCTCGATCGAGAACGTCGACGCAGACATGAAACTTCCCCTCTTCAAGCCCGTGCAATAGGCCGAGTCCATGGACTTCAACTTCAGCGAAGAACAGACCATGCTCCGGGACCTCGCGCGCGAGATCCTGGAACAGGAAGTCACCCAGGAATTCCTACGCAAGCTCGAGAAGGATCCGGATTGGGTCGGCCACGAAGTGTGGCGGAAGCTCGCCCAGGCCAACCTGCTGGGCCTCGCCGTTCCCGAGGAGCTCGGAGGCATGGGCTTCGGAATCATCGAGCTGTGCCTGCTGCTCCAGGAGGTCGGCCGCACGGTGGCGCCGATTCCCGCGTACGCGACGCTCGTGCTCGCCGGGCTGCCGATCGCCGAGCACGGCACGCCCGAACAACGGCAGCGCTGGCTCGAACCGATGGCGGCCGGCAAGGCCTTCCTGTCGGGCGCCTACGTGGACGCGGGCTCCGCGGACGCCGCCGATCCCGCCACGACGGCGGTGACCGACGGCGACGGCTGGCGACTCCACGGCGTGAAGTGCTTCGTTCCGGCCGCTCACCTGGCCGAGCGAATTCTCGTGCCCGCGGCGACGTCCGACGGGCCGGGCCTCTTCCTGGTCGATCCGAAGGCGCAAGGCGTCGAGCTGACGCGCCAGGAGATGACGAACTGCGAGCCGGTCTTCGAAATGCGGCTCACGAACGTCCGAGTCGGGATCGACGACCTCCTGGGTGGAGACGTGGAGTCGGGTGCCGCCCGGATCTCGCGCGCGTTCGACTGCGCGCTGACCGCGCTCGCGGCGACGCAGCTCGGCGTCTCCGAGAAGGCGCTCGAGATCACCGTCGGCTACGTGTCGCAACGCGAGCAGTTCGGAGCGCCGACCGGAACGCTGCCCGCGGTGCAGCACCGCAGCGCGAACATGTACATCGACCTCGACGCGCTGCGCTGGACCACCTGGCGCGCAGCCTGGATGATCTCGGACCACCAGCAGGCCTCGCGCGAGGCCATGGTTGCAAAGATCTGGGCCGGCGAAGCGGGCAACCGGATCGCGGTCGCCTCCCAGCATCTGCACGGCGGCGCGGGCGTCGACCGCGACTACCCGCTGCACCGCTATTTCCTCTGGTCGAAATACCTCGAACTCACGCTCGGAGCCGCGATGCCGCAGCTCGCGAGGCTGGGTCGGGACATGGCCCGGACGGGCCCGCAGGAGCTTCGATGAGCCACGACACCCTGGACTTCCGGTCGGTCGAGGTCGGTGACGCGCTTCCCGAGCTGCCGATCGATCTCACCGTGAGCTTGATCGTCGGCGGCGCGCTGGTCTCACGCGACTTCACACCGGTCCACCACTCCAAGCAGGCCGCGCAGGACGCCG
>Ga0210064_1001343_pt1 | contig 10587 bp, 12 predicted proteins | sample Muzzi_CordC_D2_FD_185531 | JGI IMG/M metagenome (GOLD analysis project Ga0210064, IMG submission 185531) | Wetland microbial communities from San Francisco Bay, California, USA, that impact long-term carbon sequestration - Muzzi_CordC_D2 (SPAdes) | ecosystem: Environmental > Aquatic > Marine >...
ACCCGGCCATGGCAGCCTTTGGCAAACAGCTGAACGATGTTGACCTGGCGGCCGTGATCACCTACGAGCGCAACGCCTTCGGCAACGATACCGGTGACGTGGTGCAGCCGTCAGACGTCGCTGCTGCCCGTTAAGGAATTCAGGAATTATCCAGTGGAGGTATGAATTGATGAGTACAGCAACCACACACGACGATCATCACGATCATCGCCCGTCCGGCATCATGCGCTGGATTACCACCACCAACCACAAGGACATCGGTACCCTGTACCTGTGGTTTTCCTTCACCATGCTGCTGATCGGCGGCGCCATGGCCATGGTAATCCGTGCCGAGTTGTTCCAGCCCGGGCTGCAGATCGTCGATCCGCAGTTCTTCAATACCATGACCACCATGCACGGCCTGATCATGGTGTTCGGCGCGATCATGCCCGGCATGGTCGGCCTGGCTAACTGGCAGATTCCGCTGATGATCGGTGCCCCGGACATGGCGCTGCCGCGCATGAACAACTGGAGCTTCTGGATCCTGCCGTTCGCCGGCACCATGCTGATCAGCACCCTGTTCATGGAAGGCGGCGGCCCGGCATTCGGCTGGACCTTCTACGCCCCGCTGTCCACAACCTTCGCGCCTGCCAGCACGGACTTCTTTATCTTCGCCGTGCACATGCTGGGCTTCTCCTCCATCATGGGCGCCATCAACATCATCGCCACCGTGCTGAACATGCGCGCCCCCGGCATGACCCTGATGAGGATGCCGCTGTTCGTCTGGACCTGGTTCATCACCGCGTTCCTGCTGATCGCCGTGATGCCGGTGCTGGCGGGTGCGGTCACCATGATGCTTACCGACCGCAACTTCGGCACCAGCTTCTTCGATGCTGCCGGTGGCGGTGATCCGGTGCTGTTCCAGCACGTGTTCTGGTTCTTCGGGCACCCGGAGGTGTACATCATGATCCTGCCGGCCTTCGGCGTGATCTCGGAGATCATCCCGACCTTTGCCCGCAAGAAGCTGTTCGGCTACAGCTCCATGGTATACGCAACGGCCTCCATCGCCTTCCTGTCATTCATCGTGTACGCACACCACATGTTCACCACCGGCATGCCGGTCGCGGGTGAGCTGTACTTCATGTACGCCACCGTCATGATCGCGGTACCGACCGCGGTGAAGGTATTCAACTGGACCGCCACCATGTGGCGCGGCTCGATGACCTTCGAGACGCCGATGCTGTGGGCGATTGCCTTCGTGTTCCTGTTCAGTATCGGTGGCTTCACCGGCCTGATGATGGGTATTGCCCCGGCCGACATGCAGTACCACGACACCTATTTCATCGTGGCGCACTTCCACTACGTGCTGGTGACCGGCGCGCTGTTCGCCATCATTGCCGCTGCCTACTACTGGCTGCCGAAGTGGACCGGCCACATGGTTGACGAACGCCTTGGCAAGATCCATTTCTGGTGGTCAGTGATCTCCGTGAACGTGCTGTTCTTCCCGCAGCACTTCCTGGGCCTGGCCGGCATGCCGCGCCGCATTCCGGACTACTCACTGCAGTTCGCTGACTGGAACATGATCTCCAGTCTCGGCGGCTTCGCCTTCGGCCTGGCGCAGGTGTTCTTCGTGTTCATCGTGATCAAGACCATTCGCGGCGGCGAAAAGGCCTCGGGTCAGGTATGGGAAGGTGCCCACGGGCTGGAATGGACCGTTCCGTCACCGGCCCCGTATCACACCTTCGAGACGGCACCGGAAGTCAAGTAAAACCGGGAAGGCACGGGCGGTGACGCCCGTGCCCGCCCAAAACTGACGAGCAGAACATGACACAGGAAGAGCTGAAGCACCGCGCCACCCGCAAGACCCTGACCATTGTGGTCCTGGTGCTGGTCGTGCTGGCCATTTATATCGGCAGCTTCTTCGTGGTCTCCGGCTGATATGGACGCCAGCGAACGCACTGCAGCCAATCGTCGAATCGTCAGGCGTCTGCTGATTGCCGCCGTCGCCATGTTCGGCTTCGGGTTTGCGCTGGTGCCCTTGTATAACGTGTTCTGTGACATTACCGGTATCAACGGCAAGACCGGACGCATCGAGGCGGAAGCCGCACTCAGTCAGCGGGTGGACATGGAGCGCACCGTTACGGTCGAGTTCCTGTCTTCCGTGCACGGTGACCTGGACTGGGACTTCAAGCCTGTGGTCAGACGGGTCAAGGTCCATCCGGGTGAGGTGACCGAAGTACACTACATGGCCAGAAACAGGATCGGGGAAACGGTGACAGGGCAGGCAGTGCCCAGTCTCGCGCCGGGACTTGCGGCGAAGTATTTCAACAAGACGGAATGCTTCTGCTTCACCCGCCAGACCCTGGGGCCGAACGAAGAAAAGCTCATGCCACTGCGCTTCGTGGTGGATCCTGAACTGCCCGAGGATGTCGGGACAGTATCCCTGTCCTATACATTCTTCCATGCGGAATCCGCTGAGCCGGCCGGCAAGCAGGCAGGCGTGCTCGAGGAATTGCAGGGGTCAGCGGCTCCCGCCAGCGGAGCACAGCTGTAGCAAAAACGATTTTTTACTGAACATCATGTACTCAGAGGGAGTTATCAATGTCAGCATCTAAAGGGGGTTACTACCTGCCGGATCCCAGCCACTGGCCCATCGTCGGTTCTGTCGGCATGTTCCTGCTCTTGTTCGGCTTTGCCAGGTTCCTGCATGGCAACAGCAGCGTCATCATGCTGGTCGGCGCAGCGATTGTTATCATCATGCTGTTCGGCTGGTTCGGCACGGTCATCAACGAAAGCCTGGCCGGCAAGTACAACGACAAGGTGGACATGTCCTTCCGCATGGGCATGGGCTGGTTCATCTTCTCCGAGGTCATGTTCTTCGCGGCCTTCTTCGGCGCCCTGTTCTACGCCCGCATGTACTCCGTGCCGTGGCTCGGCGGTGCAGGCAACAACGCCATGACCCACGAGCTGCTGTGGTCCGGGTTTGATGCCGTATGGCCTACCAATGGCCCCGGTGCCGTAGGCGGCGAATACACTCCCATGGGTGCCTGGGGGATTCCGGCCATCAATACCCTGATCCTGCTGTCCAGTGGCGTGACGGTTACCTGGGCACACTGGGGGCTGAAGAAGGGCGATCGCACCCAGTTGATTCTGGGCCTGATGGCCACGGTTGCCCTGGGCTTCCTGTTCCTGGGTCTGCAGGCATACGAGTACCGCCACGCCTGGCATGAAATGAACCTGACGCTCGGTTCCGGCATCTACGGTACCACTTTCTACATGTTGACCGGTTTCCACGGCCTGCATGTGACGCTGGGTGCCACCATGCTGCTGGTCATCCTGATTCGCAGCATGAAGGGCCACTTCACGGCGGAGCATCATTTTGCCTTCGAGGCCGTGGCCTGGTACTGGCACTTCGTTGACGTCGTCTGGCTGGGACTGTTCGTTTTCGTCTACTGGCTGGTCTAGACACTGGGCTGTATATGAAAGGGCGCTGCTTGCAGCGCCCTTTTTATTGCCTGCAGGGATGCAGGAGTTAGGGTAACGCAGGACGCAGTTACCGGGGAGAAGGTGAGTCCTGAAGCGGTCGAGGGGCTGGCCTGGGCCATGCAGTCGGCAACGCTCTGCTGGGACGCCTGAATGTATTTGCCAACCAGTCGCGTAGCAGGTTGGTGCTCCTGCAGGCACATCACAAGTGCCGGCAGCAGAAGCGATGTCGCCCTGGACGGCGCAGAATCGGTTGGCGGTCCTGGCGTGGCGGCCGGAGGCCCGGGTCCCCGGCGTGGCGCTGCTATCGGCTAGGCGCCGACGCCATGTGGTTGCAGCAGGCCGGTGGCATAACCGATCATCAGCAGCACGAACAGCAGGACCGACAGGCTGATGCGTACGGTCAGCGCCCTGACCGTGCGGTCCGAGTTGCCCTTGTCCCTGATCAGGAAAAACAGGCCGCTGAACAGGCTCCCGATGATGGTGAACAGGATCAGGACGACTAGGATTTTTGTGTACATGGGGATAACCGAGCAGGTGGACTTGAGTATGGCTGCCAGTATAGCAAATCGGGTGCCTGAATGAGGGTCGCTGGATTTGAATTCAGGCCCGGCCTGTGGCCGACGCTGGCAACGCTGGCCTTGTTGCCGGTGCTGGTCGGGCTGGGACAATGGCAACTGGAGCGGGCCGCCTGGAAGCAGGGCCTGGTTGATGCCCATGAAGCCAGCATGCAGCTCGCCCCGGTCGATCTGGGCTGGCTGCTGGAGTCGGGCAATCTGACCAACTTTCGTCCCGTGGGTGTGCATGGCCAGTATGACCTGGGCCACCAGCTGTTGCTGGATAACCGCACCTACCGGGGGAATGCCGGCTACCATGTGCTGACTCCGCTGCGCCTTCCGGATGGCGAATCGGTGGTGCTGGTGAATCGCGGCTGGGTGCCGGCGGGTCTGGATCGTTCGGTGCTGCCGAAGCTGCCGGGGCCTGCGGGCCCGGTGGCCGTGGAGGCCATTACCAGGCTGCCGCCGGAAGAACTGTTCAGGCTGGGTGATGCGGAGGAAAGCAATACCGGCTGGCCGAAAGTCGTGCAGCAACTGGACCTGACGCGGCTGGAGCAGGTGCTGGGAACACGTCTCCTGCCGGTGATCCTGCTGCTGGACGAGTCCGATGCGTACGGCTTCGTGCGCGACTGGCGGCCCGTCTACGGGGTGACTCCGGACAAGCACCGTGCCTATGCCCTGCAGTGGTTTACACTGGCAGTGGTGCTTTTGCTGATTTACATCGGCACCAACAGCAAGCGAATTTCGAATAACTCCTTACGGGAAGACAATGCAGACAAGTAACTCTCGATCGCGTTCCGGCCGTACCCCGGCTGCCGCCCGGCAGCGGGGTTTTCTCAGCTCGCGCCAGGCGCTGGTATTGCTGGGGCTGATTTTCCTGGCGCCGGTATTTGTCGCCTGGGTGATGCACCACAGCAGTGAAGAGGGCTGGAAGCCGCAGAAGACCACCAACCGGGGCAACCTGGTCCATCCGGCACGGCCGCTGACAATGCCCGCTGACATGGTGAGTGACGGCATGTCGCTGCAGGACTACCTGCAGGGGAAGTGGACGCTGCTCTATATCGACGAGGCCGGCTGCGATGAAACCTGCCGCCACAACCTCTACAAGATGCGCCAGGTGCGTATCGCCCAGAATGAAAACATGCTGCGGGTACAGACCCTGTTCCTGCTGCACGCCGACAGTATCCCGGACGGGCTGGCTGCCTTTCTGGCAAAGGAACACAAGGATATGGCCGTGGTGCTCCTGTCAGCCGGGAATGCCGCCGCGATAGCACCCCGGTTCCGGACCGGTGAGACCCCGGTGATGGGGGCGCAGCGGGTCTATATCGTCGACCCGCTGGGCAATCTCATGATGTACTATCTGCCCGACGCGGATGCCCGCGGCATGCTGAAGGATCTGCAAAAACTGCTGAAGTACTCGAAGATCGGGTAGCGGGGCGGGCTGCTGAAGCAAACCAGGCAGTGCGCCCGCTGTACCCCAGGAAACTACCGGCGAATGACAAGTCTCGTAAAAAGCTATCTGGGCCTGTGCAAGCTCAAGGTCGTGGCACTGATCGTGTTCACCGCCATGGTGGGCATGTTCCTTGCCACCACCCCGCCCGGCATGGTGCCTCTGGATGTGCTGTTTTTCGGCAATCTTGGTATCGGCATGGCGGCGTCCGCCGCGGCGGCCATCAATCACGTGCTGGATGCACGCGAGGATGCCAAGATGGCGCGCACCAGCGCCCGGCCGCTGCCACAGGGGGAGATCAACGAGCGCAACGCGCTGCTGTTTGCCACCTCCCTGGGCGCCATGTCCATGGTGGTTCTGGTGGTGCTGGTGAATGTACTGACGGCCGTACTGACCTTTCTCTCGCTGGTCGGCTACGCCATCGTCTACACCATGTACCTGAAGCGCGCCACGCCGCAGAACATCGTCATTGGCGGCGCCGCCGGCGCCGCGCCGCCGATACTCGGGTGGACCGCCCTGACCGACTCGCTCGATCCGCATGCGCTGCTGCTGTTCCTGATCGTCTTCGTCTGGACGCCGCCGCACTTCTGGGCGCTGGCGATACACCGGCGTGAGGAATACGCCAAGGTCGATATCCCGATGCTGCCGGTCACACACGGTGTGCCGTTCACGCAGCTGCAGATCCTGCTGTACACGCTGATGCTGATCGCGGTCAGCGTGCTGCCCTTTGCCACCCACATGAGCGGCCCCTTCTACCTGCTCGGTGCGCTGCTGCTCGGCGGCGGCTTCCTCTACTATGCCGTGCAGCTGATGAAGGGCAATGACGAAAAAATCGCCATGAAGACCTTTGGCTATTCCATCTGGTACCTGATGGCCATCTTCGCCATTCTGCTGGTGGACCACTACCTGCCGCTGCTGGACTGAGCGTCACGACGCAGGCCGCAAGGGTGCCTGTACCGGCTTCCCTGCAGGCAAACAGCGGCTTGCTGCGAATGGCACTTGCCTGAGGGGATTCTTACTTGTAAATAAATCATTGGCCACGGAAAAGCACGGAACATTCCCTGGTGTGTGTCCGTGCCTTCCGTGGCCATTTACCAGGATCAGGCTTTATGCTGGCCCCGGGGGGCGTTGTGATCAAACCCGCCGGGTGTGGCCGGGTCAGGCGAGCATGGTTTTCCTGAGCTTGCTGAGGGCGTTCTTTTCCAGCTGGCGGATGCGTTCCGCGGAGATATCGAAGCGGGCCGCCAGGTCGTGCAGGGTGCTCTTGTCCTCGGACAGCCAGCGTTCCTCCAGGATCACGCGACTGCGGTCATCCAGCTGTTCGAGCGCCTCGATCAGGTTGTCCGTGTTGCGGTCGCTCCAGTCGTCCTGTTCCACGAACAGTGCCGGGTCGTTGGAGGCATCGGTCAGGTAGGCGGCCGGGGCAAACCCGGGACTGTCATCGTCATCATCGCTGGCCGCCGGGTCGAAGCCGACGTCCTGACCACTCAGCCGCGACTCCATCTCCAGCACGGTTTCCGGCTTGACACCCAGATCCGCTGCGATCGTATTGACCTCTTCCAGGTTCATCCAGCCGAGGCGCTGTTTCTTGCTGCGCAGGTTGAAGAACAGCTTGCGCTGCGCCTTGGTGGTTGCCACCTTGACGATGCGCCAGTTCCTGAGAATGAACTCGTGAATCTCGGCGCGCACCCAGTGCACGGCAAAAGACACCAGACGGACGCCGACCGTGGGGTCGAAGCGCTTGACCGCCTTCATCAGGCCGATATTCCCTTCCTGAATCAGGTCTCCCAGGGCGAGGCCGTAGCCGCTGTAACCACGGGCGATCCGGACCACGAAGCGCAGATGGGACATCACCAGTTGCCGTGCGGCGTCCAGGTCGCTGTCCCGCTGCAGGCGCTCCGCCAGTCTGCGTTCCTCTTCAAGGGTCAGGACCGGAACGCTGAAGGCCGCCTGGATGTACTGGTCCAGATTGCCGGTTGCCAGCGGTAGCGCAAGTGTCTGATTTGTAGTAATTAATGCCTTTGTCATGAAGTTCTCTCTGGTTGCTCGTCGATCATACTAGCACTCGATCCTATAGAGTGCCAATCCGCGGGAAAGTTGCATGAAACCGGCTTGCCGGCAGAGGATTTGATCAGCCGCCACGGGGCGGTGCCAGGGAGGGAATCGCCCGGAGTCGCGCCATACTGCCTGGAAAGCAAAGAATGATAATAGAAAAACAAAAAGATAATGATTTCTGGCGGCACCGCCAGGACCGGGTCAGCTCGGCTCGATGGCATGCAGGTGGCGGCCAACCGCCAGCCAGGAACCCAGCAGGCCAAGTACCACACCGGTGAGTGCGAGCAGGCCGAACAACGCCAGTGGCACTGTCTCCAGGGCGTAGTCGCTCTGGTACAGGCCTACCAGTTTGGCTACCGGGTCGGACAGCAGCCAGAAACCGGCTTCCACGAGTATCCATGCCAGCAGTGCCCCGAATATTCCGTACCATGTTCCACTGTAGAGGAACGGCCGGCGAACGAAGGCATTGGTTGCGCCGATCAGCTTGGTAACGAGGATCTCCTCGCGCCGGTTCTGAATTTCCAGGCGGATGGTGTTGCCGATCACCAGCAGCACGGCCAGTGCCAGCAGGGCGCTGATGACCATAATGCCGCGACGGGCGATATCGAGAATCGCAGCAAGCCGCTGCACCCACTGCAGGTCCAGTTGCGCCAGGTCGGTTTCAGGCAGGGCAGCCAGCCGGCCCTGCAGGGCGCCTGCCAGTGCCGGATCGGTCTGGTCCGCGGACGGCGTGACGATGAGGACGACAGGCAACGGATTGTCCTCCAGCAGCCCGAGGACATCGGCGAAACCGGAATGTTCGCTGAATTCCTGCAATGCCTGCTGCGGTGTGACCAGCTGCACGGCGCCGACTTCCGGCCATGTCGCCAGGCTGTCGGCCAGTTGCCGGGCTGTGCCGATATCGACATCCTGCTTGAGGAATACCGACAGGCTGGCCTGCCCGTCCCAGGAGCCACTCAGGCGGTGCAGGTTGTCCAGTAGCAGGAACAGGCCCGATGGCATTGCCAGGGCAATACCGATGACCGCCGCCGTCATCAGCGACGCGATGCCGTTGCGGTACAGCCGTCCCAGGCTGTCCAGCGCAACTTGGGCATGGCGCTGCAGAAAGGTGCGCGGTGACAGCAGGCGCCGCAGGCTTTCGCTCCAGTGGTGCCGGGAATGCCGCCGGGAGCTGCCGGTGTGCTTCATGCCGCATCGGCCCCGGGCTGTACCAGGCGGCCCTGTGAAAGCGACAGGACCGGGTAGTCGAGTTCGCCGATAAGCTGCAGGTCGTGGCTGGCAATCAGGACACTGACCCCCACATCGTTGAACATGCCGAACAGGGCCATGACCTCGCGTGACAGGTCAGGGTCCAGATTGCCGGTTGGTTCATCCGCCAGCAGCAGCAGGGGCTTGTTGACGACGGCACGGGCGATGCCTACCCGCTGCTGTTCACCGCCGGACAGGGTGATCGGGTAGAGCCGCTCCTTGTTCAGCAGGCCAACCTTGTCGAGTGCAGCCCGTACCCGGCGTCCCACCTCCTGGTGACGGTAGCCGGCGATGATCAGCGGCAGGGCGACATTGTCGAAGACGGTGCGGTCGAACAGCAGGTGGTGGTCCTGGAAGATGAAGCCGATCTTGCGGCGAATGTAGGGTATGCGCCGCGAGCTGATGCGGGTGACGTTCTGTCCGTCCAGAAACAGCTGGCCGCGCGTGACGCGCTCGATCAGCGCAACCAGCTTCAGCAAGGTGCTCTTGCCGGCGCCGGAATGGCCCGTCAGAAAGGCCATCGCACCCGTCTGCATGTCGAAGCTGACGTTGCTCAGGGCCTCGTAGCCCCCGGGGTAGCGCTTGCTGACGTTGTCGAATCGAATCATTGTGTTTCTAGTGAGAAGTGCAAGGTAACAAGTGAACAGTGAGAAGTGACAAGTGACAAGTAAAGTGTGCAAGCGTTTCCAGTATGCGGACAGCACATTCCATGTTGTTACTTTTCACTGTCCACTTGTTACACGACCTACTCAAACAGGGCATCCACAAACTCCCGGGCATCGAATTCCCGGAGATTTTCCAGGCCTTCTCCAACGCCCACAAAGCGAATCGGGATGTTCAGCTTTTTCGCCACGGCAAAGATGATGCCGCCCTTGGCGGTGCCGTCCAGCTTGGTCAGGGTGATGCCGGTCAGGCCCACGGCCTGGTTGAATTCCTGCGCCTGGCTGATGGCGTTCTGGCCGGTGCCCGCATCCACCACCAGCATGATTTCGTGGGGAGCTGCCGGGTCGAGCTTTGCCATGACACGCTTGATCTTCTTCAGTTCTTCCATCAAGTTCGACTGGGTATGCAACCGGCCGGCGGTATCCGCGATCAGGACATCGACGGCGCGCGCCTGCGCCGACTGCAGGGCATCGAAGATGACCGAGGCCGAGTCGGCACCCTGGCGCTGGGCGATGACCGGCACCCCGTTGCGTTCTCCCCAGGTTTGCAGCTGCTCGACCGCGGCCGCGCGAAAGGTGTCGCCGGCCGCCAGCATGACTTTCAGGCCCTGCTGCTGGAACCGGTACGCCAGCTTGCCGATGGTGGTGGTCTTGCCGGCGCCGTTTATGCCGACCATGAGAATCACGAACGGACGCCTGTCTTGCGGGATAAGCAGCGGCTGGCTGGCGGGGGCGAGGATAGCCTGCATATGCTTGCGCAGTGCGCTCATCAGGGCCTCGGCGTCGGCAAACTGGTTGAGCGCCACCTGTTCCGTCAGGCGGTCGATGATCTCGCGGGTCGCCTCGACGCCCATATCCGCGACCAGCAGCGTGGTCTCGATTTCTTCCAGCAGGTTGGCATCGATCGCCTTGCTGCCCAGCACCAGGTCGACGACGCTTTCGGTCAGGGAGTGGCGGGTACGGGACAGGCCTTCCCGCAGACGGCGGAACAGCCCGGCCTTCTCCGGTTTTTCGGCCGCGGCCGAGGTCTTGTTTTTGCGGAACCCGAGCATGGAATCGATTGTCTCTGCAGGAATGGGAAATTTTCAGCGGGATATCCTATCATCCCATACCCGTCGGGGTTAACCACCGATAATTTCAGGAGCAACTGAAT
>Ga0210064_1001344_pt1 | contig 10586 bp, 11 predicted proteins | sample Muzzi_CordC_D2_FD_185531 | JGI IMG/M metagenome (GOLD analysis project Ga0210064, IMG submission 185531) | Wetland microbial communities from San Francisco Bay, California, USA, that impact long-term carbon sequestration - Muzzi_CordC_D2 (SPAdes) | ecosystem: Environmental > Aquatic > Marine >...
TGGTCATGGTGCAGGCTCCCGACACCGTCTGGCTGGTTGCCGGGTACCGGAAACAGCGCAGGGATTCGCTGTCGAAGCGGTTCGCGGCCCGCATCGCCAGCGGGGTTCGCTATGTGGTACTCGGGGACCGGACGCCGGATAGCGGCTGTGGCCTGAAGGTCATGGCACGTGAGGTATTTGGCAGGCTGCCGCAGTTCGATCACATGCACCGGTTTCTGCCCGCCCTGGTGCAACGCCAGGGCGGACGGGTGATATCAGTCGAGGTGCATCACCGGGCCCGGAAGAACGGACAATCCAAGTACGGTATCCGCGACCGGCTATGGATCGGGATCGTGGACCTGCTGGGTGTGCTGTGGTTGCAGCGGCGCAGCAAACAACCGCGCATCGTACGTGAGGATTGATGAATGCAAAACGCATACTGGCTGGTAATCGGGTTTTTGGGACAGGCATTGTTTTCGATGCGCTTCCTCATCCAGTGGTGGCAAAGCGAACGCCAGCGGCGCAGTGTCATCCCGGTGGCCTTCTGGTTTTTCAGCCTTGGCGGGGGTGTCATCCTGCTGAGTTATGCCATCTACCGGCAGGATCCGGTGTTTATCGCAGGACAGGCCGGCGGCCTGATCATTTATTCGCGTAACCTGTATTTCATTTACAAAGAGCGCATGGCAGGGCAGGGACCAGCCGGGAACGGATGAATATGCGCTGCGGCTCTCTGCCGGGCCTGTTGTTGCTGTGGCTGGCGCTACTGCTGCTGTCCCTGCTGACCCGTCCGCTGGTACCGGTGGATGAAACGCGGTATGTCGCTGTCGCCTGGGAAATGTGGCAGCGCGGCGATTTTCTGGTGCCGTATCTGAACGGTGTGCCCTACAGTCACAAGCCGCCGCTGTTTTTCTGGCTGATCCATTCCGGGTGGTGGTTGTTCGGCGTCAACGAGTGGTGGCCGCGGTGTGTCGGTGCTCTGGTTTCGCTGGCCGCGCTGTTTGCGACGGTCCAGCTGGCCCGCAGGCTGTGGCCGGAGGATGCCACGACCGCGCACCTGGTACCCTGGGTGTTGTTCGGCTGCCTGTTCTGGATGGCATTCTATACCTGGGTGCAGATCGACCTGTTGCTGGTGTTGTGTTGTGTGTGGGTCATGAACGGGATGGTTATGGCGGCGCAGGGTCGTGCGCACGGGTGGCTGCTGGCCGGGCTCGGAATCGGGCTGGGCGTGCTCGCCAAGGGACCGGTCGTGCTGCTGCAGGTCTTGCCGGTGGCCTTGCTGGGACCGCTCTGGTTCCGGAGGGATTCGCCGCGTGCCTGGGGATCGTGGTATGCAGGAATCGGAGCAAGTGTGGCCATAGGCGGCTTCATTGCACTGGCCTGGGCGCTGCCGGCGGCCCAGGCCGGTGGTGAGGAATACCGCCAGGCAATCCTGTGGGGGCAGACCGCCGACCGCCTCGTGAATGCCGTTGCGCATGCCCACCCCTGGTGGTGGTACCTGCCCTGGTTGCCGGTGCTGTTTGCCCCCTGGCTGTTTCTTCCCTGGGTGTGGAGGAATCTCGCGGGCGCTGCGTTTGGATCGGACGACAGCGGGCTGCGTTTTTGTCTGCTCTGGTTGCTGTCCGTGATGGTCCTGATGAGCCTGGTGAGCGGCAAGCAGGTGAAATACCTGCTGCCGCTGCTGCCGGCATTCGCCCTATGCGTCGCGCGGCTGCTGTCCCGGTCCGGGCATCAGGCCTGGGTACCGCGGGCCGGGGCGCTGGCCATCCCGCTGCTGCTGGCCGGCGGTTCGCTGTCCGCTATCCCGCTGCTCCTCGAGTCCCCACCGTGGGTGAGCGGGATCAGTCCCCTCTGGGGTGTCCTCATCATGGCCGGCGCCGTGCCGGTGCTGCTGGTGGGGCGGGTACGGCCGGTCCGGTTTCCGCACCTGGTGGCCCTGTGCTCCGCATGGCTCATTGCCGGTGTGGCTGGCGGTGTATTCCGGACCGCCGCTCCTGCCTATGATCTGCGGGAGGCCAGTGAGGTGGTTGCGGCAGCCCGGGGCGCAGGACGGCCGGTCGTCAACCTGTCCGCATATCATGGCCAGTTCGGTTTTTACGGCCGCCTCACTGCGCCGCTGGAAAGCCTGCCGTCCGGGCAGGCGCCGGAGTGGGCCGGAGAACATCCGCAGGGTTATTTGATCGCGTATTATGCAGGACATCCGGCCCGGCATCCCGGGATGGTCTACATGCAATCGTACCGGGGCGGCAGCCTGGTAATCTGGAAGGGGGAGGCAATTGCCGCACAGCCCGGGCTGCTTCCCTGAGTCCGGGTTCCTGTATGATTGCGTGTCCATGAGAGAGTTTCCCGGATACGCCGGCAAGACTGCCGGGCAGGCGCAGGATCGCTTATGCTGACTTACCCCGACATCAGTTCCATCGCTTTCCGTGCCGGCCCTTTCGAAGTGCACTGGTACGGCCTCATGTATCTGGTCGCCTTCGTTACGGGCTGGTGGCTGGGGACGCTGCGCACCCGACGTCCCGGTACCGGCTGGCGTGCTGCGGAAATCAGCGATCTGTTGTTCTATTTTGCTCTGGGTACCGTGCTGGGCGGCCGCATCGGTTATACCCTGGTGTATAACTTTCACGGCTTTCTTGACGATCCCCTGGTCATCTTCCGGATTTGGGAAGGCGGCATGTCCTTTCATGGTGGGCTGGTGGGCGTTCTGGTTGCCATGTGGCTGTACGGGCGCCATACCGGCCGGACCTTTTTCCAGGTTACCGACTATCTCGCGCCGCTGGTACCCCTGGGGCTGGGGGCCGGTCGTATCGGCAATTTCATCAACGGGGAATTGTGGGGGCGTAGTACTGATCTGCCCTGGGGCATGGTGTTTCCCTTTGTCGACACCCAGCCACGGCATCCTTCCATGTTGTACGAGGCCCTGCTGGAAGGCCTGTTGCTGTTTGTTATTTTGTGGATTTACTCCCGCAGGCCGCGACCCACCATGGCCGTCTCGGGGCTGTTTCTGCTGTGCTATGGCCTGTTCCGCTTCGGGGTCGAGTTCGTACGCGAACCGGATGCGCAACTCGGATTTATTGCCTTCGGCTGGGTGTCGATGGGACACTTGCTGTCCCTGCCCATGGTGGTACTGGGCGCGCTGTTCATGCTGTATGCCTATCGCCGCAAGGATGGCGCGGTCAGCTGGTAACCTGATTGACTGGTCAACCATGAAACAATATCTCGATCTGATGCACCATGTGCGCGACCACGGCGTCCGCAAGGAAGACCGCACCGGGACCGGCACCCTCAGCGTGTTCGGTTACCAGATGCGGTTTGATCTTGCCGCGGGGTTCCCGCTGGTTACCACCAAGAAGCTGCACCTGCGCTCCATTATTCACGAGCTGCTCTGGTTCCTGCGCGGTGATACCAATATTGCCTATCTGCATGACAACAACGTCACCATCTGGGACGAGTGGGCCGACGGGAATGGCGATCTGGGCCCGGTGTACGGTTCACAGTGGCGTTCCTGGCGCGCGGCCGATGGCAGGTCCATCGACCAGATAAGCCAGGTGGTCGAGCAGCTGAAAACCACCCCGGATTCACGCCGCATTATCGTCAGTGCCTGGAACGCAGGTGAAATCGAGCATATGGCGCTGCCGCCGTGTCATGCATTTTTCCAGTTTTATGTGGCGGAGGGGAGGCTATCCTGCCAGTTGTACCAGCGCAGTGCGGACATCTTTCTGGGGGTGCCCTTCAATATTGCCTCCTATGCCCTGCTTACCCGGATGATGGCGCAGGTCACGGGGCTGAACGCGGGCGATTTCGTGCATACCCTGGGGGATGCGCATCTGTACCTGAATCATCTGGACCAGGCGGAGTTGCAGTTATCCCGTACCCCGCGGAAGTTGCCGGTCATGCAGATCAATCCCGAGGTCAGCGACCTGTTTGCCTTTGTCTTCGAGGACTTCGAACTGCAGGACTATGATCCCTATCCCCATATCAAGGCGCCGGTGGCCGTATAGCCCGGATTTCTCACCGGGCGGCGGTAGAGTCACTTAAGGCACTGAGTTAAAGAACAGAGTGCAGATCAGGAATCAGACAGAGTGTTTTCGAGCATTGCCTATCCCGGCCCTGGCTGGTTCTCGCGCGCCCGGACTTGCGCTTCACTCAAGTGGTAGCTACGGCTACCACTTTCGCTCCAGCACGGCGTCCGGTCACACGAGTCCTGCGCCAGCATCCGGGATCCCGGTGAGAATTCCGGGCTAGGGGCATGAAAATTTCCCTAGTCGTGGCCATGACGGCCGGGGGGGTCATCGGGCGGGGAAACCAGTTGCCATGGCACCTGCCAGCGGACCTCCGGCATTTCAGAAGACTCACCACCGGCAAGCCGGTCATCATGGGGCGCAGGACCCATGAATCCATCGGCCGGCCGTTGCCGGAACGCACCAATATCGTGGTGACCCGCAATGCGGCCTACCAGGCACCGGGTTGTGTCGTCGTGCATTCACTGGAGGATGCGCTGCAGGCCGCAGCGCCCCACGGGGAAGCGATGGTAATCGGTGGTGCGGAACTGTACCGGCAGGCCCTGCCCCGGGCGGACAGCATCTATCTCACCCTTGTGCGGCATGAGGTCGAGGGGGATACCTTGTTCCCGGATCTGGATGCTGCCGAATGGCGCGAGGTCGAACGCACCGACTGTGAGGCCGATGACAGCAATCCCTGGCCATACAGCTTTATCCAGCTGCAAAGAATTACCTGACCCCGTTAGATCCCCTGCGGTTATCAGCCGTGGATTACTACCGGTCCCGCTTCGAGGGCATAGCATGATTCCGGCGGGTCATTCCTTGCCGGGCGTCTGCCAGGCTGTACAGGGGAGGTCGATGCGTTCCGGTGCCGTGTCGATGCGTAGCGCCGTTAACTGTCCGCCCCACAGACAGGCCGAATCGACGGGGTAAATGCCGGGTTGACTGCAGGGTCCAAGCGTCGACCAGTGACCGAAAATCAGGTTCAGGTCCCTGCTGGCACGCCAGGGAATCTCAAACCAGGGATAATAGCTGGCGGGCTGGGTGCCGGGCGGCCCCTTGCTTTTCAGCTCCAGCCGTCCCTGGTCATCGCAGAAGCGCATGCGGGTGAAGCAGTTGATGATAAAACGCAGCCGGTCGTGGCCGTCCAGATCAGCGGACCATTGGAGAGGCCGGTTGCCGTACATGTGGCCAAGAAATTCTCCCAGCCGGTCACCGCGCAGGACGTTCTCCGCCTCACCGGCACACCGCCGTGCCAGCGACAGGTCCCACTGGGGCGGCAGGCCGGCATGGACCATGGTGAACCCCAGGGCGGCATCGTGATGCAGCAATGGCTGGCGGCGCAGCCAGTCTATCAACGCCTCCCGGTCGGGTGCCTCGAGTATCGACTGCAGGGTGTCCTTGGCGTGATCCAGCCGGTAACCGTACGCGGACGCCAGCAGGTGCAGATCATGGTTTCCAAGTACCGTTACGGCTACCGGCCCCAGATCGCGGACAAAGCGCAGGGTCTCCAGCGATTTCGGCCCCCGGTTGACCAGATCCCCGGTAAACCAGAGTCGATCGTTGTCCGGATCGAAGCTGATTTTGGCAAGCAGCGCCTGCAATTCATCAAAACAGCCCTGGATGTCGCCAATGGCGTAGACAGCCATGTGCTTGCGACGGGCTAGCCCGGATATCTCACCGGGATCCCGGATGCTGGCGCAGGAATCGGGTGTCTGGACGCCGCTCTGGAGCGAAAGTAGTAGCCGTAGCTACCACTTGAGTGAAGAGCCAGTCCAGGCACACGAGGACCAGCCAGGGCCGGGATAGGCTTGGCCTGATAACACCATGTATTCTGACTGTTTTCCACTCTTCTCACTATCTCAATACATTACGATGATTCATCGCCGCCTGGTGAGAAATCCGGGCTAGTGCAGGGTGCGCGGTATCGCGAGGGTAAAGGCCGGTATCTCGGCGTCGAATTCATCACCGTTTTCTGCAACCATCTGGTAGCTGCCGCGCATGCTGCCGACCGGGGTGGCGATCATCGCGCCACTGGTGTACTGAAAGCCCTCGCCGGGATTGAGGTGCGGCTGTTCGCCGACGACACCTTCACCCTTTACCTCCTGCACGTTGCCATTGGCATCGGTAATGACCCAGTGACGCGATAATAGCTGTGCGGGAACAGCGCCCTCGTTGCGAATAGTGATGGTGTAGGAAAAGACATAACGGTCATTATCGGGCTCGGACTGTCCCTCTATGTACTGGGTCTCGATCTCAACGGTTATGTTATGCAAGGTTTCGATCATCATTGTGGAATGCATTGTGCCAAGAGGTGGTAAAGGATACGCTTTCCGGGGGGTACTGACAAAATTGTGACAATTGCCGCAGTAGCCAGGTCCCGGAGCGTTATTCTCCCTTATCAGTGTGGCCGTTGTCATGTGGATTTGGCTTGATCATTGGCCTCGGAAAATGCTATCAAGATCCCTGGCTGTGGTAATGACGTACTGGTGAAGTCAACTATCTGGAGGATGTTATGTATCTCAGGAACAAGGAAACCGGTGACCTGGTTGAAGTGCTTGACGTAACGGCCATGGTGGACCCCTGTCGTGATAATTTGCCGGGCCGGTATCACGCCGGTGAGGAGTTGCAGGACGAAGCCACTTTCAAGAAAGCAGAATTGGTGTTTCCATCCGGTGAGGTGTTACCACGGTGCTGGGTGGATGCGAATTACAAGGTGCTATCACGCTGATTATAAAGATATAAATGGTTTTCCAGGCCCGGATACCAAAATGTGACCCGCTCGGCAGAATATTTCGGGAATCTCCGCCATGATGATGTCAACTCCATGAAAATGCCCGGTTCATACAAGGCAGCATCCCGGACCGGTGCACCGAGGAATGGCGGAAATGTTGAGAGACAGACATCATTACCGAAAACCCGATCCTCTGTTGCTGCTGGCGGTGGCGGTGGCCCTTGCCGCAATGATGACCTCAGCGGTGCAGGCTGGCGAACCCTCCCTGTTTTATTCTCTGGCGCAACCGGCATTTGCCCTGTCGGTCGACCGGGACCAGGGTTTCACCGTAGCCCGGGTGGGCGAAGATGGAGGCAATTTGCATGTGTCGCTTTCGCCCCCCCCGGATGTAATTGAGGGCATTCGGGCCAGTGGCGGCTCCGAAGCGGATCTGGAAAATCTCAACAACGTATTTCTTTCCGTCCGTATCCCCTGGTAACGGATCGTCCCGCAAGAAGCTGGTCGGGTGCCGGCACCGGCCCGGCATCCACCCGCTCAGCTGATTCACTCCCGGCTGGACGCTGCGTAATTGGCGAGTGCTGCGAACTCGCCGATCCCCAGCATTTCGGCGCGCGCCGCAGGATCGATACCCAGCGCCTGGATATGCTGTTCCCCGATTACCCCACGTAAGGCGTTGCGCAGGGTTTTGCGTCGTTGTCCGAAGGCCTGCTGGACAATCGTGGCCAGCATGGTTTCATCCACCACCGCGACCGGTGGTTCACGATAAGGTACCAGTCGTACGAAGGCGGATTCAACACGAGGTGGTGGCTGGAAGGCGCCCGCCCCGATGTTGAACAGGGGGATGACTTCACAGCGGTACTGGAGCATGACGGACAGGCGGCCGTACTGCGTGCTGCCCGGCCCGGCAGCCATTCGCTCCACGACCTCTTTCTGCAGCATGAAGTGCATGTCCTCGATGCAGTGTGCGGATGCCAGCAGATGGAACAGCAGCGGCGTGGAGATGTTGTAAGGCAGATTACCCGTGATGCGCAGGCGGGTGGTTTCCGCCAGCCGGCAGAAATCGTAACGCAGGGCATCGCCACAATGGACACTCAGTTCACCGGATTCCCGGCATAATCTGCGCAGTGGCTCAATCAGGTCCCGGTCGAGTTCCACGACGTGCAAGCGGCCGGCGGCCTGCAGCAACGGCACGGTGATTGCGCCCCTGCCGGGGCCGATCTCGACCAGTGTGTCCAATTGTTGAGGGTGGATGGCCGTGACAATCTGCGCAATCACCGCCGGGTCGTGCAGAAAGTGCTGGCCGAACCTTTTCCGTGGACGGTGACTCAAGGGGTTATCCTGGTATTAGTGATCATTAACAGTCAGTTAGAAATCGTCAAAATGGATTTACCCACGCAAACCACCCGGTTAGATCCATAGTGGGTGCGATGACAACTCGCATCGATATTCGCATCGGTAAAAATCGATTCGAGTCCAAAGTTATCACTTGTTAGCGGGCGCTTGGCTTGATGGCTTGTATCTGTCTTAGTCGATTGCTGGCTTGCCAAATATATCTAGGTAGAATTCACTTATCGATATCTCATACGAGTTTTGAAAGTGTGTCCAACTCGGCAGTGAAATTAGGGTCCTGTTTCTCTTCGTTTATCTTGTGCGCCTCTTCAAGAAGCTCTTCACTATTCATGGAAAGCGGAATAAGCCCGAGGCTAAACATGCTCACATCGGCGTCTTTACTGCGCAGCAGTAGCATTAAGTCTTCACGGCTGAGTGAAATTTGTGCATTGGCAAGATCTTCAATTGCCACACATCGCGCATTCGCATCAGAGCCTTCATCGCATGCTGTTACCAACCAAGCTAGAACTTTAGATCTATCAGACCCTTCGTTTTGCGCGGCGCGTAACAGGATTGATTTGTCTTGCTTGTAGAGGAAGTTGGGTAACGTTGACACAAGAAATCTTCCAGCACTTTGTCTGATAATCACAGCTCCGTCCGGGACAACTCCATCTCCGAAATCACCGGACTTTGAAACAACGTATGTAGGTTTTGCCTGTGAACAGGAAATGCAAACATCCCGCATGTGAGGGTCACGCAGCGATGAACCTATAAATATTGCCACATCTGCTTCTTTCGCCTGCTGTCGAAACTCTGCTGCGAGTGCAGGAAAAGGCGGAAGCGTTACCACCTTCTCTCGTGACGGTAAAACCAGTGCGCTTTGCAGTGCGCCTTCAATAGTATCCGTCGGTAGCACTTTCAGTCTACCGAAAAGTGGCATTGGGTGACGCAACTTGAGAACTTCATCCTTAGATCCTCGATACCAATCGGTAGAGCCGTGAAGCTTCAGCAACCGGATACTCTCGGTGCCATGAAAACCATGCCAGTGCGCAATTTCACGACCAGAAAAACTGTCAAATCCATCATCTAGTTTTAGCGATAATCTTGACGCTGTGATCTCTACGGCTCGGTCGTAATTTGTTGAAGCTATGGTTAAATCAACATTCGCTGCAGCGCGTAGCACTGGTGACCACATCCGAATTGCTGCCTCGGCCTTAATCTGTTCACAGCTGTGTTGTACGAACCATTCCGCCTCTTGTCGAATGGTCCTATAAGGCGCTATCTCCGATTCTTCAGGACTTTCTCCTAGCTCTACTTTTGCTTCGTAACCACCCTCAAGTCGATCAATTACGTCGATTGCGTGCTCCATATCCTTTGAGCCATCACCAACGAGTTTGTCGATTTTTTCAATGACATTAGCTGGTAATGCTAAGTCATGGAGGTGGTCGCAGAACTGCTCGACCATTGGCCGCATTGTTGGCACGCCTAATTCAAAAGATGCTCCTGCGCCGGTAAAAATAAGAACCTTCATTGGAGAAAAGTTCGTAGAAATTGTCGATGAACCAATCCAAGCCGTTGAATTGCAGGCTTCATGCGTCGTAAGAGAGCTCCGACTTGATCAAGGCGTTGACCTTGTTCTGGTGCATGCATCATGCATGCGACCCACAGACCAAGATGGCCCTCATTCCTCTGACAAGTCTCTTCCACGATTTTCCGACCTTCTTCCGTTTCAATATTAATCCAGATCTCGTTACCTATGGCTATAAACGGAGATGAGGCAGGCCCTAACTCTACGAGCTTAACTTCTGGAACAGTGTTGAATATATCGGCTAAACTCTCATGTCCGACAATATCCTTTGCTATTGAATGTACATTAATTATTTCAGGAAGATCATCACGGAACGTGTTTAACAGAAGCCATGACGTATAGTTAGAGCTCATCGACACAGTGGAGAGGTAACTAGTGTCCCTTTGAAGGCCCTGTACCACTATCGCTTGTTCTGCACGGAGTACCCGTATGGCTTGTCCGATTACTGGATCAGACTGGTCAATTTGATCAGGTGCAAGATAGATTATCTTTGTATTCAGTTCCTTCAGTTCTGCAATTGAAACTTCACTTTCTGAAGATTGACCAAGCAATCGGAAGGCCTTTCGATTACGAAATTCGTTATCCCAAACTCGTGCAGCGTCCTTGTATTCTGGGCTTCGTGGGACTGCAAGCCAAAGTGTTATAGCTTTGTTTAGGCTCCAATCGTCTCGTGCCAGCAGCAATTCATGAATGCACTCAATCGCCTTTTGAAGAACTAAAGGGTGGGCTGCACGCATGAAAGGCGTTACCTCGCTTTTTAACGAATCTCCGACGAAACCCTCCCGATTTAGCTTTGGTCGAAAATGCTTGGGATCAACATGAATTGCTCCTTCAAGGCCCCATAGCTGCTCTAATTCGACACGCTCAACAAATACGCCGCGGTAAAGAATGTCCACCTGGCCTTTGCCATCATACTTGTCCCAAATGTCCAAATTCTCTGGAGGGCCAATATCTGATT
>Ga0210064_1001346_pt1 | contig 10578 bp, 8 predicted proteins | sample Muzzi_CordC_D2_FD_185531 | JGI IMG/M metagenome (GOLD analysis project Ga0210064, IMG submission 185531) | Wetland microbial communities from San Francisco Bay, California, USA, that impact long-term carbon sequestration - Muzzi_CordC_D2 (SPAdes) | ecosystem: Environmental > Aquatic > Marine >...
ATCGAGAAGGGCCAACCCGGGATTCGAGCGGACTATTTTTAAGACGTCATCCGGGGAAGGTTTGGAAAAAAAAAGAAAAGAAAAATCATCTTCCTGCCAGTTGCCGATAAAATTGCTTCCACATATATTATGATCCGGTTTCAATCGGCCATGAAGATAGTAGATATAGAGTTCTTTATAAGGGGGGGCTGTAAATTCTTTCCGATCTTTAAAGCAATGTACTGTTTTAGTCATTTTTAAGGGGACAATCCATCTACCAGTCCATGGGGTCGAGCAATGTAAACCCCATTTTTTTAAGTTTTATTTTTAACGGCCCGATATTTTGAGTCAAGAGATACGGAAAAACAGCGCGCTTTCCCTTCTCCCAGTATCTTGAAACCAGAACACTTCCGAATGAAATGTTTTCTTCGGAAATGGCATCGACAATTTTTTTCATTTGCCCGATTTTATTTTCTACGACAATACACAGAAGCGTTCCGGGCTCTTCTAAACCCAGAACATTGATAAACTCACGTAAAAGATCACGGACGGAAATAATACCGATAAGTTTTTGTTGTTCGACAACAACCGGAAGTGCGTCAAACTGTTTTTTGTGAAATAAAAAAAGTGCGTCTTGAATGGTGTCTAAAGGAGAAATGGTAACAGGATTTTTTGTCATGATATCTTCTATTTTTAACGCTGAAAAACGTTTCCATTCTTCCGCGCTATTTTCTCTGGCCAAATGAGAAGACGGCGATACGCTCCTGATATCGCGATCCGTGACGATTCCAATGAGTCGATTGTTCTCATCGACCACAGGAAGATGGCGAAAGCGATGTTTTGACATTTCTTCCTGTGCTTTTGAGATATCAGCATCTTTGTCAATGGTAACCACATTTCCTGTCATTACTTTGCTGATAAACATTTTAGCCTCCGATGATGATAGACCTTGCCTTACAGGGTTGTGATGAATTTTTATATTTATGCAGTAAAAAAATTTACTTTCAAATACTTAATAGAACTTTGACATGGTTTGCCGCCAGTTCCGGAAGGCGCTTAAGGCAGTATCCTCCCTCAAGTACGGAAATCACTCTCCCGTCTGAGTAAAGTTCGGCCAGGGCGACGATCCTTTCCATTATCCTTGTATATCCTTGTGTTGACAGTTTTATGTCCGACATATCATCGTCAACATGGGCATCAAATCCTGCCGATACGATGATCACTTCAGGACTGAATGCTTCTATAACCGGGATGAAGTCTCTTTGTATAAGTCCCAGGTATTCCTTGTCTCCATGACCCGGCAAAACCGGGTAATTTCGTGTCGATCCGGTCCCTTCACCACTGCCGGTTTCAAAAGCACGTCCGGTTCCGGGAAACGCAAATGTCGGATGCTGATGAATGGAGTAGTAGAATACATCGGGATCTTCTTCGAAAATGTGCTGGGTGCCATTGCCATGATGAACATCAAAATCGACGATTGCAACCCTTTGTATGCCCCATTCTAGTTGAAGATACCTGGCGGCGATAGCTACATTATTAAAATAGCAAAATCCCATGGCCTGGTCATATTCCGCATGATGACCCGGGGGCCTGACCGCGCAGAAAACATTGTCCAGTTTTCCCATGATGACTTGTCCTGCGGCATCGAGCACGCCGCCAACGGTCAGAAGGGCAGTTTCAAAAGTGTCGGCGCATATCTGGTTGTCCGGATAGTCAAACGTTGAATTACCCGAGCGGCAAGCAACTGCAAAGCGTTCAATATAATTCTTTGCATGAACGGTTTCGACCCATTTTAAATCCGCCCGACGGGCCTGGATGATGGTCAGCTTTGAAAGAAGATCGGCGTCTTTTATCCCTTGATAGATGGCCCTGAGTCTATCGGGCGATTCAGGATGGCCGGGTCCGGTGTCGTGAAGCAGATATCTTTCATCGTACAAAAAGCCTGTTCTTTTCATTGATTTCAAAAGGGTCTATGGAATTATTTTATCGAATATTTCAAATGCAGCCTTAACCGCTTGATTGTCTTCCGGGATTTCAATGGTCGGGCGTCCGTTTAAATCATATTCATATACGTCGTTATCTTCAGGAATGGTCCCGGCAATTTCCAGGCCATTTTCTTTAACCATATTTAGAACCGTGTCGGTCGGAGCCTCTTTGACTTGGTTTATGATGAGGTAGCTTTTTAAGACACCGATGTTCAGATTTTTTGCCAGATCATGAATTCGAATGGCCGCCTGAAGAGCGCGACGGGACGTGTCCGAAACAATGAGAAGAACGTCTACGTTGCTGGTGGTCAAGCGGCTGATATGTTCCATTCCTGCCTCATTATCCATAACGATATAAGGATAGTTCCCGGTCAGTTTTTCCAGAAATCCTGTCAAAAGCGTATTTGCAGCACAATAACATCCCGGGCCTTCAGGCTGTCCCATAACAACGAGGTCGAATCCATCGTCCTCCACAACCGCCTGCTGCAGTTTCATGTTCATGAAAATGTCCTTTGTCATTCCGCTGGGCACGATTCCTTTTTTCATTTCTTCACGGGCATTGCCAAGGGTATCTGTGACATCAAGACCACAGACCTCATTTAGGTTTGCGTTACTGTCGGCATCTACTGCAAGGATGGGTGTCTTATCCATCTTTACCAGGTATTTGAGAAGCATTCCAGCAACTGTCGTTTTCCCGGTGCCTCCTTTTCCTGCGAGTGCAATTGAAAATGGCATGGTATCTAATTTCCTTTCTATAATAATTTTAAGGTCTTATTTAGTGTCCATCCATAAATGGTCTTATTGCCCAATCCGCCGGAAGCGGACAAGTCTTTATGTTATGCTCAAAAAAATAATCCGTCGCCGAACTTTGGCTGATATATCCTCGGAATATCAACTATATTCCAGCTTGCCCCGGTACTTCAACGGGGTGGTTATATTTTTCGCGTGCATTGATCAGGACAAAAATTGCTCATGTCTGAATTGGACGCTATTTAGTAATTAATAAATAATTTTTGGTTTTTTACGAAACCAATATATATAAACTATAATAACTTTTTTTAATTATTCCAGTTGAACGATTCCGTCAAGGTCCTTTTAGGTTTGCAGCATTTTAGAAATCGAAATGTTTGCGATTGCTCGACCATCTCAAACTCCTTGCAATAGGTTAGAGCATATGTTAAATTTCGAAAAAAATAAAACTTTTAAGCAGATGGAGAGTAAAATGGATTTTGAGCTGACAAAATCACAAAAAGAAATCCAGAAAGCGGCTAGGGATTTTGCCAAAGGTGAATTTGACAAAGATCTTGCCCTTGAGTTGGACAAAAAGCACGAATTTCCCGAAAAGATATGGAAAAAAGCCGCTGATCTGGGATTCATCGGTATTCACTTTCCGGAACAATATTCCGGGCAAGGGCTCGGTGTTCTTGAGAATATTTTAGTTGCAGAAGAATTTTGCAGCAGAGATTCTACCATCGGCAGTGCTGTGATACTTGCCAATTTTGCATCTGAATGCGTTTTGCGTTTTGGCAGTGACGCCCTTAAAGAAAAATTTTTGCCGCCTGTTGCAGAGGGTAAAATGCTTTCTGCCGGAGCGTTTACAGAGCCTGATCACGGTTCCGATATTACAAGGATGGATACGACAGCGCTAAAGGATGGGGACGAATGGGTCATAAACGGATCAAAAATATTCATAACCAATGGTGAAATCGCCGGCTATTTCTGTGTTCTATGCCAGACCGATCCTGAAAGCAAACCGACCTACCGGGGAATAAGCTTGATTCTGGTGGAGGCGGACCGGACCGGCATTTCTGCGACGGATGTGGGTGAAAAGATGGGAATCCATATGATGTCCACAGCAGAGGTAAATTTTAAAGATGTCCGCGTTCCGGTTTCAAATCTTATTGGGAAAGAGGGAAAAGGATTCTATCATGTCCTTGAATTTTTTGATGAAAGCAGGATACTCGTTGCCGCCCAGGCGCTTGGAACAGCCCAGGGCGCTTTTGACCGTGCGTTGGCCTATGTAAAACAAAGAGAACAGTTCGGCAAAAAAATTGCACAGTTCCAGGTAACGCAACACAAACTGGCAGATATGGCCACAAAAATCGAACTTTCCAGACTCATTACTTACAAGGCTGCCTGGAACTTTGATCAGGGACGCATCGACCCAAAACTAACATCCATGGCAAAGATGTATGCTGCCCGGACGGCGGTGGAAGTTGCCGATGAAGCCATCCAACTGCTCGGCGGATACGGATATATGGCAGAGTATGAAGTCGAGCGATTTTACCGGGATGCCAAGATCACGGAAATTTATGAAGGCACCAAGGAGATCCAGAAAAATACCATTGCCGGTGCTGTTATCGGAAGGTTGAAATAAATATACAAGAAAGGAGGTTTTATGTTGAATATCGTCAAAAAATCCATGTTGACCGGTATCGGCTTGGCCCTCATCGCAAAGGACGAGGTTGAAGATTTGGCCAAGGAACTTGTCAATAAGGGCAAAATGTCAGAAAATGAAGGAACAAAGTTTCTGGAAGATCTTCAGAAAAGGTATGATGAGACCCAAAAAAAGCTGGAAGAAAAAGTTCAGCGAGCGGTTAAGGATTTTATGAAAAAAGCTGATATTGTTACCAGAGACGAATTGAAAGGGTTGAAAAAGGAAATAAGGGATCTTAAAAAAGCGATCAGCGAAGCAGGGGATACGTCAAAGTAAGGTTGCACCGGTCGTCGTAAAGCACTTTGTCGTCAGGGACACACCCATTTTAAGTACAAACAACATTCTTTTCAAATGCTGAGCATAAGAAAAATCGGCGTCGTAGGTCGAACCTACCGAAATCTTAACCGATACCGTCAGATACTGGCGATTCTTTTTAAGTATGGTTTTGGCGATCTAATAGAGCTTCTAAAGATCGATCAGTACATAGAGGTCGGACTTCAGCTCATTTCAAGAAATCGACCCAAGCGTCTTGAAAAACTTTCAAGGGCAGAAAGGGTCAGAATGGCCTTTGAAGAACTCGGTCCCACCTATGTGAAACTCGGCCAGGTTCTCTCCACGCGACCTGATCTCATTCCGACTGATTTTACACAAGAACTTTCCAAACTTCAGGATAAAGTTCCCCCCTTTTCTTTCAATGAAGCAAAAAGGACTGTTGAATCGGAGTTCGGTAAATCTCTTGAAGAACTTTTTGTTTTTTTTAGCGAAACACCGGTTGCCGCCGCATCCATCGGTCAAGTACACAAGGCCGGATTAAAAGATGGTGAAATGGTGGCGGTAAAGGTTCAACGACCCGGCATCAAAAAGATCATCGAAATTGATCTTGAAATTATGCTTCATATGGCAACACTGGTAGAGGGCAACATCAAAGAGATGGCCCCGTATCGACCGGTTAAAATCGTGGAAGAATTTGCCAGAACCCTTGAGCGGGAAATCGATTATACCATTGAAGCCAGCAGTATGGAACGATTTGCCCGTCACTTTCTGGACGATCCTAACATTTATATACCAACGGTTTTCAGAAACATGTCCACGGAGCATGTTCTTACCATGGAACTGATGGATGGGATTAAAGTATCTGAAACCGACAGGCTTGAAGCAGCCGAACTCGACCGGAAGAAGATTACTTCCCGCGGGGCTGATTTTTATCTAAAACAGGTGTTTGATCTCGGTTTTTTTCATGCGGACCCTCACCCGGGAAATATTTTTATACTTCCTGAAAATGTCATCTGTCTCATCGACTTCGGTATGACCGGGGCGGTGGATCGTCAGACCAGAGAAGATTTTGTCGATTTGATAGACAGCGTTATCCATCGGCACGAAGCAAAGGTGACTCAGGTGCTTTTGAAGCTGACCCACTGGGAAGAAGAGCCTCATATTAGACAGCTGGAAAAGGATGTATCAGACTTCATGGGCCAGCACCTTCATAAGCCGTTGAAGGATATTGAGATCGGAAAGCTTTTGAACAATTTGCTTGAGCTGGCGTCGCGCCATCGTCTTATGATTGCTCCGGATATTTTTCTTATGATGAAGACCCTGACCATGGTGGAGGGTGTGGCCCTGGCACTCGATCCGGATTTTGACATGATCGCTCAAGCTGAACCATTCATAAAACGGGTTAAATATGAACGGTTCTATCCCGGAAGAATCGCGGATGATATGATGCAGCTCGGGTCGCAAATGCTTCAGTTCGCGCAGCAGTTTCCTAAAGATGTGCTTGAGATTACCCGGCTGGTCCGGAATCAGAAACTGTCTTTAAAAATGGAGCATAAAGGGCTTGAGTCCATGCTGGCGACCCATGACAGGGTCAGCAACAGAATTTCATTTTCAATCATCATTGCCGCACTTATTATTGGCTCGGCACTTATCGTTATTTCCGAAATCCCGCCCCTTTTTTACGGAATATCTTTGATTGGAATTGTGTTGTTCTCAACCGCAGCCATAATGGGAATCTGGCTTCTTATTGCGATTTTAAGAAAAGGAAGATTATAGTATCGTGTATCCGGGTCCTTCTCCTCCTTCCGGGCATGTCCATGTTATATTTCCATACGGATCCTTTATATCACACGTTTTGCAGTGCAGACAATTGGATGGATTCAGCTTGAGTCGGCGTGTTGATGTCTTGGGGTCGTTTTCGATTTCGTATACATCACCCGGACAGAATCTTGTGCATGGTGATTTATAGGTTGTGAAACATTCATTGACGCAAAGGTCTTTATCATGGACGATAATGTGACTGGGCTGATCCTCCCTGTGCATGGTTTTGGATAGATACACACCGGTAAGTTTGTCTACAAACAAAACGCCGTCCAGTGTTTTAGTTTCAGGCGCCGAACGAACATTCTTATGGCCTTTTTTTGCGGGATTTAATGTATCGGAATCGGGTTGGATCGGCATTTTATCGATGAAACCCCGACCCTTGGTGATATATTGAGCACCGATGTGTATCCATTTTATCGGGCCCTTCTTTGAAAGGGCCTGGGAAAAATTTCTGGCCTCATAAATTTCCTTGCCTGCCCAGTTGTTTTCAAACCATTCGGAATAAACGCCGAGGGTTTCTTGTGTAACATTATTCTTTTCAAGAGCGTTTATGATCGCCTCTGCCGCCAGCATACCCGACTTCATGGACAAATGTACCCCTTTTAAACCCGGCGTATTCTGCATTGCTGCACATCCACCCACAAAAACACCGCCGTCTACGGCCAACCTTGGAATGGTGAAATAGCCGCCGGATGAAACGGTTCTTGCACCCTGTTCTAAGACTTTTCCGTTTTGAATGATGTCTGCTACAAAAGGATGCAGTTTGAATTTTATGAATTCGTCATATAGATCCAACATGGGATTTTGGTAGCTGAGTCCCACAAGAAAGCCGATGGCTATCCTGTTATTTTTAATCTCATAAATAAACCCGCCCCCCGGTATGTCCAAGCCCAGGGGATATCCAAGGGTATGAATGTCATTTGTGTCGCTTGTCGTAAAGAAATTATTTTCCGGAAGCTGAATCACTTCTTTGATACCGGATTCAAAAACCTGGGGCATTTTATCGGAAAAAAGATTTAGTTTTTGTGAGATATCCTTTGTCAGGCTGCCCCTTGCCCCTTCGCCGAACACCGTTACCTTGGCCAGCAAATCGATTCCAGGTTCAAAATTGCTCTTGGGATGTCCATCTTTGTCAAGACCTTGGTCACCAGTGCGCACACCGATAATCGTACTTTGATCTTTTGCATAGAGAACTTCCTTGCCCGTGAAACCCGGAAAAATATTTACGCCGAGGTCTTCGGCGATGCTTCCCAACCACCGGGTGAACCTGGAAAGGCTGATGATAAAGAAACCTTTATTGTGCATATATCTGGGGACTATCGGAACGCGAAAGTGTTTTTTTTGAGTCAAAAAATAAAACCCGTCTTCTTTCACGGTTGATTCAATGGGGCATTCTTTTTCCAAATAATTCGGAAACAGCTCCTTTAAGGCGATCGGATTCAGAATAGCGCCGCTCAATGCATGAGATCCTATTTCTGCACCTTTTTCGATCAATGCCACTTCAAGAGCTATATTTTTTTCCTTGGCGAGTTGCATCAGTCGAATGGCACCTGCAAGACTTGCAGGACCACCGCCTACAAAAAGCACGTCAAAATCGATTTTTTCACGTTCAATATTCATTTTTTAAAAACCTCGAATGTTAATATCAGTTAAAAAATTTGTAATTCAAATTTGGCACGCTTTATTTTTAGAAACGCCATGACAGCGCATCGGGTCGGGAAATTATGTTAAGGTTTGGTATAAGCACGTATCATGATATTTTTTGTTTGTAAACCAGATCTACATCACCGATCAGAGAAAACGCTTTCGAATCACAATACAGTGAGAACACGCCATCACTTCGTTGCACCGAAATCAAATCGGCCTTGCTGAATATTATAAGGCGTGAAACTTGAGGTATACGTCTTTCGAGGGTCTTAGAGTGCGGATCTAACCATATTAGAAGCCATCTCAAAATAATCTTTTAGCTCAATTTCGGCGTTGGAGCCTCGTTTTAAGTCCTCGACATACTTGAGTATGCCTGCGGGTTAAAACTCGGCTCCGCCTTGATCTTGAACCAAAATCTTTATTTTGAGATAGCTTCTAAATTAAATGAGTTATGGCAACGATTTGTTCTATTCTTCCTGAAGGGAGGCCTGCTCAACCCGGTTGCGGCCGTTTTCTTTGGCGAGATACAGGGCCTCGTCTGCCTTTGCAATCAACTCATCCACGGTCGATTTTCCATTGCAGGTTGCCACACCCTGGCTGGTGGTAAAAGGGATGCTTACCCCGTCAACATCTGCATTTTTTTCATTTATTTTGAGTCGAATCCTTTCGGCGATGGTCAATGCATCTTCCTGCTTTGCTCCAGGCAGAACAACAATAAATTCCTCTCCGCCAAATCTTCCGACAGCATCGTATGCCCTGATGGCTTCTTCCACTCGATTCATGCTTTCTCGAAGTACTGCGTCACCTGCAAGGTGTCCGAACGTATCATTTATTTTTTTAAAATGGTCGAGGTCAAGCATTGAAATACTGATATGCGTGTTATCTCTTTTTGCCCTGGAAAGTTCACTTCCAATATGCGAAAGAATGGCCCGGCGATTCAGAACGCCAGTCAACGGATCCGTCCGTGATTGTATTTCCAGTTTTTTTTTGGCTTCCAGCAATTCAGACTGCAACTGAACGATTCGTTGGCCGGCTCGGACGCGCACACGAAGTTCATGCATGTCAAAAGGTTTGGTGATGTAATCATCTGCACCGGCATCCATACCGGCGACGATATTCTCTTTTGATTCTTTTGCCGTAAGTAATGTCACATATGTATATTGATCTTCTTTATTTGAATTTTCACGAATTTTTCGGCAGATTTCGATTCCCTCCATACCCGGCATCATCCAATCAAGGATGGCCAGTTTGGGCGCATCCTCTTCTTGAAGCTTTTTCCACGCATCATTCCCATCGGTAGCAGAAACGACAACGTAGCCCCATTTGATCAACATGTTTTCCAGAATCAGACGGGAGGTAACATCATCTTCAGCAATTAATATTCTCATTGAATGCTCCTAATCTTTTGCCAGCAATTTCAGGCTCAAGCTTTTTTTTCAATACCTCGAATTGTTCATCAAGTTTCGGGATCAGTGAAGCCACTTTAGCCAAATCTTTTGTTTTGCCTGTAATTTCAATTTGATACAATAGCTCTTTCAAAGCCGTTGCACTGACGTTTGCAGCAGCACCCTTGAGAGAGTGTGCTTTACGATGTATCACATCGGTGTCCCTATTATCAAAAGCTTCTTTTATGATATCGATTTGATATAGAGAATCTTCAATGAACCCTTCAATGATCTCTTTTGCAAGCTCTTCATCCCCCAATAGCCGCTCGAGAAAACTGTTTTTATCAAAGATATCGTCTTCGGGTAATGGCTCATGGACAATTTCCGCTTCATGTACCCTTTGTGGTTCGTTGAGCCACTTTTCAATCACATTACACAGTTTCTTTGGATGGATCGGTTTGGCGATATAGTCATCCATGCCGGCATTAAGACATTTTTCGCGATCACCTTTCAAGGCATGAGCCGTCATCGCTATGATTGGAATCCTTTTAGATTCTCCATCAGCTTCAAGGTTTGAATCCGAACCATCAGTCGATTTGGTTTTGAGCTTTTTCTCCCATTTTCGGATTTCATCTGTTGCCTCGTAACCATCCATTCCCGGCATTTGGCAATCCATCAAAACAATATCGTATGGAATTTTTTTGAGAGCTTCGACCGCTTCTTTGCCATTCTCAACGACATCAGCACTATATCCGAATTTGTTTAAGGTGTTCAAGGCCACCTTTTGGTTGGTGATGTTGTCTTCAGCCAAAAGAATGCGAGCCGTTCGCTGTTGTTTTTCGCAAATGGTGTGTCGGGTGAAAATAGGCATTGGTTGTTCCAATGTTGTTTTATTCCGCAGCCCGGAAATCGTTTCAAGACAATCATAAAGCCGTGACTGTTTGAGCGGTTTCGTGAGATATCCGACAAAACCGATTTTTTCGAGTCGCCTGGCATCACCACGTTTACCTATTGAGGTCATCAAGACAAGAATCGTATCTTTCAAATT
>Ga0210064_1001348_pt1 | contig 10572 bp, 5 predicted proteins | sample Muzzi_CordC_D2_FD_185531 | JGI IMG/M metagenome (GOLD analysis project Ga0210064, IMG submission 185531) | Wetland microbial communities from San Francisco Bay, California, USA, that impact long-term carbon sequestration - Muzzi_CordC_D2 (SPAdes) | ecosystem: Environmental > Aquatic > Marine >...
GCTGCTGGCAAGGCCTCGCTTCAGTCTGCATTTACAGATCAATCTGGGATATTTTCTGATTTTTTTGTTTGTCCTGGGGATCTCGGTGGCGCTGGTGCTCAACATGTATTCCATGGAAAACCGCCTGCAATGGCTTGAGATCGTCAATGAATATGTGGTAGAGATCGATCAGACCCGACTTTTTGAAAAAAATTATTTTCTCTACGGCACCAATTTAAACGATGCGGTGGAAAACGCCTTGCGGGCCAATGATCTGCTTGACAGCAACGCCGCGGAAATCGGTAAACTCCTGGGTCAAAGCGGACAGGCGGAGATCCTGCAGAATCTCAAAGAATATGAGGCCTTGCTGCAACGGCTGGAGAAAGTTGAGAAGAGGGGGACAAGGGACGCCGAATATCAGCGGGGCAAAAATGAAATCGAACCGCAGCTGCGAAAATACGGCCACCAGCTGCTTTCCTACGGCCAGGACCTGATGCGGCGGGAGAAAAAATCCCTGACAGACGCCATCGCCCGTTCACGCTATATCACCGTCTACTCGCTGGTCATTTTACTGATCTTTTTAGGAATCTACGCTTTTTTCCTGGGTACGCGCCTCCTGCGAACCATCAAGCGCTTTTCTGATTACGCCCAGCGCATCGCCTCGGGGGACTATACCCCCATCATGCCGGCGCGCTTTTACCGCGATGAATTCACCGAATTGGCCCTGGCGTTCAACCGGATGATCCACGATTTGGAAAATCGCGAGGCCGTGCTCATTCAGTCCCACAAAATGCGGGCGGTGGGTACCCTGACGGCCGGGGTGGCCCACGAGCTGAACAACCCGCTGAACAACATTACCCTGACGGCCGACATGCTTTTAGAAGACTACGAAACCCTGAGTGATGCGGAACGCAAAGAAATGATCCTCGATGTGGTCAATGAGGCCGGGCGCTCCAAAAAAATTATCAGAAACCTGCTGGACTTTGCCCGGGAAAGCGGCTCCCAGTTGGAACCGCTGGACCTGGTGCACCTGCTCAAGGAAACCATCAACCTGGCTTCCAACCAGATCAAGCTTTTAGGCATTAAAATCGAATTTCAGACTGCCGACAACCTGCCCCGGGTGCACGGTGACAGCCAGCAGCTCGAACAGGTCTTTCTAAACCTCATTTTAAACGCCATCGATGCGTCGCCCAAAGGCAGCAAGATCCAGGTCATACTTGTGCCGGCGGATGACCCGCATTACCTGGCGGTGAAAATTATCGATTGCGGCAGCGGTATACCGCGGCACATCCTGGGTTCCATCTTCGATCCCTTTTTCACCACCAAGGGCAAGGGCAAAGGCACCGGCCTGGGGTTGAGCGTATCCCAGGGCATTGTCGGCAAGCACGGCGGTCGCATCCGGGTCAGCAGCAGCGAAGGCGTGGGGTCATCTTTTACCGTGACGTTGCCGGTCACCACCATCCCTGCTGAAATCGGTGCCACCGCTGATCTGCATGACCAGCAACCGTAGTTGCGGTTACCGGTTTAGAACATTTTCTCAATAAAGATCACAACATTTGAAGTTCAGGTAAAATTTTTTGTGTTAATAATGTGACAAAATAGAATTGACTTCTTAGCTGAAAAAAAAGGGAAATATGACGATGAGCACGCTTAAGGCGTTAATTGCCGTAAAAGCCGATTTGGCCTCCAGCATCGCCATCCGCTATGCCTGTCAATTGGCAAAATTGACCGGTTTGGGGCTGCAGACGCTCTTTGTGGTCAAACCTGATGAACCGGGCCATACACCGGGTACCGGCTGGGTGCGGGAGACCTGGGAAGATGCGATGGTCTTAAAGGGCCGCGACAGTATTACCCAGCTGATCCAGGCGGAAAAGGCGGCGTGTCCCGGACTGGGAAATCCGAAAATGGTTGCCGGCAGGCGGGATATGGAAATCCTGCACGAGCTGCAGGTTGCAGATTATGATCTTTTCACAGAAGGTATTTTGCACGCATTTGAACCGGCAAGTTTTCTGAAAAAAATCCATTCCCGGCTTTATCGCAACCTCCCTTGCCCGGTTTTAATGGCCAAAAACCTGGTAAGCCTGGAAAAAGGGATATTAATACTGGGTGAAGGCAGCGACATGCAGCCGTGTGTATCAGTCTTTTTAAAACTATTTGAAGGGGTTGCAGTTGATCTGGACTTACTGTGCTGCCGGTTTCAGGATACGGAAGGTGCGGCCGGGCGGGACCCCTCATCGCGGTCGGAAGCCGGCCCGCGCGCCGCCGAGAAGATGCTGGCCGAAAAGGGATGCAAAGTCAGAGCGAGCCGGGTCGTTCAAGGCGTTTCGGATTCATTGGATCGATCGTTACGGGACTATGGTTTGGTGCTGTCGTCCCTTGCCCGTGAGAATATAGAAAATAGCCCCATCGTAGATCTGTTGAGCCGCAACCCCTCTCCAGTTCTGGTTGGTTGGCGTTAATTATCAGAGGTGATTATGAGAATACTCGTTGCTGTAGATCAAAATCCTTACAGCGCCTATGCGGTTCGTCAGGTGGCCGGCCTGGCAATGAATACCTGGGCCGACATTACCCTACTCGGGCTGCATCCCAAAAAAAGGACCGCAGCCGATAGAAGCGCGTCTAATTCAGGCCGCCGGAAAATTGAACCGGCGCTTTCCAAGGTGATGCATGCTTATCGAGACTCGTTTCTCAGTCATTTTCAAGACGAGGCCTCCCCCTATACGCAGCTGAAATTTGAATACGAACTGCTGCAAACAGAACCCAAACTATGGCAGGAGTTCTACGTGGGGCGCAGCAGCCGTAAAGATTTCAATGTGTCTATTCGGCAGGGGAATCCTGCCAAAGAGATTCTGGTGGAAGCCCGGCAGGACGGCAGTGATCTGATTGTGCTCGGCTGTGAACGGGGACAAGCCTGTTTCTGGGAAGAATGGGGCAACGTCCCGCAGAAAGTGGCCGCTTCGGCAGCCTGTCCGGTATGGGTCATAAAAAAAGAGAAGGATATTAAAAAAATTCTTTGCTGCCTGGACCATGACCGCGTCAGCCAGGAATCCCTTGAGATGATCAGTCAGATGGTAACCCTTCACGGGGCCGAGCTGGAAATTGTGGGGTTAACGGAGGGTGAGAGTTTGCCCAAAAATGTCGAACGAAAATTGGACACAATTTTAAAATATTATACCGCCCAAAAAATTACTCCCTGGATCGAGCTGGTGAAGATTTCTTCCCTGGAATCCTTTATCAGCCAGGAAGGACGCTGGGGTTTGCTGGCGCTCTGGATGGGGGAGAAATCCATTCTGCAAAAAGCATTTTTCCGCAAGACAGTGGATCGGCTCATCAAGGCCGGCGAGTCGTCGGTGCTGGTTCTGAGGTAATCTTAGTTCCAAGCTCCAATGACCCAAACAAGTTTTGACTTGCCTCGAGGAGTCTATTATATTGATCTTTGAAAACTGAAGAAAAGTGAGTTAAAATTTTGCTATTCTGTCAATTTTATAAAAAGATAGCGCAGCGTTTCCTTAATTTTAGTCATTCTTGTCCGCCAGTTTTTAGGCGGGTTAGGCAATTTAGATCACTCTTGTCCGCCAGCTTTTAGGCGGGTTAGGCATTCCTTTATTACGGGATATCAGTTTATGGGGATATTTAAAAAAGCCGAAGACAATCAGGAGCCCAACGAGATTGATGGGTTTGTGGAAACGGTGCAGGAAGCCCGAATGCCGCCCCCGGTGGAGAAAATCGCCCTCAAAGAACTGGAAAAGCTTAATAGAACCAACCCCTCCTCTCCGGAATACACCATCGGCACCAACCATATCGAGTACCTGGTAAGCCTGCCCTGGAACAAAATGACCGAGGACAACCTGGACATTCGGCGCGCGGAGTCCATCCTTGACGAGGCCCATTACGGTCTGACGGAGGTTAAAGATCGCATTTTAGAACACCTGGCAGTGCGAATATTGAAGTTGTCCCGCAAACAATGCATTTTGGTGGTTGACGATGAGGAAATGACCCGCAAAAATCTGGATCATGTGCTGACCCGGGAGGGCTATGAGGTGATGACGGCCGCCGGCGGCAGCGAGGCCCTGGATCTTTTGAAAAACCACCGGGTTGAGGTGATCATTACCGATCTCAAAATGGAAAATGTCGACGGCATGGGGGTTTTGGCATCGGCCAAGGAAAAGGATCCTTCGATTGAGGTGATCATGATCAGCGGTTACGCGACGGTGCCCACGGCCGTGGAAGCCATGAAAAAAGGATCTTACTATTACCTTTCCAAGCCGTTCAAGCTGGATGAGATTCGATCCACCGTGAAAGCGGCACTTTCGAAAAAAAAGGCCCAGTTGGAGTCCAGAGGCCCGCTGCTGTGTTTTGTAGGACCACCCGGCACCGGCAAAACGTCTCTGGGAATGTCCATCGCCCGCAGCCTGGAGCGTAAATTCATTCGCATCTCTTTGGCCGGCATGAAGGACGAGGCCCAGATCAGAGGTCATCGACGCAGTTATGTGGGGGCGCTGCCCGGCCGCATCATCCAGGAAATCAGAAGATGTGAGGCGAAAAATCCGGTCTTCATGCTGGATGAAATCGACAAGATCGGCCAGGAATTCAAAGGCGACCCGGCCTCTGCACTGCTGGAAGTTCTCGATCCGGAACAAAACAACCAATTTATGGATCATTATCTGGATGTTCCCTTTGATCTTTCAAAAACCATGTTTATTGCCACCGCAAACACCGTCGATCCCATACCCGAACCCTTGCTGGACCGGTTTGAAGTATTATACCTTTCCGGGTACACGGAAGTGGAAAAAGAGCAGATCGCATTCAGGTATCTGATTCCAGGAGAAACCAATGCCGCCGGACTTTCCGAGCATTCCGTGCGGTTTTCGCAGGAGGCTGTGCGCAAGATCATCAGGGAATATACGCGTGAGGCGGGGCTGCGCAACCTTCAGCGGCAAATCGCCTCCCTGTGCCGCAAAATTGCCAGGGACAAATTAAGCCGCGAATTCAGAGAGGACCCGGCCAGCGTCACCCCGCAAATCGTGGAGGAGCTGCTGGGACCCAAAAAGTATTATTTCGAGGTCACCCAGGCCAAAGATAGAATCGGCGTGGCGACCGGTTTGGCATGGACGGACACCGGCGGGGAGATCATATTCATTGAAGCGACCAAGATGAAAGGCAAAAACCAGCTGATCCTGACGGGGTCTCTCGGCAATGTAATGAAGGAATCCGCTCAGGCCGCCATGAGCTACATCCGAAGCCATACCGGTGACTTTCACATACCGGAAGACTTTTTCGAGCAGCATGATGTTCATATCCATGTGCCCGCCGGCGCGATACCCAAAGACGGCCCTTCCGCGGGGTTGACCATCGCCGTCGCCCTCCTGTCACTGATCACCAACCGGCCCTGTCGCCGCGATACGGCTTTGAGCGGAGAACTGACATTGACCGGCCGGATACTGCCGGTCGGCGGCGTCAAAGAAAAGGTGCTGGCCGCCCACCGGGCCGGAATCAAAACCGTCGTGTTTCCGATCAAAAACGAAGCCAATCTCAGAGAAATTCCTAAAGACATCCAAAAAGATCTCAAAATTATCACGATTGACGAATTAAACGAAGTGGTTGATCAGGTTTTGAAATAAAGTCCGATAGGCGGCTTGAGCAGCCTGCCGGGTGCGGGAAATGCAGAATCCGCCGGGTTTCGGATAAGTTTCAGCATGCCGGTGATGCACATCGTGAATTCCTGAATAAGATTTTTTCCCTTTCTAAACTCAAACCAATGCAACGTCCTGCCTGAATTTTTCCGCATCTTCGCATCTTACAAATGACTCAGATATAATTATATTCAGAGGGTAGTAAAAATACAAAAATACCTGAAACATTCAGATAACAACAACCGCTATACGGAGGTAACCCATGGCTTGCGCTCCATCAAACGATTATTGGGTGCAGCAGGTGGAATCCCTGCAAAGGAAACTTGAGACATGCCGCAAAGCCGAAGAAAAATATAACCGGGTTATAGAAAGCACATCCGAAGGTTTCATGCTGCTGGACGGTGACCTTGCTATAACTGAAGTTAATCGAGCGTTGTTGAAATTGTCCGGTTACCGCCGTGATGATTTTCTCGGTTTTAAGGTCGAAAAGTTTTACGATAAAGCATCCGTAAGTTTTTATTCTGCCAGCCGTGACCATCTGAGTTTTGAAGCGCTGTTTCGGGCCGCAACCGGCCTGGAGATTCCAATGCTCTTCAGCAGAAGTATCTTAAAGGATGATAGCGGCAGGCTAAACGGCTACATGTACTTTCTGGCGGATCTTACCGAGTTGAAAGCAACCCAGCAAGAGCTTAAAAGAACCGAACGCAGATATCGCAGCATGTATCAAAATGCCGTACAGGGTATGTTTCAAAGTCGGCTGTCCGGTCAACTGATTCGAGTCAATCCATCTTATGCCTCAATTTTAGGTTACAGCTCGCCGGACGAGGTGCTGGCGCTGAAGGACCGTGCAGCTAAGTTTTATTTCAATCATGAAGACCGGCTCAGGATGATCCGGGCCGTGCAAAAGAAAGGTGCGCTGGTCAATCACGAGCTGCAGCTCAAACGAAAAGATGGCAAGCCCGTCTGGATACTGGCCAACATTCGGCTGATCAAAGATGACCGGGGCGAAGACTTGCTTGAGGGAATCCTGGTTGATAATACCAAAATGAAAGCGCTGGAAAAAGTACTCAGGCGGGATCGGCAAAAATTTCGCAACCTGGCCAATCACGACAATTTAACCGGCCTTTTTAACACACGCTATCTTTACAAAGCCCTGGATGAGCTGATTGAGGAAGGTAAACTTGCCGACCGATTATTCTCATTGATTTTTATGGATATGGATAACTTTAAGCGCGTCGTCGATACTTATGGCCACTTAAATGGCAGCCAGGCGCTTAAGGAGGTGGCCCTGACCATCAAAAATTGTCTCAAAAAGCCTTGTTTTGGAGTCGCTTACGGCGGTGATGAATTTGTGGTCGTACTGCCCGGTTTCAGCAAACAGCAAGCCACCCAAAAGGCCCAGGAGATTCGATCCGAAATGAAGCAGAGCGTCTATCTGGCAAATGGCGGGCATCACGTGCGTCTCGGGGCAAGTTTCGGGATCGCAACATTTCCCGGCGACAGCGATACCCGTACGGGACTTCTGGCCCTGGCGGATAAGGCCATGTTCCACATCAAGCAGACCGGCAAAGATTCCATCGGCATCACCGAATTAGATTCTTAGGCCATTTTTTATGGCAACCTGTTATATGGCTGATCGTGCTGTTTTCAGGGCGGATTAATTAATTTTGACTTCCAATTTTTTGTGGTTAAAGTTCTTAGAGTTTTAAGATTAAATATTGGGCATTTGCCGGTTTTGCCGGATCAGGCATTAAATTTGACTCTAGCATTGAAAGCCCGACCCTCTGGGCCGGGATTCTTTATTTTTTCTGTTGATCATATTGATTTCCTGGGTGCTGTCGAAAATCGTCGGCAAAACCGTAAAAAAGGCAATTGCGAACATTAAAAGCGCCTCCGCGCTTTTGAAGGATTTTATTGTGAATATCAGCCGCAAAACCATTTTCGTGGTCGGTTTTGTCGTGGCCCTATCGATGCTTGAGGAACGTATATTGGGATATCACCCGCGCCGTTAAAGAGCGGTTTGATGCTGAAGGTGTGTCCATACCCTTCCCGCAACGTGACGTTCATGTGCATCAAATGGCATCGAGTTGATACCTGGATCGTGTTTGAAAGGTGTTGTTATTTTTTGCAGGATGTCATAAAACCGACCATAAAATAACAGCGGGTGCCGGGGGCGAAGGGCTGTCTGCCGCATGAATCTGCTTGATCCACTTCGTTGGTATAATATCGGTTTAAAGCGATAATCGATTGCGCATTGCATCAATCCGTTTGATTATGGCAGCGTGATTTTCTGTTGTTCGGGATCATTTAAAATTGAACCAACACCAACATTGAATCCCGACGATCTTACCATCAGCGAGGCTTTCCAGGCTCGCCTGAAATCGAGGATCCGATGGTAACCGGATATTTATTTTCCCAAGCCGCATAAACTGCCGCCTTCAGCCCCCAAAATCTTCCCCGATCCCTGGGTTTGCGAAATATGGCAAGCGAGGAAAAACCTATACCCAAACCACGGCGCATCGGCCGGTGGTTTCTGGTCGGCGGCATTATCCTGTTGGCTGGAATTTATGTCCTGCGCGGTGTATTGATTACACCGCATGCAATCGCATTTCTGGAACGTGCGGTTGCCTCCAACCTGGGGCTGCAGATAACCATCGGAGATTTAGGCGGGACCTTTTTCTCGGATCTGGAGGTGACAAACGTAGTTACCGTCAAGCGACTGGCAGATGAACCGCTGGCCGATCTTCAATTACGGAAATTAAAACTGACCTATCGCCTGTGGGATCTTTTCCATGGATTTCAGGCTTTTATGGGCGGTACCGTCATTGAGCTGGAGGGTGCCCGGTTGTCTGTTGACCTGACCGGGGAAACGACCGCCGGCCATGATCACGATGCGCGGGGAAGTATCATTTTGCCGCCGGCTATACCTCGCGTAAATATTCAAAACAGTTCCATTCAATTCAAAACAGCCGGTTATGAAACCGCTTTCAGCGGCATATCCCTGGCAACAGACGTTGCCGATCGCGGGGTATCCCGCCTCCATGTGCAGGTGGCGCAGTGGTCGCTGAGGCACCCCGCTTTACGCGATATCGCTGTCGGCCTGGAGGCCGACATGTCATATTCCACTGAAAGCCTGAGAATTGAGAAACTGCTGGTCGATCGACAATCGCTCGTAGAATCGGCAGTTGTCGGGCTGCGCGGCCTGCCGGACAACATCCCCTTTGAGATGCGGTTGAATCCGGCCGGCGGGCATTTGAACGCCGACGGCCGGGTGGCGGCCGACCGTTTGCAGGTTGCCTTGTCGGGCTCCGACATTGATTTGAGCCGGATATCCGGGCTGTTGGCGCCGCCGTCCGTGCCTTTCGGCGGCCGTTTGTCACTGCAGGGAAAACTGGACCTGCCGTTTGCAGATTTACGGGATATAGCCAGCGACCTCAAGATTCAGCTCGCCGACGGTTCGATTCATGAAACTGCCATTGAGCAGCTGACCTTCAGGTTCACGGCCGGCGACCGGCGCCTGGGGGTGGCGGATTTGCAGGCGGCCAACGGCGCCAATCGGATGCGCATCAGCCGGGCATCCATTGCGGCCGACGTCCTCTTCGGCGCCGACCTTGATGCGATTTGGCGATCTTTAGCGGTGGACTGGCACCTGGAGGCTTCCGACGTTCCGGCCGTGCTCAGGCTTTTCGGACTGACGCTTGCGGGGCACCATGAGCGGATACCGGTCCACCGGCTGATTTTAAACGGTCGCCTGGAAGACGGTGATCTGATCATACCCGCAGGCCGCCTGGATGCCGAGGGCGGCCATATTCTGCTGAAAGCGGCCCATATTGGATTGCCGATCGGAGAGCGGACCCTCAAGGATTCGGTGCTGGAGGGTGACCTGAGCGTTGACCTGCCGGATGTGGCCATCCTCAGCCGGATCTTCGCGCTGCCGGCGATGGGCGGTTCCGTCCAGGGGCAAATAAAGGTGACCGGCACCCTTCCGGCCCCCCGGGGCACAGCCGACATTTCCGGCCGGGCGCTGGCTTACCGGAATCGGGCGCTGGGCAATCTGGCGGTCCGGGCCCGGGGCGACCTTAAGGGCATTGTGGTCGAATCGGCTTTGCTGGAAAGAGGTCCGGACCGGGCCAGCGTCCGGGGTACGATCAATCTGGCGGCAAAGTCATTTGAAAACGTCGGGGTGGAGCTTTCGGTTTCGGACCTGGATCCCTATGTTTCAGAGCTGCTGCCCCTGTTCCGGCGGCCTGCGGCCAAGACCGTCAGCGTCCGCGGCGGCCTGAAGGCCGCGGCCAAACTTAGCGGTCCTTTCAGCCGGCCGACCGGCAGCCTGAATTTGCAGGCCCGTGAGGTTCACATCGCGGGCACCTCCTTCGGTGATGCGGATGTGGATATGAAATTTTCAGAGGAGAAGCTGCAGGTTTCCTCCGCCAAACTTCGCAACCGCAATGACCGCATCGATATCAGCGGCTCGATCCGGTTCGGGCCAATACGTCTCGAGGACGTTCAATTGAAGGCTGCAATCTCCGATCTGGCAGCGTACCGCGGGCCCTGGCTGCCGGCCTTATCCGGTCTTTCCGGCTCGCTGCAAGGCCGGCTGCAGGCCTCGGGCGATATCATGCAACCGGAGGGTGCGGCTGATTTGCGGGTGGAAAATTTGCGCTTCAACGATCTGCAATTAGACAAGTTAACCGCCCAAATAAGCAGCAGCGGCCGGGTGATACGAATCGAATCGGCCACGGCAGGCCTGGGCCAGCAGCAAATACAGTTGGCCGGCGACCTTCGGCGCAACCCGACCGATACCGAATTTGACCTGACCCTCAAGAAAATGGCTGTTATCAGGCAGGGCAGCACCCTGCTGGCGCTTGAGCGTGAGGCCGGCTGCCGGCTGTTTCGCAGCGGCCGCGTGGACTTCACCAATCTGACTCTGGCCGGTTCCGCCGGCCGGGTGTCCGTCAAC
>Ga0210064_1001349_pt1 | contig 10569 bp, 12 predicted proteins | sample Muzzi_CordC_D2_FD_185531 | JGI IMG/M metagenome (GOLD analysis project Ga0210064, IMG submission 185531) | Wetland microbial communities from San Francisco Bay, California, USA, that impact long-term carbon sequestration - Muzzi_CordC_D2 (SPAdes) | ecosystem: Environmental > Aquatic > Marine >...
CCGCCATAACAGACGAAAGCCCGCACGAGCTTAGCAAGTTTAGCTACCAGGCTGACGATCAGAGAAAACAATTCCATTTACTCAGCATACACTGATCCCTCGATCCTTTGCTAAACTAAGACAAAGGGTAAACATGAGGTCAGGGAATAAATGCGGAGCACAGGTGTGCTCAATGTCTACTATCGTGAAGCGGCCTGAAAACAAGAATTCAGTTTTTGCACCATACGGGTTGTGCGCAAGAACAAGGCTGTCTAACTAACTGTTATCAGGTAATATTTAGCAATTCACCTGGGGCAGGGTGGCCATTCAGCAGAGACGGTAATTACACTATATTTAGTAGGGCTGATTTAGATTGGCATTTGGTGTTTCGACGCCAGTCTTTAAGTTAGCGGTTTCGGGTGAGAATTATAAATCCGCCACCTGTAGGGAATTGCCAGCCTGTGATACTCTCATCAGCCAATGCCTGCTCATTGGGACTGTCGCATGCGGATGTCTGGTCAGAGCGTGGACTTGAGGTGGTCATACCGTAGGTAGAATGGTTCGCAACAATCGGGTAACAGTTTTGAAATAACAAATTTGAGGATAATTTAATGTTCACGAGCAATCCCTTTTCCGTGCTTTCGGCGTCTATACCAACCATAGTGATGCAGGCGTACATCATTTTGATGATCCTGATGGTCATAGGCGGGACTGTACTTGATATGATCCATAAGAAAAGTGCGCAGTACTTTTTCGAGAATGCGAAAAAAGCGCAAAAGAATGCGAAACGGTCTGTGGGCGCTGGTGAAAAGGCAACAATTGCCGTTCAGGTGCTGGTTGATGAAGTGTTAACATCTGGTGAGTTCTGCAATGTAAAACGCAGACTTTCCCATCTCTTGACCATGTATGGCTTCATTATTTTCGTCGTGACAACCGCCATTCTGATTTTTGGCTATGCAACACCAGATGCCTCTGCACCTGCGATCCTGCCACTACTCTGGCATATCGGTGCGCTAATGCTAGCCGTCGGCGGCTACTGGTTCTGGTTTTTTATTCGAGTTGATGTGTCTGCAGAGGGCCTTCCCTGGTATCGCCTGGAACGTGCGGATTTGTTTATTGTCTCGCTGCTCGCTACCTCGACGTTCGGATTAATCTGGTCCTTCACGCAGTCGCAGGGCATTACCGGTTGGTCAACCCTTTTCTTCGTGTTGTTCATCATTTCAAGCACAACACTTTTCGGCAGTGTACTGTGGTCAAAGTTCGCCCATATGTTCTTTAAACCTGCCGCCGCTTTTCAAAAACGTGTAACCAAGGCCGATGGTTCAAGAGAGAATTTACCCGCTGAGTACGACCTGACAGATCCTGCAGTACAAGCAAAATTCCCGGATATCCCGGAATATATGGGCAAGAACCCAGCTTACATGGGGCATGGTATCAAGCGTGAGTCAGCAAACCACTACTAACATTATTAATTACCGTTATTCAGGAATAGAGAGAATATATTATGCCAACTTTTGTATATATGACTCGTTGTGATGGTTGTGGCCAGTGCGTTGATATCTGTCCATCTGACATCATGCACATCGATAAAACGCTTCGCCGTGCTTACAACATCGAACCTAACATGTGCTGGGAATGTTATTCCTGCGTAAAAGCCTGCCCTCACCAAGCAATTGACGTGCGTGGCTATGCAGATTTCGCTCCACTGGGTCACTCTGTACGAGTACTCCGTGATGAAGAAAAAGGCACGATTGCGTGGCGCATCAAGTTCCGCAACGGTAAAAAAGACATGGAGCTTTTAGCTCCGATCACAACCAAGCCCTGGGGCACAGCCATTCCTCAGCTATCCGAAGAACCAGTACCAAGTAACGAAATGCGTGACGGTGAGTTATTGTTTAACGAACCCAAGTATATCCGCATGGATGATGGTGGCTTGCACACGCTTGAGTCAAATGGCCTGAAAATGAAAGAAGGGGTGTACTACTAATGGGCTACAAAACTATTATTGAAGACGATATCGACATCCTGGTTGCAGGTGCGGGCCTCGGTGGCACCGGTGCTGCATTTGAAGCAAGATATTGGGGCAAGGACAAAAAAATTGTCATTGCAGAAAAAGCTAACATCGATCGTTCTGGTGCAGTAGCCCAGGGTCTTTATGCGATCAACTGTTACATGGGTACACGCTTCGGCGAAAACAATCCAGAGGATCACGTCCGTTATGCGCGTATGGATCTGATGGGTATGGTTCGTGAGGATCTGGCCTTTGATATGGCGCGTCACGTTGACTCCACTGTTCACCAGTTTGAAGAGTGGGGCCTGCCGTTGATGAAAGACCCCAAGACGGGTGCATACATGCGTGAAGGGCGCTGGCAGATCATGATTCACGGTGAATCATACAAGCCGATTGTGGCAGAAGCCGCGAAAAAATCAGCGGATAAAGTGTTCAACCGTATCTGCGTAACCCATCTGCTAATGGATGACGCCAAAGAGAACCGCGTCGCGGGCGCTGTTGGATTCAATGTACGTACGGGTAACTACCACGTATTCAAGTCCAAGACCGTTATATGTGGTGCCGGTGGTGCTTCCAACATCTTCAAGCCACGGTCAGTCGGTGAAGGTGCGGGTCGTGTCTGGTATGCCCCATGGTCATCTGGATCTGCATATGGTCTGATGATCGAAGCCGGCGCGAAGATGACACAGATGGAAAACCGTATCGTACTGGCTCGATTCAAAGATGGTTACGGCCCGGTGGGCGCCTACTTCCTGCACCTCAAGACTTATACACAAAATGGTCTGGGTGAAGAGTACGAATCCAAATGGTTCCCGGCGCTAACAGAAATGGTCGGAAAAGAATATCTGGATACGGAAGGCCAGCATTTGTCCCACAAACCAATACCGACCTGTTTGCGTAACCATGCCTTTATCTCTGAGGTTAATGCCGGTCGTGGTCCTATCCACATGGTCACGATGGAAGCCTTCCAGGATCCTCATCTTGAGGAGATCGGCTGGCACAACTTCCTGGGCATGACCGTTGGTCAGGCGGTACTCTGGGCAGCAACTGACGTTGATCCTAAATACGAAAACCCTGAATTAACGACCTCTGAGCCATACGTAATGGGTTCACATGCAACGGGTTGCGGTGCATGGTGCTCAGGTCCGGAAGATGTTTCACCCCCGGAGTACTACTGGGGCTACAATCGTATGACCACAGTTGAAGGTCTGTTTGGCGCAGGTGATGCGGTAGGTGGTACACCACACGCATTCTCATCGGGTTCTTTTACTGAAGGTCGTCTGGCTGCTAAAGCTGCCTGTAAATATATTGATGATGGCAAGGCCGAGGGCATTCGGGTTTCTGATGAGCAGATTGCAGATCTTAAAGAGAAGATTTACAAACCATTGGAAACTTATACAGTGTATAGCAATGAAGTCGTCGGGGGTTCAGTTAATCCAAACTTCATCAATCCAAGACAGGGTCTGGATCGTTTGCAGAAACTGATGGATGAGTATTGTGGTGGTTTTGGCGTTAACTATATGACCAACGAAAAACTGCTCCAGATTGGTCTCAAGAAGCTTAAAACTCTAGAGGAAGACATGGAGAAGATTGCGGCTAGCGATATCCACGAGCTGTTGCGTGCATGGGAATTAAATCACCGTGTTCGTACTTCTGAAAGTGTGTTCCAACATACTTTGTTCCGTAAGGAAACGCGTTGGCCTGGTTACTACTACCGTGGTGATGCGATGAAACTGGATGATAAAAACTGGCACGTGCTGACAGTTTCTCATCGTGATCGCAAGACAGGTGAGTACACTATGGAGAAAGCACCCCTTTACCATCTGGTGGGTGATGAATAGGGTATTAGCCGAGTAAAAATCAGGAGTAATTTTTACTTATCTTTAAAAAAGACCAGCTTATTATTTGCTGGTCTTTTTTTTCATAGTTTATAGTATGCGGCCTTTATACGATCGATAGTCCTGCGAAACTAATGTATGTTTTAAATGAACAGTAGAATGATGAATATTATTGAAAAAACAGATGAAGAGATATTGGCGCTGGCGCACCCAATGTGGGCTGATCTTGTTAAATACTCGAATGAACAGAACTACGGTGCTTTCACCCGAAATTTCGCAGCAGCTATGCTGATGGGTGCAAATGAAATCGAGATGGGCAAACAGTTTGCAAGAAGTGAATTAACAAAGAACCTGTCTGAAAATTACGAATATCTTGGCATGATACGCCGTGGTGAACATGTGACGGTTTTATATAAACAGAGACATACCAAGAAAGAGGGTGAATGGCTGGGCAGACTGGTGCTGGGTTATGAAAAGGACAAGGTAAAAATATTTGGTGCTACGCTGTTCTAGGGCGAGTTTTATCTATTACAGGTTTTTCAGGTTATGTCAGATACAATACAAAACGAAAAATTCGTTGAGCTAGGTTATAAAGTCAGCGATAAAAAAACCGGTGACGTACTTGTTACTGTTGATTACCCTCTGGGGTATGTTCATGGTGTGAATGATGTTTTGTCTGATCAGGTGACAAAGCAACTGGATGGTAAAAAAGTCGGTGATATCATCGAAGTGCCTGTTGACACTAAACTGCTATATGGTGAGAGAGACGAATCACTTGTGTTTACTGACCACATCGAAAATGTTCCTGAAGAGTATCGAGAGATCGGTATGACCATTACCATGGAAAATGAAAAGGGTGAGCCCAGAAATTTTATCGTCACCCGTTTCGATGACAAAACATTAACCGTCGATGGAAATAATCCACTGTGTGGTAGAGACGTTATTTTCACGTTGGAAGTGTTGAACATACGTGAAGCGACCGATGAAGAAATTGATCTTGGCGGAGCTGTTGATGCCGACCCAGACTTAAATGATATTCTCAGCCGGGCAAAATGAAATTCTCTAATACTTACATATTTTACCCAGTCAATAAGGCCCTGGAACGTGCAATAGCAAATTCTATAGCCAGGCTTGGTGAGGAATCGGCCATAGTTGCTGCTCCGGATACCGGGGTAACCGCAGCTGATAATTTTCTTTATACACGGGGAAATTATGAACAGCATCGTTTCAGTTCCAATATTCTTGACAGTGCGCGTGAGGCACTTGAGGCATCACTGACAGATGAATATCGCGATCAGGAGCCATTAGCCTGGGCTGAGACTCATAATAGTCTTGGCAATATTCTTGCGGCACAGGGGCAACAGCAGAGAGATGTTGAATTGTATGAAAAGGCCATTCAGTGTTTTAACAATGCGCTAGCAGAATTTAACCAGGAAAAGTCACCCCTCGACTGGGCAGCAACACAAAATAACCTGGGAACCGCAAAGCAAGCTTTGGGCCGGCAGCTGGATAACTCGAAATTGTTGAAAGAATCCATTGATGCTTATACTAATGCGTTATTGGAATGGTCGCGAAAAAAGACGCCTGAAGAATGGGCATCAGCTATGCATCAACTTGGTGCTACTTTCCATACTTATGGCGGACTTTTAAAAGGTAACCGTACTTTTCAAAAGTCCGTTGTCGCCTATAAAAATGCAATCGCAGAGTTCGATGCTGATAATAATGCTTTCGAGTTAGCCGCTACACACAATAATTGTGGTGCAGTACTACATAATTTGGCTGAATCAGAAGAAAACCCGGATCGCCTGGAAGAGGCAATAAGGTCATATGAGACGGCATTGACAGTTTGCATGGAGCAGCAACTCCCTATTCATCTCGCAGTACTATGCCGGGTAAACAGGTCTACTGCTCGAGGCGTGCTGGCTGAGTTAACAAAAGACACTACAATTGCCGACGAAGCGGCTGATGAGTTTGAATTGATTATCGAATGTTTTCCGCATGCCCTTCAACCACTCTGTTTAAAGCATTGCGAGGAGCAAATTAGTAAGGCAAAGTGCGCTAGCACTTGCGATTAGCTCTGGCAGATGACTCGGTAAATAGAAGGATGCTGGATTTTGTTATTTACGTCAGTTAAGTGTGAGGGGCTGACATACCTGTTTATATTCCTCTCGTTTCAACCATTTAGGAGTTATGACTATGAGCGATGCACCAAAAACCAGGCCCAAAGTTCCTGAAGGCAAGTCACGTTTTCTGACAACCACTCAGATGGAGGCTAATGAAAAAGGCTACGTTGGCTATAAAACTACCTGGGATGCTTTCCAGAAAGAAGTACCATACAAGACCCCCAAGAAGCCTTGAGATATTCAGTCGCGCGTACCTGCAAGGTCGCGCGGCTACTCAATCTGAATTTTGTTTGTGATACGGACGTTTTTTTGCGTGCTTTTTTGAAATCCGAAATTTTAACAGAGATTATATTTCGGCAAATTCAAGAACAAAAAGAAAACCCTGCGCGATGTTAGTATGGGCTAGAGAGCATCAGAAAGCTGGTAATCCACATTAATAAAAGCGCCAATATCTGCCAGGAAACGAATCGTTCTGGCGCCGAAACCAACATCGGGTGCTGTTTCGTTTTTATCGACTGACAAAACCAGGACCACGCCAACTCGGGGAGATAAATTATGGCTTTTTATCACTTCAATGATCTTTTCCTTGACCGGTTCAATTTGCTTGATAAGTTCGTTCGTCAAATCATAAACGTCCACATCATCAGTAATCGTTTCCGTAGATAACTCCCATGAGCTAATCACGGGTTTGTCCAATCCGCTGCTTGCACCGGAAGCATCGACTGCGGTGGGTTCTATGCCAAGCAGGCGAGTGATGTCATCGGGATTGAAATGATAGCCACTTAGTGCGAAGTAGGCCCTTCCTTCGTTAGAAGCCAAGATAATACCCTAATCAATTGATTGTAAATATGATGAGTAATTATAGCGTATAGGTTTAATAAACACAGGGAACCACAGGGTGTGTATGGCGAACTACTATTTACGCAGCTGCGGGCAGTCGATAAAGGCCACGACAATGAGACTTCCACTGGAATTGGCTGAGTTCAGCGTAGCAACTTATGGTTTTTCCGGGCATCTCTACAGGCGTAGTGTCATCAAGTGCAGTATGTACACTGTGCGAGTTGTAATACTGGCGAAAATCAACCAGCTTTCGCTCCAGGTTACTGGTATTCCAGAAGATCGTCTGTTCAAGGAATTCTTGACGAATGGTCCCGATCAGTCGTTCGACGAAGGGATGCGATAGTGGTGCATACGAATACGGCACTGTCTTGACTTCGTCTGTACCAAGTATCCTCAGGTTTGCTTGCCATTGGTGATACAGAAAGAGGGGATCGTTATCAGAGCTGAGGTATCTCGGAGCGCCTTGGGATGAAATGGCAGCGTTGAACATCCGACACAAAGCGACACCGCACACATCGCCGGCATGGACGCCAAATCCGATGATGCGGCATGTAAACATGATCCATGACCACGAAGACCCAGTGGCTCTTTAACAAAATTGATTCGCAGCGAAACAGGTCAATGCTCCAGAGGCTGTCCTTCGTGTGTCCGAGGAAGGTCAGCCACGACGGCCCGCCATCACCGGGATCTGGTCGGTAATGGGTGGCAAGGATACGCTGGACCACATCTTTATCGATATTGATTCCAAAGGCCTTATTGATCTGTTGTGCGATCCGTGGACAACCAAATCGTGGGTTGCGTCGTTTTAATTCGACGAGGGCCTGGATAAGTTCTGCTGATGGGCTGTGCATGGCGAATTCCTAATCATGCTGACAGGGGAGCTTGAAAAGTCACCGAGGGAAGGGATACGAGGCTAGCAGGCTTCTAATTAAATGGTGTGAAATGACATGCGGGACTTTTGCGGGATTAAGTTATACATCTTCCTGCATTGTTAGGCAAAATGGGCAACGGGCATTCCAGTAATCCATAATAAAAAACAATATGTTAGCGATTGGCTTGCTAACTACGAACCAGGCGGTCGGGAGTTCGAATCTCTCCGGGCGCGTCATATAGTTCAAAGGCTTACAGTAATATCTGTGAGCCTTTTTCTTTTTGAGTCACCAATTAGACACCAGCAGACCTCAATCCTGATGAATAAACGTGCCGGGAGGAATCACGGTTGAACCTTTGTGGCCTATGCGTGATGTCCATATTTGATATGCACCAGCCATCCCGCAGGACAGCCGGTGACACCCTCTCCCAGCATCGCCAGATCGCAGACAGTCACAATTTACAGGCCAAGGCGTCCAGTGCGGTCCGTGGGCTTGCTAGCACCTGGCAAAGTATGGGCTATACTCGAAATGACTGCTGGATGAACTGTTAGCCGATCAGATCGAACATTCAGCAGGCTATGGCCAGTGCCCTGTCAGTTGAAAGACTGACAGGGCGGCTATAGCGAAACCCTCGATAGGGTTGCCTTACCTAACCGCTAGGTGGATATACACTATCCCCACGACAAGGTAAGGCACAAAATAAAATCGGCGATGGCGGCCTGTGCATGTCCTGCACGGGCCGTCTTTATATATGGCGCACCCTCTCCGGCTTTGCCGTTCGCTGACAATTCCCGGCTCTTTTGAATATCAGGAAAAACTAAAGGACCGGAACAAAACCCTAATGCGACATTCCCCATATTCCTGGGGACTTCCGGGATGTACTGAGCGGACCTTTGAAACAGGGAGGCAGGACGGCAACGACCCAAAGCAGAAGCTCACGCTCTTAGGGCTCCCGGGGCAGACCACGAGCTGCCTGAGATCCGGTTCGCCTGCTAGTCTGACATTCAAGACGAAATCGCAAGGATGCGATCATGTTGCCGTAATGTACGCCACCGTACAGCCTGCGATTAATCCTGGGACTATATTAGGCTACATATAAGCTAATGCGAAAAAATTAACATAGTAATACGCTAATGATTTTGTCTTATTTAAGGAGGTGCAGAATGTACTGGAACACATTGATAGTGCAGGGTATTTACCTCTCGCTGCAATTGATAATGGGCATTCTTACCTTGATCTTCACTGACCAGCCTGGCTCGCGCAAGACTGATGTTGGCACTCGGGGCGGGAATAACGTTATCCCGACACATAGAGGCGACCTGTAGGCGGTGGGTACGTCGAGTGCGTCGGGTCGGTGCCGGATATCAGCGGAGACGCCCCCTGGAAAACTGGAACGCTTGAAACTGACTTCCTCGCCACCGCACGGCGACCCAGCCCGTCAGGTTTTCACATTTCCAGCCCTCCCTCACTACCCCGAGGTTCTGGCTGCGACCTCGGGCGGCGTGGACTGTGGTGAGAGAATGTCCTGTTTATGTCCGAAACCGGTACTGCAGGCAAATCTTATATTCGATTTCGCTTAAGGACTGGCACTCCGTTGAAGACCTTCGACCAGAATGCCGGAACGGCATGAATGTACGACTGTAAGCAGTCGTACAGTTTTTTGTCAGTCAGGTTTGTAAATCCCATTAGGCTATGTAACATGAAAAAAACTTATTGATGCTAATGGATGTAAATTTTAAACATAACCTATATGTCAATGATAACACTGACATATATGCCCCCTAATAGTGGTTGAATTTATGAAGCCCATTCTTGAAAAGTTATGGCTAGCGAACTTGTTTCGTTGCCTGATTCATTAGACATGGTCAACATTGCAAACAACCCTCTGCCCCGGATTATCTGTTCAGCGCTCTTCGTACTCACCACGATGGCCGCACACGGCGGTGCAATCGTTGAATCCGATCCTGAGAAGTGGCTCACGGAGGCAGAGGCCGCTTACGACCGTGTCGAAAGTTACACCGCCATTTTTCATAAACAGCAACGGATATCGGGCGAACTCCTTCCCGAAGAAAACATATCCCTCAAGTGCAGAAAAAAGCCATTCTCCCTGTACATGAAATGGGTGACAAAGACCTTCAAGGGGAGCGAGTTACTTGTACGTAGTGGGCTGGAATGAAGATCGCGTCAGGGCTCACAGGGGCGGAATGCTGAGAATTATCGTCCGCAATCTCGACCCGAATGCCCCGGTACTCATGGAGAATGACCTTCGTCCGGTCACCAGTACAGGCATTGGCTACCTCCTGAAAACAGTTGCGATAAACATGCGCAAGGCGATCAAGGCCGGGGTGCTCACGTTCACCGATCGCGGAAAAGAAAATATCTACGGTAAGGACACACAAGTCCTGGATTTAGACATACCATACGAGAAAGCGAAGGACTACCTATGCGCGCGGTGTGTCATCAATCGGGATGTCGAAAGCAAGATACTGCTAAGGATCAGAGTCTATGACAGGGCGGCCGGCTCGTCGAAAACTACGGGTACGAGAACCTGAACCTTGACGCGCGTCTGTCAGACGCCGACTTCGACCCAAAGAATCTTGATTATAACTTCTGAGAGCACCGGGGTCAGGCAAAGAGGCGCTGGTGTCAGCGTCATGGTTACTGCAGATAGCGCTGCATAACTATGCGCTTTTGCCGACGTCGGCGCTGATGCGCCACCGCGCCAGGGCCTAGTCGCTATGAATGTACGCAGTTGCTGCACAGCTGGCTGCGTCCCAATACTCGCTCAAGCCGATATCATTCAATCCATATAAGGAGATTCTCAAAATGACAATGAAACTAACCAAAAAAATCGGCATGCTTTTGCTAGGCATCTGGCTGATCTTGAAAGGGCTAATACCCCTGTT
>Ga0210064_1001350_pt1 | contig 10553 bp, 9 predicted proteins | sample Muzzi_CordC_D2_FD_185531 | JGI IMG/M metagenome (GOLD analysis project Ga0210064, IMG submission 185531) | Wetland microbial communities from San Francisco Bay, California, USA, that impact long-term carbon sequestration - Muzzi_CordC_D2 (SPAdes) | ecosystem: Environmental > Aquatic > Marine >...
CGGGTAACGAGACAGACAGGGCATGGCGCATGATATGGGCCACAACCAGCAGGCTCCAGCCAAACAGCAACAGCCATAACATACTGACGAGGAAGACCAGCTCTTCCGATACCTGTTCCCGGGTCAGGACCTGCACCAGCGGCAGGGCAATCAGCCCCAGCAAGGTTCCGGTACCCACCAGAGCCGTTAGCGTCTGGATCAGGCGGTTTATCTTACCGACCAGGGATAACAGGGAGATTGCAAAGATCAGCAACAGGGCCAGATCCACCAACGCGATCAGGAGGGCCGTACCGACCGGATACCCGGGTGCCGACAACAGAAAGGAAACCAGAACATAACCGCCCAGCGTCAGACCGAGCAGCGTCTGCGAACGCGGCAGGTCCTGCGGGCCGGCACGCAACAGACAAATATCCAGCCAGAGGGTGGTCAGTCGTGACATACAGGCTGGCTACCGTGCATGGTTCACTGCAAGAATGGCGATCTGCAGAGCGTATCAGCGTCTCTTCCGGGCGACCTTTTTCTGTGTGACCTTCCTGTTGCCGGTGCTTCTTTTTGTTGTCACCTGCTTCGTACCCCGCTTGTTAGCCGTAATTTTTTTACCGGCTGCCTTTTTAATCGTACCCTTTTTTCCGCTTACCGCCTTCCTGGGCGTACTTTGCTTGCGGGTTACCGCGGCTTTTTTTGACTTGGGCTTTGCGGCTGCCTTTTGCTTCGGCACTGCCTTGGGCTTTGCGGCTGCCTTGGACTTTGCGGTTGACTTGGACTTTGCGGCTGCCTTGGGCTTTGCGGCTGCCTTGGGCTTTGCAGTTGCCTTGGGCTTTGCGGTTGCCTTGGGCTTTGCGGTTGCCTTGGGCTTTGCAGTTGCCTTGGGCTTGGCGGTTGCCTTGGGCTTGGCGGTTGCCTTGGGCTTTGCGGTTGCCTTGGGCTTTGCAGTTGCCTTGGGCTTTGCAGTTGCCTTGGGCTTTGCGGTTGCCTTGGGCTTTGCGGCTGCCTTGGGCTTTGCGGCTGCCTTGGGCTTTGCGGCTGCCTTGGGCTTTGCGGCTGCCTTGGGCTTTGCGGCTGTCTTGGAATCAACCGCCTTGCCACCAGCGGGCTTGCGTTGACCGGGGGCCAACTGGTGCTTGGCAATGGCACGCCGAATAACATCCGAGCGTGATTCGGCCCTGGCGTGCGCCTTCACGTCATCCACTACCTTACGGACCGCCTTGAAGATAACGGAAATCTCTCCAACGCCTTGTACTGTGCGCAGTTTATCCTGCAGCTTGTAGTATTCGATCACCGGCAGGGTATGGGTCTCGTAGACACGCAGGCGATTTCCGATCGTCTCCTCGTTATCATCGGCACGATGGCGCAGCTTGCCGCCACATTCGTCACAGCGTCCATCGATGTGGGGAGGCGAATAAAAGACGTTGTACATCTGACCACAGGACAGACACGTCCGCCGCCCGACCAACCGTTGCAGCAGGGCATCCACATCCACGGCGATCAGTAATGCCAGATTCAGCGGTCTTCCCAGGCTGTCCAGCAACAGATCCAGCGCCTCCGCCTGCTGGAGGTTGCGCGGAAAACCATCCAGAATGAAGCCGTTACGGGCATCCGAACGCAAAATGCGCTCCCGAATAATTCCCAGCACAATTTCATCACTTACCAGCTGACCGGCATCCATGGCCACCTTGGCCTGCTTCCCCAACGCGGTACCGGATGCCACTGCCTCACGTAAAAGATCACCCGTAGAGATCTGCGGTATTTTATAACGCTCAATGAGTAGCTTTGCCTGGGTACCTTTCCCAGATCCGGGTGCTCCGAGCAATACGATTCTCATGGCGTGATCATGGCCTCTCTGATTTTGATTTTGTTAACCTACTGTTACGCAGAAGATTTTTTGAATACACGCATACAATTTTTTACGTGGCTGAAGTGTAAAACAGCGTTTAAGCTACCCTTGTCCAGTGGTAGAAGTCAACGAAGTTCATGAAATAAATCAGGTTTTGAGCTAGAATCTGGCGCCCTTGACAGTTGTCGCTCCACTTTCCAGAGCCGCCGGGCCACTACGATCATGAACCAGATAGCAGATTTCACGGAAAGTGAACTGTGGATCATCAAGACGAGTCTTGAGGAACGCTACGGCGAGCCAGTGGAACCCATGCTGGCGGATACCGAGGTGCGGCTGAATCCCTATTCCAGCGAGCTTGCGGTTTGTCCGGCCGCCTACTGGGAAAAAGACGGCTGTCACTTTCTCATCATCCGGACGGGGGATCAGAACTACCGCTGCCAGTTCTATTACCGCAGCCACGAAATGTTCGGCCCGGACATCGAGGAGTTCGACGACATCTCGGAATGCACGGTGACACTGCTGCAGGTGCAGGCCGACCACGCGGCCGGGCGGCAGGAAACAGGATCAACGTAATATCATTCACTTCAGCAACCGCTAAACCAATTCAGGGAGAACAGCAGATGGCAACAGCAGCAAGCAAGAAGAATGCATTCTATGCCCAGTCGGGAGGCGTAACCGCCGTAATCAATGCCTCGGCTTGCGGCGTGATCGAAACTGCGCGCCAGCACAAGGACCGGATCGGCAAGGTCTATGCGGGCCGCAACGGCATCATCGGGGCACTGGAAGAAGACCTGATCGATACCAGCAAGGAGTCGGCCCGCGACATTGCCGCATTGCGCCATACCCCTTCCGGCGCCTTCGGTTCCTGCCGCTACAAGATGAAGAGCCTGGAAGCCAACAAGCGCGAGTACGACCGTCTCATCGAGGTATTCGAAGCGCATAACATCGGCTACTTTTTCTATAACGGTGGCGGCGATTCCGCGGACACCTGTCTGAAGGTATCCCAGCTGTCCAGGGCGACCGGTTATCCCATCCAGGCAATCCATGTACCCAAGACGGTGGACAACGACCTGCCGATCACCGACAACTGCCCGGGTTTCGGGTCCGTGGCCAAGTACATCGCCGTCTCCACCCGTGAAGCCAGCTTTGACGTGGCCTCCATGGCCAAGACCTCGACCAAAATTTTCGTCCTCGAGGTCATGGGGCGGCATGCCGGCTGGATTGCCGCCGCCGGGGGACTGGCAACTTCCGAGGACTGTGACCTGCCGGTCATCATCCTGTTTCCGGAGGTCCCCTTCAACCAGAACAAATTCATGGCGGCGGTCCGGAAAAAAGTCCGGGAATACGGCTATTGTTCCATCGTGGTCTCCGAAGGTGTGCAGGACCGCACCGGTAAATTTCTCGCCGATCAGGGGCTCAAGGATGCCTTCGGCCACGCCCAGCTGGGCGGTGTCGCCCCGGTCATCGCCAATATGATCCGCGAAAAACTCGGCTACAAATACCACTGGGCTGTTGCCGACTACCTGCAGCGGGCCGCGCGGCATATCGCCTCCAAATCCGATGTGGACCAGGCCTATGCAATGGGCAAGGCCGCGGTCGAGATGGCCCTGGCCGGCAAGAATTCTGTCATGCCGACGGTGGTACGCACCTCCAACAAGCCGTACCGCTGGAAGATCGGTGAAGCCCGGCTGTCACGTGTCGCCAACGTCGAGAAGATGATGCCGAAAAACTTCATCACCACCGACGGCTTCGGGATCACGAAGCGGTGCCGCACTTACCTGGAGCCGCTGATCCAGGGCGAGGACTACCCCCCGTACGGCAAGAATGGCATGCCGCGTTACGTGCAACTCAAGAACGTGGCTGTCCCGAAAAAGCTGAGCCAGGGCTTCAAGGTCAAATAAGCCGCACCGGCGAGCGGGACGACTGGATCATGACTCTCGAAAAGGCGCGTGAGCTACTCGCTGTACAGGCGGACATGGGGGGCGGCTATAATCGTAACGGCGCCCGGCTGATTCTGGCCGAGGTACGGCACGAGCATGGCCAGGACGCCGTGGATGCCTTTATCCGGGAGTTCGATCTGGAACAGCTGTTCGGCTTTAAACCCGGTACCCGTTTCAAAGCACCCTGATTTCAGGGTACTACCCACAGAGAGCACACCAACAGGAGATACCTGATGTCAATTGAACTTGTCTTTGCCCTGGCCTGCGGCCTGTTTGCCCTGGCCTACGGCATCGTATCGGTCAAATGGATCCTGGCCAAACCCAGCGGTACCAGCCGCATGCAGGAGATTGCCAGCGCCATACAGGAAGGCGCCAAGGCCTACCTCAACCGGCAATATGCCACCATCAGCATGGCCGGCGTGGTAATGCTGCTCATCATCGGCTATTTCCTCGACTGGTACACGGCGACGGGTTTTGCCATCGGCGCGGTGTTTTCCGGCCTGACCGGCTACATCGGCATGAACATCTCGGTCCGTTCCAATGTACGCACCGCCGAAGCTGCCAATCATGGCATCAATGCCGCCATGCAGATCGCCTTTCGCGGCGGCGCCATCACCGGCATGCTGGTCGTCGGCCTGGGCCTGCTCGGTGTAGCCGGGTTCTATGGCATCCTGCTGGCGCTGGGCGTGGAAGACCCGCTGCATCCGCTGATCGGCCTTGCCTTCGGCGGCTCCCTGATCTCCATCTTCGCCCGGCTGGGCGGCGGCATCTTCACCAAGGGTGCCGATGTGGGTGCGGACATTGTCGGCAAGGTCGAGGCCGGCATTCCGGAAGACGACCCGCGCAACCCGGCGGTGATCGCCGACAACGTCGGCGACAATGTCGGTGACTGCGCCGGCATGGCCGCCGACCTGTTCGAAACCTATGCCGTAACGGTGGTGGCCACCATGCTGCTGGGTAGCCTCCTGATGGAAAACGGTGCGGCATCCGCCCTTTACCCGCTGGTGCTGGGTGGCATCTCCATTATCGCCTCCATCATCGGCACCTTCTTCGTCAAGGCCAACGAGGGTGGCAAGATCATGAACGCCCTGTACCGCGGCCTGATCGTGGCCGGGGTGCTGGCGGCCATTGCCTTCTACCCGGCCACGACGTGGGTGATGGGTGATACCATCCTGCTGGATGGTGCCGAAGTCACCACCCGTTTCCTCTACTACTGCGGCCTGATCGGTCTGGCGCTGACCGCGGCCATGGTGGTCATCACCGAGTACTACACCGGCACCGAGTTCAGCCCGGTGCGGCACATCGCCGAAGCCTCCACCACCGGCGACGGTACCAATGTCATCGCCGGCCTGGGCGTTTCCATGAAGGCGACGGCCATCCCGGTGCTGATCATCTGCGCCAGTATCTGGGGCGCCCATGAACTCGCCGGCCTGTACGGCATCGCCATCGCCGCCACCTCCATGCTGTCGATGACCGGCATTATCGTGGCACTCGATGCCTATGGCCCGATCACCGATAACGCCGGCGGCATCGCCGAAATGGCCGAACTGGATGAGAAGATCCGCAACATCACCGATCCGCTGGATGCCGTCGGCAACACCACCAAGGCCGTCACCAAGGGCTACGCCATCGGTTCGGCCGGACTGGCCGCCCTGGTCCTGTTTGCGGACTACACCCACGCCCTGGGCAAATACAGCGACGAAGTGATGAACTTCTCCCTTGACAACCACATGGTGCTGATCGGCCTGCTCATCGGCGGCCTGGTGCCGTACCTGTTCGCCTCCATGGCCATGGAGGCGGTCGGCCGCGCCGCGGGCGGCATCGTCAACGAGGTACGCCGCCAGTTCCGGGAGATGCCCGGCATCATGGAGCATACCCAGAAGCCGGACTACTCCCGGGCCGTCGACATGCTGACCAAGGCCGCCATCAAGGAGATGGTCATTCCCTCGCTGCTGCCGGTGCTGGTTCCGGTCGTGGTCGGGTTACTGCTCGGCAAGGAAGCCCTCGGCGGTCTGCTGATCGGCACCATCGTCACCGGCCTGTTCGTGGCCATCTCCATGACCACCGGAGGCGGCGCCTGGGACAATGCCAAGAAGTACATCGAGGACGGAAATTTCGGCGGCAAGGGTTCGGATGCCCACAAGGCGGCGGTGACCGGCGATACCGTCGGCGACCCCTACAAGGACACCGCCGGACCGGCCATCAACCCGTTGATCAAGATCATCAACATCGTGGCACTGCTGATTGTGCCGCTGTTGTAGTGCCGTGCCACACCAGCACACAGAAACGGATACGGTCCGTCTGCAGCCCCCCGCTCCCGCGTATACCCTGCGGGAGCGGGGGGCTGCGCTTTACGGTGTACCTGCCCCGCCAACCGGCAGGAAGGTAACGGGAAATCCATGATCCTGAACCGCGTCAGTTCCGGAATGCAACCAATATTGATGCCATGCCACCCATCCTGCTGGATCAGATCGCCCATTTCTTCGAACACTACAAGGACCTGGACGAAGGCAAGTGGGTCCGCGTGGATGGCTGGGGTAACATCGAGGATGCCAGGGCGGAGATTCTGTCCAGTGTCGAGATATACCGGACGGCCCCCGAGAAGCCACATTTCTAGCCACGCCCACCATGAAAATCTGCATCCTGTCCGATAGTCACGACAACCGCGATTACCTGGAATCCGCCGTCCGCGAAGCATGCACCTGTGGTGCGGAGGCGATCCTGCATTGCGGCGATGTGGTGGCACCGGGCACACTGGATGTGGTCATCCCGTTCGGCCTGCCGGTGCATGTCATCCATGGCAACAACACCGGCGATCTCTACATGATGGGACGCGTCGCCTCCCGGCCGTCGAGCCGCATGTATTACTACGGCCAGGATGCCGGGATCGAACTGGACAAGCGGCGCATTTTTCTGGTGCACTACCCGCATTATGCCGAAGCCATGGCGACCACCGGCGACTGGGACCTGGTATGTTGCGGGCACGATCACGTGGCAAGCATTCGGGCCATCGCAAACATGGCCGGTCACACCAGCCTGCTGGTCAATCCCGGTACTGTCGGTGGCATCAAGGCACCGGCCACCTGGGTGCTGGGGGATCTGGAGACCATGCAGTTTACTATCCGCGATGTGCCACTCCCGAACCGGCGAGAATCTGCCACCGGCTGCCAGGCAAGCATGACATGAAGAAAGATATCAGCCCCGAACAACTGGTAGCAGGCGACAAGAGCGGGATCGATCTGGCCGAATCACGGCCCTCGCTCCAGGCGTTGCTCAGGGAACACGAACAGCACCTCGCCGCCCTGCCCGCCGACTGCAATCCGGTGGACCGTGCCCGTGTCCAGCTCGATATCGCCGAGACCCTGCTGGGCCTGCAACGTCAGCAGGAAAGCTGGGCAGCGGCGCGCGCGGCATTCGATGTATTTGCAGCGGCCGCCGCCTGGCAGGATGCCGTCGAGGCCTGCGATGTGCTGTTTCAGTGTGACCGGGAGGAGTCTCTGGCCGCGCTGGGTAATGGTGTATGGCTGGCGGTCACCTTCCCGGTGCCGGCCCCGCTCACCGTCGCCATGCTGCAGCATATCGTAGACGAAACACCGGATGACTCCGACGGAGCCGCCGTGGCCGCCATGGCGGCGCATTACATTGCCGACCTGCGTACCGCAGGCGAGGAACACGACAGCATGACCTTCTTCACCAAACAGATCGTGGCCGGCGTTGCAAAACGTCACCGCGGTATCGAGGATGATCCCGAGATGATACGGACCTGGATCGAAATCCTGGGGTTGAACGACATCCAGGAACTGCTGTCACGCCTGGCCGTCATGCTGGATGCCATTGTGGGCGAAAACTGGTGGATAGACCGCGATGCCCTGCGTGCCCGACTACCGGTCAACTAATTTAGGAGACTCAACGGCTTAACCAGTCTGGCACCCAGGTGTCGCTGGTTCGCCGGGTTTCCAGCAGGGCAAGAACCTCGGCATTTCCGGCGGCAGCAGCCAGATCCCTGGCCTGTTCCCGCTTCCTGTTTCTCAGACGTATATCGGCATCCGCCTCCAGCAATACCCTGACGGTGTCGACATGCCCGCGTGCAGCGGCCAGCATCAGCGCAGAATTTCCGGACCGGTTGCGGGTATCGACAGCGGCCCCGGCGGTTAACAGGTAGCCGACAGTAGCCGTATGGCCGGCTTCCGCCGCCAGGATCAGGGGGGTGTTACCATCGCGGGTGCTGGTATTAACATCTGCGTGCCGGTTGATCAGGGACGCGATAATTTCAGTATTTCCCCTCGCGGATGCCAGTGCAAGCGGGGTTACTCCGTTGCCATCACTTGCGTCAGGGTTTGCCTGGTGCTGTAGCAGCAGGCGCGCATGTTGTGGTTGGTCGTGGACAACCGCGTACCACAAGGCACCATGACCATCCCGGTCACGTTGATTTACAGCGGGCCGGTGCTCCAGAAGGATGTCCATCAGCTCCACAGGCGCGGATTCCGCCGCGATCATCAGCAGGGTTTTACCGTTCCCCTGCACAACGCCGGGGTCCGCCCCCGCAGCCAGCAGCAGGGCGGTAATCTCTGCAGAATCGGTACGTACTGCATGACATAAGGCGCTGCAGCCATCAGTTTGCCGGGCATTGATCTCCGAGCCTGCAGCAATCAATGTCCGCACCGTATCGACATCCCCGGAAAGAGTACCCCACATCAGTGCCGTCGCGCCGTCCGGTTGCCGTATATGCGGACTGGCACCGGCAGCCAGCAACATCCGTACGATGGCACTGTTGCCCTTCCAGGCGGCACGCGTCAATGCCGTGTGGCCCGCTCCGTCCAGGCTGTCCACCCCGGCACCCCGGGCCAGCAACTCCCTGACGACCTCTTGCTGCCCGCGCCAGGCAGCTTCCATCAGCAGTGTCCACCCGGCGACAGCACCCGCTACCGGGTTCGCGGACCGGCGTGCAGTTCCGGCAGGCGATTGTATGGCAAGCAACGCGGCTGTCGCTACCGTTTTCTGCCCGGCCCGCCTTGCCGGAGTGGCCCCGTGCGCGCGCAGTAATGCCTGCATTTCAGCATGCTGCTTGCGTGCCGCGATATCTGCTGCTGATTCGTCATTGTTGTTTTTTTCCTGCAGGTGAGCTCCCTGTCTGATCAGGGCCTTGCCAATATTCACCAGGTTCTTGCCAGCGGCGATCATCAAGGCAGTATTGCCATCCCCGTCGGTGAGGTTGACGCTGGCACCGTGAGCCAGCAGGCTGGTTACCGTGTCCAGTTGCCCTTTACCGGTTGCCATGTGCAGAGCGTTGCTGCCATAAGCGTCCTGCCTGTCGATCTCCGCACCCCGGGTTAACAGCAGCCGGGTAATTGCACTGTGTCCGTGCTCCGCGGCTTCCATGAGTGCGGTTCTGTCATAGTCATCGGTTGCATCCACCTGCGCACCGGCATTCAGTGCGAAGCGCACCCCTTCCTCATCCCCTTTCATTGCGGCCCGTTTCAAGTATTCTCCAAAGTCCGGTGAATTGCCGGCTTCCATGACCCTGGTTGTTTGCTGGCTGGACGGACTTCCCCGGTCCAGTTTCGTCCTGGCCAGCGGGTGACCCTGGGCGGCAGCCAGCCGGTACCAGCGAATTGCCTCGCGCTCGCTGCGGGCGACACCCCAGCCGTTCTCATACATTACGCCCAGGTTGTACCGGGCCTGCCGGTGCCCCTGGGCGGCCGCCTGCTGCAACCAGCCGACAGCGGTCGCGTGGTCCCTGGAAACGCCCGTACCCGTCCGGTACAGTATGGCAAGTTGATACTGAGCCTCGGCATTACTATTGGTTGCCAACAGTTCCAGCATGGAAACTGCCTTGTTATAGTCGCGCACGCGTATGGCAGCCCTTACCTCATCAAGCTCATCCGCATTGGCAACGTGACCACCACCGGTGCAGACAAGCACTGCCGCACAGAAAGCGACACGCATGCATTTACCGAGAAATGCACAGCACAAGAGCCTGTCCGCCGCCGGAAACTCCGCAGCTTTCCTGGCATTGCCTGCTTCCATGGCCGGGCTATTCTGTTCCATACTTGGTATCCACCTGGATGCCGATTTCCTTCAGAAAGGATGACGGCAGGATGCCCCCGGCACAGATGATGACGGCGTCATTTGGCAACACCAGCGGGGAGCCCTGATGGTCGATCTCGACCCGGTCACTATGAATACTCCTGACATTGGAATTCATCAGAATCTCCAGCGCTCCGGCCTCCAGCAGGGACGAGACATGCAGACGATTCTTCTCTTTCACGCGTGAGAATGCATTACCACGATAGGACAGTATGACTTCTGTATCGTGTAATTCAGCGATACTGATTGCTGCTTCGAGCGCGCTGTCACCACCACCAACGACAAGCACCTTCTGATTGCGATACTGCTCGGGATCGACGAGGTGGTAAGCGACCTTGCCGAACTCTTCCCCGGGCACCCCCAGCTTTCGCGGGGTACCCCGCCGGCCGATGGCCAGCAGCACGCTTTTCGTCTGGTAGCTTGCACGAGTGGACTGGATATCAAATCCGTTTCTTGTCTGGCTGATGGACTCCACCCGCTCGTTGCAATTGATTAGCAAGCCGGTATTACGTACCACGGTCTCCCAGAATCCCAGCAGCTCCTCCCTGGATACTTCGCTGAAGCTTACCCTGCCATAGAGAGGGAGTGTAACCGGTGCCGTCATCACCACCTTGCCACGCGGGAAGCGGGATACGGTTCCGCCAAGGGAATCCTGTTCCAGTGTTACAAAGCGTAGCCGGCTCTCCATGGCC
>Ga0210064_1001351_pt1 | contig 10541 bp, 5 predicted proteins | sample Muzzi_CordC_D2_FD_185531 | JGI IMG/M metagenome (GOLD analysis project Ga0210064, IMG submission 185531) | Wetland microbial communities from San Francisco Bay, California, USA, that impact long-term carbon sequestration - Muzzi_CordC_D2 (SPAdes) | ecosystem: Environmental > Aquatic > Marine >...
CGCAATCACGCTGCGCTTTTCGCAGGTCCAGCTGGTGCAGGAGATGGAAAACGCCTTCGAGGATTCCCTGTGGACACAGGCGCTCAATCTCACCATCGGGGACTACAGCCTCACGGGCGAACTGCCCGTCTGTCCCTGCGAAATCAGCGGCGGCGACATCACCAACAATATCTATACCTACCGCGACCACGCCCCGCTGCCGATCAACTGGCACGGCGATGTGCGCTGCGCGCTCAAGGTTGCCGGCAGTGACGCAGTATTCAGCATCAGCGGCACTACCATGCAGCTGGAACAGCTCGAAACGCCGCGCTATATCCGGCACATCAAGAAATAAGAAATGGAGGGACAGGGGAAAAATGCCCTGACAGAATGGCGCTTATTGAACCCGATCATTGCAAGAAATCTGGGGAATCTCTGATTAATTCATGTATGACGTCAGTGCGAGCGTAGCGCGGCAATCTCATAACCAGCGAACCAGCCACTTAAAGATTGCTGCGTCATTTCGTTCCTCTTGAAGCAATCAGAGGTTCCCGGATATCTCACCGGGCGGCGTTGGCCGGAGCACAGCTACGCCATCATTGATAACCACACCGGAATCCATACCTGTCTTTATGAACGAGGAATCGTGACTTTCCCAATTCACCTTCAGGGCGTGCCAGCACCATCCGGGGCTGCACCTTCCGGTCCTGCCTGTGCGTGCTGATCCCCGCCGCTGATGATTTCTGCTGTACAGGCAAGACCTGCGGGAAGCCGCAGGTCCGGGTTTGGAAGCAAGGCCCGCACCCCGAACGTCCCGCTCGATGCATCGATGACGGGGTCCACAATGACCACTTCAGCGTCGTATACAGCGTTCACCGGTTGCCCCAGCCTGACGGCAAGACGCATCCCCTTGCGCAGGTGACCGAATTCAACAGCAGGCACAATCAACTCGACATTCAGCGGATCAATTTGTGCCAGCTTCAGTATTTCATCCTCCCCGCTTATGCTTTCACCGGGTGAGGCAACACGCTCAATGACAATACCGTCGATGGGACTGCGGATGGTAAGACGATTCAGCACCTCGATGGCACGCATCAACTCCTGTTCCGCACGTTTCCGGTTTTCCCTGGCCTGGCGGAGTTCCAGTTTCGCCCGACTGGCTTCATAATCCGCTTCGTCCTTTGCATGCTTTGACACCAGGTTACTCGAAGACAGTTCGCCGATACGGCCCTTTGAGCGTTCCTCGAACTCGACACGCGCCTCGCCAAGCAGGATCTCCGCATCCTCCCTGGCACGCAGCCTGGCCAATTCTACCGAGGCCCTCTCGACGCCTGACTCGAGGGTAACCAGTATCTGGTCCTTTTCGACCACATCTCCACGGTCGACGGTGATATTTTCGACAACGCCTTCGACTGACGTACTGATTTCCACCAGCATGTGCGGTTCTATAATGCAATCCGCATCTTGCAGGTCTGCACTGCAGGGCATGGCACAAACGCCCCACAGGAACAGCGGTGACAGGAGAAAACCAGGAGATCTATTGTTGATCATAAGCAATTTCCTGCAATCACTCCGGACGTCCCGAAAAGGCCAGGATGTTCCCGAGGTTCTCATCCAACTTCATGAGCTCCCGCCGGATACGCGCATCCTCTCGCTCAGCGACACGTTGTGACCAGCGGCTCACTGCACGCCAGAACCACACAGGTGTCAGCGCCGATACTGGCATGCGCCGCCCTGTCGCAAGGCGGGCCACGACAGGCGGGCAGTAACGCCTGTAAAGTTCGTCTTCAAGAGACAGGATCGACTGGTAGCTGCCCGGATCACCCTGCCGTCCGCAGCGGCCAAACAACTGCCGGTCGATGCGCCCGGCCTCATGCCGCTCACTGCTGATCACATGCAATCCACCCAGTTCGGCCACGCCCTCGCCCAGGCGGATATCCGTTCCTCGACCGGCCATATTGGTAGCAACGGTTATTGCGGCGTGTGCGCCGGCCTGCCTGATAATCCCCGCCTCGAGATCGTGCTTGCGTGCATTCAGTACCTGATGGACCAGACCGGCCTCCTCCAGCATCCGGCTCAGATGCTCCGAGCTTGCTACCGAGCGCGTCCCGACGAGCACCGGGCGGCCCTGTTCATGCAGCTCGCGGATTGTCTTCAAAATCGCGTCCCATTTCTCCTCGGCCGTGATGTACAGGCGGTCGCGACGGCACCTGCGCTGCAGTGGCCGGTTGGTCGGCACGGTCACGACCTTGAGGCGATATACCGACCACAACTCCTGCGCCACCTCACTGCAGGTTCCCGTCATACCGGCAAGGAGCAAATAACGCCGGTAAAATCGCTGGTAGCTGATCCGGGCCAGTGTCTCGTTCTGCCTGCTGAGGCTGCAACCTTCCTTGACCTCGATCAGCTGATGCAGACCCTGCTCCCAGGAACGATCGGGCATGACGCGTCCGGTGAAGCCATCGATAATCTGCACCTTGCCATCGGACAGCAGATAATGCTCGTCACGGTGAAACAGATGCCGGGCGCTGAGGGCCTTGCCGACCAGCTCTTCACGTATGCGAGACCCTTCCCACGCACCCTGTAGTCCCTGCGCAAGCACGGCAAGTCGTGCCTTGCCGTCAGCGGTGAGTTCGACGCGCCTGTCCCGCAAATCGAGTTCGAAATCGATATCCGGCCGGAGCACATCGGCCAGCGCCAGCGCCTGTTCATAGACCTCCTGCTGCCCCGCGGTATCGCGCGGTGCTGAAATGATCAGCGGCGTGCGTGCCTCGTCGATTAGCACACTGTCCGCCTCATCAACGATGCCAAAGCACAGCCCCGGCAACAGCAGCCGCTCGCTACGCGGCTGCTCGCTGTAAAGGCTTTCCAGACTCAGCCGCAGCCCGCCACGGTCGTTGCCGAGCACGAGGCGGTCCTTCAGGTAGTCGAAGGCAACCTGCTTGTTGGTACAGTAGGTCACGTTACAGCGGTAGGCCGCACGCCGTGCCTCGGTATCCATGCCCTCGGTAATCGTGCCCACGCTGATACCGAGCGACTGGTAGACCGGCTGCATCCACTGTGCATCACGGGTCACCAGGTAGTCGTTCACGGTGATAACGTGTACCGGAATGCCGGCGAGCGCCGCGGCACAGGCCGGTAGCGTTGCAGTCAGCGTCTTGCCCTCACCGGTCTCCATCTCCGCGATCATCCCGTGCAGCATGGCCCAGCCACCCGTTAGCTGCACGTCGAAATGACGCATCTGCAGGGTGCGATGCGCGGTTTCCCGCACCAGTGCAAATACCTCGACCAGCAACCTGTCGGACGACAGTCCTGCCTGCCGCAGACGGTGGCGTAACTCGCGGGTCCTTTCCTGCAAGTGCACATCGGACAGGCCGGCGAAGGCTGCTCCATGGCGGTTGATTGCCCTGATAATGTTTTTGTATTTTGCCGGCTGCGGCCGGCCGCGGCGGGTAATGGTGTGCACGCAGGCGATGATCGCCCGCTCCAGCTTGCTGCGGTGCGGAGTCTCCCGTTCCGGATACAGGCCCAGCTCCAGCCCCGCACGCAATACCGTGCTAGACATTGAAACGCCTCAGCAGCAACTGCCGGATGGCCCGGTAACCCTGCAGCCCCAACGGCTCGAAACCGTGGTCGAACTGGACAAGGACACGCCCGCCGATATAGTCCGGAACCTGCTGCGCGGCAATTCTGACGTCGAACTGAAAGACCCTCTCGAAGGTCGTAACACCCTGTCCATCGCGCGGGTCGATCGCAATCGCACCGCCACCCTGACTTCCCAGCGCCACCGCGGGCAGCCGGTTTGAAGCGCCGGGCACCTCGCGCTGGATGGTTGCCGGCAAGACCACATCCGGACTGCTGGCAAACCGCAGCTCGACATCACGGGTTTGCTGACGCACCAGCGATACGTCTTGCTGCGAGACCACCACCCGGGCAGTCGGCGCCTCGGCATCCAGCACATACCCCACCAGCTGCCCCTGGTGCAGGTACTGTCCCGGCAGATCCTCGGCCAGCGGCAGCACCAGGCGACCTGCCGTCGGACTGCGTATGACGAGCCGTTCAATCCGTTCACGGTGACTTGCGAGGTCTTCCTCCAGCGCCTTGATGTCCTCCCTGAGTATACCGGCCCTGACCCGATCCTCATTACGCACGAGATTGTATTCGAGGCTGAGCTCGTCATGTCGCGACTCGAGGACGTGCAGCTCCGCGGTCAGGAAGGGGTCCTGCGTGACAATCAGGGGCGCACCCTCGCTGACCAGGGTGCCGGATTCCACCTGCAGCTCCTGCACGAAGCCATCACTACCGGCACGGACAATCGACCGCTCTGGCAGCCACACCACCCCCTCTGCCTGCGTGCGTAGCGGTACGGGGACAAGGAACAGGCCCCCGCCCAGCAGGCAGATCAGCAAGGCACTGACGGCAATGGCATGGGCCCGACGGCGATGCAGCCGCGGATTAAAGAGCAGAAATGAGACCGCCTTCCACATCGGCATCAGCAACAGGGGAATGACCGCCCACAAGGCCAGCAGCACACCAATGACAAAGAACTTGCCGGCCACGAACAGGACGATCGCTGCCATGATCAGAATGCGATAGACGAACGCGGCGATCCCGTAGGTGACGAACCAGAAACGCTCGCCTGGCGCAGACACCGGGGATTCGGCCTTTTTCAGGCCAAACAGGTAACGCTGAAACAGGTAGCCGAAATAGCGGTTGGCGCGCATCCCCAGGTTCGGAATCTCCACGGCGTCTGCCAGCACGTAATAGCCATCGAAACGCAACAGCGGATTGCCGTTGAACAGCACGGTGGATACGCCGCCGATCAGCATGATGTTGTAGGCGATGGCACGCACGACCCCCGCCTCGACGTTGAGCCAGACAAACAGGGCGATACTGGCCAGGAACAGCTCGACAAGGATCCCCGCCGCCCCGACCAGCATGCGTTTGCGGCGCTCTCGGAAGGCGGACGCGGCCGAGGCATCCACGTAGGGAACAGGCATGAAGACCAGGAACATAATGCCGATCTCATGAACCTCGCCGCCCCACACCCTGGTGGCAAAACCGTGTCCGAGTTCATGCAGCGTCTTGACGACCGGGTAGACCAGCCACAGCAACAACAGGTTCTGTGGTGCCAGGACCCGATCGACAACGCTCTCGGTCAGCTCGGACCAGTGGACCCCGGCCAGCACCAGGGCCGTGGCCACTACCACCAGCCACAGCAGCGCGCCATACCAGCTGAATAGCGGCCGCACCAGTGGCAGCCAGCGGCTCAGGAAGCGTTCCGGATCCCACAGCGGAACTCGTATCGCCAGCGGGCTGCGCAGGCGCTGTTTCCACTGTGTCTTGCGGTGCTGTTGATGACGCCGGAACAGTTCCAGGATGTCGGGCGGCACGTCGCATTGCAGCACATCCGCGGCATGCAGCTGGCCCAGCAGACGAATCACCTCGTCCTGTGTAGGCAAGTCGTCGCCGAGCTGCACACCGGCCCGCTCCCACAATTGCTGAACGCTCCGCTCGCCGTCCATCAGGCTGATCAGGTGGTAGGCGGCGGGGGTAAAGCGGTGGAACTTGCCGGCCGAGTTATCCTGCAGCACATACCAGAGTTCGTTGCGGTAGTGGTGCCGGTGAATGCGGGCGTGGCCCCGCAACCGCGGCCTGAGCGATGCCACGCGATACCAGGACGGACTGAACAGCGACTCAGTCATCGGGTTATGGCCACCAGCGCCAGACCAGGAGGCGCAGTGAGTTGATTAGCTTATGGCTCCAGATCCAGACCAGCCTGCGTTGCCCGATCTGCACCTTGCCCGCACCCTCCATGCCCGGCCGCAACTCCTGCAATCCTTCGCTAAGACGCGCCTCCACGCGGAAGGTGTTGCGCCCTTCGGCCGCGGTCGAGACCGGCGTAATCTTCTCGACAGTAAACGGCAGCACCGTGCCGGGAACCGAGGCCAGAGCAAGTTCACCGTGCTGTCCCGGTGTCACATTGAAGATGTCTCCCTCCTCCACCGCCAGCACTACCCGATATTCCTGCAGGGGTGCCACCTCCATCAGGATATCACCGCGTTCCACCGGCGCCCCCAGCGACTGGCTCAGGTCACCGCTGACAATCAAGCCATCAAACGGTGCCGTGATCCGGGTGTGCTTGATCTGTTCCGTCAACAGAGCCAGCTGTGCCTCCGCCTGTTCACGCCTGGCCTTGATTATGCGGCTCTCGGCGCGGTCATGCTGCGCCATGGCGTCACGGTGCTGGAGTACGTACTGGGATTGCTGGCTGCTCCACCTTACCTTCTCCAGTTGCAGTTCGGTGTCATCCAGGGTTGCCAGCAGCTGCCCCTGCGCGACGATATCACCGGGCCGGACATAGACTTCATCGATATAGCCATCCAGTGCCGCCGCCACCACACGCTGCACCGCCCCTTCCAGGCTGGCGTCCGCAGTGACGCGGAATTCCCCGGTGGCAACGGAAAAGAACACAGCCACCGCGAGCAGCGTCAGGGCCACGAGTTTCCTGACAACATAGTTGGGCCCGGCTAGCCGGGTGATCTGGGTGCGGAAAGATTCCCAGAGCTTGGCCGGTATCCAGCGGTCTTCACGCCGCTTGGCTGCAAGAATCGGACCTGTGACCGCTGCGACATGCCGGCACAGCTCGAGTGTATACTTGTCGAACCGCTCTCCGCCGGCTCGCTCGAGGGTGAATGCCCCCGCCAGGCGGCCCTGGTCGCTGAACGGTACGCTGCAGACGAAAACCGTGCCATGCTGATCGACCAGATTTGCATGGGCGCGATCATGCTGGATGCCGGAATCGCCATCCGCCGGATAAACAACAGGCTGTGCCTGGTCCAGCGCCTCGTCCATGGCTGCTCCAATAGCGCGTATCAGGTTGCTGTGCTTGCCGAATTCTGCGCTGTGGGACACGGCGTGAACACGCATATGCCTGCCATGCAGGAAGCCGACGCTGACCCGCTCGCATCCAAGCCTGCTCGAGAGTTCAGTCACCACGGCTGTGGCTGCATCCTGAAAGCGGGGATGTTCAACACAGCTTGCTACCAGCTGGAGCACGGTAACCAGACGGTCCCGTGGCGCCAGTGACAGCTGCCGCGATCCCCTTCGCAGCATGACTTCCAGCCAGGCCAGCCCCCACTGCAACTGACGCATGACACCGAGCAGGCGTGACTCCGGCAATGGTTCGATCTCGATGGCGACGACGCCACAAATTTGCCGGTCAATCAGCAGCGGATACCCAATCTGACGATGCACACTGCCGGCGCTGCCACTACCGTCCGCTGTATGCGGGCCTGTTGCCACACCACGGCGTTCGGTCATGGCCAGTTCGGCAGCAGCCTGCAGTGCGTGAGGGATGCTCTGGTCGCTGTCCGGCCAGACACCGGCGGGCTGGAATTTCTCCTGTTCAGGATCGCCAAGCACAACGACGCCGCGGCGAATACCCGGAATCATGGAGCACTGCAGGGTCAGCCAGGACTGCGCGAATCGCTCCGGCGAGGACGCCTCGGCAAGTTGTGTCCATAGCGTCGGATCGATGTGCGACATGCGATCCGCGTCAGTGGCGTCATTGGCAGCACCATGATGCTGTCTGCCGGCGGTATGCCCGTCCGGATGCATGCCCGTCATGACGAACCCCGGGCATTGCCGGTTGTACAGGCCCTCTCTGACCGCGCAATGACAGAGAGCCATCCGGCGGCTTGCTGCGACCGCAAGCCTGCAGTCTGAAACGAGGAATCACGAGCGGCGCATCTGGCTGAACGCCTGACGCGACACGCGGTCAGGGTGTCGTCAACGGGGCGCCGGGCACAGGTATTGCGAAACGGGTGTACCAGCAACCCGGTACGTCTCGTAGCACAATTCCCGGCATCGGAGGTTGTGACTTGCAGGTACACGGCAATATCACCAGCAGGCCTGCTGCCCGGTGCGCAGTCCTGCAGTGGTACAAGCTTGGGGAAATCCCGTAACGGGATCAGGTCTCCTTGCTCGAGGCAGGCGAAGGCACTTCCAGCGTACCATAGCGTAATTCATATTCCTTCAGCAGCTCGCCCATCAGTGTCCACAGCCGCTTGGCAACGAGCGGGTTGAGAATCAGGCGGTCAGACAAGCGGATATTCACCTGGTTGCCTTCACGGATACTCCAGGTCTGGTTGGTACCGAACAGCAAGGTGAACTCCTCGCGCGTACTGAATGCGTTAACAACATTCGCATACGAGGTCTGCATGCCGGAATCGTCCCAGTTGACGGTCGGTGCATTACTTTTGCCAGTTTCAGTTGCTGCTGCGGTGCTGCTTTTGTCTACCATTTTATATCCTCTTCGTTGTTATCGATCGTCTGACCATTCAAAAACATGCCGGTCCTTCTCGCGCCCCTTGCTGGCTACAGGCTTTGCTTCTCCCGCAAAGCCCTGTTAAACCTGGCAGACAATCAGGTTACACATATCGTTCTTGCATTTCTTTTATACACCAATTATCAGTGTCTATCCATGCCCCGGAATTTATCGCGCCAGTCGATCAGCCGGTCCATAACCACGTTGGCGATGCCGGCGCGGGAATCCCCCGCCCTGTCCGTGTCGGGCCGTATCCAGCGGCCGCTGGTTTCGTCATAGACCAGCATGTCCCGCGGCGTGCCGGACTTGCCCGGCTTCCATTCCATGAATTCTGCCTGCCATTCATCCCACAACATGGTACGGGTGCCAGTATCGGTGTTGCCCGGCAGCCGGAACCTGCCGTCATTGTTGTCCTGCGGCAGGTCGCTGAACATACCCAGGTTGACCGGCACGATTCGGGTACCTGCATCAAGGGTCTCGGTCAGCAGGCTGTCATGATTGAAACCGAGGACGTGGGCATACTCGTGCATCAGCACACTGAGCAGATCCATGTGACCATCCGCTTCGCTGCCGGATAGCGCAGTGCCGTCGCGGAACTCGGTGTCATCCTGCGGCGTCGCATCGACGAACCAGCCATGGCCGGCCGCATCACTGTCGATATAGATGGTATCCCCGACGGTCAAGCCCAGCAGGTCGCCGGCGAGATCGGTGATACGGACATTGACCGCCTCCAGGAGAATCGGGGTCTCGCTGGCCAGCAGGTCTGACCAGCGTTGCACGGCGGCACCCATGACCGGCTGCAGCGCCTCGCTGCCCAGCTGCGTCACCGGACCTGCATCCGCCGTACTGCCCGCCAGGAGTGCCTCGCCATTGGCCACGGTCAGGAATGCCGGATCGTTGGTCCTGAAGCTGAATTCGTCAAAGCTGCCGGCACCGCCCCGCGAGATCAAACCTGTGTCACCGTCCACCACCAGGCTGTTGAAGACATGGCCAAGCACATACTGGCCATTGACGATGACGCTGACGCTGCGCCCGACCAGCTTGATTTCCAGCCGGTAGTCGGTATCGGCCAGGATGCCCCGGTCGACTGCCGCGTCAATGGCCCAGCCATGTGCAGTATGATGGCCGATCACCACTTCACCGGTAGCCGGTGACAGGGCGACGAACTTGAAGTGCCCGGCATCGTAGTAATCGAATACCAGGCCGCTGCTCGCCGAGGTACTCACCAGCGTCTCGAGCTCGATCACGGATGCCGGTGCCACGGACAATCCCGTGAGGCTCACGGCCGGTTCACCCGGCAGAGCAGGTGTACCGGTATAACGGCCACCATCGACCAGCCAGGTCCCGAGCCGGTCACCGCCCAGCAGCTCCGGATTCGCGCTGCTGAAATCCTCTGTCCCCTCGAAGGTGATCTCGGGCGGCAGCACCTGGACCTTGACGTTGTCGATACGGCCCTTTGAATTGTACGTCCCGATACCCACCATACCGGCATTCAGTCCGTAGGTGAAACCGTCGGCGTCTGTGCGGGGTGCAAAGGCGTAGCTCAGCACGTCACGATTGTTGACCACCAGGGTCGCTGTCACGCCGTTTACCGACAGCAGGACGTTGTAGTCCTGGTCGGGCTTGAGGCGGGCGTTGTTCTGCACCACTTCATGCCAGCCACTGGCATCCCGGTAGCCGATCTCCAGCTTGTCGTTGGAGATGTTGACGCCGGCATACTTGAAGTCGGTCGGTCCCTGATAGTCGAAGATCAGGAAGGCATTGGACTTGAAGCCGGCCGTGGGCTTGCCCGCGTTGATCGTGGCCTGCAGCTCGAAGTAACCGGGCAGGTAGGCATCGACATGGAACACGCTGACGGCATCTGCGCCCAGCGTCTCCGGTGCAACCTCGAGGCGGCCCTGCTGCAGAGACCAGCTGCCGCTGTCCGCGGCAAACGCCTCCGATGTCCCGGTGTTGAAGTTCGCCGAGCGCAGCGTGTCGCGCGGGCCGCCGGGGATGTTGCCCGGCTGGACATCATCCGGCGCCCCGGTCTGGTCCTGCCACTCGAAGTCTTTCTGGATCACCACGCCCAGCTCGGCATACGGTTCGCCGTTGCGGTCCTGGCCGCTGCCGGTGTCGGCGAACACGGTGGGATCGGCCCCGTCGCTGGCACCCAGCGCGTACAGGTATTCGGCAATCTGTGGCTGCGGGGCGCGGCTGATCGTGAACGGGCCGAAGGGGGCGAAAGGCACCA
>Ga0210064_1001354_pt1 | contig 10505 bp, 8 predicted proteins | sample Muzzi_CordC_D2_FD_185531 | JGI IMG/M metagenome (GOLD analysis project Ga0210064, IMG submission 185531) | Wetland microbial communities from San Francisco Bay, California, USA, that impact long-term carbon sequestration - Muzzi_CordC_D2 (SPAdes) | ecosystem: Environmental > Aquatic > Marine >...
GTATAGCGCCGATACGTCCATCCATCATGTCTGAAGGCGCCACGACATCGGCGCCTGCCTCAGCGTGCGACAGTGCCTGTTTAACCAGCACCTCGACGGTTTCGTCGTTCAGCACATAGCCCGTAGCATCGATCAGGCCGTCCTGGCCGTGGCTGGTGAACGGATCCAGAGCAACATCGGTGATGATGCCCAGTTCCGGGCAGGCCTGTTTGACGGCGCGCACGGCACGCTGCGCCAGGCCATCCGGATTGTAGGCCTCAGCTGCATCGTCACTCTTTTTTTCCAGCGGGGTGACCGGAAACAGGGCGATTGCCGGGATACCCAGATCCGCTACCAACCTCGCTTCCGTGACCAGCATGTCGATGCTGAGGCGTTCAACACCTGGCATGGACGCGACAGCTTCGCGCAGCTGGTCCCCTTCCAGGATAAAGACGGGATAAATCAGATCATCTGCGCTGATGCTGGATTCCCGCATCAGGCGTCGGGAAAAATCATCCCTGCGCATGCGGCGCATACGTACCCTTGAATACTGGCCACGGCCGGTTTCGAAAGCGGACAAGGTCATGCTCCTGTAGATCTTGGGAATGGTGATTGTACAGTGTACATTGAGTCTTGGTTGTACGCACAGAGACAAGTTCAGTGACAGAACCAGATACCCTGCCAGTTCTGCTTTCCGGCCAGACGGTCTCGCCCGCCAGCTGGTTTGCCAGTCCGCTGACCCGGCAACAGGCTGAAGCTTGGTTGCCAAAGATCCGCCGCCGGACACAGGCCACGGTCAGCGAGGGGCATGACGCGTACCCTGTGCGGCTGGCGGAACTGGTGGTGAGATACTGGGCTGGTTTCGACATAGATGCGGCTTATCAAAATATGTTTGCCCTGCTCAGGGCGCGCCGCGAGCGTGCTATGCTGGAACTGTGCTACGGACAGCTACTGATAGCGCGCAAGACCGGCATGGCGTGGCAATATCTGGATAGCGGGTTCGAACAGGCAGCGCATATTTTGCACCCGCAAGACTACTTCATCGTTCTCAAACGACATGAACTACTGCGTGAATTGGTGTTATCCGCGTGCCCGTCAAAGCCAATGCGACTCGATGAATTGTTGACTGAGGCCAGGATTATTCAACGGCTCAAGGGCAGTGCTGGTCGCGGAACTCATCGACAGACCGAGGGTCAAAAGCACCATGACACGATTGATTAGCGTTTAGAGGGCGCTATCACTCTGGTTGTCGATTATCGAAGTGCTATCGGCGCAGAAATAAAAACCAGAGGCGTAGAGGGCATGATCGTCAGGCGGAAACAGAAAAACGGGCGGCAGGTGGCAACTGTGACGGACAGCGGGCAAACTGTGCTGGAGGGTATTTGTTAATGCTGTTTAACGTGTTCGCAATCAGGCTGGCAGCGCGGGACGTTGCCAGGACAGCGATGTGATTACCTGATTGTGCCGGTATCCCGTCGCTGCCTGACGGCCTGCCGACGCTGAGAGAGGTTTTATGTCGCTGGCAAACGGTACAAGGTCCCATTCGTTTTCGGGAAATAGACATAACATGCTGTAAACAATGAAATAAAATGTCTTTTTGAGAAGTTGGCATCAGCATTGCTACAGTAAAGGGCAAGGAAAGGGAAGTGGCACCAAGTGGACGGCTAAAGAAAATGTCGCGCCGACCGTTACCAGGGACATGGTCGGCAATCCCAGATCCAGGGATGGAATCCTTTAGGACTGCGCCTTTGTATAAAGGCGCACTCCAAAGGGAATTCGAAACAGCTTTGATGTATGACTGACTCCTCCGACGCTGAAAAGCGTTTTTGCCCCACCTTATGGTGGGGTTTTTTTGTGGTTAAGATGCGGCGCTCATGCATATGGTGAACGTCATGTGGTGCACTTTGCTATCGATTCGCTCCCACTCTGTGGTTCTGAAACCGACGTTACCAAATTGACCGGCATGATTTTCAGGTGGATCCGGCTCCGCTATATCATCACGCAGATAGAGCCAGGACTGTATTGGAAAATCATCCGGAATATCCAGCTGTACCCACAAATCCCCAAACGAGCTGCTGACGGAAAAATGGTTGCTGTTGACAGTATTAAACGCCTGCTTCTCGGCCGACATGTGTCCATCGACAGGAAGCTTCATTACGCTGTCCGGGGAATGAATGGTCAGTTTCGGCAGATCCGGATCATCATTCCAGTCCATGGTCGTCAGGGTTTCAACGTTGCTGAAAAACAAGCCAATGTTAAAGGGAATATCAATGATGGTATCCATGATAAAGCCATCCGGCATCATGACGTAATCGACATAAAGTGCAGGTGTCTTCAGCTGCCATAACATGCGTATCCGGTTGCTGGTACGCCGGATAACTCGTAATGGACCTTCCTTTACTGAAACGAGTCTGGAGCTGTAATCATTCTGTGTTCTCTGGAACGGGATGAAGCCAAGAAACGTTCCACGGTGGCGGATTTTCATCGTATCGCTGGTATCCGGGCTCCAGGCTTGGTTACCATCCAGCTTCCAATGAAACGTATCGAGCAGAAATGGCAATTGTTCGGAAAAGCCAATGTGATATAGATCGCTTTGAACCGAGTCGGTATCCGGCAGGTAGCGGATTAACTTATTTGCTGGAAGTGGTTTGTTACGGTCTGAAATACTGGCGTAAATCCAACCTGAACTCTCCGAATTTGCGTCAGTGACCTGAATTTCGACCAGAGAATACAGCCCCACGAATTCTGATGTCCCAGGTAATTTATTACCACTGTCCTTGAATCTGAAAATCAGTTCGTCATTTTCATCCAGAGCCGCAGCCTGTGACTCCAGTGTGTCCGGCGGGACTGCCTCGACCAGATAACGACCTTGCCGATCTTTCTGATCGATCTGAAAACTTACTGGTGACAAGCGGCCTTGCGAATAGTTGAGTAATGAAATCTGTTGGACCGGCGTGCCGAGCAAAGCCGGAACACTGCTTCCCGCGACTACAGCCAAACCCTGTTCCGAGGGGCAGGCTGAAGCAAGCCGTACCTTTTCGGTGGTTACAATCTGTGCATGAGTGATTTTAAATGTGGCACCCAAACAACAGGCAATGAGGAGAAATACTTTTTTGTTCATGGTGCTTTTCTCCAGCCGTGTTTTGCCTGACATGACTGCCCTGGCAGTTGCTGCATGGTTGCATTCCGTAGCCCGCATTCCGCTTATAACCATATGTTTATTAAAAGTATAATATTGATTTTTGGAAAACAGGCAGATAACAGCGGACGGCCCTGCAGTATACCCGGAAAAATGCATTGGCAACCATCAGCGCCGCCTCCCTGGTGATTCCGGGCCGCTGGTGAAATTTCATGGATCCCTTCTCAGCTGCGCCTATCCTTCATTCCAGGCTCAGTTTCTGCTCTTGCCTGTCGATACAGACTGAAGAGTCTGACTAGGAGCCTGTCGGACTTAGGCTGATTCTGCTGCGGCGGTGGGAGAGCGGCCCAAATCGTCCCGATTTCTCGTTGCGCAGGTCCCACTATGCGCCTCAAAATCGGAACGATTTGTTCTCACTCTCCCACTTGCCTCGCTACGAACACCTAAGTCCGACAGGCTCCTAGAGAATTTGTCAGTAAACACCAGGCCGGTATTGGAGACACGCTGCAGTGGGACCTACTGGTACGGCATGGGTTGATGGGGGTACGGTGATGAATAAGTTTTCAGTATTTATGCTGTGGATGATTTCGCTGGCAATCTGGGCGCAGCCGATTCTGGCGGAACAACAACCAACGCTACGCTGGGTGGGCTGCGGGATTTCCAAGAAAGCCTATCTTGTTGCGCTGGCCAAGGCCTACGAGAAGAAGACCGGTGTCGTCATCGACGTACAAGGCGGTGGAGCGACGCGTGGCATACGCGAAGTCGCCACCATGTCGGCCGACATGGGCGGCAGTTGTCGGCGCAGAATTTTCAGTGCCGAGGAAGAGCGCGGTATTACCCAGGTGCCGGTAGCCTGGGACGCACTCGTTGTTATCACGCACAAGAACAACCCTGTCAGCGATATTTCCCTGGAAAATCTGCGCAAGGTGTATCTGGGAGAGATTACCAACTGGCGCCAACTGGGGGGCAATGACGCTCCGATTGAGCTGTTTGCGCGTAAGGGAAAGATTTCCGGGGTCGGTCGCACGGCCCGCAACTTGTTGTTTAACAATTATAAACAGGAATTCGCAGCAACCAGAATTTTCGATTCTTCAGGCCCGCTTGAGAAGGAAGTGGTTGCCAACCTGAATGCGTTGGCGATTTCCGGTATCAGCAGCGTGCGCAAACGGGATGTGAAGATCCTCAAGCTGGATGGTAAATCACCCAGTTACGAAAATGTGAAGACCGGGAACTACCTGTTGTACCGGCCGCTTTATCTGGTATACAACGAAAACAGCGTGCATGCGGACATAATCAAGGATTTCATACGCTACGCGGATACCGAAGAAGGCAGGAATGTGATCCGCGCCAGCGGCACTGTGCCTTACCTGGAAGCTTTGAACCTGATGAAGAATAAGTTGCAGGAATCCAGATTGGCACACGATGACAGTGGTTTGCACTGAAACAAGACCTTTTTTCAGGTGCCTGTTTCGATGTCAGCCCGGATTCGCATGCTACTTTAGCCAGTCCCGGGGTTTCAGATAAACCTCGTACAGATCTGACTCTGCAGTACCCGCTTGCGGATGCCAGTCATAGCGCCACTTCACGATCGGAGGAAGAGACATGAGGATGGATTCGGTGCGGCCACCGGTCTGCAGGCCAAACAAGGTCCCACGGTCGTAGACCAGGTTGAATTCGACATACCTGCCGCGACGGTACATCTGGAAATCACGCTCACGTTCACCGTATGGATGATTTTTGCGTTTTTCTACGATGGGTGCATAGGCGGGTACATAGTGGTCACCGATGCTGCGCATGAATGCGAAGCTGTTCTCGAACCCCAGTTCGTTGAAGTCATCAAAGAATAATCCACCGATACCGCGCGGTTCGTCGCGGTGTTTCAGATAAAAGTATTCATCACACCATTTTTTGAAGCGGGGATAGACGTGCTCACCAAATGGCTCACAGGCCTGTCGTGCAGTCTTATGCCAGTGCACGGCGTCTTCTTCAAAGCCGTAATAGGGCGTCAGATCAAAGCCGCCGCCAAACCACCAGACCGGCTCTTGCCCCTCCTTTTCGGCAATAAAGAAACGCACGTTTGCATGTGACGTCGGTATATAGGGATTCCACGGATGGATGACCAGTGAAACGCCCAGCGCCTGGAAGCTCCGTCCTGCCAGTTCCGGACGGTGCGCAGTTGCGGATGCCGGCAGTTGTCGACCGTGTACGTGAGAGAAGTTAATACCGGCTTTTTCGAACACAGCGCCCTCTTCCAGAACGCGGGACCTTCCGCCTCCACCTTCCTCGCGCTTCCAGGTGGCTTCCATGAATGATCGCTCGGCGTCGAGATTCTCCAGCGCCTGACAAATGCGGTTCTGCAGATCTAGCAGATAATCCGACACTGCTGCTACATTTGGTGTGTTCATATCTTTTCCATTGGACAGTCACCCCTGCGTAATGCCGAAATCCAAACTGTGTGTTGAACAGTGAAAGTCAGTGGCCATGGCGTTGCAAGACGCGCTGTAAATGCATCGCTGTACCATCGGCTGCGGCATCCCTACCGCAGACGGTCTTATAAAGCCAGGGCCACTGACTTTCGCCCTTCTTCAGTACTGATTCTTGCGAACAAATTGTCCCGAAGCCAGGACACGTATTTGCGTAGTATGTCTTTGTCCGCCCAGTGAGCCGGGCAAAACAAAATCAATCCGGTTCCCGAATCGTAACCTGATGTCCAGCACCGATCGAGCCGGCCGTTGGCCACTGGTATTTGCGCTGGTGGAGACAATGGCGCCGCCGACAATATCGCACAGGCGGCGGACCAATGGGTGTGCAGTAACCCGCACAGCCAGCGCATCGTGTTCACCGGTCAGCCAGTGCGGACAATCACGGGCTGCCGGTAGCAGCCAGGTGGTTGGTCCAGGCCAGCTCTTGTCCAATTGACGTGACTGGTCATCGCGGATTTTCTTTACCCAGGGCTCCAGTTGCCGCTGTTCCGAGGCAACCAGGATGAGACCTTTTCGCCAGCAGCGATTCTTCAAAGCAAGCAGACGCTGGACTGCGTTACGATTGGCGGGGTCACAGCCAAGCCCGAATACCGCTTCGGTAGGATAGGCAATGACCCCTCCCGCGCGTATCCAGCGCGCTGCAGTGTGCAGTTGCCAGTTTGAGGGGCGTATCAAGCTTCTTCGCTATCCTCGGTAGTCTCAAGTTCGAATGGCTCGACAAACTTGCATTCCTGTTGCGGGCAGCCCCGTTCGGTGCCACGCTTCTTGGTGGTCTTGATGGTCAGGATAGGCCAGTTACAGTCCGGGCATGGACCTTCAACCGGTTCGTCCCACACGGCATAATCACAGTCAGGGTAGGTCGAGCAGGAATAGAAAATCTTGCCGCGCCGCGATTTCCGCTTGAGCATGCTGCCCTTGTTGCACTTGGGACAGCTAACCCCGGTGTCGGCCGGTTTCTCCAGTGGCTCGATGTATTTGCAGTCCGGATAGGCTGAGCAGCCGATGAACTTGCCATAGCGGCCGCTGCGAATAATGAGCTGTGAATTACATTCAGGGCACAGGCGCCCCTCTACGATTTCGGGCTCGGCGTCTGCACTGTCTTCGTCAAGATTACGTGTGTAATCGCAGTCCGGGAATCCACTGCAACCGACAAAGCGGCCACGCCGCCCGAGGCGGATGTTGAGTTTTTTGCCGCATTGAGGGCAGTCTTCATCCAGCGCTTCGGTAGTGACTTCGGCTCGCGAGACACTCTCTTCCTTGTCTTTAACCAGTTTTTTGAACGGGTACCAGAACTCTTTCATCAGTGGCACCCAGTCTTTTTCACCACGCGAGACTTCGTCCAGTTCGTCTTCAAGGCGCGCGGTGAAATCGTAATCGACATAGCGGGTAAAGTGGTTGGTCAGAAACTTGCTCACAATGCGTCCCACGTCAGTCGGCTGGAAGCGCTTTTTCTCCAGCGTGACATACTCACGTTGCTGTAGTGTGGAGATAATAGCTGCATACGTGGAGGGGCGGCCGATGCCGTGTTCTTCCAGGGTTTTGACCAGGCTGGCTTCACTGTAACGCGGTGGTGGTTCTGTAAAGTGCTGTTCGGGCCGGATCTTGATGAGTTGTACCTGGTCGCCCTGTTTCAGCGGTGGTAGCCGGTTTTCGTCAGCGGAAGACTTCTTGGCGTCATCGACACCCTCTTCATAGACTGCCATGAAGCCGGGTTCGACTATGGTGGAACCCGTAGAGCGCAGGATATTGCCATTGCCCACAGCAAAATCCACACCGACTGTGTTGATAGTCGCATGGATCATCTGGCAGGCGACGGTACGTTTCCAGATCAGGTTGTAGAGTTTGTACTGGTCGGCGGACAAGTGGGGCTTGATGGTGTCAGGAACGTTGAATGCCGAGGTTGGTCGAATTGCCTCATGAGCTTCCTGGGCGTTTTTAGCCTTGGTCTTGAAGTGGCGTATCTGCTCAGGCAGCGTATTTTCACCATAGCGCTCGCTGATCAGGCTGCGTAATTCCTCCACGGCTTCGTTGGCCAGGATCACCGAGTCGGTGCGCATATAGGTGATCAGGCCCACCGAACCTTCGCCGATATCGATGCCTTCGTATAACTGCTGGGCAACACTCATGGTGCGTTTGGTGGTAAAGCCCAGCTTGCGCGATGCTTCCTGCTGCAGGGTGGATGTTGTGAATGGTGCGGCCGGGTTACGTTTGCGCTGTTTCTTTTCAATGTCGCTGACAGTCAGTTTGCCGTTGGCGGCATCAATGAGTTCCTGTGCGGCGGCGTGTGCCTGTTTATCCTTGTAAATCGTAAACTGGCTGAGTTTCTTGCCATGAAGCTGAGTCAGTTTTGCGGTGAACGCCTGCGTATCCTTTTCCAGATCGGCTTCGATGGTCCAGTATTCACGGGTTTTGAACTTCTCGATTTCTTCTTCGCGCTCGACAATCATGCGCAAGGCCGGGCTTTGTACCCGGCCAGCGGAAAGGCCGCGACGGATTTTTTTCCACAACAGCGGCGACAGATTGAATCCAACCAGATAATCAAGAGCCCGGCGCGCCTGCTGGGCGTTGACCAGTTCGACAGACAGTTCACGTGGATGCTCGATGGCGTCATTAATGGCGCGCTTGGTGATTTCGTGAAAAACTACCCGTTTGACGCCCTTGTCCTTTAGGACTTTGCGGTCTTTAAGCAGTTCGTACAGATGCCATGAAATCGCTTCACCCTCGCGATCCGGGTCAGTGGCCAGATAAAGCTGGTCGGCTTTTTTCAAAGCTTTCGCGATAGCATCAACGTGCTTGGAGTTGCGTTCTATAACCTGGTATTTCATGGCGAAATCCGCATCGGGGTTGACTGCGCCTTCCTTGGGAACTAGGTCGCGCACGTGGCCGTAGGATGCGAGAACCTCAAAGTCCTTGCCCAGGTATTTTTTTATGGTTTTCGCCTTTGCTGGCGATTCAACAATAACCAGATTTTTACTCATGGACTCTTATCGTTAAAAAGCCGCACGATGGTGCGGCCTGATTCGGATACTGATATCAGCAGTGTTTATTAGCAGCCTTAATGCAGGTAGCCACCCGGCAGGCTTTCAAACACCAGATCCTCCATCCAGGCATAGGCGGCCTCGGCACCGGGCTGGTTGAACAACACCATGAGGATGACCCATTTAAGCTGGCTGAGATCAAAGTCGTCTGTCTCTAAAGCCATGACACGGTCGATGACACGTTCCCGTGCGTCAGGTGGCAGAATACCCATTTGTTCAAGGAACAGCAGAAATCCACGGCTTTCCGAGTCCAGTCGTTCACATTCACAACCGGAATAGATGCGGATGGCATTTTCGGTCTGTGGTGCCTCCATCTGGTGCTGTTGTACGGACAGTCCTTCCAGCCATTCGAAAGCCTGATTGATATCGTTGGACGGGAAACCGGCTTCCATCAATTCGCTGTGCAGTGATTCGCGATCCGGGCTCAGTTCGGTCTCCTCATCCATGTAATAGTGCTCGAACAAGTACATAAGCACATCAAACATATCTTCTTTCATATCAGGCCCCTATATTATGCGGGTATAGCGCCCTCCGGCTCCGCCAACGATGTGATCGTCCAGCTCCAATACAAGCAGCATGGAGGAAACCTGTTCTGGCGTCAATCCGCTTCGCTCCACCAGTTGGTCGATGGAAACAGGCTGGTAGCCCATGAAATCCAGTATTTGCAGGTATTCACCGGCAAGTTTTGCGGATTTTTGTTTTTTCCCGGCCGGCTGATCAGCATCGGGTTTTTTATCAGCCTGTGACAGGCAGACGGATATCAGGGGTGCGAGCTCTTCCAGAATGTGGGCGCCGGTTTCCACCAGTTTGGCGCCTTCCCTGATCAAGGCGTGGCAGCCCCGGGTCAGCGGGTTATGGATGGAGCCGGGGATGGCAAACACCTCTCTCCCCTGTTCCAGGGCGGCGCGTGCTGTGATCAGTGAACCTGAGCGTAGTGCCGCTTCAACCACCAGTGTCCCCAGGCTGAGGCCGCTGATAATACGGTTGCGGCGGGGGAAATTTGCTGCCAGCGGACCGGTACCCGGTGGGAATTCCGATACCAGGGCGCCGTTTTCAGCAATCTGATGAGCCAGTTCCCGATGTCGTGCCGGATACACCCGGTCCAGACCGGTACCTGTCACAGCGACTGTGCCACCTCCCGCGCGAAGCGCGCCCTGGTGGGATGCGGCATCGATTCCGGATGCCAGTCCACTGGTGATGGTGAGTCCGCAGCAAGCCAGGTGGGCAGCGAACTCAGCGGCCAGCGATTGTCCGTCATGGCTGGGGTTACGGCTGCCGACAATTGCCAGTTGGGGTTGAGACAGATAGTCTGGATCGCCATGAATAAACAACAGCGCCGGAGGGTTGGAAACTTCTTTCAACAGCACAGGATAATCAGGGTCCCGGCAGGTCATGATGCTGTTGCCGGGTTGTGCTAACCAGTTCAGATCGCGGTCGACAGCCTCCCAGTCAGGATTGACGAGGTAATCGATGCTCTCTGGCCGCAAGCCGATGCTACGTAAATGATCGGCGCCTGCCTCGAATATCCTTGCCGGAGAATCAAATTTGGAGAGCAGTTTCAGGCAGCGGCGGTTCCCGATACCAGGCGCCCGGTGTAATGCCAGCCAGTAGTGGGATTCGTCCGGTTCGCTGGCGGGGATTTGCGGGGGGTTAGCTTGTTGCCTCATCCTTGAGGGTCCTCATAAAAAACCGGTTCCTCGGAACATGGATGACTACCATGCCCGAAGGTACCGGTTTTTGCCAGCTTTTATACCGAAAGGTCAGGGATTGCGGATGTGATCTCCGACGTGCAGCGCGCTGGTGGCTTTCATGATGAGTCCGAAGCTGACCTTGTCAAAGGTCCTGAATATCATCAATAAACCCGCT
>Ga0210064_1001355_pt1 | contig 10504 bp, 9 predicted proteins | sample Muzzi_CordC_D2_FD_185531 | JGI IMG/M metagenome (GOLD analysis project Ga0210064, IMG submission 185531) | Wetland microbial communities from San Francisco Bay, California, USA, that impact long-term carbon sequestration - Muzzi_CordC_D2 (SPAdes) | ecosystem: Environmental > Aquatic > Marine >...
GGGGTCTTCGTTTAGCCATCGTTGACAATAATTATCCTGCTCGGTACAGTCGCGCCCTTCCCGCCGACCACCCTCGGGGCGCCAGTGTACACTGGCCGCGAGCGGTGCCGCCCCTGCCGAGGTGGCGAAATTGGTAGACGCGCTGCGTTCAGGGCGCAGTGGGGGTAACCCCATGGAGGTTCAAGTCCTCTCCTCGGCACCAGTCACTTCAGGTTAGGATGAGGGCCACGGCAGCCAATGCTTGGACTCCGGGCGAGATTTCCCGCATTCTGCCCGCCGCATCGCGCGCTCGAATGAGCTTTCCTGGTTGTGGCGTACCAACATTGACATGCGCATTCTAATCTTTCAGCACATAGCCTGCGAGCATCCGGGAACGCTGCGCGACTTGATGGAAGCCGACGGCGCGGTCACGCACACCGTGGAGCTCGACGCCGGCGACCCGATCCCCCGCCTCGACGACTTCGATGCCCTGTTGGTCATGGGCGGACCGATGGACGTCTGGCAAAAGGACATGCATCCCTGGCTCACCGCCGAGACCGCCGCCATTCACGAGTGGGTTGCCGAGAGAAGGCAACCGTTCATGGGATTCTGTCTTGGTCATCAGCTGCTCGCCGAAGCCCTCGGCGGCAGCGTCGAAGCGGCGCACGAGCCTGAAATCGGCGTGATGAGGGTCGAGCTCACCAAGGCCGGGCAATCGAGTCCGTTCCTCGCCGGCGTGCCGGGCCAGATCCCCTGCTTTCAATGGCACTCGGCGCAGGTCACGCGTGCCCCGGATGGCGCACAAATTCTGGCATCGTCAGCGGCTTGTCCGATCAACGCCATGTCCTGGGGAAATCACGCCTTTTCTATTCAGTTCCACGTCGAGATTACGCCGGACACCGTTTCGGAATGGGGCGCGATCCCCGAGTACGCGGCGGCCTTGGAGAAAGCGCTGGGTAAAGGGGCAATCGATCGGCTCGACGAAAGCGCGAATGCCCGGATGGCGGATTTTAACGCTATTGCGAGACAGCTTTACTCGAACTTCATGACAGTAGCAGGCCCCAAGCGCGCAACCTAGTGCCGTAGTCCCGTAGGTTGGGCTGAGCGCAGCGAAGCCCAACATTGCGGCCTGTGTGAGCTGGCGGCGTCCAACATTGCGCTCTGCTTGTTGGGCTTCGCTGCGCTCAGCCCAACCTACCTTGCTACGTTACGACGTTGTTTCATGATGATCGCCCGCCATGAGGAGCGGTCGACTTGACCGGTTGCTGTGCCCGACCCACACTCGACGCTGGTGGTCCAAATTGGAGTCGCGAAATGGTCTCTAACGTAAAGTTCGATACTAAAGATCTCTGGCGTAAGGACCGAGACCATTACATCCATCCCTGGACGGATTTCTCCACCTTCAAACAAAAAGGCAGCGTCGTCATGGCCGATTCCGACGGCGCCTACGTTCTGGACTCCGACGGCAACCGTTTTCTAGACGGCATTGGCGGTCTTTGGTGCGTGAATATCGGCTACGGTAACGGCGAAATGGCCGACGCCATTGCAGAACAAATACGCCGCATCCCTTATTACTCGACCTTTACTCATATCACTACACCGCCCGCGGCGGAGCTTGCGGCAAAGCTCGCTGAATTAGCACCCGGGCCATTGAATCATGTTTTCTTCGGCACCGGCGGATCCATGTCCAATGACACCGCCGTGCGCATCATTCACTTTTACTTCAATCGTCTGGGAAAAAAGAACAAGAAAAAAATCATCTCCCGCGTCGATGGTTACCATGGCAGCACCTATCTGGCCATGTCGATGACCGGTGTGGCATTTGACCACCAGGGCTTCGACGTCGACAAGGAGCTGGTTCACCACATTCCGGCGCCGAATTGTTACCGCCGGCCCGATGGTATGTCGCTCGAAGAATTTTGCGACCAAAAGGTGGCAGATCTGGAGAACAAGATTCTCGAGCTCGGAGAAGAAAACGTCGCCTGCTTCATCGCCGAGCCAATCATGGGCGCAGGCGGTGTCATCGTACCACCGCCCGGTTATCACCGGCGCACGATGGAAGTGTGTCGAAAATACGGCGTACTCTATATTTCAGACGAAGTCGTCACGGCCTTTGGCCGTCTTGGCCATATGTTCGCCTCGGAGGATGTATTCGATTTGGTCCCGGACTTCATCACAGTGGCCAAAGGCATCAGCTCGGGCTATCTTCCGCTGTCGGCGAATTTGATTTCGGACGAGGTATACGACGTCATCAGCGTGCCGCAGGCGAAGGGCGCGTTGTTCACCCACGGGTTCACCTACTCGGGCCATCCAGTGAGTTGCGCGGCCGGTCTCAAGAACATCGAAATCATGGAGCGCGATGATATCTGCGGACACGTGCGCAAAGTGGGTCCCTATCTCGAAGAGCGCCTCTCCACCTTGCTCGAACTACCCATCGTCGGTGACGTGCGCGGCAGTCATTTTATGATGTGCATCGAGAACGTGGCGGACAAGAAAACAAAAGAGTTGCTGCCCGACGACGCGCACATCGGCGATCGCATCGCGCACCACGCACAAGCGCGGGGATTGCTCGCGCGCCCCATCGCTCATCTCAACGTACTGTCACCGCCGCTGATTCTTTCGGTGGAGCAAATCGACTTCATGGTCGATACCCTGCGAGAGAGTATTGTCGCCAGCATGGACGATATGGTGCGCGAAGGCATCTGGAAGGGATAGTTGCTCCATGAGCAAGAGAAGACTGGGTGATGCATGAATGCCTGCAGCCCAGTATGCGCGTACGCTCGAAGGTCTAACTGTGAATTTGCTGGTTCGCGACATCACGGTGGCTTTACCGTTTCACCGCCAGGTGCTCGGCGGAGAAAAATGGGGACAGATCTATTTTCCCGTGCCGTTCGCGGTTGCGAACGGCACGGGAAAATAGATCTGTCCCCATTTTTCTCAGGACTCACTCAGTCGAAGGGATGGCGGACAACAATCGTCTCGCGGCGATCGGGACCGGTGGAGATGATGTCAACGGGCGCACCCACCAGTTCCTCCAGGCGCTGCAAATAGCGCCGCGCCGCACCGGGCAGCGCCTCCACCGACGCGAGGCCAACGGTACTCGACCGCCAGCCGGGCATTTGCTCATAAACCGGCTCACAGCGCGCCAGTGTCTCGCTGTCCACCGGTGGTGTATCCCGCAGCTCTCCATCCAGGCGATAGCCGACGCAAAGCTTGATGTCGTCGAGTTCATCGAGCACGTCGAGTTTGGTTATGCACAAACCCGACACGCTGTTCACCTCCACAACCCGCCGCAGGGCAACCACGTCGAGCCAACCACAACGCCGCGGCCGGCCAGTGGTCGCGCCGAACTCATTGCCAAGCGTGCCCAGATGTTTGCCGACGTCATCGAACAGCTCCGTAGGAAAGGGCCCTGAACCGACCCGCGTCGTATAAGCCTTGACGATGCCAAGCACATAATCGATATCCCGCGGACCAATTCCCAAACCAGTAGCGGCACTTCCCGCGGTGGTATTGGATGACGTGACGAAGGGGAAGGTACCCTGATCGATATCGAGCAGCGCGCCTTGAGCGCCTTCGAGCAGCAAACCCTCGCCGCGCCGCCGCGCCGCACCGACGATGGCCGGCACATCGCCTGCCATCGGCCTGATACGTTGCGCGGTGGCGAGGGCCTCGTCGCGTACCTTTTCGAACGCCAAAGTCTCGGTCTTGTAGTAATGTTCGAGGGCGAAATTGTGGTACTCGAGCACTTCTTGCAGCTTCACGGCAAAGCGATCTTCGTCGAGCAGATCGCCGAGCCGAAGCGCGCGGCGCGAGACCTTGTCCTCGTACGCCGGTCCAATGCCGCGGCCCGTGGTTCCGATGGGCGTATTCCCCCGGGCGCGTTCGCGAGCAAGATCCAGCGCGGCATGATAAGGCAGGATCAACGGACAGGCCTCACTTACCCGCAAACGCTCCTCGGCCGGCACGCCACGTGCGGCGAGCATATCGATTTCCTCGAGCAGCGCCACGGGTGACACCACCACCCCGTGGCCGATGAGGCAAACAATTCCTTCGCGCAATATGCCCGACGGAACCAGATGCAGAACGGTCTTCTCACCGTTTACAACCAGTGTGTGCCCGGCATTGTGTCCCCCCTGGAAGCGGGCGACGAGCTTTGCACGATCCGTCAACAGATCGACGACTTTACCCTTGCCTTCGTCTCCCCACTGCAGACCAATAATAACGACGCATCTACTCATGATGATGTACCGGATCTCACTCTTCGATTTCCGTGACCTGCCACGTACCGGAGTGTTTGCGCACCCCCAGGCCTTGGCCGCGAAGCGCATCATGCGCCTCGCCTGGCAGCTCATAGATTACGCGCCTACCCTGGCTTCGCAGATCCTGCACCAGTGCGATCAACTCCGGATCCGAAGACCAGGGTGCGCGGATCACCGGCATCCCGCCCTTCTCGCAAGTGGTGCCGGCCAGAGTCAACAGGCTTTTCAAATCAGTGCTGAATCCAGTGGCTGGGCGCGCGTGCCCGAAGGCGCGGCCGATCTCGTCGTAGCGCCCACCCCGTGCAACCTCTTGTCCGTGCCCCGGAACCAGCGCCGCGAAGACAACCCCCGTGTGATAGCGATAGCCGCGCAACTCGGCCAAATCCACGTGCAAGGGTGTTTCGGGGAAGCGCGCCTTGACGACCTGTGCCGTTTGCTCCAATCGATCGACGGCGGCGAGCACTTCTGCGTCGGCCGCGGCCAGCGTGCCGCGCGCTGCACCGAGAACGGACTCGTCGCCGTTGAGGTCCGCCAACCCCAGGATCATCGAGGCGATACGCTCGTTCACCTGTGCCGTACTCAGCAGTTGGTCAATTTCACCGCGCGCCTTACGCTGCAGGGCATCGTGCAGGGCCGATTCCTGATCGCCACCGATCCCAGCCTGCTTGGCAAGCGCGCGAAATACACCAACGTGGCCCAGATCGACATGCACGTTGTCAACTCCGGCAATTGTCAGGGTCTCGAGCATCAGGCTGAGAATTTCACAATCGCTCTCGAATCCTGAGTGACCGTAGAGCTCTGCGCCCACTTGTACCGGGGAGCGGGTGCGCGTGAAACCGTCAGGAAGAGCATGTAGAACGGTGCCCAGATAACACAACCGCGCGCACGCCCCACCGGCAACACTGCGCGCATCCATGCGAGCCACCTGGGGCGTCATGTCGGCCCTTATGCCCATCAACCGCCCGGTCAACTGGTCGGTTAGCTTGAAGGTTTTCAAGTCGAGGTCACTGCCCGTGCCAGTTAGCAGCGACTCCAGATACTCGATGAAAGGCGGGATGACGAGCTCATAGCCCCAGCTGGAATAAAGGTCCAGCACCTGGCGGCGCAGACGCTCCAAACGCTCCGCCTCTGGAGGCAGAACCTCATCGACACCCTCGGGCAATAACCAGCGATCAGGAGTCATGCGTTAACCGCGTACAGCAGAAGGCATCCCAACACCATCGCCGTCAGGCCGGCGAAGCGCAGCGTGTTGTCGCTGAGCTCGGAAATCATCGCCAGGGTTCTACGCAAGCCTTCAGGACTCAGAAAGGGCATGAACCCTTCGAGAATAAGGACCAAGGCGATGGCGACAAGGAGTTCGTGCCACATTTAACAGGCAATCCGGGCGACTCGGGCCGTATCTTGAAATGCGGCATATGCGTGCCGCCATGAGAATCCGAGCAACATCCCCCCGTCCCGAGGATGAGCGCCCCCCTACTTTTTCAGTTCCGCGCCTTTGAAGTATTTAAAGAACTGCGTGTTCGGTTCCACCAGCAATACATCCCTGGGATTATTGAAGGTGTTGCGGTACGCATTGAGGCTGCGATAAAGCGAATAGAACTCTTCGTCCTCGGAGAAAGCCTTTGCGTAAATTTCCGTCGCCTTGCCATCCCCGTTACCCTTGACCTTCTGGGCATCACGCTGGGCTTCGGCGAGAATAACCTCGCGCTCCCGATCGGCTTCGGCGCGAATCTTCTTGCCCTGCTCCTCACCTTCGGAGCGGAACTTCTTGGCAACCTGCTCGCGTTCCGCCGCCATGCGCGCATACACCGATGCGCTCACCTGTTCGGGGAGATCGATGCGCTTGATGCGCACGTCGATAATTTCGATACCCAGTTCGTTCGCCTGGTTTTCCGCGGAAAGAACCAGCTTATCCATGATCTCGGTGCGCTCGCCCGAAACCACCTGCTGAATGGTACGCTTGCCGAATTCATCCTTTAGACTCTTCTGGATCACGGCGGACAACCGGTTGCCCGCCCGATTCGGGCTGCCGCCGGTGGAGGTGTAGTATCGCACCACGTTTTTGATGCGCCACTTTACGAAGGAGTCCACTTTGACGTTCTTTTTCTCCAACGTCAGATAAAGCTCCGGATCCGAGTCGAGATTCTGAATGCGCTTGTCGAACTTGAGCACTTCCTGAACCAGGGGCACTTTGAAGTGCAGTCCGGGTTTGTAATCGGATCGGACGACCTCGCCGAGCTGCAGATTGATGGCTCTCTCTCGCTCATCGACGGTGAACATCGACATCGACGCGATGATTGCCGCGATTACGAGAAGAACGAGAATAATCTTACTCGACATCATCTATTCCTCGAACGCAGGGGATCGCCCGTGCGCCGTGCATCATCGATATTCATTGACGGCGTGCCGACGTCATCGCTGTCGAGATTACCTGGCCGCACTACGCTGCCCGCCCCTTGTCCCGAGAACAGTTTATCGAGCGGCAGGAACATGATGTTGTTGCCACCCTGCAAATCCACCAGCACTTTGCTGGAATTCGTCATTACCGATTCGACGGTTTCCAAATACAGACGCTCGCGGGTAACCCCCGGTGCCTTCTGATACTCGGTCAGCACCTTGAGAAAGCGATCCGTCTCACCCTCGGCCTGAGCGATCACCCGCTGGCGGTAGGCCTCGGCGCGCTCGAACATGGCATTGGCTTCACCGCGGGCCTTCGGCACGATGTCCGCCTTGTAGGCGTTGGCCTGGTTGATGATGCGCTCTTGATCCTCGCGGGCTTTGACCGCATCGAAAAAGGCATCCTGGACCTGGGCCGGCGGCTGGGCGTCCTGCATGTTGACGCTGGTGATGTCGAGTCCCGCTTCATAGCGGTTGAGAATTTCCTGAATGAGCGTCGAGGTCTCGGCAGCCACCCGGCCTCGACCGGCGGTGATGACGAAATCCATACCGCTTCGCCCCACTACCTCACGCACGGCGCTCTCGGTGGCCTGGCGCAGCGTCAGGTCCGGATCCAGCACATTGAAAAGATAGGCGCGCGCGTCATTGACGCGGTATTGAATGGAGAACTTGATGTCGATGATGTTCTCGTCTTCGGTGAGCATCAGGGATTCGTGGGCCACGTCGCTTTGTGAACCCCCGGAGCTTCTGAATCCGATTTCCTGGTTGCGGAGCTGCTGGACGTTGATCTTCTCGACGCTGTCGATAAAGTACGGTGCCCAATGCAGGCCCTGGCCGGCGGTGGTGCGGTACTCACCGAAGCGCAGAACGACGGCCTCCTCGGCCGGATCGACGATGTAGAATCCGGCCAGTCCCCAGGCACCCACCAACAGCGCGGCAATAACCGTGAGGCCGATAAGTCCTCCACCGGGCAGGCTGAAGCCACCGCCGCCACCGCCACCGCCGGATCGACCGCCGAATATGCGCCCGAGGCGTGACTGCAGCTTTTTTAATACCTCGTCGAGGTCGGGCGGTCCTTGCTGTCCGCCTCGATTGCCCCAAGGGTCGCGTCCGCCGTTACCGCCGGGTTGATTCCACGCCATCAATCGACTCCATGCACACCGAATCGCCGCACCAGCCAGATTCCCAAAGAATCCCCAAGCACGGGCGAACTGCGAATATTAGGAGGCTTTCGGCGTGTCGGCAACTGCTAAGCCCATCGGAATATTACGATTTTCGCCACCAGCGTCCATACTGATGAGCGCCGCCGCCAATCCTTCCCGCCGTGACAGGCGTTCCAGGGAGGCCGGCGCAATAGCCACCTCCATGAGCCAATCGCCGTTTTCGTCCGTGCACTCCTCGATGACCGTGCCGAGTTCATAGAGTCTCGCCCGCAACCTCCCGGCGCTGGAAGGCAGGCGCAGGCGCCGTTTCACGGTGGTAGCGCGGAAATGCGCGACGATACTGGCGCCGAGGGCATCGAGCCCGGTGCCATCTTGCGCCGACACCCAGACCCTCTTGATAAAGCCATTATCGTCGGCGAGCAGCGACATCGAGGCGGTGCTTTCCCCGTTCAAACCCCGGCCGTCCATGTCGCAGGCATCGATTTTGTTGTAGACCCGAATCTGCGGTATGTCGCCGGCGCCGATGGAGCGCAATACGTCATTTACGGCGATGATCTTTTCGTCTCTTTGGGTATCGGCGGCGTCGATGACGTGCAGCAACAGGCTCGCGCGCCGCGTTTCCTCCAAGGTGGCGCGAAAGGCCGCCACCAGTTCATGAGGAAGATGGCTGATAAAGCCAACCGTATCGGCCAGAATCAGGGCTTCACCGCCATCCAATTCCAGGCGTCGCAGCGTCGGGTCCAAGGTCGCAAACAGCTGGTCCGCAGTACTCGAGCGCGCACCGGTGAGCTTGTTGAAGAGTGTGGATTTACCCGCGTTGGTATAACCCACCAGGGCCACAACGGGGACCCGGGCGCGGCTGCGCGAGCGGCGGCTGAGCTCCCGGCGCGTGCTCACGCCTTCGAGGCGTCGCTCGATGACACGGATGCGCTCTGATACCAGGCGCCGATCGCTCTCCAATTGCTTTTCGCCCGGTCCGCGCAAGCCAATTCCGCCCTTTTGCCGTTCCAAGTGAGTCCAACCCCGCACCAGTCGTGTCGACAGGTGGCGCAGCTGCGCGAGCTCCACCTGCAGCTTGCCTTCGAAGGTACTGGCGCGCTGGGCGAAGATGTCCAGAATGAGCGTGATGCGATCCAACACGCGACAGCCAAAACGGGACTCCAGATTGCGTTCCTGGCCGGGCGTCAGGGGATGGTCGAAGATGACAACGTCGGCATGCTCGCGGGCGATCAGCTCGCGTAGTTCCTCGAGCTTGCCTTTGCCGATGAAGTGCCCGGGATCCGGTGCGCGGCGGCTGCCGGTGACGGTAGCCACCGGGAACGCGCCGGCAGAAACCGCGAGATCGGTGAATTCTTCGAGATTATCTCCATCGCGTTGGCCATCGCGTTGGCCATCGCGTCGGCCATCCCGGTGACTTTGAAACGCAATATGAACCAGTATGGCGCGCTCTCCGCTATCCGGGCGTTCAAACAATAGCGCGGCCCCGTGATGATGTCCTGATGTCAGTCCTCATCGCCGTCGGGACCGTCGTCATCGGGCCTGGGTAACTTGATGTTACGAGCCGGAACAACGGTGGAAATAGCATGCTTGTACACCATCTGGCTTACCGTGTTGCGTAACAACACGACGAACTGATCGAATGACTCGATTTGCCCCTGCAGTTTGATACCGTTAACCAAAAATATGGACACGGGCACCCGCTCCTTGCGCAGTGCATTCAAAAAGGGATCTTGTAGTGACTGCCCCTTACTCATCATTATTCTCCTTATCTGATTGTTATCCTTATCGTTTGTTGTTGTTCTTTTCGAGGGTTCCAGACCCGGCCCAACGGCACCACGGCCTTTGAACGAACGGTCTTATCCGTGAACCATTCCAGCGCCCGTCAGGCGAAACCGCATCCCCCGTTTCGCACTGCAATCCTAATGTAACCAATGCGCGAAAAGCCAATTATACCCCATATCGCCTCTCTTAAACTGTGTCCAAGTGCAAATTCGTCGGGCAGAAAACACCTGTATAAACCGTCACAGAGCGCACAAACCAGCCTCGCTGAGCTTCGCCAGGATATCGGCGGTGAGACCCTCCGCGTGACAATCGAATCGCGCTGCCTGGCGCTCGGCACGCAGCCAGGTCAACTGACGACGGGCCAGTTGACGGGTGGCGGCGATGGCTCGTTCCACCATTTGACCATGGTCACAGCATTGCTCCAGGTATTCGCCAACCTGCCGGTAACCCACCGCTCGCATGGAGGCGGTGTCTGCCCTCAACCGGTAATGCTTGCGTAACCCGCTCACCTCCTCGACCAGGCCGGCACGCAGCATCTGCTCAAATCGTGCCGCAATATCGGCGTGCAACCTGGCGCGATCCCGCGGCTCGATAATCAGTGTGTGCACGGGATTGGGAAGCGCGGTGCGCGCTGCCGCCGAGAGCAACCGGGACATGGGTTGTCCCGTAAGCTGATGCACTTCCAATGCCCGCTGAATGCGCTGGGGATCATTGGTATGGATGCGTCTCGCGGACTCGGGATCGATCCGCGCAAGGTGCGCGTGCATGGCGTCCCAACCGCATTGCGCCGCTCTCGCCGCGAGTTGCGCGCGCAGGGCCGGGTCCGCCGCTGGCAGCACTGAAAGCCCATCGCGCAGAGCACGAAAATAAAGCCCTGTTCCACCAACCAGGAAGGGAAGCTTACCCTCGGCGTGGGCCCGT
>Ga0210064_1001356_pt1 | contig 10498 bp, 8 predicted proteins | sample Muzzi_CordC_D2_FD_185531 | JGI IMG/M metagenome (GOLD analysis project Ga0210064, IMG submission 185531) | Wetland microbial communities from San Francisco Bay, California, USA, that impact long-term carbon sequestration - Muzzi_CordC_D2 (SPAdes) | ecosystem: Environmental > Aquatic > Marine >...
CAACATCGACAGCGTGCTTTGCCGCGAGAGCCTACCAGTGGGATTGAGAGCGGAGGCTGGCCGGAAATGAACATCTACGAAAAGTACGTTCTGCCCAGGGTCGTGCATTTCACCTGCGGCCTGAAGCCGAACATGCGCCAGCGCGGCAAGGTGGTGCCGCGGGCGCAAGGACTGGTGCTCGAGATCGGGATCGGTTCCGGTCTGAACCTGCCCTACTACGACGCGGAGCGCGTCAGCAAGGTCGTGGGCGTCGAGCCCTCGGCGGAAATGGTGCACCTGGCGGCGGACGCGGTCAGCCGGGCCCCCTTCGAGGTGGAGTTCGTCGGTCTGCCCGGCGAGGAAATCCCGCTGGCGTCGAACAGCGTCGACACCATCGTCATGACCTACACGCTATGCAGCATCGCGGACACGCGCGCCGCGCTCCGGCAGATGCGGCGTGTGCTCAAGCCGGAGGGCCGCTTGCTGTTCTGCGAACACGGCCTGGCGCCGGACGCCGGTGTGCGGCGCTGGCAGAATCGTCTGAACCCGGTCTGGAGCCGGCTGGGCGGAGGCTGCCAGCTCAACCGGGACATCCCCGAACTGCTGAGGGAGGGCGGCTTCGAGTTGCGCGATCTCGAGGCACGCTACATTCCCGGCTGGAAGCCGGCCTCGTTCAATTACTGGGGCAGCGCGGCCGCCTCGCGACCGGTTACGTGACGGCCCAGCCAGGCGAAAGCCGCGATGCCGACGCTGATATTGACGATCGCGGCGGCCGCGAACAGGCCGTGGAGACCGAACAGCCAGCGGCCGATCAGCGCCAGCGGCAGAAAGACGACGATCACCCGCAGCGAGGAAAGGACGACCGCGGGCATGGGCCGCCCGGAGCCGTTGAAGGCCGCGTTGACCGACATGACGATACCGTAAGCCCCCCAACTCCACGACACCAGCCAAAGGTACAGGCAGGCCACACCGGCGATGGCGGGCGTATGTGTGAACAGGCTGGTCAGCGGCTGTGCGAACAGGCTGACCGCAAGCGCCAGCAGTAAACCGAAACCCAGGCAAAACCGTGTAATGACCCTGCGCGCCTCGTACAGCCGGTCGAAGCGCAGCGCGCCGATGTTCTGCCCGAAGAACGGGCTGGAGATCGCCGACAGGGCATAAAACGGGATCAGCGCCATCGGCTCGATACGCATGGCAATGCCGTAACCGGCGACCGCCTCGATGCCGAAATCGGCGAGCATCGCCACGACGATCGCGCTCGACAAGGGGATGATGGCATTGGTCACCATGGCCGGCAGGCCGATCGCCAGCATGTGCTTCCAGGAATCCAGCACGTCCCTGATCGGCGCGATGATGCTGGCGAATACATGCAGACGGCGATGCAAATACCAGGTGGTGAACGCAAGCATGATGGCGTTGGATACGAGCGTCGCCACGGCGGCGCCCTGGATCTCCAGCCGCGGAAAGCCGAGCAGGCCGAAAATGAACAACGGGTCCAGCGCGAGGTTCAGCAACGCGGCCGCGATGATGATCTTGCTTTCCAGCGCCGCGTTGCCGCGCGCGCGGATCGAGGCCAGGCAGGTCCACAGGGCCGCGTCCATCGGTTCGACCCAGTACCAGACGCCCATGTAACGATCGATCTGCGGCAAAAGGTCCGGCGGGGCGCCCAGCAGGCGGAACACCGGCCCGATCGTGGCCAGCCCGATAAAGCACAGCAGCAGTGCAACGCCGGCTGCCAGCAGCGCGGTATCGGTGGTCAGGCGCCGCGCCAGTTCATGCCGGCCGCTGCCGACGGCGCGCGACACGCAGGACGCCGCACCGGCCTCGAAGCCGATGCCGATGCCGTACAGGAGCCAGATGACCGGCAGCGTAAAACCGATCGCGGCCAGCGGCTTGTCACCCAGGCGGCTGATGTAAAAAAGGTCGACGGCCTCGAACGAGAAGATCGCCACCAGGCCCAGCGCCAGCGGCGCGGCCTGGCGGCGCAGACGCGAAGCCACCGGGCCGGTGGTCAGGTCAAGCGCCAAGGCCGGTCGCAGGCATGCTGAAACGCACGTCTTTCAATAGTGTCGGGATCATGGTTGCCTGTTCTTATCGTGCTGTTCTGCGGGCAACATTATCTGACAAGATGCCTCGCTTTTCATGGTTTTGTGATGGCTTGGGCGAGTGCGGAGGCATTGCTCAGACGGCCATCCTGATATGCGGGCTGCCGGCGCGCAGGTGCAGGTACCGCGCCAGGTAACGGCTGAGATCGCGTGCGTCGTCTTCGGCGCCATGGATGAAGCTCGACTTGCGGCGGCGCAGGTACGGCAGGCCCATGACGACCATGCCAGGCGATTCGGTAACGCCGCCGTCGTGACGGATCTGCCCGCGCCGGTCCAGGACCGGCACTTCCAGCCAGGAATAATCCGGTCTGAAACCGGTCGCCCACAGGACCGTGCTGATCTCCCCGCTGTTCAAATCCAGACCGAGGCACGGCGAATCACTGACCCGCGTTGGCTCGAACCGTTGCGCCGGATGCCCACACTCCCCGGCAGCCGAGGCCGAAATCCATTCGTCGATGGTATCGAGCATCCGGTCCATCTTCAGGTCGGCCAGCTTGCAGACATTTCTCAAGGACCCGGAGAACTGTAGCCGGCCGTCACGGATGCCGGCCAGCCGCCCGCTCAGGCGGACGCCCTGTGCGCTCAGTGCATTCAGGTCCAGCGTGCGACGGTCGTCGCTGCCGACCAGCTGCGGCGACGGTACGCCGCGGGCCCGGCGGATGTCGTCGACCCGGTCATAGCGCTCGTCGAGCAGGCCCGTGACATGCATCCAGTGCTGGATGTCACGGCCACGGTAGACGCGCGGCATACGCACGTGTTCGCCGACCGCGAGCGTTACCGGCCGGCCCGATGCGTGGATTTCCGCCGCCAGCTGCAAGCCGCTGGCGGAGGCGCCGACCACCAATACGCCGCCGTCCCGCAATTGCGCCGGGTTGCGATAGTCGCGGGGCGTCAACTGCGTGACATTGCCCGGCAGACCACGACCGACGTCCGGCACCGACGGGACATTGAATGCGCCGCTGGCGATGACCAGCGCCCGCGCGCGCCACTCTCCGCGGTCGGTCACGACCCGGTAACCGCCTTCCAGCGGTTGCACCGACGTCACCGTGGTGCCGGTCCGTACCGGCGCCCGCGTGAAGGCCGCGTAACCCTGGATGAAATCGACCACCTCGCACATGTTCATATAACCGTCCATGTCCGGGCCCGAGTAGCGGAAGCCGGGCAGGCGGCTCTGCCAGTTGGGTGTCAGCAGCCTGAGGGAATCCCAGCGTTCGGTTTTCCACGAGTTGGCGACCTCGCCCCGCTCCAGTAGCACGTGGTCGATGCAGCGTTCCGCCAGGAACCGGCTCATGGCCAGGCCGGAGTGACCGGCGCCGATGATGAGAACATCAACGGAGCCGGCCGCTGCCAGGGTCGTCGTGCGTGACATCAGCGCTTTTCCGCGATGACGTGGACGTCGGTGGGGTTCGAGATGATGTCGAACACCGCCGAGCGCTTCTGCGACTGCGCGACCAGTGCTTCGATATCCTGCTCGGACGCATCGGCGTCGATCTCGAAATGGACTTTGACGCTTTCAAAGCCATTGCGGACGTTGCTGTCGATGCCGAGGATGCCGTACAGGTCCATGCCGGCCTCGAGCGTGGCCTTGACCGACCGCAGCTGGATGCCGCGGTTTTGCGCGACCGCCGCGACACCGGCCGTCAGACAGCCGGCAAGACCGACCAGGACGACCTCGACCGGCGTGGCGCCGAGATCCCGCGAAGCAAAGACTTCGGGGTGATCGGTGTCGTATTGAAAGGCCTGCCGGTGTGTCTGTTCCTCACCGAGGCCAAAAAACTTGTCGACCGTCGAGCGCGTGTGCGTGCCGCCGGCCCACTCGCTGCTGGCGCGCCACATGAACCGGGCTGCTTCCGGTGCCTCGGTCAGCGCCTCGCGGGCACCCAGCAGCGCCTGAACGTTGACGCCGTTGTCGATCATGTTTTCCTGTGTATGCATGGTTTTGCTCCTTAACATTGCGTGAATGAATCGCCGGTTCTCGGACCAGGCGGGAGCAAGCTTGCGGGGACGGCGTTTGAGCCAGCGTGTTATCGCCCGTGGAATTTTCGACTCTTGGGCATGCGAATGAATAATACCTTACGAATCAGGTATTTGCTGATAACAGGTCGGCGGGCCCGATGGCGCGGAAAGACCAGGCCTCGGTGAAAGGCACCCCGGCCTGGCGCTGCGCGTCGCGCACGGATTGCGCGTCCGGCGCCCGGTAGAAGCAGATCATGCGCCGGCGGTCCGCGGAAAAATAAGTGCGCACGAAATGAACGTCGCGGGTTTCCAGGCAGTGGATCCCGGCGTCCTCGATGGCCTGGATTTGCGCCAGCGTGACGGCCCGGTCGAAGCCGCGCTCGACCGCAACATTGGCGGCGGCGATGTCCCCCCCGCTGAGCCCCGGTTTGTCGTGTACGCTGCCGCGCCATAACACGCGGTCGTCGATATTGGATTGCCGCATGGCGATGCGGGCCGATTCCAGGTCGGGCGCCCTGAACCAGCAGACCATCTTGCCGCCGTGGCTGGCGAGACAGCTCAGCCGCCATTCGACGCGGTGGATGTCGAAACAACCCATGCTTTCCAGCGCCATCGCGTGAACCGAGTCCGTATCGATCGGCGGGGCGAAGTTGCGTTCGAGAAATATGTCGGTCATGGCGCTGCCACCTGCTTGCTGCCTGCTTTTTGTGTCAGATAGGACGAGACCCATGCCGCCAGGCCGTTCTTCTCGAGTTCGGCGATGGCCGCTTCGTGTTCCTTTGCCTGCTCGCGTTGATCGCTGGCCCGGCAGATGCAGGCCAGGATACCCCTGGCCATGGCCATCTCCGTCGCCCGGTTGAGCAGTTCGGCGTACCCCAGCGCCTCCTCGGCGCGCCGCGTGGCGTCGTCGAGCCGGCCGCGTTCGCAATCGAGTTGCGCCGCCCTTGTCAGAACATAGGCCAGGCGGTACTTGGCATCGGCGTCGCGAAGGGCTTCGAGCGCGGGTCCGATCCGTTCGCGGTTATCGTGCAGCGCGTAATCGCACAGAGCCGAGAGCGCTTGGGCGAACGGCGCCTCGCTGCCGACGCGCAGCTTGCCGCCGATTGCCTCGAGCGTCCGGCAATATGCCAGCGCCTCCTCGTAGCGGCCGCGCTGGAACTCGATCATCATCAGGTATTCGTTGGCCAGGAACTCGTCGATACGGGCGCCGGCGGACTTGCACTGGGTGCGCGATTCCTGCAGCAGTTCGGCGGCTTCGTCCAGCCTGTTTTCGTGAAAGCGGAGTATGCCCAGGCCCGCGGGAATGGCGTGGTGGCTCAGACCTTTTCGGGCCGACAGCGCCTGCGCCTCCATCAGCATCGCGTCCGCCTTCGGCAGGTCGCGCTCGATCATCACCAGGCATTTTGCCGTCTCCGCCATGCCGATGATCTGGTCTTCGTCCCTGCCGCCGCGCACGGCGCGTGCGGATTGCAGCGACTGTTCGCGTGCGTGGGACCACTGGCCGTGCAGCCAGCGCACGTGGGCAGCCATGTGGTAACCCAGCCGCGCGTGGGCCAGTTCGCCGTGGTCCAGGGCCTGTTCGGCCAGGGCCTCGTACTCGTTGGCGGAGGCCTCCCAGTCTTCGAGCGGCCCGGCGGCAAGCCGGATGTCGTGGAGATCGATCGTCATGCAGACGCGCTCGACCTCGGGCAGCTGGTCCAGCAATTGCTTGCCGCGGCGCACCAGCAGCAACGCGTCGTCGTTGGCGTAGTAGCGCAGGCACAGACGACCGACCGCCAGCAGCGCGCGCGCTGCCAGGCCAGGGTCGCCGCTTTGTACCGCGTGGTGCGCGCGCCGGGCGCCGAGATCGAGATCCAGCATCGCGCTCTGTTCCAGCAGATCGGCCACCTTGCGGTGCATGACCTGGCGCCTGAGCGGCGACAGTGTCGTGTAAACGGCCCGTGCCAGCAACTCGTGCGAAAAATCCGGACCATGGCTGGTGATCGTCAGCATGCCCTGTCGTTCAGCCGCTTCCAGGACCTCGCCGATTCGTTCGGAATCGAGGTTCGTGAGACTGGCGATCGTTGCGACATCGATGTGTGGGCTCAGCACCGCCGCGCATTGCAGGATCTCGGTGCCGTCCACGCCCCACCGCGCCAACCGCTCGCCGACCAGTTCCTTGACCGACGTGCTCTTGTCGCCCTCCTGTTCCGCGCGCGCGAGCTCGATGGCCAGCAGCGGATTGCCGCCGCACTGGCGGCTCAGCGCTTCGGCGTGGGCGCCCGGCGCACGTTCGCGGATCAGCTCCTCGAGTTCCGGCTGCGAAAGCGGGCCCAGCGCGACCTCGGTCAGGATACCGTCGTGGCGCAAACCACCCAGCGCCTGCTGCGCGGCCACGTTGTCACGCAGGTCGCCGTCCCGGGCCGAGAGGATGCCCAGCACGGGATGCTCACGGTTCCACCGGGCGACATAATGCAGCGCGGCGGCGCTGGATTCGTCACACCAGTGAAAGTCATCGAACACCAGCAGCAGCGACCTTTCGCGGCTGCGGGAGGCGATGAATTCGCCGAGCCGGTCGAACAAACGGTCGCGGTTGCCGGCCTCCTGATCGACGAATATTCCGGAAAAAGCCGCCGGGTCGTCGCGGTGCAGGGCGTCGATCCAGAGCGCAAACGGGCGGATCGACTCCGATTCATATGCGCTCGCGGTCAAAACATCGGCCCCGTCACCGCGCGCGAGCGCGACCACGGCCTCCATCAGGCGCGTTTTACCGATCCCCGGCTCGCCCCGCAGCAAGGCGAACTGCGCCTTCCCGTTGGCCTTGAGCTGCCGGTAAAGGTCGGCAAGCCGGGAAGCCTCGTCCTCGCGCCCGACCAGGCCGGAACCCAGTTCGACGGCGGGCTTCGCGGTGACGGCCCTGCGTGTTGCGGCGGCCGGGGGCTCCGGCGCCGCCGGTTGACGGCGGGCCGCGTGCATGGCGCCCTGCGGCACGACGCCGATTTCCTTCAGCATGCGCAGCCCCATCTGGTACTGCTGCTCGGCCTCGTCCAGGTAGCCCAGCTTGACCAGCAGCCTGATCAGCAGGGCGCGCGAGTCCTCGTCGTAGGGGGAAAGCCCGACCAGGGCGCGGGCGTGTGGCAATGCCCGCTCGACATCGCCGGAGAGCCGGGTGACGAGTTCCTTGAGCAGGCTCGCCTGCGCGCGCGTGACCTGTTCGCGCTCCGCGACGCACCAGGCGTGGAAGTCGTAGAAGTTCGGCAGGTCGAGACCTTCGAGAAGATCGCCGCGAAGATGTTCGGCGCCGTGCTCGAGTTCCTCCAACGTGATGTCTTCGAGGTCCCTGCCGGCCAGGGACCGGACCATCAGCGCGTCGACGTCGACGCCGGTGGTGTCCATTTCGACGTAAGTCCGGTCCGCGATCAGTCGTTGGTGGCTCTTGTCGTCCACCAGCCGCCGCAGCTTGGACAGGCTCCAGCGCAACGACCCCCGCGGATCGTCGGGCACCTCCCACAAGAGTTCACACAGGTACTCGCGTCTGAAGCGGCGCGGGTTGAGGCACAGAAACGCCAGCAAGGCGCGGGTTTTGCGGGATGGCGGCAATGTCTGCGCCCGCCCGCCCCGCAGCACCGTGAAATCGCCGAGGAATTTCAATTCCAGTTTGGCCATGGACATTCAGCAATTGATCTACACACCTTGACTATAGAAGGCGCCGGCTGTTTGTGCCATAGCCCTTTATACACATGATTTTGTGCGGTTTATCGATTCGTCGGCAAAAAACCACGATCAATTCAACGCTGGCTACATCGCTGCGCGCCCAAGCTGGGCGCCAATTCAACACTGCACGCATCAAGGAGAACCGTCATGGCGCGCTACGAGAACATACTGGATACGATTGGCAACACACCGCTGGTCCGGCTCAACCGCCTTGCGCCCGAGGGTGTCAACCTCTACGTCAAGGTCGAGTCGTTCAACCCGATGGGGTCGGTCAAGGACCGGATGGCGCGGGCCGTTATCGAACATGCCGAGATGACCGGCGAACTGAAACCCGGCCAAACCGTGATCGAGGCCACCAGCGGCAACACCGGTATCGGGCTCGCGATGGTATGCGCCCAAAAGGGCTACCCGCTGGTCGTGACCATGGCCGAGAGCTTCAGCGTCGAACGCCGCAAGCTGCTGCGCTTCCTCGGCGCGAAAGTCGTACTGACACCGGCCTCGGAAAAAGGCACCGGGATGCTGGACAAGGCCATCGAACTGGCGGACAAGCATGGCTATTACCTGTGCCGGCAGTTCGAAAACGAGGTCAATGCCGAGGTGCACTCACGTACGACGGCCGCGGAAATCCTGGCGGACTTCGAGCAAGGGACGCTGCACGGCTTCGTCTCCGGCTTCGGCACCGGCGGCACATTGCTGGGGGTCGCCAGGGCGCTGAAGGCGGCAGACCCGAGTGTGCACATCGTCGCGGCCGAACCCGACAACGCGCAGGTGCTGGGTAGCGGTATCCCCCAGCCGCGCGGCGCGGACGGCAAGTCAACCGTTAGCCACCCCCTGTTCCGCCCCCACCTGATGCAGGGCTGGGCGCCGGATTTCATTTCCGAACTGACGCAGAAAGCGGTCGACGAGCGGTTGATCGACGAGATCGTGCCGGTCGCCGGTGACGATGCGATGACGTTCGCGCAGCGCCTGGCCCGGGAAGAGGGCATCTTCGTCGGCACCTCGGGTGGTGCGACGCTGGCGGCGGCGATCGAGGTCGCGAAGCGCGCGGCGGCCGGCAGCAATATCGTTTGCATGCTGCCCGACACCGGCGAGCGCTACATGTCCACGCCGTTGTTCGAGGCTGTCAGCGAGGAGATGAACGAGGAGGAGATGTCACTGTCGCGTTCGACCCCGTCCTGCCGCTTCGACATCGCCCCCGCCTGTGCCGTAAGGCCCATCGCTGGCAGCACGCCGCGTCACGACCCGGAAGCGGAAGCCTTCGTCACCGAAGTGGTCGCCAATGAACCGGTGGTGCTGTTCGCGCTGGAATGGTGCGAATTTTCCTGGTCCGTACGAAAACTCTTCAACCGGCTCGATATTGCTTACCGCAGCGTGGATCTCGATTCCGTCGCCTACCAGGAGCGTCATTTCGGCAACAAGATCCGTGCGGTGCTGGCCGCGCGCACCGGTGCCGCGACCATCCCGCAGGTCTTTATCGGCGGTCGCCATATCGGCGGCTGCACAGAGTTGTTCGACGGTGTGCGCGATGGCGCGGTGCAGACGCTGCTGGGCGATGCCGGTGTCGTTTTCGACCACGATGTGCGGGTCGACCCGGACGAACTGCTGCCGGGCTGGGTCCAGCCGCGCAAATACGCCTGATTGGGTGCGGAGGAAGACGATGAACATCAACGAAGTTCCCGTGATCGACATTCACCAACTGGGTGAGCCCCGCACGCTGGCGCGGTTGGACAAGGCCTGCCGCGAATGGGGGTTTTTCCAGGTGGTCGGCCACGGCATTCCCGAAACGTCGGTGCGCGAGGTGTTTGCCGCGGCCCGCGCGTTCTTCGCCCTGCCGACGGGCGCCAAGCGGCAAATCGAGCGCACGCGCGATAATCCGTGGGGCTATTACGACCACGAACTGACCAGGAACGTGGTGGACTGGAAGCAGATCTATGACTTCGGGCCGCCCGACGGCGGCGCCATCCGTCCGCAGTGGCCGCCGCAGGTACCCGGGTTCCGCTCCGCCGTGCGGACGTATTACCGGCACTGCGAGCAGCTCGCGTTCCGCCTGCTGGCGGCGCTTTCGACCAACCTGGGCATGCGGCCGGGCTATCTGAGCCGGGGATTCGGGCCGGATCACACCAGTTTTCTGCGTCTGAACTACTACCCGGCCTGCCCACGGGCGGCAGACGCAGCGCGAGACCGTGCCGGTCGGGGCAATCCGCTGGGCGTCGGCCCGCACACCGATTCGGGTGCGCTGACGCTGCTGCTGCAGGACGCCCAGTCCGGTCTGCAGGTATCCAGGGACGGCGAGTGGCATGCCGTGGAGCCGCGCCAGGGCGCCATTGTCGTCAATATCGGCGACATGGTGCAGGTCTGGTCGAACGACCGTTACCGCGCCGCGCTGCATCGTGCGATCACCCACGCCGACAAGCCGCGCTTCAGTATCCCGTTCTTCCTGAACCCCAGCTACGGCGCGAACTACCGGCCGCTGCCGACGATGGTCAACGGGAAACAGCCGCCGCGCTACCGCGAGATCAACTGGGGTGAGTTTCGCCGGCGCCGCGTGAGCGGCGACTACGCGGATTACGGCGAGGAAGTGCAAATCGCTCAATACCGGATTTCAGCTTAAGGAGTAAGACATCATGGCATTCATTGAAACACTGCCGGCAGCCGCCGCGAAGGGCGAGGTGCTGGCCATGTACCAGCGGCAGGAAAACGAGTGGGGCTATGTTCCCGATTACGCCAAGGTCTTTTGCCATCGGCCCGAGGTGATGGAGCGCTGG
>Ga0210064_1001357_pt1 | contig 10494 bp, 8 predicted proteins | sample Muzzi_CordC_D2_FD_185531 | JGI IMG/M metagenome (GOLD analysis project Ga0210064, IMG submission 185531) | Wetland microbial communities from San Francisco Bay, California, USA, that impact long-term carbon sequestration - Muzzi_CordC_D2 (SPAdes) | ecosystem: Environmental > Aquatic > Marine >...
ATAAACCAATATAGCTTGAATCAGGAGGCTAAAATATATCGGCGGGTGAAAACCTTCCGCGAAGCGGTTCAGTTCATCTGGATACATTAATCATACCAATGAATCAAACGCTTTTCTATATTCTGGTCAATTCAGGTAAAATCGTTGCGCCCGTGCTGGTTGGGGAGCTTGATTTTATAATACATTAGCTAAGGTAATCAATTTTGGTTTGCCTAAAAGTGTGACATTCGTGCCTACATCACAACCCCCTGTTATTTATTGATTTGTAACACATATCTGCAAAAATCTCAGGGTGAAAAAGTTGAGATTTCAAAATCATATGAATTTAAGTGTTAAATCAAATAAACGATCGTTGGCATTCAAGTTTAATTGTCTCAAAATCGAGTAATCACGGCCCAATTTTCTTAGAGGTGACGAACCAATTCTTGATTGGTACGTAAACAGGATCTTTGATATAGCCGGGCTGAACCTGCGGCGCTCAGCTCGGCCATTGGTTTCATTTTGCATTACCCATGAAGATTGTCAATCCACCGCATCGCCTCTACATCGCTGACTTTTCCCAAATATCTTTGAGTGGTAGACAGGTTCGAATGTCGTAACAACAGCTTCGAAACGATTTCGAGCGGCGTCCCGGATCGACTGGCATATGTGGCGGCGTGTCTACGTAAATCATGGGGTTTCAGATGAATGCTGACCAAGTTACCGGCCTTTTTAACAACGATCCTGGCGGCGGCGTAGGTTATCGGAAAAATCCTGTCTCCGAACTTGATCCCATTGTCACTGATGTATTTTTTGAGCCGATCCGCTACTTTCTGGGGCAGGAAAGCAACCTCCAATTCCTTCCCACTTTTGGGGTCACGGATGATAACCTTTCGTTCCTCAATATCCCTGGGTTGGAGCTTCAGGACCTCACCGACACGCATGCAGCTGCGTGCCATAAGTTCGAGCATCAAGCGGTTTCTTGGACTAGGAGTCCTGAAAATGATCTCATCGACCAATTCCTTTTCCAGGATTTTGAACTGAGTTGGTTTGCCGGCTTTGAATAGTTTCCGTAGGGCGGGATTATCACATGGATTCTGGAAATCATGATCGATCGAATTTTTGATGAAATTGAAAAAGGCAGCTATGAGGGTGAACCGCAGTTTCTTTGTGCTCTGTTTGGTTCCATCTGACACTTCGGACATAAATACCAAGATGTCTTCGGATGTGATTGACGATAGCTCTACGTCTCCGAAATGGTTTTGAAAATTGCTAAGGATGAACTCATAATTCCGCAACGTGTTTTTTTTTCACATTCAGCCGTTGGTAATTAAAAAAATGCTCGATAGCTTGAGAAATTTTCATGACGGACCTCCATTTTTAAATAGGGTTAATGAAATATTTGACATGCGCCAATGAAACTGGGTAATGTTAAGATTATCAATAAGATATATCAATGAATTTTTATCATCGAATAATTTCGGTTGATGCAAGGATTGTTAAAGCACTTTATTTTTTGATTGCGCCTAAATTCGGCATGGATCGGCGCAATAAAACGCATACTCAGCACGATCTCGTCTGCAAAACAGACATAAAATAGTACGAATATTGGGACGTACAGTCCACGTTGGCAGTTGGACGCCCGCCCCTGATGGAGTTGTCGTGATGTTTCTGTCAGAACTTAAGCTATGGAACTTCCGAAAATATGGTGTCGGTACGGATGATTTTGATAAGATCGCGCCCGGAGTCTTGGTCGTACTCAATCCAGGCCTCAATGTTCTGATTGGCGAGAATGATTCCGGGAAGACAGCTCTGGTAGATGCTATCCGGCATCTTCTCAGCACGCAAAGCCGTGAGTGGTACAGACTCGATAGTTCTGATTTTCATGGTGCTGGCGAAAATCGGACCAAAAGGCTGAAAATCGAAGCTGTCTTCCGATGCTTCACTAACCAGGAAGCAGCTCCTTTTCTAGAGTGGATGGGATTCGAGGATCGTGAAGGCAGGCAAGATTATGTCCTCACTGTTCGACTGACTGCAGAACGTAAGCCTAACAGGATCGTTGTGGATTTCCGGGCAGGTCCTGATTCAGTTGGGTCGCAGATGGATGGCGAAGCCAGAGAGCTTTTACGCGTCACATACCTCAAGCCGTTGAGGGACGGGGAGGGTGAATTGACTCCGGGACGAAGGTCTCGCCTGGCTCAAATTCTATCGGCCCACAAGTTGTTTCAGGATGAACTGCCGGGCACCCCGGATCAGAAGCACAAGCTTGAAGAGATTGTTGGAGAGGCCAACACGGCGATCAGGCAGTACTTCTCCTCGACGGATGATAAAGCCCAGGGCCGCGAGCTCATGCGAGCTATAAATGGCTTCCTGACGGAGTTCTTCCCAGAAGGTGATGCACGGTCCGCAGAGATCAATATATCGGGTGGTGATTTAGGGGAGATTCTGAGACGTCTTGCGTTAGTACTGGAAGAGAACCCAGCCGGACTCGGTTCCCTGAACCTGCTCTACATTGCGGCAGAGCTCCTCCTGCTTCAATCCTACGAGTTCCAAGGCCTACGTCTGGGAATTGTCGAAGAGTTAGAGGCCCACTTGCATCCACAGGCGCAGCTAAGGTTGATAGCCTTCTTAGAGCGCCACGTTGCTGATCGCGGCAAGGGTCAATTCATTTTAACTACCCACAGTACCACGCTTGGCGCAAGCATCGACCTTAAGAACCTATTGATTTGCCGAGGAGACAGTGTGTTCCCTATGGCCTCCGATTTCACAGAACTCGAACCGAAGAACTATGATTTCCTGCACAGGTTTCTCGATGCGACGAAGGCAAACCTGTTTTTTGCGCGCGGCGTCATTCTCGTTGAAGGGGACGCAGAGAATCTCTTGCTTCCAGCAATAGCCGAGATCATTGATCGGCCGCTGCATCGATATGGTGTCTCGATTGTGAACGTCGGTAGTACCGCTTTTCTGCACTATGCAAAGATATTTTCCCGCAAAGACGGTAAAAGCATAGGTATTCCGGTCGCTGTTGTAACGGACATGGACGTCAGACCTGAAGAATGGAAGGACAAAGACGGCAACTGTCCGACGGCTTGGGAGATTTCAGAGGCGCAGGCGAAAAAGCAGCAGTGGGCTTCCGCCACTTTTAACCATGGCGAGACGAAAGCATTCGTGGCCCGGAACTGGACGCTTGAATATGATATTGCACTAGATCCAGCCTTCGCGAGGTCCTTTTATGCATCAGTCCTGTGGGCAGAAAAGTTGAAAAATGCGAAGTCCGGGGAACCGCAGGATGGCAAAGTCGCTGAAGTAAAGGCCAAGGTCAAAAAAGACATCGAGAAATGGGAAGCCGACTTGGCTGACAACCCAAGGAAGCGAGAGAAGATAGCCTTCGCGATCTATAAAACCACAATGCTGGACAAGGACATCTCGAAAACAATCACAGCGCAGGTTTTTGCCCGCAAGCTTGCAAAGTGCAAGCAGAGAGACAATTTAGCGACGTCGATCTTGAAATCGAAACACTTCAAGTATCTCGTCGATGCCATTTGCCATGTTACAAAGCCACGCGATACGGAGGAAGGTGATGCTTCAGGTCACTGACGCCGATATCGCTCGAGCTGAGGAGTTGTTGCTCCCAGTAGGCTGCCATTTTAATGAGGAGCGGCGAAATTTCATCAAATTAATGGAGTCGCTTGATGTTGTTGCCTGTCCGGGCAGCGGCAAGACAACTGCGCTGCTCGCAAAGCTTGTAATTCTATCATCGTATATGCCGTTCCCCAACGGCCGTGGGATCTGTGTGTTGACCCACACGAATGTCGCAATCGATGAAATAAAGAGACGCGCAGGTGGTGCCGCTTATGCACTCTTTATTCATCCCAACTACTTCGGCACAATCCAAGGTTTTGTCAATAGGTTTCTTGCCTTGCCCTTCTATCGAATTAGGTTTGGTCGGGGTGTGCATACGATTGACAATGACCTATTTTATGCTGAAATCGAGAAGCAGTATGATCGTAATTACGGTCTGAAAACCTGGATTGAGCGCCGTCATGGGAGCGCCGCCACACTAGGAGGATACTGGCTCAAGTCTGCAGACCTCACAGTTGGAAAAAACCTCGATAGTGATATCTCTGGACTGGGGCGAGAGACGGACACATACCAGAGCATTGAGCATATCCGGCAGGAGATTCTCGATCGTGGGATTCTGAGCTATAATGATGCCTATTCGCTAGCTCTGAACTACCTATCCCTGTTCCCAAGGGTATCTAAAGCTATCCGGCATCGATTCAAGTTTGTCTTCATCGACGAAATGCAGGACACCGACGACCATCAGTTGCGGGTGTTAGATAGGCTCTTTACCGGCTGCGATGCGGTGATTCTGCAGCGACTGGGAGACCCTAACCAGGCGATATATGAGTCGGACGTGAAGCAAGAGATGCTTTGGTCGCCAACCATACCAGCTTTGCCGTTTTCGGACAGCCTGCGATACGGCGCAAGTATCGCGAAGGTGCTGGATACCGTGCGCGTTGACCGCACTCTCACCCTTGAGCCCAATCCGAATCAGCTTTCGCTGTCTCCCCACATATTGCTGTTCGGCTCGGGGACTGAACATACAGTGCTTCCTGCTTTCGGAACTCTTATCCGCGAACATGGGTTGCACGAGTTGGAAGACCCAATATTCAAGGCAGTTGGCTGGGTTGGCAAAGACAAGATAGAAGAGGGAAAGGTATGTCTTCGCTACTACCATCCGGAATACCAGAAGATGCTCAGCAACAAATCTCGATTGCTTGGGACACTTCTGTCGTATGCTCAGGCGATGAATATGTTGTTAAGGGACTCTCCGCAGAACGGTGGGGCGCTTTTTAATATGGCACTAGCTGGTCTGGTCTGTGCACTTCGTCTTGAAGGTCTAAGCCATCCCAAGACACAACGGCCTTTCACGGCTGCAACGCTCAAGGAGAACCTCAAGCAGACCAATGAACGGCTCTATACCATCCTCCGCCAGTCGCTTGCCGAATGGGTCCTCGCTTTTCGTCAACGTAAGATCACCGCAGAAGAAATTCGTAATGCAATCTCTGCATTTGTGCGAACCCACTTTGTCGATGGTGAAACTGCGAAACTAACCGACTTCCTTGACTCTGACTCTGTTGATTTCGAATCACCTAAGAAGGAGTGTACCAATACTTTTGTCTCCGATGCAGGCGACGTGATAGAAGTTGGCACCGTCCACTCAGTCAAGGGCGAGACACACACCGCGACCCTCTATCTAGAAACATTCAACTATGCATTGGATTCGAAGCGTCTCCTGTCGTTCTGTTTGGGGAGGTATCCCGCTACCGATGCCAAAAAGGCTCGACATCGCACCAACCTCAAGATCGCGCATGTAGCGTTTAGTCGTCCCACTCACCTCCTTGCGTTCGCGTGCTGCAGCGAACATATGGCGGGACACGAGACTGAGTTCGAGGATGCAGGATGGGTTGTCCGCAAGATCTGAGGAGGGAAGACATTGGATGCATTCAAAATTAAACTTTGGGCGAAGGAATCCTCCAGCCAGAAAGAGGATGGACGGGAACGGTGAAAACTGTCGCTGATTCGCTTTGTCGGCCTTCCCGAGAGGGTCGACAGGGACGAGCCCGATCGGAAAGGATCGACTGACACGCCCATATAAATATGCGTTTCCTTTTCATTTCGAATGCTGGGAGAATGGTATACACTTGCAAAATATTTTTTCTATTGGAATCAAGTGGTCAAATGCGAAGGAGTTCAAGTATTATTATCCTATGCAAAACATTTAAAGCTTCTGCAAAAGTCAACAATTCTGCCAGTAAACTTTAACGCCTTCCCGAATATGAACGCTATACCATATAATGTGGTTACAAAGTTGTTGCCAAAACCTGGTACAGCTGCGATAAAAATCAAATATCTTGGGACCTGAATATTTACAGATACTGTAAATGAACACCCTCAAGCAATAAATCGCATTTTCTGCGATGAAAACAAAATAGCAAGGTCTCAATTGCAAGGTTGGTTCACTATGTTTTAATATTTATTGGCTTCTTGGTGGCACTCCTGGCACTCGGGTTCGAGTTTACAAAACTCACAATCATGTTGAGTGCGCTTGGAGTTGGCATCGGCTTCGGCCTGCAAAACGTTGTCAACAATTTTGTAAGCGGTTCTCATTCTGCTGTTTGAACGACCTGTCAGGGTAGGTGATTATATCGAATTCGACGGGAAATGGACTGAAATCAAAAACATTGGTCTTCGAGCCACAATTGTCCAAACTTTCGACCAGGCAGATGTGATCATTCCCAACGCCGATCTGGTTTCCAATCAGGTGATCAATTGGACGCTTAGCAATCGGCGTGTGCGGCTTACCATTCCGGTGGGAGTGGCCTATGGTTCCGATATTGCGCTGGTGATGGAAACGTTGAAGGAGAGCGCAAAAGACAATTCAAAGGTTGCCGAGACACCATCTCCTCAGGTGTTATATTTGAACTTCGGTGAAAGCGCTCTCGAGTTTGAGCTTCGCGTCTGGGTACTGGATGCCGATAACTGGTTGGTTGTAAGCAGTGAACTTCACCAGGAGATTGACAGGAAATTCAGGGAAGCAAAAATCGAGATTGCATTTCCGCAGCGTGATCTGCATTTACGCAGTCTGGATGAATCGGTCATTTTGCAGTCTATGAAAACATCAAAATGCTGAGTCTAAAAATAAATTTGCTATATCTGGTGAAGCAAAATCCCCCAGTGTTGGTGATATCATAGTAGAAGCTCATATCCAATTTATCATATCAAGATACAGATGGAAATGGAGAGTTTGTCCATCATTTTTTTGAATTGCTGTGCTTTTTTATGCAATTTTTATAAGAATAGAGATCCTGCGACAGCGATGGTTTGACGTATGCCATTCCACCTATCCCGAAAATCAAAAAATCCCTTAGATAAAATAAAACCAATTAATTTTCTTACCCATCTGTAACTGTGATTACGAAACCGTCAAATTTATTGGCATATTTGTAGCAATTAAGGTTTTTGATGACCATATAACATACTGTAATTATATAAAAAAATAATTTAGTAGTAGTGGCAAGATTATTGCACACATAGCAAGTTAGTGATATTTGAGGGGTTATTTCTGCAGTACCTCGAATATGGATTATATGTGAAAGGGAGCTCCGGTTTATTTATGCCAGGTAAATTTAGTGTCTAATATTGCCTCACAACTTATACTCTTTCCATAAAATCCTAAAACAAGGAGGCTAAAATGGATCCAACCTATCTTTTACTTTTAATATTTTTACCTGTGCCTGTTATGCTTTTATATACTATCATCGTGGATAGTTATAAAAGAAAGAAAAAATCTAAATTATCTTTTAATCACCTCAAATCCAATAAGATGCCCACTAAATTCACTGGCCCGGAGAAACAAAAGATAGGGCAACCATCTGCTTCTTAAAAGATTTTATCCCCATCACAACTTAAGGTTATGAATAAACCGTTCACCTTTTTCGATAAGCTCATCGTGGTCTTCCGGCGCACTCATATTTCCCATTAGCTGCGACGTATAATTCCGCAGGAATTCATCGGCTTTGGGGCATCCTCTGTTCTGCCATTTTTCTAAGCTGATGTGCGGCCAGATAACGTTGTCCTGGGGTATTTTTCTGCAATTTTTTACCGTCGATTCAGCCGTTAAAAAGTTGCCTCCCGGCCCCGCCAACCTGATCTCGTCCAGAATATCCGGATTATCCGTTAATGAAAACCCTTGTTCCAATATACGCAATTTGCGAATCACCTCATTGGCATAAACGACAATTGCCGGAGAAAAAACCATCGAATAGAAATTGCCGCCGACAAACGGCGCCATACCGACCTTGCCCAGACAGCTGGTCAGGTGATTCATCCACAGCAAGTCGCTGGCAAACAGATCGGCGCCCCAACCGTTTCCGTTGGCCGAGGTCCCGCAGTGCGGCAGTTCGTAATATGCCATCAGCTCTGCGCAGGCGAGGTTAAGGACCACGCTCTGAGGGGTATATCTGTTTACCATCTCCTTCATATCCAAAGTCGCCGGAAAGCTGCCCAGAATGATCGGGGTTCCTTCCTTTACCAGCTGGCTGAAAAGCAGACCCGCTATGAGTTCGGCATTCTGCAGGGCAATTGTGCCGAACCCTGTGATCGGTGTCGATGCACCGGACATGCCGTAGTTGCTGAAGACAATCGGCAGGCCGCGTGCTATAGCTGCCATCATTTTGTCGCTGGTACCCTCATTGAGAACCAGCGGTGAGATGGGGTTAAAATAGGGTATGACAAACGGACGGGTCGCCAGGTCGCCACTGAGATGTTCGAGAAGATCGAGTACGGCCTCAAAACATTGTTCTTCGGAGACTAACACAACCAGTGGTTTGACCGTATTGGCGGCCATTTCAAGGGTTCCGAAAAAATCGGCGACATCCGGGGGGAGGTCCTGCAGAATTCCGATGGTGGAGACAAAATCAAAATAGGACAACGATTCGCTGAGGCGGGTGCAGGTCTCCATATGCTTGCGGGTAAACTGTTCGACCAAATCCGTTAGCGGGTCCTGGTAATATAGATTGGTCACACCGACACCGAAACGGGTCGGCTGCCTTGGGGTGCCTCCCAGACGGAAGGCATGCCGGCCGAGCCGGTTGTAGACATCCACAAACGAAGGTGCGGATTGCAAAGCTCCGGACACGAGATCAGCCGGTATCCGCACGACATGATCGCTGTTTGATCGGCACCCTGCTTTGACAAAGATGTCCCTGGCGCGGGCCGAGTCTACCCGTAAACCAATCGATGAAAGAATCTCCAGCGAATGAGCATGAATATGTTCGATCTGCTCCTGGGTCATAACACTGATGCGGGGCAAAACATCGGGAAGCTGGTTTGCCATGGCAAAAACTCCTAATTAATCAGCACGGAAAGATAGCACAGCCAGGGTTGTGGTTTGCTCTTTTGACATCAAACGATTGCCAAACTGAGGCTCTATAAAGGAATTTTTTCGGTTATTCAAGAGTTAAGTTGAATTAGGTTCTGAGGCTTGTCCGCCTTCGGCGGGTTCAGAGGTTCCCTCCATTGTCTTGCAGGCATTGAAGAATATAGGATTTCAGCGCAATCCATCACATAGACTGAGACACAAGGACTGAGGGCTGAGGACTGATGTAATAGTAGCTCGGAAGCCGAAGGAAATTACATGCTCAGTCCTCAGTCCTCATCACTTTTTCCATTGACCGAGCGCAGCGATTCCATCAACCCTGAACGCTGAACCCCTGAACCCGCCGAAGGCGGACAAGCCTTTGAACCCTCTGAAAGTTCATAACTGTTGATTTTCAGTCATCCCTTTGTTAGGAAAGACTTAATAACGAAACCCAGAAATGGAGAGGATTGAAAATGTCAGAAAAAACGTTTGCGGAAGCAGCCAAAGCGATTATCGACGGGAACGCCGACAATGCGGCCGATTTGGCCAAACGGGGATTGGATGAGGGAATAAAACCGCTGACGCTGCTGGACCAGGGATTTGTTCCCGGTATCAATGAGGTCGGTGATCTTTTCAGCAAGGGCAAGCTTTTCATTCCGAGGCTGATTAAATCCGCCGCTGCGATGGAAAAGGCAACTCAGATTATCAATGCCGCCATTCCCCAGGGCGAGGAGTTGGCGCAGGGTAAAGTCGTCCTGGGAACCGTGCAGGGAGATGTGCACGACATCGGGAAAACCATTGTGGTGGCCCTTTTTAAAGCCAATGGTTTCGATGTGCTGGATCTCGGAAGAGATGTTCCGAATGACAGGATCATTGAAGAAGCCGAAAAATTCGGCGCCAACATTATCGGCACCAGCACGCTGTTAACCACAACCATGGTGCTTCAGAAAGAACTGGAAGAACAATTGAAAAATGCGGGTTTAAGGGAAAAATATAAAACGATCATCGGCGGCGCGCCGGTGACCCAGCGCTGGGCTGACCGCATCGGAGCCGATGCCTATGCCCATGACGCCAGCGATGGGGTCAAGAAGGTAAAGGAGCTGATCAAGAAGAGCTAAACTGCAGGTTTCAGTGTTCAGGTGTCAGGTGTCAGACAATTGATTACTTGCCGGCGGAAGGTGGACGGTAAAGAGCTTTCGGTGCAAGGCACAGGGTTTAGAAAAAAAGCGAATCACGCTGAAGACGTGATCTATCGACAGCAGAATATCGAATATCGCATAACGAATATCGAATTTCGAAGGGATGTATCCTGTCTATTTTAAAAAAGACTGAGCAAAGCGATGCCAAATTTTGAATCTACGAACGAATTTCGGATATTCGCCTGACACCCGAAACCTATATGCCCTCCCTATCCTGACACCCGAAACCTGACACCTGAAACCTTTTTTTCATCATATCCTAAAGCGGATAATAAAAATCGTACCTCCTTGCATGTGAGCAAACGCCAATATTGACCGTACTAGATCGCTGCATTCTCTCTGAATCGCCGGACGCAATTGATATCGATGCCCAGGAGTTCGGCGATATTA
>Ga0210064_1001358_pt1 | contig 10494 bp, 8 predicted proteins | sample Muzzi_CordC_D2_FD_185531 | JGI IMG/M metagenome (GOLD analysis project Ga0210064, IMG submission 185531) | Wetland microbial communities from San Francisco Bay, California, USA, that impact long-term carbon sequestration - Muzzi_CordC_D2 (SPAdes) | ecosystem: Environmental > Aquatic > Marine >...
CCGATATTCTCTGCGGCTGTTGCGAAACTGCCGTAAATAGTCTTCCATAAAAGACCCCGGAGCATAGTCATAGTCAAAATGCATCAGCACATATCTGACCAGATACTCATGCAGGCGGTTGGCGGTTTTCATGCCCGCCCAAAACGAAGGGTCCCGGTTTAAGCGGCAAACCTGCTCGATAAAATGGGCATCGACTTTATCCTGACTCAGCAATTGCGGGTGGCTTTTCGCAAACGATTCGTAAAAAAATTGCTGCACATCAAAAATCGTGTAGGTATAGGTTTTATATTCGCGCGGACTCAGTGCAGCTTCCATGTCCATGAACCCATGCTCGATTTCATCCCTTGATTTGTTGTGCAGCCCGCGAAATATTTTCAGCGGCATTTGCCCGATATTGCGTTGATCCGTTTGGCCGAATTTCAAATAATGGGTTCGGCGCTTGTCGAAAATGTGAAGCCGGCTAATATTTTCAACTTCGGGCACACCTTTTCTCCGGCTTGCCCGGTGTCGATCTTCCCTGCGGCGAAACGGCTCCAGTACCCGTCTGATTTCCGGCTGGATAAATCGCCAGAGAACATCTTCCAGCTCATGCAGGTTCTTGTCGGCTCCCAGCTCAATGAGCCGATCTTCAATCACCTCATTGATATAAAATGCATTGCCCCCCGGATAAACGATATAGCGGGCGGGATCCGGTCCCAGATCAATCAGGTCCCGGTTCAGAAAAACGTCCCCCTGCTGATAGGATTCCCGGATGAAGTAGTGGGGCTGCCCATTTATTATTTTAGATGCCAGATACAAGCGGGAACTCCTCAACTATTCGCGCGCCAGGTCGATTACGGTAACTTGCTATCCAACTTCAATGATGGCTATTTGGGTGCAAAATACAGGTTAGCACTTGGGCCTTGGGTTCAGCCCGGCACCACGCAAACCGCAACTCGCACCGTGTTTCCCCATCTAGCTAAACGCCGAAATCCCGGTGATATCTTGCCCCAGCACCAGGGTGTGCATGCCGGCGGTGCCTTCCAGAGTACTGATGGCTTCCAGATCGCAAAGGTGGCGAATAATATGATGATCGGCCAGGATGCCCCGCGCTCCGGTGATATCCCGCGCCATGCGCGCAATTTTGATTGCTTCGCGAACATTGTTTAATTTGGCCAATGAAATCTGGGGCGGTTGAGCACGGTGCTCATCCAGCAGCCGGCCCAGTTGGTAGCTGACCAGTTGGGCCTTGGTGATCTCGATCAACATGCGGGCCAATTGATCCTGGACAAGCTGATAGGATGCCACCGGCCGTTCAAAGACCAGCCGTTTGACGGCAAAATCCCGGGCGGCCTGAAAACATGCGATCGAAGAACCAAGGGCACCGCATGCCACGCCGTAGCGGGCATGATTCAAACATTGAAAGACGGATTTCAATCCGCGGGCGGCCGGCAAAATGCTGGATTCCGGTATCTCACAATCTTTTAAATCAATAAAGGCCGTGGGAGAAGTGCGGTAAGAGAATTTTCGCTGGATGAGCGTAGCACGCAGCCCCGGATTTTGGGTCTCTACTAAAAAACCCCTGATCTCGCCATCCAACTTGGCCCAGATTAAGGCCACATCGGCGATGGTTCCGTTGGTAATCCACATTTTTTTACCGTTCAGGACAAAATGCCCGTTTTTTTTGCGGGCCGTGGTCGTCATGCCGGCCGGATTGGATCCATAATCAGGCTCTGAAAGTCCGAAGCACCCGATCACATGGCCACGGGCCATTTTCGGCAACCAGTTTTCCCGCTGCACTTGCGAACCGAATTTGAAAAGCGGATACATCACCAGGGAATTTTGGACGGAAAACATGGCCCGCAGACCGCTGTCGCAGCGGCCCAGTTCCTGACAAACCAGGCCATAATCCATATGGCTTCGTTTACGGCATCCGTGGCCTTCGACATGGCAGCCGAACAGATCCATCTGAGCCATACGCGGAATCAAATCCATCGGAAAGGCTCCCCGGTCAAAATAATCCGCAATGATGGGCATGCATTCCTGATCGACAAATTCGCGCACCGCATCCCGAAGCCGTATTTCATCTTCGGTCAGCAGCAAATCAATCCGGTAAAAATCCACATGATCATAGTCATTCATAGAAAAATTCCCCTTCCCCCCTCGCCTCAACGGCCTGTAAGCCCAACTACCGGGAGCGAGGCCGGTGGCTGCGGCCGGCTACTTGTCATTTACAGCATCGTGATTAGATTAACGAAATACCACGCTGATCGGAGGTTATAATTTATAGTCTTATTACCTGGATTTTAACAGCAAACTGCGTTGCGGATAGACGCCCTTATTTTTAATTGATAAGACTACGTGCAATATTCGAGTATTAAGAGGGCCGCATGCGATATCACAGCCTGGGCAAATCAGCGCTGAAAATATCCACGATCATTATGGGTACTTTTCAGGCCGGCAAAAGCGATTGGGCGGGCATTGACGATACTCAGTCCACGCGCGCCATTCGCGCCGCCTTTGACGCCGGCATTACCACATTTGACTCTGCCGAGGCTTATGGGAAAGGCCATGCGGAACGCATCCTCGGTGCCGCTCTTACCGATGTCAGGGACCGGGTCGTTCTGGCCACCAAAGTATCACCCAATCGCCTGGGATACGATCAGGTATTAAATGCCTGCCATGCATCCCTTAAAAAGTTGCAAACCGATTACATTGACCTTTACCAGATTCATTGGCCCTCGGGTTCCTTTGGCGGCAAAGTCGTTGCGGTGGAAGAAACCATGGCGGCCATGATTAAGCTAAAGGAGCAGGGTAAAATACGTGCCATCGGCGTATCTAATTTTTCCCGGGCCCAGGTGGCGGAAGCTGCAAAATTCGGGCCTGTTGACAGTCTTCAACCGCCATTCTCACTTTTCTGGCGTCATGTTGAAAAAGATGCCATGACATATTGTCGCGACAACAGCATCAGTATCCTGGCATATTCTCCCATGGCTCAGGGATTGCTGACCGGCAGATTCGGACCGGATCATAAATTTCAAAAAGGAGACCACCGCTCAAAAAACAAACTGTTTCAACCGGAAAATTATCAGCGCGTCCAGCAGGCACTTGCCCATTTATTGCCGATAGCGACGGCGAGGGGCGTGAATCCGGGGCAGCTGGCCCTGGCATGGGTTATCGCTCATCCCGGGACATGCGCGATTGCCGGCGCCCGCAACGCGGAGCAGGCAATTCTGAATGCCCGGGCAGCCGAGGTCTCATTGTCCGCAAACACGCTGACGCAAATGGATGAAATCGGGCGCCTGGTTACGGATTATCTGGATGAAAACCCCGTCATGTGGCTTGTCTAACACGTGAAGGGGTAAAAATGATGATAGCAATACCCCTGGGGATCACCCCACTGCATTTCAGTATCTATCAAGCATTGCCCGATAGTCTGTTTGGATATTTCTTCGTAATCGTCTCGTTTCTCCTCCTGCCTTTTACAGTCCATGCAAATGGCTTCATGGTCTATAACGGAGAGTATTCTTTGATCATTTGGCGCCAGTTTCTGGCTGCACCGCTGACATTGTATGGCACACGCTAATTTTTCCGCCCAGGCGTCCGACATTTTCTGATCCTCCTTAATGTTATATGGAATATCAAACTAATAAGATTATCCTGACAAAAAATCAACCCTAAGACAGGTCGATCTATTTCGATGCTGTGTATGAGGAGATAAAAATGAATAAACTAAGCGTTATTGAAATTGCCGAAGGCTTGAAGCAAATCGAAGATGGTGTTGAAAAAATTCAGCGGGTCATGCGGGAAGAGAATATAAAATCGATAAAAGAAATTGCCGCCGACCTGATCCCGATGCTGAAAGCCGATGATGACGAAATTAATGAATCCATCATCGCGCACCTGGAAAAGACGTGAGAAAAGGTTCAAAGGTTCTGAGTTCAACGTTCAGGGTTGATCCGTTTTAGTAAGCTGGCGATTTAAATTTTGACAGTTGTCGCCCTTCCATTTTTGGTCAGGTAAAACGACACGTTCGGGGAATTGCATAATTCACACCGTCGGTCGCGAGGTTTGGTCTATGCTGTAAGCTTCTAATCCGTTGAACCTCTGAACCTCTGAACCCAGAACCTATCTCTTCTTCAGATCCGAAATAAGATCTTTCATAATGGATACCACGTTGCTGCCCCGTTCCCGGGCGATTTGGTGGGCTTCATCAACTATCCGGGATGCCTGCCGCGCCAGTTCGGCATCATCCGGAACCGGCAGCTCCAGTTTCTGGTACTGCCAGTTCAAAAACCGCATCGCAATTTTTTCTTCCTGCTGCCTGATAAAGCCCATGGCATGCCGTCTCCATTACCCCTGGTGGCAATATACTTTAAGTTTATCTCATTCCCATACGTCGGATTAGTTGGTGAAAATGCCTAAAATTCAAATTGCCTAAGATGCCTAAAGTTAAGGTATTCTATCTTTTTAAAAATAGCCCTTCCTGTATCCAGTATCCAGCATTGAGCAACCAGCATCCAATATCCAGCATCAAGTATCCGGTATCCAGGATCGAGCACCCAGCGCCCGCTATCGAGCATCCGGCATCAGCTATGCTTCCGACAGATTCCCAAAATGATCTTCTCAAGCACCAGTCTGGCATTCTGGCCGCCGGATTTTAAACTTTTATCAGCCGCATTCAGGGTTTCGAAAGCCGTGATCAGCTCGTCTTTAGAAAACCGCTCTGACTTTTTGAGCAATTGATAGATAGGGTAAGCATTTTTCGGATTTTTGGCAATCAGCAGGTCCGTCGTTAAATTGGGTTTTTTCTTTTTGCTTTTGCCCCGGGTTTCCGTTTCGCGCGAATTCGCTTCTTCATCCAACATGGTTTGCCAGCTGTCAAGATGATCCAGCAGATTCCGGTCGTACTCGATGATCGCCGGTATGACTCGCTGCTGGAAATAATCGTAAGGGCAGGCTGCCTGCCAGTCGCCGCCAAAGGGACTCTCCACAAAGTCCTTGGCCAGCAGCAGTTTTCTAACCTGGTTGATGATCGCCGCAAAAAGCTGAAGCGGATAAAATCCGGCCGACAGCAGGGAGTCCAAATAAAAAAGTGCCGCATCCGGTTTGCGGTCGGCCAGGGCATTCGTCAATTCATAGATGGGGTCTTTTTTGGTGCGCTGCAAAACCGATTTAACATCGGTATGGGTAATCTCTTTGCGATCCCCCACGTAGCTTATTAATTTATCAAGGTTGCTGGTAAATACTCTGAGATCGAAACCGGTCATTTCGTAAAGGGCCAGGTAGGTTGACTGATTCATGGATTTGTTGCCGGCGGCCAGCATCGCATCCATCCTTTCAGCCAGGACCGACTCCTGGACCATTCTATCCGCCCGGCGATCGCCTTTGGGCACTGAACAGTCTACAATCACCCCCTTGTTGCTGATCGCTTTAAACAGGCTGCGGCGTTTGTCCACTACATCCGTGGTGATAATCAGGTGATTGTTCGCAGGGAAGCCTTTTTCAACGGCCAGTTGCAGGGTGCGGCTGTCATCGCCGGCGGCAGGAACGGACAGATTGTTGTCCCGGCAGTAAATAATGACTTCATCCAGCCAGGCATCATCTGTGACCGGGGAACTGCTTTGCCCCAGACTATTGCGCCGGTTTGACTCATTGATGTCTTCATAGGAAAGACTTAAAAGGCCCATCAAGTCCAGCAGATGTCCGGCAGCCTTTTTGATATTATCTTCGTTATAGGCTTTTTGGGCATTATCAAGCAGCCGCTCTTTGTCCTGCCCGGTATAAAATATCCGGGAATCGCGCAGGGCAATAACTTTAATTCCGGGCAGCAGCGAATACGTGTTGACCCGGCCGATGACTTCATGGATATTTTCCTGGGTTCCATCCATGGGTTCGTAATTGATGCTGCGCGCCGAAGCTGGAACCAGGGCATCTAATAGCTCATCAAAGGCATTTTGGGTCAGCATCTCTTCCCCGTATATCAAGTACACGGGAGCAAAGGGATTGTTGCCCAACTCCGCCAAATATTTTTTGAGGTCTTTGTAGTTAATGATGGGCATGATATTTGTCAGTTGTTTGTTGTCTATTGTGAAAAAGGCACTGACAAGAAGATCGCCGGAGAATTAAATATTTATCGTTTCTGGAATCCGGAGGCTTTGCCGTTATTCGATATAGCCCAGAGAAAAATATATTTGTTGATACAACTGACAACGGACCACTAACCACGGACACATAGTTTGTCAGCAGGGAATACATTTAAAGAAACAAAGTTGCTACCTGCACAAAAGATAGATCCAGCAAAATTTATTCCGGCATCTTTTTAAACAGCAGGTGATATATGAAAATAAAAATTCCAACGGTAATCGCGCTGTCGGCGATGTTAAAGGCCGGCCAGTGATTTTGGCCGATGTAAAAGTCGAGGAAATCCACCACCATTCCGAAGCGAACCCTGTCTATCAGGTTTCCGATCGCCCCGCCGAAAATCAAGGCAAAACCGGCCGCGAGAAACCCATGCCCCGGAGGTGTCTTGATGTAAAAGTAAAAAATCAAGCCCACGGCCAGAGAGGAAATAAAGAGAAAAACAACGGTACGCACGGCCACACTCATATTGGCCATCAGGCCAAAGGCCCCGCCCGGATTGAGGACGTGGGTGATATCAAAAATACCCGCGATGACCGGAATGTTTTTATGCAACGGCAGGTATTTTAATATAAGGGCTTTGGTAATCTGGTCGGCCAATACGACCAGACCGGCCAGCATAACCAGCCTTATATATTTATTTTGCATCATCTAACTGATTTGTACCAATGCATCTTGGCATCGCTGACAGATAGTTGGATGCGCGCTGTTGCTTCCAACCGTCGTTTCATGCACCCAGCAACGTTCACATTTAGCACCCGGAGCCGGCGTCACCCCTATCAGCAGGCCTTCGACATCGTCGCTGCGAAAAGCATTTTCCAGTGCTTCATCCTTGACCAGTGAAGCCCGGGAAACAATCAATAATGATCTCAAGTCGGCAGCGAAGGGCTGCAGTCTGTCATAGGCATCCTCCTTAACCGAAATGGTAATTTCTGCGTCCAGCGGGTGCCCGATGCGTTTTTCGGCACGCGCCGCCTCCAGCGCCTTGGTGACTTCTCCGCGGATTTTCAGCATAAATTCCCACCGACCCACCAGCGCATCATCTTTGAAGTCGACATTTACTTCAGGCAGCAGGGAAAGATGGATGTTGGATTCCTTGCCGTCACGTGCCGGCATATACTGCCATATTTCATCGGCGGTAAACGGCAGAATCGGTGCCATCAAACGGGCCATGGCGTCCAGCGTCAGGTGCAAGACGGTCTGTGCACTTTTGCGTTCCACGGATCGGGGTGGCGACGTGTACAGCCGGTCTTTGAGAATGTCCAGGTAAAAGGCCGACAGATCCAGCGTACAGAAATTGAACAGCGCGTGGTAGATTACGTGAAACTCATAAGCATCATAGGCTTTGCGCCCTTTTTCGACCAGGGCCTGCAATTTGTGCAGCGCGAACCGATCGATTTCCGGCATCGACTCATAGGCAACCCCATCTTCATCCGGATTAAAATCATTAAGGTTTCCCAGCATAAAGCGGCTGGTGTTGCGAATGCGCCGGTAGGCATCAGTCAACTGCTTTAAGATATTGTCGGAGATGCGAATATCCTCCCGATAGTCCGAAGCCGATACCCAGAGGCGTAAAATTTCGGCACCGAATTTTTCAATAACCTCACTGGGGGAGATGACGTTTCCGATGGACTTGGACATTTTGCGGCCCGCGGCATCCACCACGAAACCGTGGGTTAATACCGCTTCGTAGGGCGCCCGGTTGCGGGTACCCACCGCCGTCAACAGCGCACTGTGAAACCACCCGCGGTGCTGGTCGCTGCCTTCCAGGTAAAGATCGGCCGGCCATCTTAAATAGGGCCGCTGCTCGAGAACGGCCGCATGGCTTACCCCGGAATCAAACCAGACATCCAGAATATCGGTCTCTTTGATAAAACTCTTGCCGCCGCAGCTTTTGCAGGTGACATCAGTCGGCAACAGCTCGGCAACATCTTTTTCAAACCAGATATCCGCCCCGTGTACTTCAAACAGTTGATATATCCGCTGCATGATCTGTTCATCCAGCAGCAGGGTTTCGCATTCTTCGCAATAAAATATCGTGATCGGAACGCCCCAGGCCCGTTGCCGCGAGACGCACCAGTCCGGCCGGTTTTCAATCATTCCGTAAATTCTATCCCGTCCCCAGTGGGGAATCCACTGGACGGTGTCAATGGCCTCCAGGGATTTTTTGCGCAAATCCGTCTTATCCATGGAGATAAACCACTGGGGCGTGGCCCGGAATATGACCGGCTGCTTGCAGCGCCAGCAATGGGGGTAAGAGTGCTCAAAATTGGCTTCATGGACCAGGGCGCCGGCCTCTTTCAGCTTGGCATTAATATGCTTATTGGCATCAAAGACAAACTCACCTTTAAAGAAATCAACTTCATCGGTAAATCGGCCGCTGTTGTCCACCGGGGAGTAGACCTCCAGATTGTAGAGCAGCCCCACCTCATGGTCCTCGCGGCCGTGGCCGGGTGCCGTATGCACGCAACCGGTACCGGCATCCAGGGTGACATGGGATCCCAGGATAATCAGCGAATCGCGCGGATAAAGCGGATGGGTGCAGCGTTTGTTCTCAAGTTTTTTGGGATCGATCTCACCGATAATCGAATATTCCGTGATGCCGAAAGTCTGCATACAGATGTCAACCAGTTCCCGGGCCAGAATATAAACTTCATTGCCGCCGGCACTGACGGCGACGTACTCAAAATCGGGATGCAGCGTTATCGCCAGATTGGCCGGAATGGTCCAGGGCGTGGTGGTCCAGATGACGACATGGACATCTTTGCCGGCCAGACCCGGCAATTCGTTGCTCAGATCGTCCTGCAAGGGAAATTTGACGTAAATGGATGGTGTCGACTCATCCTGATATTCAATCTCAGCCTCGGCCAGGGCCGTCTGGCAGGTAAAGCACCAGTAAATCGGTTTTTTACTGCGAAACAAACTGCCGTCCAGTGCAAATTTACCGCACTCCCGGGCGATGGTGGCTTCATAGGCATAGTTCATGGTCAAGTACGGGTCATCCCAGACGCCCATCACGCCCAAACGCTTGAATTCTTCGCGCTGGATATCAATAAACTTCTCGGCATAGCTCCGGCACAATCGACGAATCTGAGCCATGCTGAGATCTTGCTTTTTTTCACCGAGTTCTTTGTCCACATTATGCTCGATGGGCAGGCCGTGGCAGTCCCAACCCGGCACGTAGACCGCATCAAACCCCGCCATCTGTCTGGATCGCACAATGATGTCTTTCAGTATTTTGTTGAGAGCGGTTCCGATATGAATATATCCATTGGCATAGGGGGGCCCATCGTGAAGAATAAACCGCTTCCTTCCTTTGGAACTGCCCCGGATCTGTTCGTAAAGGCCGGTCTCATTCCAGGATTTCAGTTGCTCGGGTTCCCGTTTTGCCAGACTGGCTTTCATCGGAAATTTGGTTGATGGAAGGTTGAGTGTCTTTTTGTAGTCCATTGATTCCCCCTAGGTGCTATTAATTTAAACTTAGATTTCTACTCTGTATCTCAAAATGTGTCAAGAAAATATCGGAAGTGGGAAGTCGGAATGCGAAATTAGGAAGGGGGAATGCCTGGAAGTGGGAAATGGTTGAATTCGGAATGCGGAAGTCAGCATGAATGGGCAGAGCGCGGAAGGCAGAGAGCAGAGGGCATGGCGCATAGCGTAAAAATATCCGTATAACGAACTTCTATCTCTCACATTCAAGCTTTGCGCTTTGCCCTATGCATCATTCCCTGGCGCCGTGCGCGGTGAGCCTTTCGCCAGCAGTTTGGCACTGCGCCAGCCCTTCCCGCTATGCCCTATGCCCTTTGCCCTTTGCCCTTTGCCCTTTGCGCTCTGCGCTCTGCGCTCTGCGCTCTGCGTCCAATCTCAAACAATCTCCGTCCCGTCATCCTCGTCGGCGATTTCCATTAAATAGCGTCCGTAGTCGTTCTGCAGGTAATTAGAGGCCAGTAATTTGAGCTGTTCGGCGTCGATATAGCCCAGGCGGAAGGCAATCTCTTCCACACAGGAGATTTTCAGACCCTGCCTTTCCTGAATCGCCTGCACATAGCTTGCGGCCTGCTGGAGTGCTTCGTGGGTTCCGGTATCAAGCCAGGCAAATCCCCTTCCCAGCAGCTCAACCTTGAGATCGCCGCGTTTTAGATAGACGGAATTGACGTCGGTAATTTCCAGTTCTCCCCGGGCGGAAGGCTTGAGATTGCTGGCAATATCAACAACCTCATTGTCATAAAAATAGAGCCCCGGCACGGCATAGGGAGATTTGGGATCTTGAGGTTTTTCCACGATGCCCGTCACCGTGCCTTGCGCATTGAATTCGACCACGCCATACCTTTCGGGATCGCGCACCAGATAGCCAAAAATAAGGCCTCCGCTGTT
>Ga0210064_1001359_pt1 | contig 10493 bp, 11 predicted proteins | sample Muzzi_CordC_D2_FD_185531 | JGI IMG/M metagenome (GOLD analysis project Ga0210064, IMG submission 185531) | Wetland microbial communities from San Francisco Bay, California, USA, that impact long-term carbon sequestration - Muzzi_CordC_D2 (SPAdes) | ecosystem: Environmental > Aquatic > Marine >...
AATTGCGCGCAAATCGGTGGTGAAAATCCTCAACGGTGAAAAAACCCCTATCCATGTGCGTGCCGGAGATATCGAGGATTATCTGGGCAAGCCCGTCTTTGCCAAGGAAAAACATCTTTCCGGCGTGGGCGTGATTACCGGGCTGGCCTGGACGGCCATGGGCGGCGCCACTCTGAGTATCGAGGCGACACGTATTCACAGCTTCAGCCGTGGCTTCAAACTCACCGGTCAGCTGGGTGATGTGATGCGTGAGTCTGCAGAAATCGCCTATAGCTATATCCTCTCGACGGCAGAACGCTGGGGGGCATCAGCCGATTTCTTCAAGGAATCCCTGATACATCTGCACGTACCCGCGGGGGCCACACCGAAAGACGGCCCCAGCGCCGGCATCACCATGGCCAGCGCCTTATTGTCCCTGGCCAGGAGATGCAAACCGCTACGCAGGCTGGCCATGACCGGCGAACTGACCCTTACCGGCCAGGTATTACCCGTGGGTGGCATCCGTGAAAAAGTTATCGCGGCAAGACGCGCCAACATCAAGCAGCTGATCCTGCCGGAAGCCAATAAAGGCGACTACGAGGAAATACCGGAGTACATCCGGGAAGGTATCAGCGTACACTTTGCCGAACAGTTCGCGGATGTGGTGCCTCTGCTCTTCGAGAAGTGATTGTTCTTTTCAACAAGCCCTTCCATGTGCTGTCACAGTTCACCAGCGAGGGCGACAAGAAGACCCTGGCGGATTATATCGATATTAGCCATGTCTACGCCGCCGGGAGACTGGATTACGACAGTGAAGGCCTGTTGATTCTTACCGACGACGGTAAACTGCAGCAACGTATTACCAACCCGAAATTCGGCAAGCAGAAGCAGTACTGGGTACAGGTCGAAGGTATCCCTGCTGAAAAAGACCTGGAGCGTTTACGCAAAGGCGTCGAGTTGAAAGATGGCCCCACCCGTCCAGCCGGGGTGCAACTGATCAAGCCACCCTGCGTCCGGGATCGCGTTCCACCGATTCGGCAACGCAGGCATATTCCGACCAGCTGGCTGAACCTCAGCATCAGCGAAGGCCGTAACCGACAGGTGCGGCGCATGACCGCACATATCGGCTTTCCGACCTTACGACTCATTCGTCACCGCGTCGGTGACTGGCGCCTGGACGATATTGAAGTGGGTGGATACGTGATAAAGAACTGCTAAGCGCCAGCAACCTTGAGTGGAAACACTCTTTGCAAATGAATCAAGTTCCAAGGATTGCTCTCGCAAAGACGCACAGGATTTTTCCTGGCGGGCTTTGCCTCTTTGCGGGAAAATAAAGCACTCATCACCACTTATTGGTCTGAGGCGAGGCATCGCAGGCTGATGGTCTCAGTGGCCGCTGTCGACACTACTGGCTTTAAGATGTGTTTCGAGGAAAACGGGTATCGACCGGTATAGGTGGCCAGCCTGTTTTCCTTCTTACGAAAGCTGCGGCCTCCATTTTCGAACCCCAGGTATTCGACAGGTGCCCCATTGGCCCTGGCAGCGGCGACAAATCATTCCGACCCGGACTTACCCACCCTGGGATCATTTGCCCCCCCCCTGCAGCACCATGAGCGTCTGAACAATACTCTTTGCATGGAACCGCGTCGAGATGCTTTCCAGATAGTCGCGATCTTTCTGCGGATAACCAATTTAGGCATATAAGGCTTCACGCACCGACTCCCGCCAGGCCGGCATGTTTTCCGTAATACGAACCCAGTTTGAAATTCCGAAGATATCGACGCCGACAGGGGCACGTGAGACCTTCGTGGTGATAAAGTCGCGCTAACTTACCAGCGTCTTACCCGCCCGGTATCGACATGGATGAAATTGGACTTGGCGTAATACCCCACGCCACCCGCTTTCAGCTCGAGTGCGGCATTACGCAGGTGTTCGAGCTTGCAGCCGGGCAAACGGATATCAATAGCCTTACCCTGCATATGCAGGCTCTTTTTCGCCACCCCGTCGCTCTTCGCACGCAGTTTCTGATTGGTGAGCGGTGAACGATAGCCGGAAATAATGTGGAACGGACCCTTCACGGCGACTGACTGCTGCAGGACATACAGCAGATCCAGTAACTTCGGGTCCATGGGATGCACATCACCCGAGCGGTGATCGCGCAATACGTGGTTCACCGCTTTCAATTCATCGTTGCGATAGTTGCCTTCCGCCCAGAAAGTCGTGCGCAACGATTCACCCGTGTGCAGATTTTTGAATGCCAGACTGCGTTCGGGGGCACGATGCAGCGATGCCCACAGCGACGGTGTCACCAGGGTCGCGGTCGTGCCGAGGATAGTCTGGATAAACCTGCGTCGTGCGGGGTGCTGAATGTCCGGGTTTCGAGCGGTCTTGTTTTTCAGTCTCATAAGTGCCTGGTTAGTTGCATAGCCTGTGCCAACCAAGCTTGCGCTGGGATTATACCTTAGCCTCGCCAATTCGCCAGCGTATTCACAGGCTTAAACCTTCCTTTTTAAAAACGTCTCTATTGCAGGAAACCCACCAGATCTCCAATCTACAGATTTCCGGCATAAATATCGCCCTTTTCCGGCGCAATCTCTCGTCGTAAAGCCGCCGCGAGCCTGCGGTCATGTCCGTAAATATCATTGCGGAACTGCAGGGTTCCGCCTTCGCCCACCCAGGCGGTTTGATACAACAGGTACACTTGAATGGGATCCGGCAGTGAAAGGGTCCGCGTTTCCTCCTGATCTATAACCTCTTCGAGCAGCGCTTGTGCGTAAGGCTGTTGAGTACCGAGTACATAATTAGCCAGCGCCATCGGCTTCTCTACCCTAACGCAACCGGCACTGAAAGTACGAACCGGTTTGTTAAACAGCTGCCTGCCCGGTGTGTCGTGAAGGTAGATACTGAAGCGATTGGGCAACATGAATTTTATTCGCCCCAGCGCATTTTCCGGGCCGGGATCCTGGCGCAGTTTATAGGGCAGATAATCACCGTTCAGGTAATCCTGCCAATTAACCTGATCCGGATCCACTTCGACCGCTCCCGGCTGCCAACCGGACAGCACCCGAATACGCCTGCTCTGGAAAAAGTCCGGATTGCTCAGCTGTTTCGGAATCAAATCTCGTGTGGCAACTATGGTAGGGACATTCCAGTAGGGATTCACAATCAGGTAACGCATTTTTTCCGTAAACACCGGTGTTGGATGACGCGTCTTGCCAACGATGACACGCATGGACAAGGGCACTGTATTCTGATCGTGCACCTGCAACTCGAAAGCAGCGGTATTGACGGTGATATAGCGAGGGCCAAGATCACGCGGCAGCCAGCGCCAGCGTTCCAGATTCAGACGAATCTGCTCGATGCGCTGCTCTACGGATACCGCCAGCTCGGCCCGTGTTCGTTTGCCGATAACGCCATCGCTCTGCAGGCCGTGGCGTTGCTGAAAACGGATGACGGCGCGTTCCAGCGCCGTATCATAGACGTATCCCGGGACGTCATCCTGTGCCAGATCCCCGACCACCGACAACTGCTGACGCAATTTCTGAATATCCTCGCTGGTGTCGCCCGGCTGCAGCTTTCGCCCGCTACTCTGCAACACAGGCCAGCCGCCGGACTTCTGCACAGCCAGATAACGGGTCAATGCCTCGCGCAATTTTCTGTAATCCGTATGCCTGGGGAGCAGAGCAGCGACGGTGTCAGCAAAGTGCCCGCTATCGACAGCCTGTTCAAGCAAGACTACGGGTCTGATTTCCGGCTGTGGAATGTGCCAGTCAGGATCTGCCAGGGAAGAATCCAGCTGTCCCCGCCCCATCCTGCGCGCATACTCAAAAAAGGAATCGGTCAGCATCAGGTCCAGATCAGCCAGCTCCTCGGGTCCTTCGGGGTCCAGCCGCTGCAGGATTTCCGCCCGGTGCATTAACAGGCCACTCATGCCCTCCTGTTCCACACGCCCGAGGATCGATAGCCAGCGTTGCGCCGCCGAAGAAATCCCGCCGGCGCTGCACCACGCTGGTTGATAATTGCGTTCCTGATAAAAAGTCAGCAATGAAGCCAGGTTGACGGGCTTTTCGCCGGAAACCCGTGTCAATGACTGCAGAGTCTGCTCCAGCTCACTGGCAATGGCATCCCCGGGGGAGAACTCGGCGGGCACCTCCGTCCGTGCATGCGCGCGTGCAGTCAGTGCGCACAAGAGAACCAGGACGCAAATTGAAATTGCATGTTTGATGCGCTTTGTCGAGAGCACGCCATACCTCTTTGACACTGTTGCCCGGCAACGCTCCGATCCCCCTCATTGTTTTTTTATGCCTCTTCCATGAAGTATAGACCAGGGCTCTTAAGGCTGGCGCCAAAATAAATTCACATTGATGGGCGAAGTTATTTTGAAGCCGGCCCGCCACAGCTCAGCCGGACTGTTTTCCGCTTCGAGGTAGCCGACAGCGTTAACAAACGGCGCGATCAAGTCTCGGACTGACGACACGTGAAGATCCGCGTAATCTCTCGCAAGGGCACAGAGACGCAAAGGAATTTCTTGGTGGGCTTTGCGGCTTTGCGGCTTTGCGGCTTTGCGGCTTTGCGGCTTTGCGGCTTTGCGGCTTTGCGGCTTTGCGGCTTTGCGGCTTTGCGGCTTTGCGAGAGCTATAATTTAAATTTTACACAGGTGTAAAATAGCTTGCCCAGAAACAGGAGAATGATCGTCAGCATAAAAGCAACAAACCCACCGAATTCATAGCGATTCATACAGCGACACCTTGTCCCCGGGTTGCCGGGTGGCAATCTACACCATAGAGGTTACAGGCGCGATCGTGGCCTTTCGGCTGTACAGCGTTCCAGCTCCCCGATAATCGCCGCTGGGTTGTATAATCAGGATTCGATACCCGGGTTTCACGCTGCGAGCGCGCCTAAACGCCTGCTTGCGGTAATTTCAGGAATCATGAATGGCGGATCTCTTCACTGTAACGGCACCCCTGGCCATCCGCTTTTCCAGCGGTGAGAAACAGATCATGATCGAACGACTCGCCTACCGTGACGGCCTGTTGTTCCTGCCCGCCTTCTGGCCTGAAACCGGCATCGATAAAGCGCTGCGTTTTGTCGCCGGCCCGATCAAAGGCGATGGCCCCTGGAAAGTTGGCGATGCAGTGGTGACTGTTCTGGCCTGTCATGGCACCGACGCCGGGCTGGCCAATGACTTCAGTTGCTGGCAAACCCTTCTGATGCAGATGGGTGAAGCTTATCCGCCCCGCGACAAGATCGAGAAGATGATGAAGACGTACGCAGCGACGGTGGCCAACATCAATGACTGCCACCCTCGCTTCAGCAAAAAAGACTGATTCAACAGCCTGCCAGCTGTGATTCCTCACTACCTTTGTGGTGAGACTTTCGGACTAGAACTGGCCTGTCCGCAACATGACAAGCGTGCAGCCGTGAATACATTCGATGTGATGGGACCTGAGTGTGTCCTCCAGTTCCGTGGATTCCGTACCGGGATTGAAAATTACCCGCGTCGGGTTCAGATCGGCGATATCCTGTATCATCCCCCGGCTTCGCTCCGGCCCCACGTAAAGCGTCAGTGTATGCACTTTATCACTGATCATGCACAGCCCGGGGCTGACGGCGATGCCTTCAATCTCGGCAATTTTAGGATGAACCGGAATAACACGGTAACCACCGATTTTCAGCAGCCGCACCGCCTGATTCGAATACCTGGCGGGTTTGCGGCTGGCGCCGAGCACGGCCACGACATGATCAGCAGGAACCTCAGGCCACTTGTGTTTGAATTGTCCGCTATGCATAGCAGTACTCCTTCAATCTGAGTTTGACACGTTCAGCAAACATGGGGGCCTGTTACCAAGACAAAAACGGCAGCAATTTCACTTACTTCTCTGCACTGATCATGCAGATCCAGCCAGGGTCTGCTTCACCCTTGGTGGCCGGCTCGAAGATGCCGTTAGGTTCGTCGTTTTCATCCCAGCCCTGCCAGTAAACAGTGACTTTGCTAAATCCCGCTTCCAGCAATATCTCCCGTATTTCAGGCAGGCTGTAAAGGCGCCATTCATAGCTGAACGCCTTCTTCATTTTTGAGCCATCTTTAAAATGGAAGTGGATATGACAGACCATATGCCCGGTAATGGGGTCATAACTTGCCTGCTCCCACACATAGGTGAAACCCTTGTGCTTGGTTTTCTCCTCCAGTTCCTGATAAGCCTCGTAACCGCCGAAGATATCGAGAAACAGAATGCCGTCATCGACCAGGCCATCACGCACAGAACTGAAATAGCTGCGTAGTACGTCTCGCTGCTCAAAGATCTGCCAACTGAAATTCATCGCCAGCACGATATCCACAGGATCCGTCTTCACAGCCCGTACGTCATCCTGTAACAGGGTGACACGGGCCTTCTGTTCCGGATCCAGAGCGGCTATATGGTGATCTCGACTCCAGGCCAGGACCTCCGGATCAAAATCCACGCCCACCGCCTGATTATCAGCGCGCCCCCGCACCCATTCACAACACATCTGAGCCGTGCCACAAAAATCCTCGCGCAACAGCTTCGCCGTACGCCCGCGAATTCGTTTGAAATTGGTATCGATAAACTCGTATTCAAAGTCTGTTGCCTGCACCGACTGTTCATACAGCCGGTGCCTGTCGCTGGTATCTGCCTTACGGGGCTTTTTGTTTTTATTTTTTTTAGCGGATTTCCCGGAATCTTTATGCCGTGTTTTCTTTATGTTCATGGACGCCCTTTATGCCAAAATAGTATGATCCACCCGATGATTAAACAGACAGCGTAACCGTGCCCTTCCGGCCGCGAACCCGCGCCGAAAAACGGTACTTCTACGCCGGGTATATTATTGCCGGTTCAATAAACAGTTGATCATACCAAGTAGATCTATTCATTCAATGTCTGCAGAATCGATAACCGACCTGGCCCGGATTGTTCGCGAAATTGCCGACCGTGAACTGCCGGCGCGATTCTGCTGTCACTCAGGGTCACGCAAGGCCGATGGCAGCCTGGTCACCGAAGCCGACCTCGTCATGCAGTCAGCACTGGCCGAGACATTGCAACGACACTGGCCGGATATCGATATACTGGGCGAAGAAATGGATGTGCCGGCCCAGCAAAAAGCCCTGCAACAGGCAGGGACAGGCGTATGGTGTATCGACCCTCTGGATGGCACCAGCAACTTTTCGATCGGTGTGCCCTACTACGCCGTATCCGTCGCCCTGCTGCGCAACAATCAAGTCGAGATGGGCATTGTCTACGACCCCAGCCGCAGGGAATGCTTTGCGGCAGCCAAGGGACAGGGTGCCTGGCTGAACGGTCAGCGTTTGCCACATCAACAAGTATCGACTCCGCTTTCACAAGGCATGGCGATCATCGATTTAAAGCGTCTTTCAGGTGAACTTGCCAGCCGCCTGGCCGCAAACCCGCCCTACAAATCACAACGCAGTTTTGGTGCCGTGGCCCTGGACTGGTGCTGGCTGGCGGCAGGACGCTGCCACGTGTACCTGCACGGGCAACAGAAACTCTGGGATTATGCGGCAGGGAACCTGATTTTGCTGGAAGCCGGCGGTTCAGCCGTTACACTGCAGGGTGGAACGGTCTTTTCACCCACTCTGCAACCACGCTCATCGGCAGCGGCACTTGACCCGGCCATCTTTGCCCAATGGACGGAGTGGCTGCAAATACCCGCTGGCCGGAAAACCGGCAAAGCAACACCGAATCAGTACACTAGTAATCCTTGAGTGACCAACATCTTTACACATGAGTCAAGTTCCAACCATATCTCTCGCCAAGCCGCAAAGCCCGCCAGGAAAATCCTTTGCACCTCTGTGTCTTGGCGAGAGGTTGAGCGCATCGTCACGTCTCGCCAGCCTGAGATTTGATTTCGCTGGCAGTTGGTTCTCTGCAGTTGCTTCGGCAGGTTAAGCACCCACACCAATCGGAGAATTTCACCATGCACGTTACCCTGGTCCACATCCACGTGACCCCGGAAAATACCGGGAATTTCATCGCCGCCTCACGCGCCAACCATGAGGCCTCTGTCCGGGAACCCGGCAATCTGCGCTTTGATGTCCTGCAATCACCGGAAGACCCCAATTATTTCATACTTTATGAAGCCTACCGGTCTGCTCAGGATGCGGCCGCCCACAAGGAAACCGCTCATTACCGGACCTGGCGTGAAACAGTCGCCGACTGGATGGCCGAACCGCGCCGGGGCATTCCCTTTACCGGTTTACTGCCAGACTTCGATTGATCATGTTAAATACCTTTTCCATTGCCCGTTTTCCGCGCATCGAATTCGGCCCGGGCAGTATCAACAAGCTGCCTGCTCTGGCCGCGCTTTACGGTAATACCATCCTGTTGGTGACCGGGGCAAAATCCCTGCAGCAGTCCGGCGCCTTGGCGGATATCGAGCAAAGCCTGAACAACGTGGGGCTTGAATGGCATACGTTGCCCATCAGCGGCGAACCTTCACCACAGATGGTTGATGAAGCCGTTGCAGCGCACCAGAACAGCAATATAGACCTGGTCGTGGGTATCGGTGGAGGTAGCGTACTGGATGCTGCCAAGGCGATTGCCGGCCTGCTTCGTGTGGATGGGTCGGTTATGGACTATCTTGAGGGCGTCGGGGCCGGGAAAAAATACCGGGGTCCTGCAGTTGCCTTTATCGCGATCCCCACCACCGCCGGCACCGGCAGTGAAGCGACCCGGAATGCGGTACTCAGTATCGCCGGTAAGGATGGTTTCAAAAAATCGTTCCGCGACGAACAACTGGTTCCCGAATACGCATTACTTGACCCCGACCTGCTGGCCAGCTGCCCGCCCCGGCTGGTTGCTGCTGACGGTATGGATGCACTGACGCAACTGCTTGAATCCTATGTTTCCAGCTGCGCCAATCCGATGACCGATGCTCTTGCCTGGAGCGGACTGGAAGCCGCCCGCGACAGCCTGCTGCCCTGGTATGAAGGTAGCGGTGATCAGTCAGCCGCACGTTGCGGTATGGCCTATGCAGCATTGATATCCGGTATCACGCTGGCACAGACGGGGCTGGGTTCGGTACACGGCCTGGCTTCACCGCTGGGTGCATTCTTCCCCATTCCACACGGCGTGGTGTGCGGTACACTGCTTGCCGCGGCAACCCGTATCAACATCGACGCCATGCTGGCGCGTGAACCGGAAAATCCGGCACTGGATAAATACACAAAGGTTTCCGAATTACTCTGCCAGCAGCGCTTCGCCACGCAGGAACAAGCCTGGGAAGAACTGCTCAAGCTGCTGGATGGCTGGACACAGGGACTGCAGTTGCCGACGCTGGACGATTACGGCATTACACCCGCTGACTTCCCCCATATCGTTGCACATTCACGCGGCAGCAGTATGAAGACCAACCCAATCGTATTGACCGACGGGGAAATAACGGCGGTGCTGGAACAGCGCTGCACAGCAGGCCTATGAAACCCTTTTCTGAATCCTGTGAGCAGAATCGTGCACCGATTCTCGAGGTGCTGCGTATTGAACTGGCCGGCAAATCGCGTCTGCTCGAGATCGGCAGCGGCACGGGGCAGCACGCTGTCTATTTTGCAGCGGAATTCCCTGAACTGATCTGGCAAACCAGTGACGTCGTTGAAAGCCATGCCGGGATCAGGGCCTGGCTGGACGATACCGGTTTGGCTAACGCGCCACCACCCTTTGCCCTGGATGTCTGCAAGGATGCATGGCCCACCGCTCGCTACGATGCTGTATTCAGCGCCAATACGGCTCATATCATGTCCTGGCAGGAAGTTGAATGTTTTTTTGCAGGTGTTGGTCAGACGCTGGAAACAGGCGGGGTATTCTGCTTGTACGGTCCGTTCAACTACAACGGCCTCTACACCAGCGAAAGCAATGCACGCTTTGACCGATGGCTCAGGCAACGCGACCCTTTAAGCGGGGTGAGGGATTTCGAAGCTTTGCAGGCACTGGCCGGAAAAGCGGACCTGCTATTCAAGGAAGACTATGAAATGCCGGCCAACAACCGAACGCTGGTATGGTGCAAACACAGCTGATCCGGTTGCGGCCGGCCTGTCAGGCTGCAGAACATCCTTATTCGAGGTGGCCTTCAAGCCACGGCTTGAACAGTAGCGCAATCCCGAAAGCCACCAGGTAATCCATTGCGGGGCCGGTTGAAGCCAGTGCTTCCAGTGAGGGTACACCGACAATCGCCAGTACTGCGAACAGAATTAATAGATACTGAAACATCGCTCTTACTCCTGATCCGTTTAAAACAACGCTATTTGACGGTTACAGTGTGCGTGAATCAGGTCAAGGTTTCTGTGAACGGCTCACTCTTCTCACATGATCTCCTTCACAATTTCAGAACGTTTTCGGCATTTTTCGTGTTTTTTACCCTAGGAGTCTGTCGGATTTACCGAGCCCAATACGATAGAATAAGCGTACCGTAAGAACCCGGACAGTGGAACGCCGCATGCCTGTTGAATTTGTCACGATAGACCGCGACACACCGTACCTGTTACC
>Ga0210064_1001360_pt1 | contig 10464 bp, 10 predicted proteins | sample Muzzi_CordC_D2_FD_185531 | JGI IMG/M metagenome (GOLD analysis project Ga0210064, IMG submission 185531) | Wetland microbial communities from San Francisco Bay, California, USA, that impact long-term carbon sequestration - Muzzi_CordC_D2 (SPAdes) | ecosystem: Environmental > Aquatic > Marine >...
AATTATAATAAATTACAGTAAATTTACCCGGAACAGCTTTCACTATGGCCATAATTAATCTTAAAAAAAGAGAAGTAGAGTGCAAAATTGTTTATTATGGTCCGGGTCGATGCGGCAAAACGACCAACCTGGAATATGTCTTCAAAAACAGCCGTAAATTAATGACCGATGAAATGGTTTCGATTAAGACCAAAGGAGACCTGACGATCTTTTTCGATTTTGTCCCCATGGAAGCCGGCAAAATTAAAGGATGCGATGTCCGCATCCAGCTGTACACGGTCCCCGGGCAGGTCAAATACAATTCCACTCGCAAGCTGGTCTTAAAGGGGGTGGACGGCGTGGTATTTGTTGCCGATTCCCTTAAGATCCGTCATGAAAAAAACATCCTGTCCTTAAAAAACCTGGCCGAGAACATAAAAGGCTATGGTATGAACATTATGAAGTTGCCGCTGGTCATGCAATGGAACAAGCGAGATCTGTCCAAAGAAGGTGTGCCGCTGATGTCTATCGAAGAGATGCAAAGAGCATACAACCGTCAACTTAAAGCCCCCGCCTTTCCTGCCAGCGCCGTGTCCGGCGAGGGTGTCAATGCCACGTTAAAAGCCTGCCTGATAGCGACATTGAAATCCCTGAGGAAAGAAGCTGGTTGGGGATAGTAGAATTGGGAAGTCGGAAGGCGGAAGGCGGAATAGTGCGAAGCATCTAATAAATAAGCCGCCGGCGCTTTGATTAACAGGCTTCACCGGGTTAATAAAGAACAATCAACCACCCGGGATGTGTCTTAAAGGGCGAATTAATTAGGATTTTTTTTGGAAGGTTTAATAAGTTGCCCCACGTCGGGAAATTTAATTTCTCGTTTATCAAATTCACGCCGGTAACTCTTGCCGGAGCCCATCATGACGCTTATCGGCTGCAAGGGTTCAATATTCTCGCACACAATCTTCAGCGCCGCTGTGATGGGCACCGAAAGCAGGGCGCCAACAACTCCCCAAAGCCAACCCCAAAATAACAGCGACAGCAATATAACCACCGGACTCAGATTCAATTGATCTCCCAGAACTTTGGGAGCGATTCCGTTGCCCATCCCCAGTTGAATCGTCAATATCGACAACAACGTGATCACACCGGGCCAAAGGCTGGGATAGAATTGAACCAGCGCCAATAGTATGGGCGGGATGGAGGAGGCAATCGACCCGACCGTCGGAATGAAATTTAAAAAAAAGGCCAGCGCGCCCCATGTAACCGCAAAGTCCACACCAATCATGACCAGGGCAAACCATACCAGTAATCCGGTTACAAAGCTGATTAAAAATTGCAGTGACAAATAGCGCCTGATCTGGGCCGTAATTGAGAAGGTTATCTGGCTGAACTGGTTGGCTTTATCATCTGAAAATGATTTCAGTATCTTGTATTTGAAAAAAGGTTTGCCCAGCAGGATGAAGAAAAGAAAAATGACCACCAAAACCAGCTTGGATACAAAAGAAAATATGGACCCGGACAGGGTTACCAGAAATCGACCGATGCTCTGCCCCCAATTATAGCCGGCCAGCGGATCGAAACTAAGGTTCAGCTGGCTCGAAAGGTTGGCGATCAACTCGGTCATTCGTGAGTGGTATTTGGGATAGGCCGCCGCAAAAGCCGAGATCCGGGTATACAAAAAAGTCCCCGACAAATATACGATGCCCAGCAGAACAATCAGAATGATAATGACCGCCAGGGTCGTGGGAACCTTTCTGGCTGTCATAAAATTGACCACCGGAGCAATCAGAAAAGACAACAGCCAAGCTATTATCAACGGCAAAATGACAGTCGCGGTATATTTTAGGACCACACCAACGGCCACCAACACCAAGATGCCCAGAAATATCTGGGTAATTTTATTTCGATCGACATCCACCATACGTAATTACTCTATATCAAAAAAATCTCATATTGCAATGCAATAGGATAGGGTATCACCGTTAATCCGGCTGTTATCGGACATAAAACACCTGCAGTGCCGATGTTGATATTGAACTAGATATATAATTTCCTTGACAATTGTCCTGGTAGAAATATAAACAGGTTATTAAAATACAATAAATCATATTAATGATATTTATTAATATTAACAATGACTTTAAGAGAAAATCTGTTGCATCGCAACATCTTTCAAACGCTGAGGGACCGGATTGTCCACGGCGAATATCCGCCTGGCATGGGTTTATCCGAGCAGGAACTGTGCCGGGAGTTTAATGTCAGTCGAACTCCGCTGCGCGAAGCATTTGCCAAGCTTGAAAGCATGAAACTGGTGACCATCATTCCGCGCTTTGGAACCAATGTATCCCCGATTGACATCAATGAAATCCGTTGCGCCTTTGAAGTAAAAATAAAACTCGAATCCCTCGCCGTTGAGCTGGCAGTTGATCGCATAGATTCTGAGAAATTAACGGCGCTGGACCATGTCATTCAGGAAGTGGCCCAACTCCAGGAGGAAGATGGTCAGCAGCGACACCATCGTTTGATTGAATTGGAAAAGCGGTTTCATCGCATCATCCTTGAGGCGGCCCAGAATCCGATTCTGGAGGAATTTCTGGATAATCTTCATTACCGCTGCGCGCGCCTGTGGAGTTCCTCCCTGAGCGAAGTTGTCCCCAACAAGGACATCCTCAATCAGTTAAAAAATATATACCGCGCCCTGGCTGAGGGCAACGCAGAGAGTGCCGGCCGCCACATGGAGCAGCATATACATTACTTTATCGAAAAAATCAAAATGCGATTACTTTAATTACTCCGCCCTGAAAATAACATAAACAGATTTTAGTGAGCCACGGCCGCCACATGGAGCAGCATATACATTACTTTATCGAAAAAATCAAAATGCGATTGCTTTAAGGCGAATGAATTACAATAACCTTTAACCCCTTAAGAAAGGAGGCGGTTATGACCCGAAAAACTTTATTTTTGCTTGGCCTTGGCTTGTTAACACTGAGTATCATAACAGCGGGTGTCTTCGGCACGCGCCAGGCGACAGCCGCACAGGATGTCGTTAAAATCGGTTTATCGGCACCGTTGACCGGCGATTGGGCCGAGTACGGCAATGATTTCAAACGGTCCGTGACCATGGTCATCGACCGGGCCAACCGTATGGGTGGCGTTCATGGAAAGAGAATCGAACTGGTAATTTCAGACAGTCGCGGAGATCCCAAAGAATCAGTGCTGATCGCTGAAAAATTCGTCGCCGATCCGGATATTATTGCCGAAATCGGTGATTTCAGCAGCTCCAGCTGCATGGCAGCCGCCCCGGTTTATGAGAGAGCCAATATGACCCAGCTTTCACCGACCTCTTCCCACATGGGCTTTACCCAAAAGGGGCAAAACATGTTCCGCGTGGTAGCAACCCAGGGATACGAGGGGCCGTATAATGCCAGGTGGGCGGTCAAGGATCTCGGCAAAAAGAAACTGGCCACCATTTATATCAACAATGACTGGGGCGTGGACGCCAACAAATACTTCACCCAGGAAGCACGCAACCTCGGCGCCGAGATCGTCGCCGAAGAAGCATTTGTGCCGGGTGAAAAGGACTTTACGGCAATTTTAACCAAAGTGAAAGGGCTGAAACCGGATTTGATATACCTGCCCACCTTTTATGCAGATGCTGCGGCCATTTTAAATCAGGCCAAGCGCATGCGATTTCAACCGGTGGTAATGGCAAACAGTTCTTTGTTTTCTCAGAAAACGATTGAGCTGGGTGGTGATGCCGTTGAGGGTATTATCATCCCGGCGAATTATTTTGGTGCTGATCCCAGGCCGGCGGCCCAGGAGTTCACCCGGGAATATGAGGCCCTTTACGGTGCCGTGCCGAATCAATTCGCCGCCCTGGCCTATGATGCCGCCAACCTGATGATCGCAGCCCTGCACAAAGCAGGGGTTGCTGATCGGGCCGAAGTCAAAGATGCGCTGGAGTCTTTGAAGGGCTTTCAAGGTGCAACCGGATCCATTTCATATGCCAACGGTCATGACCCGGAAAAAGAGCTGGTCAGGATCACGATTAAAAACGGCGAATGGGTGTTGTACCAGCCCTAAAAGACTACCTGATATCATGTATATAAGAAAGCGAAAGCACGAATAGGATGTAGTAAAGAATCCTGGCCCAGAAAACCAGGCTTTGATTTCACTCCAGAGGGGTAGAGTTTACCATTAAACGTCGAATGGAATGGTGGAAAAATGGAATATTGGGTATGAAAAGCGGATGATGGCCTGATTATATTTTTTATTCAGTGCCACCCTGCGATAATAGATCTCATTCCGCCAAACGCGGGTCTTCAGTATTCCAACATTCCACTATTCCAATACCCCATGGTATTTGATAGCGGTCCGGCTCCGGCGAATTATCTCTAACCTGGCCCGAAGGACCAGGTTTTCAATATTTGAACACAGGATGACTTTCTATAGGCCCTATGGACTTTCAAATCCTCTTTGAGCAGTTTATCAACGGAATCACCCAGGGCAGTGTTTACGCGCTGCTGGCGTTGGGCTTTACCATGATTTTCGGAACCCTGCGTATGGTGACCTTTGCCCACGGTGAAGTCTACATGATCGGCGCCTATGTGGGCTTTGAAATAATCCGGTTGCTGCACCCCAGTTTTTTCCTTGCCCTGGCTGTGGCGATGGCGGCAACTGCCCTGCTGGGCGTTGTCATCGAAATTTTAGCCTTCCATTTTCTGCGTGATGCCCCTCATGCCACTTCCTTGCTGGTCACCATCGGGATCTCCATTCTACTGGTAAATTTGGCTCAGCTGACCTGGGGTCCCGAAACCCAGGCGCTGCCCTATTCACTGCTGGATCAAATGGATTATGGTGAAATTGAAATCGGCGGCGTATACATCTCTTTTCTGCAGATGGCGGTTCTGGGCGTCACCGTGATGTTGATGGCAATGCTGTATATCCTTATCAACAAAACCAAACTGGGTATGGTGATCAGAGCAACCGCACAGGATTACGAAGCCGCTTACGCCATGGGCGTCAGGGTGAACGGAATCTTTATGGTCGCCTTCGCCATTGGCTCTATGCTGGGCGGTGTTGCCGGAGTTCTGATCGGCGTCTACTATAATTTGTTCTATCCAACCATGGGCGGGCTATACGGGCTGAAAGCCTTTAGCGCCAGTGTCGTCGGCGGACTGACCAGTTTGCCGGGTGCGGTGGTAGCCGGATTGCTGATCGGCATCATCGAAACATTTTCGGTCGAATTTGGTGCTTCCAACTTTCGCCATATTTTTTCGTTTCTGTTTATGATTCTCATCCTGTTTTTTAGGCCGGGAGGTTTATTCGGCGGCAGGGAGCTGATTAACGCCCGGGGAGATTGATGACAAGCACATTACGACGCATTCTGGCAAATCTGCCTTATCTCGCTATTGTCGCAATTATAGCGCTCATTCCCCTGTTTATCAGCAATTCCTATTATATTCAGGTATTGATATTCATCGGCATCTATATCATCCTGACCCTGAGCCTGAACCTGTTAAACGGGTATGTCGGTCTGCTCTCCATCGGCCATGCGGCATTCTACGGCATCGGGGCCTATGCTTCGGCCAAACTGGTCATGGAGGCTGGCGCCCCCTTTCCGCTTGCCATGTTGGGTGCCGGCCTGATTGCCGGCGTTTTCGGATATTTGATCGCCAAGCCCACGTTGCGTCTTTCAGGGATTTACATGACGTTGGCAACCCTGGGCTTTAACATGATTTTTTTTCTGATAGCGCAAAATTGGATGAGCTTCACCAATGGTCCGCTGGGAATCATGGATATTCCACCGCCCAGTATTTTCGGCTACGTGATTGAATCCCGGACCCAATATTACTACCTGATCTGCTTTCTGGTATTGTTGACCATCGGCAGCATGCACCGCCTGATGACCTGCCGCTTCGGCCGCGCTCTGGTGGGAATTCGTGAAAACGAGCTGGCAGCTGAAGCCGTGGGGGTCAATACCACGCGCTATAAAATACAGGCCTTTGTGCTGGCCGCTTTTTATGCCGGTATTGCCGGAAGTTATTACGCCCACTTTGTCAAGTACATCAGTCCGGATAGTTTTTATATTTATGAGTCATTCATTCTGCTGGCCATGCTGGCGTTTGGCGGACAGGGCAACCTGATCGGCCCGGTGGCGGGCGCTGCTATTTTGATTGTGATTCCGGAAATGTTTCGATTTCTGCAGGAATACCGGATGCTGGTATACGGCAGCGTATTAATTATTATGATGCTGGTACGCCGCCAGGGTTTGCTGGGCGGGAAAAACTATAGTCTGAGACTAACCTGGTTTGACGAGCAACAGAAGACCGTCTACACCAGGGGGGATAAATTTTTACCGACAGAGTAAAAATGGCATTACTGGAAACCAAAAACGTAACGAAGGATTTCGGGGGACTGGAGGCGCTTCACGAGGTTTCCCTGCAAATCAATGCCGGGGAAATCATCAGCCTGATTGGACCCAATGGTGCCGGCAAGACAACCCTGTTTAACTGTATTACGGGAACCATGCCGCCCAGCACCGGATCGATAAAATTTCAGGATACCGAACTGGTCGGTATGCAGCCCCATGAAGTGGCCCGGCAGGGGATTGCACGGACTTTCCAGCATATCCGTTTGTTCAATCGTATGACGGTCCATGATAATGTCATGGTGGGCAACGATTACAAAGGCCGCACCGGGATAATCAGTGCCCTTTTGCGGCCGCCCCGGGTCGCCCGGGAGGAAAGGATTTCAATGCAGAAGTGCCGTGAGGTACTGTCCTTATTCGGTGAAAGACTTTTACCCCGCCTGTCCCAATATGCCGACACGCTTTCCTACGCCAACCGCAGACGCCTTGAAATTGCCCGGGCCCTGGTATCCGAACCCCGGTTAATTTTGCTGGATGAGCCCACTGCCGGCATGAATCCCCATGAAACCCAGGGAATCGTTGACTTGATTCGTCTGATCCGGGAACGCGGCCATACGGTAATGGTCATTGAGCATAAGATGAAGGTGGTGATGACGGTTTCCGATCGCATTATTGTGCTGGATCACGGAGAGAAGATCGCCGAAGGTACACCGGACCAGATTGCCGCCAACAATGAGGTCATCGAAGCTTACATGGGGGGGCGCCGACGTGCTCAAGCTGAGTAACATCGACACGTATTACGGACCGATACAGGCCTTGCGCAATGTTTCGCTGAGTGTTGAACAAGGCGAAATCGTCTCACTGCTGGGCGGAAACGCCTGCGGCAAGTCCACCACCATGAAAACTATCCTGGGACTGGTGAAACCGCGGCAGGGCAAAATAGAATTTCTGGGACAAAGAATTGAAAAGCTGCCGCCTTCCGCTATCGTCAGAGCAGGGATATCTCCGGTGCTTGAAGCCCGGCGCCTGTTCCCGTACCTGACGGTTTATGAAAATTTACGGATGGGCGCCTACGTCCGCAAAGATAAAAAAGAAATCCTCGAAGATATCGAGCGCATGTACGATCTTTTTCCGGTGGTCAAAGATCGATACCGCCAGCTGGCATTTACGCTTAGCGGCGGGGAGCAACAAATGGTTGCCATGGCAAGAGCCTTGATGGCCCGTCCCAAACTGCTGATCATGGACGAACCCTCGATGGGCCTGTCTCCACTTTTTGTGGATAAAATATTTGAGATCATTCAACAAATCAACCAAACCCAAGGCGTCTCCATACTGTTGGTGGAACAAAACGCCAACATGGCCCTGTCGATCGCAAGCCGGGGATATGTCCTCCAGACGGGTGAAATCGTGCTGTATGATACCGCCCGGAAACTATTGGACAACCCGCTGATGCAAAAAGCCTATCTGGGGGTGGCCTGATGGAATGCCGATTGACGAATGTCGAATGTTGAATGTTGAATTAAGGAATCCTGTCGTTTCGTGAATGTTCATTGGCAGAATACCTTTATTCGACATTCGTCAATCGGCCTTAGACATTCCAAAAACCCTGAACCTTTGAACCCATATTAGAAAGGAACTAATTGATGGATAAAATTGAAAGAGTCGATCGAGTTTTAAACGGAGAAGAAGTGGATCGCCCGCCGGTCACCCTCTGGTATCATTTCGGGGTTCAGCATGCCGGAGGTGAGCAGTTTGCCAAAATTACGACAGCGTATTTTAATTATTATGACTTTGATTACCTGAAGGTGATGAACGACTATTTTTATCCGCCGCCGGAGGGTCTGGATGCGGTAAAGACCAAAGACGATTTGAAACGCATCACCCACTTTGATGTGGAAAAATGCGACTGGCAGCACCAGTTCCAGGCCCTAAAATACCTCAGCCGGGAACTGAAGGACAAGGCGTTTTTTATCGATACGGTATTTGATCCCTGGCAGAGCCTGCGCCGCAACATGGCGGGCGAAAACATCGAAGCACTGATGGCCGATGAACCGGATGCGATGCTGGCAGCATTGGACGTGATTGCCGACAACCTGATCGAATACTGCAAAAAATCACTGGCAATCGGAACGGCGGGCATTTTCATGTCGCTGTACGCCGGCAAGGATCTGATCACCCGGGAAAATTTTTTGCGGTTTGTCAAACCGCCGGTTATGAAAGTGTTTGCAGCGATAGCCGGGCTAGGCAAAATGAATACCGCCCATATCCACGGCGAGGATCTGTTTTTCGAAGATGTGCTGGATTTTCCGGTGAACATTTTCAACTGGTGGGACCGCGGACCCAAAGGCCCGTCCCTGCAGTGGGTCAAAGAACGCATCCAGGGCTGCGTCATGGGCGGTATCAATCAAAAAATCGTCGCCCGCACCACCCGGGAATTTCTAAAAAATCATGTCAGGGAGGGCATCGAACTCGGGGGCCCGACGCGATTTTTCCTGGCTAACGGCTGCAGCAGCGATACCTGGGGATACCCGCCTGCCATGAAAACTATCGTGGAGGCTGCCAAAAAGAGCGGTAAATGAATTTTCTTGTAATAGATGTCGGTACGTCGGGTTGCCGGGCCGCGGTTGTTTCGGCAGAAGGAGAAATTCTGTCCCAGAGTCGATGTCCGATCAGAATTGATCAACCGCGGGTGGCCTTTGCCGAAATAGATACCGACCGGCTCTGGTCTCTGGTTCAACAGGTAATCAGATCCGAGGTAAACAAGCATCCCGGCATTACATTGGACGCCATCGGTGTCAGCGCGATGCTGGGTTACGTGTTTCTGGATAAATCGGATCAACCGCTGATGCCGGCCATCACCTATGCGGATAACCGGGCAACCGTTGAGACTGATGACATCCGGCAGATTTTCTCTGACGAGAAATTCTGTGCAATTACCGGCCGCAAGCCCAGCCCGCTGCTACTGGCGCCAAAGATTAAATGGCTTGCTAAAAACAGGCCGCAGACAGCTAAAAAGCTGGAACATATCATTGGTCTCAAGGATGAAATTATTCGCCGTTTGAGCGGCGAGATTCAGACGGATGTTGCCCATCTTGATTATTCAGGGTTGTACAACGTATACACGGGCAAACTTGAGGCCGACATACTGGATGCCCTCAACATTAAGCCCGGCCTCTTGGCGGCTGCGGCTCCGGCAACCGCCATGGCCGGCACCGTTTCCGCGGCGGCGGCCGCTCAACTGGGTCTAACCGCCGGCACCCCGGTAATTACCGGCAGCTCTGATGGAACCACCGCCATGTATGGAGCGGGTGTCCTGGATGAAGGAACCGCCGTGCTCGTATCCGGTACGACGGATGTTTTGATGTTTTGCTCCAGGCAGGCACCCCGCAATCCCGGCCAGGTTTTGAGCGTCAACTCCGCCATGCTGCCGGGTGCCTATCTGGTCGGCGGTCCCCTGGGCTTATCGGGCGGCTGTCTGCAATATTTTGAGCAGTTGCTGCAGACGTCGACTGCCAAACTTGAAAAAAAAATAACAAACCTGCTTCCCGGGTCGGATGGTCTCCTTGTTTTGCCGGGTTTAACCGGAGAGCGATCTCCGTACTGGAAGGAGTATTTGACCGGAGCAATTGCCGGGTTGACGCCGAATCACAAAAGCGAACATTTTCTGCGGGCTGTCATGGAAGGATGTGCGTTCCGCATACTAAAATTGCTGGATATCTTATCACAAAATCAGCTGCACCCCCGAACGTTGAACCTAGTGGGCGGTGGCGCAAACCTAGATGTATGGAACCAGATTCGAGCGGATATTTCCGGGCTGGAAATCCAGAAGCCGCTGGTTACCGAAGCCACGTGCCTGGGTACAGCGCTTTTCTGTATGGCCGGACTGGATAAATCCCGAACCCTGCCGGAAATCTCCGGCACCTGGATAAAATTCGCCAAACGATTCAAACCCAATCCGGAACGCACTCAGATCTATAAAAAATTGGCTCGACTATTTGAAAACTACATTGAAACCAATTTAAAACTGTATCAAGAATTAGACAAATTCAAGCGGCATATCACAACGGACAAAAGCCCTTAATTCTTGTCCGCCCCGCCTTTTGGCGGATTAG
>Ga0210064_1001361_pt1 | contig 10464 bp, 10 predicted proteins | sample Muzzi_CordC_D2_FD_185531 | JGI IMG/M metagenome (GOLD analysis project Ga0210064, IMG submission 185531) | Wetland microbial communities from San Francisco Bay, California, USA, that impact long-term carbon sequestration - Muzzi_CordC_D2 (SPAdes) | ecosystem: Environmental > Aquatic > Marine >...
GTCGAGCTTTTCGGCACTGTGGGGATCCAGGCCTTCGGCGTCTCGGACACTCTGTTGCAAATACTTCGAGGCGAGTAAGTAGGATTGCTTGATGTAGTCGAACACCGGATTTTCGTTCCAGTCTTCGTCCTTGAAGCGGCGATCGCCCTGGGCCGGCTCAATAACCGGCTTACTCTCCTCGCCCATCATGCGTTTGACACTGGCCTGCCAGAGGTTCGTGTAGTCCTGCCAGAGTTTGAGCTGGGTCTCGAAGACTTTGGCGGGGTCCGCCATCATCTTCTGCATCAGCTCCTGAAAGCTGCGGGCCATGTCCTGTGGGTCCAGCACTTGAAACTCGCCGCCGTTGTTGGCCTGGCGCTCGACGAAATCCTGGACCAGTCGCTGACTCTGCTCGGCGATTCTGCTGACGGTTTCGCCGACCTTGTCTGGATCGGGCATCTTCAGCTCGGCGGGTTCAGCTTTATTCATGGCGATTTCCTTGCGGGCCCCGGCTCAAAGGACTGTTTGTTGCAGCGCAGCAATCGCTAAAGGTAGCGTTATTCTGCCGCCAACGCAAGACAAGCTCTACCCAGGGGGGGCGATCAACCACCCGAGTCCGTGCTCTGCGGGGGAATGGAATAGGTGCCGGTCACGTGGGCGACCAGATCTTCGGGTTCACCGCCGAGCAACGACACCTCACCCACCGCCAGGCGCCTGCCGAGTTTCAGAATGCTGGCTCTGGCCACCACGTCGCCGGGCGGCGGGCGGCGCAGAAAGTTGATATTCAAGCTGGTGGTCACGGCCAGATCGACGCGCCCGATGAGACTCAGGACCACCCCGTATAGGGCAAAATCGGCGGCCGCCATGAGCACCGGCCCGGACACCGTGCCGCCCGGGCGTACGAACTCGTCTCTGTAGGGCACACGGATGGTAACCTCGCCGGGCAACACGGACTCCACCTGCATCGCCAGCATGCCCACCATGGGTACGTTCTCCCTGGCCATCTCGGCCAGCTCCTCGGCGCTCACCTTGGCTTTTTTCATACGCCCTCCCTTTGCAAACTGCATTTTTCACAGGGCTTGCAATGAATCATTAGGGATGGTTCATTGCAAGTTTGCCAGGGCGAAAACATGGGGACGCCATGAGCACTGCCGCTACGAATTTGACCGAAAACGCCGTGCTGTTGCGCGAGGACGCGGCGGGCATTTGTACGCTCACCCTCAATCGGCCGCGGCAATACAACGCCCTGTCCGAGGCGCTCATCGAGGCTCTGCAGCAGAGCGTCGATGCCATCGCTGAGGACCCCTCCGTGCGCGTCGTCGTCATCGCGGGAAGCGGTCCGGGATTCTGTGCCGGCCACGACCTGAAAGAAATGCATGCGCATACCGAACAGCGGTATTTCGAGGAATTGTTTGCCCGCTGCAATCGCATGATGCTCAGCATTATTTCACTGCCCCAACCGGTTATTGCCAAGGTGCACGGTCTGGCCACGGCCAACGGCTGTCAGCTGGTATCCATTTGCGATCTGGCGGTAGCCGCGGACGACGCGCAGTTTGCGCTGTGTGGCATCAGGTTCGGATTGTTTTGCAGCACACCGAGTGTCGGCGTGAGCCGCAACATCACCCGAAAACGCGCCTTCGAGCTCCTGGTGACAGGCGACTTCATCGATGCGCCGAGCGCGGCAAGGGACGGACTCATCAATCGCGTGGTTCCCGCGCAGCAACTGGATAGCGAGGTCACGCGCATGGCGATGCGCATCGTCGCCAATCCCGCGGTCAGCATTGGAATCGGCAAGAAGATGTTCTACCGCCAGCTGGCCCTGGATCTGGAGGATGCCTACGACTACGCGGGCGATGTCATGGCTGCAAACATGATGGTGGAGGAAGCCCGCGAGGGCATCGCCGCGTTTCTGGAAAAACGCACGCCAAAGTGGCGCGATAAGTAGCCGCAGCCCCTCAGCGGCGCTCCACGCCCATGGGCATGCTGCCAATACGGGCCATTTCGCCGCGCGCGAACAGCTTCGGATCGGCGAGAAAATCCAACAGCATTTGCATCTTGTCGGCGCCCCAGAAGAGCTCGTCTTTGATGGCAAAGGTCGGCACGCCGTAGACGCCCCGGCCGATGGCCTCCTCGGTGTTGTGGCGAAGAACATCTTTGACTTCGGCTCGAGACACCAAAGCATCGCCATCATCGACTTCCAGGCGGGCTAAGAGCGCTTTCCAGTCATCGTCGCGATTGATGTCCCTGCCTTCGGCAAAAATGAACTCGAAAATAGCGCCGATGACGGCCGGCTCGGTACCAAGCGCGATGCACAGCCGCAAGGCCCGCAAAGGATTGAATGGATGCACGTCGGGAAATTTAAACGGCACGCCCGCGCCTTCGGCACGCCACTGGCACTCGCGATAGGTTTGAAGGCGCTTGGCGGGGATCTCCGCGGGGCCCTTCTGCCCCCAATGCTTGAGCAGTCCGGCAAACAGCACGGGCCGGTATTGGATATCCAGGGAATCCGGCAAGCGCTTGAATTCCATCAGCTGCAGGTAGGCGTAGGGGGAAACAAAGTCGAAATACCAGTCCGCTTGCATTAATGATCCCTCACGACCGGCAAAGCACGCACATGCGCCTACCCCTTCCCCACCACGTATATGTACCCGGCGCCCCGCACGGTCTTGATAACCTGCGGCTTGGCCGGGTCGGGCTCGATTTTTCTACGCAGGCGGGTGATGCGGATGTCGATGCTGCGATCGAAGGGCTCCCAATCGCGATTGTGCGCCAGATTGAGCAGCTGGTCCCGACTCAGAACCTTGTTCGGATGCTCGGCGAAGGCTTTGAGTAAATCATACTCCATGCTTGTTATGGTAATTTCCTCACCATCCCCGTCGAATAATCGGCGCGCATCCAAATCCAGACTGCACGCGCCGAAGGGCATGCGTCCGTCGGTGGCCGGGGCCGCAGGCGCAGCATTTTCCAATCGACGTAGCACGCTTTTGATACGTGCCAGCAACTCGCGGGGCTCGAAAGGCTTGGTGATGTAGTCGTCGGCGCCTACCTCGAGCCCGACGATTCGATCCACGACCTCCGCGGCCGCCGTCAGCATGATGATGCCAACCGGATGATTGTCCCGCAGAAAGCGCGCCAGGCTGATACCGTCTTCACCGGGCATATTGAGGTCCAGGACCACCAGGTCAAAAGCTTGCTCGTCGATGAGCATGCGCAACTTGGTACCGCCCTCGGCGACCTCCACGTCGAATCCGTGCCGGCCGAGATAACGGTGCAGCATGAAACGCACGTCCGAGTCGTCGTCGACGACCAGGATGCGGGGCTTATCGCTGCCGGCTTTACTGCTCACGACGCTGCCCACAAGCAAAATGTCGGGGTCCGCATTTTACACCTATTGGCGACCCTATCGCTCGGCCTGATTGGCCAGCGTTAATCCTAATAACCTTCATCGAGCAATGGAAATGCACTCAGGACGTGGGGCACAACGACCGGCGGCGCACTGTGCACATAGGACGCATCGAGCTCGGCCAGGTTGTTGACGCCAAGCAAGCCAAGACAGGTTCTGATTTCGGCCTCCAGTATTTCCAAAACCCTCGCAACACCTTGCTCGCCCGCGGCGGCAATGCCAAAACCGAACATTCGGCCAATACCGACGGCATGCGCGCCGAGGGCGATCGCTTTGACCACATCGGCGCCGCGGGTAAATCCCCCATCAACCATGATGCAAGCCTTGTCCCCCACCGCGGCCACCACTTCTGGAAGCACGGCGATGCTCCCCCGGCCGTGGTCCAGTTGCCGGCCACCATGATTGGAGACGTAGACGCCATCAACGCCGTGCTCGCAGGCGACAATGGCGTCCTCGGCGGTGGCGATTCCTTTGAGAATAAGGGGTATATCCAGTGCGTCCTTAATACGCTTTACGTCGTCCCAGCTAAACAGCATTTGATAGTCATCGCCGGTGACATTCTTCCTGGCGGTTGTGACGTGACGTTTGGCAAGATCCCGTTCCCGTCGGCCGTAGTGATCCAGGTCTACGGTTAAACACAGCGCGCAATAGCCGGCATCCACGGCACGCCGGATGTGGTCGTCCACCCACCGGCGATCGCCACGCACGTAGAGCTGGAAAATTTTCGGTCCGTCACTGGCCGCGGCGACGCTTTCCAGACCAGGGGCTGTGCGCGAGCTCAACATGGTAGCGGTGCCGAAGCGCCCGGCGCCGCGGGCCGCGCTGGCACCGCCGCCGGGCTCCAAATCCTGCAGCGAGCCGATGGGCGCGAGAAAAACGGGAATGCGCCACTTCTCGCCGAACAGACTCGCCGAGCAGTCCACATGAGAAACATCGCGCAATACCCGGGGTCGAAAAGCCAGACCGTCGATGGCCTGTCGATTTCGTTTCACCGTGGTCTCGGTCTCGGCGCCGCCGATTAAATAATCCCAGACTTGCTTGGATAAATTCTTTTTCGCTGCCTTGACGATCTCGTGCAGCACGAGAAAGTCACTTTCAACACCGCCCATTTGCCACCCTCTGTTGGTCCGCAGAGCACGGATTTTGCCCTAATGCACCCCGCTCTGCTAAAAGGAATGAAATCAACCACGGTCCGAGCCAGTATGTCCATATTATTGATTCGTCACGGTGAGACCGCGCTCAATGCGGCACGCATCGTGCAACATCCGGATACGCCGCTGAACGAACGCGGCATGGGCCAGGCCCGGCGCCTGGCCGAACGCCTGGCCGAGCGCATCGCAGAGCACCCCATCGGCGCCATCGTCGCCAGCGACTACCGCCGGGCCCATATGACGGCGGAGGCCATCGCCGGTGCTATAGGACTGCCCATCACGATTCAGGAGAGCTTGCGCGAGCGCAATTTCGGCGATGTTCGGGGTACGCCGCATGCGGATCTCGGCGTTGACCTGTACGCGCCGGACTTCCATCCCAACGGGGGGGAGAGCTGGCCCGAGTTTCATGCGCGGGTGACCGGGGCCTGGGACGAAGTCGCACGGCGGGCTGAAAGTATTGAAGGCGATCTGGCGGTCGTCAGCCACGCCCTGGTGTGCCGGTCCTTGCTGGAGAATCACCTCACCGTCGCGGCGGGTATGCAGGCCACGGTGGCGCGCTGGCCGAATACGGCATTGACCATCATCGATCATCGGCCACCCTGGCGGGTGTCGCTACTCGCCTGCGGCGCCCATCTGGATGGTGAGGTGGCGGATGATTCGGCCGCGAAATCGTAGGGGACGCCTCTGCATCGGCTCCCTGTAGAAGCGAAATATCAGAGCATAAGTGCACTACACCAGCGTATCAGCTTTGGTCCCCTCCCCCTCGTCTCGAGGGGGAGGGACAGGGTGGGGGTGTAGACTAAGGATCACTGATACCTCGCCGAGCCGACGCCCCACAATATCGCTCAACGAACTGGCCTCTCTCCCCGAAGGGGAGAGAGGCGCGCTGTCCGGCAATTCCGCACAGCTATTTAAATCCTGACCTTTACATATGAGCCCGGCGCATCTTCGATCGGGGTTAATTGCCCATCCCCCGGCGTACGGGCGGGCACCCATTCACCGGCATAGGGCGCGAGCCACGCCATCCAATGGGGCCACCAGGAACCGGGATGCTCGCTGGCCTCGTCGAGCCAGGCATCCGCGTCGGCGGGAAGCGCATCGTTGGTCCAGTAACCGTATTTCTGCTTCTCCGGCGGATTGATAACGCCGGCGATATGGCCCGAGGCGCCGAGCACGAAGCTCATCGGTCCGGCGAACAGCTTGGCCGATTCATAGCCGGTCTTCCACGGTGCAATATGATCCTCCCTGGCGGAGAACATATAGCTCGGCGTGTCGACCCGGGTGACATCGATGGGAACACCCGCAAGCGTAATACCACCGGGTTCGCGCAAGCGGTTCTCCAGGTACATGTTGCGCATGAAAAAGGTGTGGGTGGCGGCCGGCATGTTGGTGGAATCGGCGTTCCAGTAGAGGATGTCGAAGGGCTTGGGGCTCTTGCCGAGCAGGTAGCTGTTGATGAAGAAAGACCAGACGAGATCATTGGCGCGCAAGGTGCGAAAAGTGACATCCACCATTTTTCCGTCCAGGAAGCCGCGCTCGTTGATGCGCTCTTCCAGAGCATCGATACCGTCCGGGTCGATAAACAAGCTCACCTCGCCCGTATCGCAAAAATCCACCATGGTGGTGAGATAGGTGGCGCTCTTGATGCGGTCGTCGCCTTTGGCCTTCATCCAGGCGACGGTGGCGGAAAGCAGTATGCCACCGAGACAGTAGCCGGTGACGTTGACCTGGCGTTCGCCGGTGGCTTTTTCGATGGCATCCAGGGCCGCGATGGGCCCTTCCAGCATGTAGTCCTCGAAGCCCTTGTGCCGGAGCCGCTCATCGGGATTCACCCAGGACACCATGAATACCGTGTGGCCCTGGTCCAGCAGCCATTCCATCATGGAGTTGCCCGGGCGCAAGTCCATGATGTAGTACTTGTTCATCCACGGCGGCATGATGAGCAGCGGTGTGCGGTGTACTTGCTCGGTGCGCGGTGCGTATTGGATCAGCTGCATGAGATCATTTTGAAAGATCACCTTGCCCGGGGTAACCGCCAGATCCTTGCCGACTTCAAAGGCATCCAGATCGGTGGTTTTTATATCGAGCTGTCCGTCGCTGCCGGCAAGATCCGAGATCAAGTTCTTCAAGCCGTCGATGAGATTCTTGCCGCCGGACTCACCGATGGCCTGCAGCACCTCAGGGTTGGTGAGCGCGAAGTTGCCCGGCGACAGCGCGTCGGCCATTTGACTGATGGAGAAGGCGAGCTTGGCTTGGGTGCGATCGTCCAGATCGTCGAAATCCTTGACCAAATCAACCCAGGCACGGGAGGTCAACAAATAGGCCTGCTTGATGACATCGAAGGCCAGATTCTGATCCCAGCCGGCATGGCGGAAGCGCCGGTCGCCGTCTTCGGGCTCGGCGATCGGTTCGCAGTCCGCGCCCATGAGCCGCAAGGCGGTGCGCTGTGCAAGCGCCGCGTAGTCCGACCACAGGCAAAGCTGCGCCGCGGCGATGCGTTCAGGATTTGCCCAGGCGGCCTGGTACAGGGCGAGGTTTGCCCGGGCGAGCCCGAGAGGATCCTCCAGCGAGCCGCTAGAAAGAGCGCTTTTCGCATCCAGGCTGTTGGAGAACAGCTTCAGCCCCAACTCGGTGAGCTGTCGGGAGGTCTCCAGGAGTTCGTCGGTGTCGATGGATTCAAGCGCGGGGATAACACGTCGCAGCATGCTTTTCTTACCTCGGCCGAGGCCTCAGCGGATTATTATTGTGCGGCGCATCATAATTCAGGCGGCCACGTATTACAATTGAGTCCACTTGACCCTATTCCTTAGCCCACTATATCGTCCGGCCCCTTATTTCCCTTAACGGAACCACCTATGCCACTGTCTTCATCCGCTTCCAGAAAGCTACTGCATACGCGCACCGTCAGCTGTTACGGCTACCAACGGGACGACGGCCTGTGGGACATCGAGGGTCACCTGGTGGACCTCAAAAGCTACGATTTCGATAACCATCACAGAGGCGAAGTGAAGGCCGGTGAGCCGGTGCACGAAATGTGGTTGCGCTTGAGTATCGACGACGATATGGAAATCCACGAGGCCGAAGCAGCCACCGAGCATGCGCCCTATGCCATGTGCCCCGACATCACGCCGCGCTTCGCGCTGTTGAAGGGGCTGCGCATCGGACCGGGCTTTCACCGCGAAGTCCAAAAACGCGTCGGTGGTGTCAAAGGTTGCACACACCTGGTGGAGCTTCTCAGACCGCTGGCGACCACCGCCTATCAAACCCTGGTGGCCAAACGCAGAAAGCGCGAAGCCGATCCGAACGCAGCGCCCAAACGGCCCATGTTCATCGATACCTGCCATGCCCATGCCAGCGACAGCATCGAGGTGAAACGGCGTTGGCCCGCGTTCTACACCGGCCCTGACAACACCCCGTGACGGATCGCAACTAGGAGCCAGCCGGGGTGACCCACGACGTCCTCGTCGATGCCCTGGGTGTGCGCCACCCGGTGGCGGGAAACGATGCGCGCATTGTCTCACTGGTGCCGAGCATTACCGAACTGCTGTTTCACCTCGGACTCGGTGATCAGGTGGTGGGGCGCACGCGGTTTTGTGTGCATCCCGCCCGGGCACTTACCAGCGTGCCGCGGGTAGGCGGTACCAAAAAGCTGCGCATGGACAAGCTGCGCGCGCTGCGCCCCAGCCATGTCATCGTCAACATCGACGAGAATCGCAAGCAAGACGTAGACGCCATCGCGGCATTCGCACCGCACATTGTGGTGACCCACCCATTGGTGCCCGACGATAATCTGGTGCTCTATCGGCTCCTCGGCACGCTCTTCGGCAAGCGCGACGCAGCGGAGCAATTGTGCGCGCAATTCCGTGAGGCCCGGGACGCGCTGGTAGCCGCAACGGCGTCACTGCCACCGCGCCGAGTGCTTTATCTCATCTGGCGCGACCCCTGGATGACGGTTTCCCGGGACACGTACATCTCGCGGACTCTGGCGCTGGCAAAGTGGCAGACCACCCACCACGATCCGCAAAGCCGTTACCCGCAGCTGGGCACAGACGGGCGCACGCTCGAAGAGACCGACTTGGTGCTCTTCAGTAGCGAGCCCTTCCCCTTCAAGCCGGTTCACGCAGAGGAGCTGCGCGCGCTCACCGGTGATTCCGCAACACCCTTTGAATTCATCGATGGCGAAATGACGTCCTGGTACGGGAATCGCGCGGTGGAAGGATTGCGTTATCTACGGAAAATGGCGGTCGATATCTCGTCGTGAGCAGGCGTAGGTTGGGCTGAGCGTAGCGAAGCCCAACTTTCGGGGCAGAGGTGATCTCCAATAAAATTGACTTCGTTGTACGCTCCTTGTCTACACCCCCTCCCTCCCCATCGAGACGAGGAGGAGGAGGGGACTAAGCCTGATATTCACGAAGCCCAACCTGCAATTCGCGGAGCTTGATCGCACGCAGGGCCCGGGTCCGGGTAAACTCGGCAGCATGCGTATTATTTCACTTCTTCCCAGTGCGACCGAGATTGTCTGCGCTTTGGGTTATGGCGATCATCTGGTGGGCCGCTCCCACGAATGCGACCACCCTGCATCGGTTACTGATTTGCCCATCTGCTCGCGCGCCCGAATCCGAATCGACGCGAGCAGCAACGAAATCGATCAGTCGGTAAAAGCGATCATCCAGCAAGGCTTGTCGGTTTACGAAATCGACGAGGAAACATTGCGCGCCCTGGCGCCGGACTTCATCGTCACCCAAACCCAGTGTGAAGTGTGCGCGGTCAGCGAGCGGGATGTGGAAGAGGCCGTCAACAACTGGCTCGATGGACAGGGCGAGATTGTCTCGCTGAATCCCAATCGTCTCGAGGATGTTTGGGCGGACATTATCCGGGTTGCGACGGCGCTAGGCAGCCGCGCTAACGGTGAAAACGTGGTGGCGATGCTGCGCGAACGCATGGCGCAGATCCAGGCGCGCATCGACGGGCTGGAAGATAAGCCCCGGGTCGCGCTCATCGAATGGATCGAACCCTTGATGGCCGCCGGTAACTGGATGCCGGAGCTGGTGGACATGGCCGGTGGATGCAATCTCATCAGCCAGGCCGGCGAACATTCACCATGGATGGCACTCGAGGTGCTTTGTGAATCCGACGCGGACGTGATTCTGGCAGCGCCCTGCGGCTTCGGCTTGGAGCGCACGCGCCGCGAAATGCCGCCGCTAACCGCGCAGGCGCAGTGGAAAAGCTTGCGCGCGGTACGCGACGGGAGGGTGTATCTCGCCGACGGACATCATTTCTTCAACCGTCCCGGTCCGCGGCTGGTGGAGTCCCTGGAAATTCTCACCGAAATACTGCATCCGGAGGCGGTGCAACCCCGCCATCGCGGACAGGCCTGGCTCCCCTTATAAATTGTCGATGACGAGCTCTGGCAGCGAATCCGCAGGGGTAAACCCAAACACCCGAGCGTAGAAAGCAAGCTCGGCCTGCAATGTGCGCTCGATGGTTTCGGCCTTTCGAAAGCCGTGCTGCTCGCCTTCGAATGCCAAATAAGCCACCGGCAGCCCCTTTTTCCGCAGGGCATCGACCATGCGCTCGGCCTGGGATGCTGGCACCACCGCATCGTCGAGTCCCTGGAAGAAGATTACCGGACAAGACAGGCGCTCCACGGCATGAATGGGCGAGCGCTCCACGTAGCGATGGCGCTGCGCCGGATAAGCGCCAATGAGCCGGTCGAGGTAGCGGGATTCGAACTTGTGCGTGTCCTCGGCAAGTGTTTCCAGATCGCTGATGCCATAGTAGCTGGCACCGGCGGCGAAGGTGTCGTGAAAGGTAAGCGCCGCAAGCGTGGTATAGCCGCCGGCGCTGCTGCCGCGAATGACCATGCGCGCGCCATCCGCGCGCCCGGTGTCGGCCAGATGCCGCGCACCATTAATGCAATCCTCCACATCC
>Ga0210064_1001363_pt1 | contig 10451 bp, 9 predicted proteins | sample Muzzi_CordC_D2_FD_185531 | JGI IMG/M metagenome (GOLD analysis project Ga0210064, IMG submission 185531) | Wetland microbial communities from San Francisco Bay, California, USA, that impact long-term carbon sequestration - Muzzi_CordC_D2 (SPAdes) | ecosystem: Environmental > Aquatic > Marine >...
TTAGGAATTCCTTCTTAGTCATAGTTTTACGATCACCGGCTCAATTTTTGCCTTAATCACAGATTATTCAATTATTTCAGAATATAAATACCACAATTATTATGGCTTTGCCAGTTTATTACCTGAATTTTACACGCAAACAATCCGCAGCAATACTGGAAATCAATTTACCCTGATTGACTATGCGCGATGATTGTTGCTTTAAAATTCGGGTACTAAGTAAAGTATACCGGTTTTAACGCAAGCAGGCCATCCTCAATTTTTTCCGCTTTCAGGACAAAATCGCAAAGCCCGATATTCAAGCACAGGTCGAAATCGGTCTCCGGTGCCCAGGTCACCGCCGGATCAAAAAAAATCCGGGCGGTCTTCGAACCTTTGAGCCGGTTGTAAATCTCCTTTTGATCAAAATATCGATTTTCCAGACGACCCGCAATATACTCCGCGCAAAGCGTGTCCTCGGCACTGGGCTTAACCGCCCAGGTTCCCATGCAGACCAGGGACAGCCGCTCGGGTGACTTCAGTCGAATGTAGTCCACGATGGCTTCCGCATTGACGAAGCTGCCGCTGATCAACTCGTCGGCGTCTTTGGCATTGGCAAATCCCTGGGTTCCGGCCGATGTGGTCTGGATGACGGTTTTCCCCGAAAAATCGACGGTTTGAATATCCGTCGGAGAGTTGCCGTAATCAAATCCCGGCAGCATCTTGCCTTTGCGCTCTCCCATCAGTACATATTTCGGGTTTTTCTCCTTGAGTTTATAGGCCAGATCGGCATCGCCTACCGGAATAATCTCCCTGGCACCGTTTTGCACGACGTAACACGCGGTGGAAAAAGCGCGAAACACATCAATAATGACCGTCAGTCCCCGAGCCTGTTTGGCGCCTTCGATTAAATCCAAGACCTCAATATGCATAAATTCTCCTCACAATGGCAGCTATTTTTCCGCTTCGGTACAAATGAAAATCAGGCGCCTTTTAACCCGGCGGACTCGAACTGCAGGATTGCGTGAACAGGTCCCCGGCCTGATAGATGGTATTTTCAGATGGACACCGGGTATCTATTATCTGGAAGCCGGACAGACAAGTTATTCATCGGGATGGGGCCAGGGACTGTCAATGCTTTCTTCCATAAAATAACAAAATCGATTCCACTCCAATTCACGATTGGTAATGGGGCAGCGCAGCTTTAATTTTCGGTCCGTGACACCAACGACTTCCCAATCGCCGCGGCGGGGCCCATCTTCAATATATATTTTCTGCCCGACTTTAAACGGGTAGGGTTTAAATATCACCACCTTGTGTTTTTCCATTCACATCACCTGTTTACCGGTTGATTTATCCGGCGTCTGAGCCGCAAATGAATCTTAGACCTGCTTTGCCGTTTTTTATTCGCAATATTAATAGTGAATCAAATTAACAACGTTTCATGATGAGCAGATTACCATATGGCTTTCCGCCAAACAATAGGATATATACAGTTTTCTTTATTTTTCCAAAAACCTTTTGCTATCCCGGGATACATATCCACCATAATTTCCGCCGGCTTAAAGCAAAGTGCATCCTTGACAATACAACCGCTATCCGATATCTGAATCCCGTGTAATTACAGGAGAATCAAGATGCAAACCGAAAACCAGACACCCCCGGGCTTTATGGAGTGGAAGGAGATGACCTCACTGGTTGGCTCCATGCGAACGCGCTCTCTTGTCGCGCTCCCCAAGACGATCGAACAGTGCCGTGAGGCGCTGGCTTACTGCCGGCAGCACGGCATGACCATCTGTGCACGCGGGGCCGGGCGCGGCTACGGGGACCTTGCGCTCAACGACGGCAACGCCCTGCTCGACATGAGCGCCATGAACCGGATCCTGGATTTTAACGAAGCGGCCGCACAGATCACGGTCGAAGCCGGTATTCGTCTGATCGATATTTACCAGGCGGTCCACCACCGCCTGCTGACGCTGCCCGCCAGCCCGACCGAATCGCACTCCAGTGTCGCCGGTGCGATCTGTGCCAATGTCAACGGCAAGGATGCGTGGCACCACGGAAGCTTCGCGCGCCAGGTCGTGCGCCTCACCCTGCTGCTCGCCAACGGCGAAATGCTCAACATCGACCGGTCCGACGAGCTTTTCAATGCGGTTGTGGGCGGCATCGGGCTGCTGGGCGTCATCGTGGACGCCACGCTCCAGCTGCACCCGGTCCCATCGCCCTACGTTGAGATCAACCGCATCCCGACGCCGGACGTCGATGCGCTGCTCGAAACCATGGCCCGGGTTGAAAAATCCCACGACGCGGCCGTCGTCTGGGTGGACGCTTACGCCGATGGCAACCGGATCGGACGCTCCGTGATCCATGCCGCCAAGTGGATCGAGCGCCACGAAACCGAATCCGAGCGCCGCAAAATCCTGGAGGCGGGCTATGAGCGCCTCGATCGGCACCGCCAGTTCGGCCTCGCACTTCACGAAAAATTCGGCCCCATCCTGTCGCTCATGCTCCAGGCCCAGCGGCCGATGATGAATTCCTTCAACCGGCTCTACTACGCCATGTGCCAGCTGGCATACCGAACGGGACATTCGTCGAACTCCGAGCTCTTTCTCCGGTTCGGTTTCGAAGCCAGCTTCACCGTGCCGCCGGCCCATCTCGTCTGCGGCCCGCACGGCTACACGGTCCAGCTCACTTTCCCGCGATCCAGTGCACGCGAAGCGATCGTCGAATTGATGGAGATCTGCCAGTCGTCGCCCTGCCCGCCGGTCACCACCATCCTGCGCGCCCACAAACCGGACGACTGCCTGATCTCGTTTTCCGAGGACGGTTACAGTCTCAACTTCGAGTTCCACCCCAAGAAGCGCCACGAGGCCGCCAGCCGCCAGGCCGTTGACCGCCTCATCGACGCAACGGTCCGGCGCGGCGGCAAGATTCACCTGGCCAAGGACCAGGTCCTGACGCCCGAGCAGTTCTACCGCGTTTTTCCCCGCTACCGGGAGCTGCTGGCGATCAAGCGCCGCCTCGATCCGGACGGCCTGTTCACATCCGACCTGGCACGCCGTGTCGGCATCGACCCGGCCCTGAACAAGCCACAGGCGGTGCTTGTATGAATCTCCGTCTGCCCGAATCAGTGAAAAGATTGAACGCCGAACACTGAACGTCCAACATCGAACATCGAATATTGATGACGCTGCGCTTTATCTATTCTAAAACAATCGAATCGCAGCCTGTGAGCTCAGCCGAATCGAATTCCGAAGGGTAGATTCGCTCTACTCAGTTTTTTAAATTAGCAAAATTCATTATTCCCTGGATTCCCGCCTGCGCGGGAATGACAATAAAAATAGCAGTTAGTTACAAAAACCGTCATACCCGCGAAGGCGGGTATCCAGACATTAGAACGACTTTTTACGAGATCATCAACGTTTGATGTTCGATGTTAATTTTTTAGTTAACCCTTCGTATTTAACTTCAGTCTATTTTTCGATTTGACTGGCCGCCCTCCTGAGGCGGATAAACTTTTCAGGCCAGCGGCGGCGCTGATCCGCCTGCGACGGAACACCTGACACCTATTCTTTGGGCCGGAAAGAATTCCTCCGTTGACATTTAAATTTGAAAATGCTTAAGAAGTTCCCAGATGAACATATTTCAGCCAACATATAATTGCATGAAAGGGGACAAACCATGGTTAAAAAAATTGCATTGATCGTACTGGCAGTCTTTTTTGCAGCGGCCGGATTGAGCAACGCTTACGCCGCCGACACGATTAAGATCGGTTTCCATGCGCCGTTAACCGGCTTTGCCGCATCCGACGGCAAATCCGCGTCCGAGGGAGCCAAACTGGCGGTTGAGCAGATCAATTCCGCCGGCGGAATCAACGGCAAGATGCTTGAGCTGGTAATCTACGATGATCAGGCCAAAGCGGCTCAGGCCATTCCCATCGCCAACAAGCTTATCGGCCAGGACCAGGTGGTCATCGGCGTATCCGGAAGCTATTCCGGTCCGACAAGGTCTGCTGCCGGCATTTTTCAGGAAGCCGGTATTCCCTATATTGCAGCCTATGCCATCCATCCGGACATCACCCGCGCCGGAAATTATGTTTTTCGGACCAGCTTTCTTGGCGAAGTTCAGGGTCGTGGCGGCGCCAAACTGGTTGGAGACATGCTGGGAAAAAAGCGGGTGGTTATCATCACGCTTCAAAACGACTTCGGAAAATCTTTGGCAGCCGGGTTCAAAAGCAAAGCAGCTGATTACGGCATCCAGATTGTCAACGAATATCAATATTCCATCAAGGACCGCCAGTTTGGTTCCATCGTGGCCAAAGTTAAAGCAGACAAACCGGATGCCATTTATGCCTCCGGATACTACTTTACCGCCGGACCGTTGATCAGTCAGTTGCGGGCGGCCGGTGTGATGGTACCCATCATCGGACAGGAAGGGTATGATTCCCAAAAATTCATCGAGATCGCCGGTCCATCGGCCGAAGGGGTCATCATCACCACCAGCCTGGATCGCGACTCGGACGTGCCTGAAACAAAAAACTTTATCAGTGCCTTTGAGAAAAAAGCCGGATTTAAGGCCGATATGGTAGCGGCCTCGGCCCATACCGCAGTTCTCGTTGCGGCCGATGCTATCAAGCGCGCCGGTTCTACCGACCCGGACGCGATCCGCAAAGCCATCGCCGCTACCAACCTGAAGGTTTCCACCGGCACGATATCTTTCAATGATTTAGGTGAAGTCATGAAAGCCGTTCAGAATCAGGTAGTTAAAGACGGAAACTGGCACCGGCATTCGGTCATCGATGACCCGGTCCTGCTGGCACCGCCCGATAAATAGTCGAAGGTTCAGAGGTTCAAGGTTCAACGTTCAGGGTTGAAATACTCCTAATCCAAAAAACATAAACGGAATTTTGCCTTCACCGTATTGATAAAGCCGTTTCAACCTTTGGTGCGTGCCGGGCTAATTAAGATTACGATCACTAATGTTAGCAGATTCTATCAATTACAACCTTTGAACCCCTGGCCCAGACCTGGCCTGTCAATATATTCCGATGAAAGGCCAAGTTCATGGAAGGTTAGTATATTTTCATACCAACTTCCCAGTGCGCCAGGGCGGGCTTGAACCCTGAACCTTGAACCGACCATTCCAGGATATAAAAACTTCAAAAGAGAGTTTCACTTTCATTGATTAGTGAGAAGCAACAACTGGAGGTTATGTGCTTCAACTGGAACTGCTCATTCAGGGGTTGATTCACGGCAGCATGTACGCCATCATTGCTGTTGGGTTGACACTGGTTTATGGACTGCTGCGCATCCTGCACGTGGCCCACGCCGGCCTCTTTGCCCTGGGCGCTTACCTCGGCCTTTTGATCAGCAATGCCACCGGGAGCCTGGCCCTGGGCATTTTCCTGTCAGCCATCCTGGTCGGCATCGGGGGTATGCTCATGTACCGCCTCTGCTACCAGCCGATTCTGGATCGTCCTCCCTATGTGGCCCTGATCGCTTCTATCGGCCTGTTTGTCGCTATGGAGGAGATCTTTCGCCTGATTTTCGGCCCTTATGGCCTGACCTATACGAATCCACCGCTGCAGTCACAGATTACGTTCATGGGTATCAACCTGCGGGCTTCCGAGGTCGCCATGGTTTTCACCGCCGTCATACTTTTGGGAATTTTATCCTACCTGTCCCAAAATACCCGAACCGGGGTTGCATGGCGGGCCACGGTCGATGATCCTCAAATTGCTGAATCTTTCGGCATCGACACCATCAAGGTCCGTTACCTGAATTTTTTTATCGGTTCGGCTTTGGCGGCGGTGGCTGGAGTTTTTATCTCGCTGCTCAGCAACCTGGTGGAACCGACCATGGGTGGCGTCCCTGCGTACAAGGCCCTGGCAATTATCGTCCTGGGTGGACTGGGCAACGTCACCGGAACGCTCATCGCCTCCCTGCTGCTGGGTGTGGTCGAAGCCTTCGGAACCATCTATATCGGCTCGATTCTGGACCGGGATGCGATTGCATTCGCCTTTCTGATCGTAATTTTGATGATCAGGCCCCAGGGCCTGTTCGCAGGAAAGTAAAACATGGGGATTTATGAAATCAGCTTGGCCACGGTTGTGGGAATAAATATCATTCTGGCGCTGGGCCTCAATATGATCACCGGTTTTTGCGGGCAGATCAGCCTGGGTCACGCCGCTTTTTACGGTGTCGGCGCCTACACCGGCGCCCTTTTAGCCAAGGCCGGCGCGCCCCTTCCACTGGCCATTGCGGCCGGAATGATTGCTGCCGGTATCCTGGGACTGATCGTAGGACTTGCCAGTCTGCGAGTGCGCCACGACTTTCTGGCCATTACCACCATGGGTGTCGGGTTCTTGTTTTTGGGAATCGTTCGGCAACAGGAAGTTTTGGGTGGCGAACTCGGCATTTCCGGAATCCCGGCCTCGGGGCTGAGCAAGATTGGCTACCTGGCTCTGGTTCTGATCCTCGCAGTGCTTTTCACCATATTCAGTTTATGGATCAAACGGTCCTGGCTGGGCTTTGCTTTTGAAGCCGTGGCCGATGATGAAGACACTGCGCGGGTAGTCAGCGTGGATGTGGGTGCCTGCAAACTGGCGGCATTTGCCATGGGCACGGCCATGGCCGGGGCAGCCGGAGGCTTGTATACTTACTTTGCCCGATTTTTGATGCCGGATGACTTCGGATTCATCACATCCATCTCGGTGCTTTCGATGGTGGCCGTCGGTGGGATTGGATCGGTTTTTGGTGTGATCGCCGCCACCATTATCCTGACATTAATGCCTGAATTTTTTCGTTTCATCAGCGACTATAAGCTGCTGGTCTACGGAACCCTGCTTTTTGCGGTCATGCGGTTTGCCCCGGAGGGACTGGCCGGACTGGCAAGCGGTCTGCTAAAACACATCAAGCCCAAGGGGCTGGTCGAAAAAGAGGTTGCCGGATGAGTGTGATCCTTGACGTACGCAATGTCACGGTCCGTTTCGGCGGCGTCCTGGCCCTTGACAACGTTTCGTTCACGGTGAATCAGGGAGAATTCCTGTGCCTGATCGGCCCCAACGGTGCCGGCAAGACCACCATGATGCGAGCCGTTACCGGGATCATCAAACCTCAAACGGCGCAGGTACTGCTCGCCGGCAAAGATATCTCGAATTTGCCGACCCACATAAGGGCACGTCTGGGCCTGGCTTTGACCCACCAGATCGTACGCCCCTTTCACTCAATGACGGTTCTTGACAACGTGGCCCTGGCTGCCGGACATCGTCTGATTGGCCGGATATTGACATCGATGATCTCAATGGATCGATCCGCCGCAAGGACGCAAGCCTTAAAATTTCTAAAACTGGTCGGAATCGAAAATGTGTCGCAAAACAGTGTGGTGGGTCAGCCATTGGGCGTCACCAAACGGCTCGAGGTCGCGCGGGCTCTGGCCCTTGAACCGCAGGTCCTGCTGTTGGACGAACCCCTGGCCGGCCTGAACAGTATTGAAGCCGCCCGATTGGCCGATACGGTGGCCGACATCAACCGGCAGGGACTCACCGTCGTCATGATTGAGCATAACCTGGGTGAAGTCATGCGGGTCAGCCAGCGCCTGGTGGTGCTGGACAACGGCCGCAAAATCGCCGACGGGAAACCGATGGAAGTGATGCACGACCCGACGGTTAGAGCCGCATATGTCGGAAAGGAGCGACAACATGCTGCGGCTTGAATCTTTGAGTTGCGGGTACGGCAAAATGACGGCGGTCCAGGAGCTGACATTGACCATACCGCAGGGTGAAATTACGGCCATGCTGGGTGCCAACGGTGCGGGCAAGTCCTCAACCATCATGTGCATCGCCGGGCACGTGGCCGTAACGGGCGGAAGCATCATTTACGGCGAAAGAGAAATCACCCACGCCACGCCCATGGCACGGGTCAAAGCCGGTATTGCGGTGGTTCCGGAGGGCCGGCGGCTGTTCCCCAGCCTGACCGTCAAAGAAAACCTGATAGTCGGCGGTTTCAGCCAACCCCGCGAAAACTCCCGCAAGGCTATTGATCGTGTTCTGACGCTTTTCCCCAGGCTGGGCGACAGGATGAAACAGCTGGCAGGATCGCTTTCGGGTGGCGAGCAGCAAATGCTGTCCATCAGTCGCGCCATGATGTCGAACCCGGAGTTGCTCCTGATCGATGAACTCTCCTTGGGTTTGATGCCGAAGATCATCGACCTTTGCTATGAGGCCATCACTGAATTAAGGAAAATCGGGATTACGATCCTGATCGTCGAGCAAAGCACCCAACGTGCCCTGGAAGTGGCCGATCGCGTCTGCGTATTGGAATCGGGAAAAGAAGTGTGGCACGGCACGGCAGCAAACGCAAGAGACAACGCCGGGTTAATCGACGCGTTGCTGGGGCTGCAGGCGGAAGAACAAACTCAGGTCTAGTCCCCGTAATGTCGCACAAACCGAAAGCATATTTATCTTTTGTGTCGATTGCCTTCTTAAGTTTCGTTCGGGATGTTTTTTTATGTACTAAAATTGATGATCTCGTAAAAAGTCGTTCTAATGTCTGGATACCCACCTTCGCGGGTATGACGGTCTTTGTAACTAACTGCTATTTTTCGTTTTTTTGTCATTCCCGCGCAGGCGGGAATCCAGGAAAAACGGTAAATTCGACTTTTTACGATACCGTCAAATTTGTGATTTGAAATTTATTTGTTATTTGGAATTTGAGGTTTGGAATTTATTCAAAATCATTTTTTAATTAAAGTATCATTCGTTCAAGGCCTAATTCGGATATGGCAATTAGGTTGTGGCACCAAGGAGGGATTTTGAAGATCAAGAAACAAATAACTGTGGTAGGAGCAGGCATGATGGGGCCCGGTATTGCTACCAGTGCCGCATTGGCCGGGCATCCGGTGGTCATCGTCCACCGCAGCCCGGCGTCGGCCGACCGGGCGATCGACACCATTCGGCGCAATTTAGCGCAGCTAACCGACGGAAAGTTGATCGACCGGGCTCAGGCGGACACAGCAAGTCAAAAGGTTAGACTGGAGTCCGACCTGGCAAGGGGCCTGGACGGGTCCTTCTGGGTTATCGAATCCATCAATGAGGATCTGGCCGCAAAACAGGACCTGTTTAAAGTAATTGATGGGCTGACCGAACCGACAGTGATACTGACGAGCAACACGTCCGGCCTTTGCATCACGGATATTGCCGCAAAAGTCAAACACCCCGGTCGTACGGCCACAACCCATTTCTGGTTTCCCGGGCATCTGGTGCCCCTGGTTGAAATCGTCATGAGCCAAAAAACTGAAAAAACCATTGCGGAGCGTCTCAAGACTATTTTGCAAGACTGGGGTAAGGCGCCGGTGATCGTCAGAAAGGATGTGCCCGGCCAGCTGGCCAATCGCATATTGCAGGCCGTTATTCGTGAAGCCACATACATCGTCGAATCGGGTCTGGCTTCGGCTGAAGATGTCGATACCGCAATTAAAATGGGGTTTGGAATCCGTATGCCGGCCTGGGGTCCGCTGGAGCACATCGATGCCGTCGGACTGGATTTGGCGATTTCTGTTCAGAGAAGCGTACTTCCGACACTTTTCAACGAATCCGGTCCCACCAATCGGCTTGAAGATTTGGTGAAAAACGGGCACCTTGGCTACAAAACCGGTTCAGGCTTCTATGACTGGAAAAAAAAGGACATGAATTCTTTGTCACAAACAAGAGACCAGTTTGTAATGCAGGCACTGCGCTTTTTTAAAAGAGAATAAAAATTATGACACAAGAATATGGTTCTTCTCCAAAAAAGTTGGAGTAAAATACAGTGGCACGCTGTGATTTGCGATAAAATCTTTTATTAATTAGCCGCAGACCAGGCTTCGCGTAAAGCTTCGACCCGGCAAGCACACGCAGACAGTCGCAGACATTTAGCCCGGCCGACCAGGCTTCGCACAAGGCTTCGACCCGGCAAGCCTGGCCGGACTAAAGTTAGCATCGCTTCGCGATTGATAATTTAAAATGAATATTGATAAAAGAACATCAGGTACAGTTATTGAACTACCTTAAAGCGACGGGAATCCAAGTTGGTTTACTGGTAAATTTCACAAGGAATAAAGCTGAAATAAAACGAATGGTTTTAGATTTGCCCGAAGGGCAACGGGAATAATATCCGGCCACGTCGGCCGGGTATTGTCTGCGTCAGTCGAACGAGCGACTTGTCGGGTCGCAGCTCGCAGAGCGAAGCCTGAAGCGAGTGGGCGGCTATTAAATATAAATGAATCAAAACTTATATCTATCTATTGGATCAAATTACACCAACTAACTTGGAGATGAACCAAGTTTTTTTTAATATCAACGTACGGGAATATTTCGTTCCTTCCCGTAAATCATCAGCACTGAACCCAATACGATCAACGAAGCCCCGATGACAAAACCCGTGGTGAGCCGCTCATTTAAAATAATGATCGCATATATGGTTCCCTGGATCGGC
>Ga0210064_1001366_pt1 | contig 10430 bp, 8 predicted proteins | sample Muzzi_CordC_D2_FD_185531 | JGI IMG/M metagenome (GOLD analysis project Ga0210064, IMG submission 185531) | Wetland microbial communities from San Francisco Bay, California, USA, that impact long-term carbon sequestration - Muzzi_CordC_D2 (SPAdes) | ecosystem: Environmental > Aquatic > Marine >...
GAATGCAACGGCCACCGGTCGGAGCGGAATCCGGACCCCACCGGCGACCCGGTGGGAGATTCTTCTGCGTCGGCGCGATTTTGTGTGACACGTGAGTTGGGAAATCGCCACATTCCCCTCAGAGTTCAAAGAGTCCCCTTCCCAGGGCGGCCCGGAACCGGAAGTCCGGTTCCGGGCCTGACTCATTCCCCTTCGTCTCTCTGGCGCGGCGAACCGCCCCCTGTCGGGCGATCGGATCGCGGCGCCCCCCTCCCTCCCCGCATCACATGATGAAGTTCGTCGCGCGCGAACCCGGCTTCGGTCGGCGAAGAGGGCAGCGCGTCGGCTGAGCCGCGGTCGGAGCATTCGCGTCGTGGCAACGCCTCCGGGCCACCGGCTCCCGATCGGCTGGACTGGATGGATCGAAGGCGTGAGAAACGGCTGTGAGCAGCCGCAAAAAAAAGCGGCTGCTCCGTGAGGAGCAGCCGCTCGGTCGAACCCGCGAGGGTTCGATCTAGGCGTTGCTTACTTCTTCATTCGGCTGCGGCCGAGGAGCCCGAGGCCCACGACGCCGGAACCGATCAGCAGAAGCAGACCCGGCTCGGGAACGAAGTGCAGGGTCAACGTGGTGAACAGCGTCAGCGCGGTGGAGTTGCCGTTGATGCCCGACGTGGTCACCTGCTGCGGCGAGATCAACTGGATCACGCCCGACGGCTCTGCGGTCGACGAGTTGGCCGACGCAGGACCGTGCACGAAGCCCTGTGCCGTCTCGGTGATGAAGCCGCCGTCCTTGGTCTGGTTGACTCCGCTCACCAGAGCGAGGGTCCACGGACCGCTCTCGACCGAGATTCGGATGTCGCCAGCGTTGCCCAGCGTGAGCAGACCGCCGACGCCGATACCGGTTGCGCCGTTGTTCGTGGTGTTGTTGAGCGGCAGCCAGCCGTTGATGTCGCAGCCGAGGAACAGACACACGCGGGTGAAGCCCTGGACGGGGAGAGCCGCCGGCGGGTTCACCGGCGGAGCGCCGGAGATCCCACTGATCGTACCCGTGCCGATGTTCGCAGAGATCCGGATGTCTCGGATCTGCGGGGTCGTGTCGGGGTCGGTGACCGGAGCAATGCCCGTACCCGTGAGGCCGCCTGCGATGCGCAGCGTGTTGAGGTGAGTACCGCCGCTCGAGTCGTTGACCGTCGCGACGCCACTACCCGCGATCGAGGTCGTCTTCAACGCGCCGAGGTCGAGGTCGAGGGTTCCGTGCCATCCGAGCGTCTTCGCGGACGCCGTTCCGGCCAGTCCGAGAACTAACAGGGTGCCGATTAACAGTCCAAGAGACTTACGCATTCTTGTTTCTCCCAGTTGCTCATTCGTTGTTTGGCTGAGTCCATTGGCCCAGCTTGTTCATCGGTCAGAAACCGATTGCCTTGACGCCTTGACGGATCAAGCATACCACGCCGCTGAGTGCATCCAACTACGAAATTCGACCCGTACGCAGATAGTTCTACCACGGGAAAGATCCCGGCGGCAATAGCTGAATTCGCAGATTGGAGTATTTCTTCGCGGGTGGACCGGGAATTCGTCAGCGCGAAGCAACTTGCACAGAAACCCCTCATTTTGCTGCTTTTTGGCTGCATCACCGTTGCCGGTTTCAAGCTCTGGCTGGTGGCGTGCGACGAGGTCGTGGCGCGAGCGAACCCGCTCGACCAGGTTCGCTACCTCGAAATGGCTCGAGAGCTCTCCAGCGGGCGCTGGCTGGGCGACTACGGCCTGCTGACGCTCATCCGGGAGCCGGGATTTCCGGCCTGGGCGGCGCTCGTCGACGTGCTCGGGGTCCCGCTCCGGCTCGCAAACGAGTTGCTGCTGTTGGCGGCCTCGGGGCTCTTCTGCGCCGCCCTGGCGGCGATCGGCGTCTCTTCGGGCGTCGTGGTGGCCGTCTACGCGCTGCTCGTGCTCGAACCCAACAGTCTCCTGGTCAACCGCGACGCGCTGCCGTCCGGCTTCTATCTCCCGGTCGCGCTGGTCGGGATGGCGGCGCTGATGGCGAGCGGCGCGGCTCGCCGATTGCGCGGCATGGCGGTCTTTAGTGCTGCGGCCGGGGTCGCGTTCGGGCTGCTGTGGCTGACGCGGCCCGAAAAGCCGCTGCTGTTGATCCCCGTGGGGATTTCGGCGGGATTCGATCTGCTGGCGGGTCGCCGGCTCGGCGAGGCCTGGCGGCCCGCGTTGATCCGGTTCGGACTGCTGCTGTTCGCCCCGCTCGCGACGGGTGCGGCGGTCGTCGGCTCGGTCGCGATCCTGAATTCCCACTTTTACGGCGTGATGGCGGCCACCGAAGTCTCCGGGACGGGCTATCTGGCTGCGAATCGCGCGCTGCTGTCGATCGAGCATGCGGAGCCGCGGCGCTTCGTTCCGGTTCCTTTCGACGTTCGCGAGCGCGCTTACGCGGCCAGCCCGGCGTTTCGCGAACTCCGCCCGGTGCTCGAGGGTCCGAGCTGGGCGCGCGGCGTGAGCTGCCGGATCGACCGCGTCTGCAATGACATCGCTGCGGGCTATTTCCGATGGCTGATGCGGGAGGCCGCCGCCGAGGCGGGACATCGAGATTCGGCGGCCGAGCTCGACGGCTTCTTCGCGCGCGTCGCCGCCGAACTCGACGCGGCCTGCCGGTCGGGCGAACTGCCGTGCAAGCGTTCGGCGACGAGCTTTCTCCACCCGGTCGCCGCAACCTATCTCCCCCACCTCGGCGATTCGCTGCGACGCGTGGTCCGCACCGCGTTGTCGAGCGGCGATCCGTTCGTATGGGACTCCGCGGCGGATTCCCCGCTCGAGCCGCCGCGAGTGCGGCGCCTGTTCGACGCGGTCGCCAACCGCCGTCCGGATCGGACCGGCAACGGGCGAGTGCGGGTTCGCGGGCGCGCGGTTGCGCTCGACGACCCCGTCGTGCGCGCGCAGTTGAAGACCACGCACGGGCGCGTCGACTCCGAGACGAACGAGGTCGTCGTGGCGACCGGTTCGCCGGGAGGGCGCGGCGTCGCGTTCGCGTTCGAAATCGACAAGTGGACCCGCAATTTCGGCCTCGCTGCGCCCATGCTCCGGGTCGAACGCGCGTCGGGGGCGTCGCACGAGATTCCGCTGCTGTCGGCCGTTCGGAGCCCGCTCACGCTCGCCGGCGTGCAGGTCGAGATCGCGGCCTTCGAGGAGACGCGTCCCGAAGATCCCCGTCGCCGAATCGCGCGGACGCTGCTTTGGCGCTCGCACCCGCCGCTGTACTTGGCTCTCACCGCCGCCGGCCTGCTGGCTGCGGTGGCGTTGGTTTGGCCGCGCCGCCGCGATCGTTGCTGCGATCCCGCGATCGGAGTGATCTTGATGTTGCTCGGCTGGGCGATCGCTCGCCTCGCGCTGCTCGTTCTCGTCGACGCGTCGTCGTTTCCCGCACGCAGCAGCCGTTACGTCTATCCCGCCTTGGCACCGTACGCCTGTGCGATGCTGCTGCTCGTGGAGCAGGGGGTGCGGAACCTGCGCGCGTCGCGCGCGCCGCGCGCAGCGTTCGCGCGCGCCGGTTCTAGCGGCGGCGACCGCGCGCAGTGTGCGAGCTAGACTCATCGCGCCAACGCGCTGCCCTCTAGAAGTCGTCGCGGCAGCCGGTACACACCCGCCGAGCACGCGTCGCCACGGGCACTCGAGCACACGAGGGAGCTTTCGGACGATGGACGGAAACACACCGATTCTGGTCGGCGGCGCGCAACTGCTGCAGCGTGATGCGGACCCGGCCGAGGCGCTCGAGCCGATCGCGATGCTCGAGCGGGTTTCGCGCGAGGCGGCGGAGATCGCCGGCGCCGGTGCGCGATTGCTGGCCGATGCGGACACGGTCGCGGTGGTCGACGTCGCTGCATGGGGTGCCGCGAACGCCCCCCGCCTGCTCGCCGAGAAGGTCCTTGCATCCCCCGCGCACGAATTCGTGACCGGGATCGGCGGCGAGACTCCGCTGGTGCTCGTGAACGAACTCGCCAATCGGATCGCGGCCGGCGACAGCCATGTCGCCCTCGTCGCGGGTTGCAACAACCTCAAGACCCTCCGGAGCGCCGCGAAGGCCGGCGTCGAGTTGAAGTGGCAGGGCGGCGGCAGTGGCGAGCCCGTCATGATCGGATCGCGTCGGCTCGGCAACAACGAGATGGAGCAGCAATACGGCCTGTCTTCGCCGACCTCCGTCTATCCGATCTTCGAGAACGCGCTGCGAGCGCATCGCGGTCTCGATCTCGAGGCTCACCGCGCCCGCCTGGGCGCGCTCATGCACCGCTTCACCGAGGTGGCCGCGAAGAATCCGTACGCGTGGTTCCCGACGGTGCGAAGCGCCGCGGAGCTCACCACTGCGACTGCGAACAACCGGATGATCGCGTTCCCGTACACCAAGTACCTGAATGCGATGCTCGACACCGATCAGGCCGCCGGCGTGTTGATGACGTCGGTCGCTGCGGCGCGCAGGCACGGGATTCCGGAGGATCGCTGGATCTATTGGTGGGGCGGGGCTCACGCGGAAGAGCGCGCGTGGTGCGCCTCCGAGCGACCGGATTTCGCGGAGTCGGCGGCGCTGCGCAGGACGGCGCGGGCTGCGCTGGTGAACGCCGGCGTCGACATCGGCGACATCGACCTGATCGACTTCTACAGCTGTTTTCCGGTTGCGGTGGAGATGGCTTGCGAAATGCTCGGGCTCGACGAGGCCGACCCCCGAGGTCTGACGCTGACCGGCGGCCTTCCGTACGGCGGTGGCCCGGGCAACAACTACACGCTGCACTCGCTCGCGACGGCCCTGGACCGGTTGCGCGCCGGCGGAGGGCGGCGAGCGCTCGTGACCGGCAACGGCTGGTATCTGACGAAGCACTCGGCGACCGTGTTGTCGTCGGAGCCGAAATCCGGCGACTTCGTCCCCGCGGCCGAGGTGGACGTCCGCAGCGAACCCGACCCCGTGGTGCCGCGGGAAGCGGCCGACGGCGCGGCCGTCGTGGAGACCTATACGGTTCTCTATGGACGGGACGGTGCGCCCGAGCGGGGGATCGTCATCGGGCGCCTCGACGACGACGGCGCCCGTTTCATTGCGAACACGCCTTTCGACCGCGACTGCCTGGAAAGGTTCGTCGAAATCGAGAACGTCGGACGCCGCGGCAAGGTCCGGGTCCGAGACCGGTCGAACCGTTTCGAACCGGACTAGAACCCATCTCATCGACCGCGACCGAGTCGGACGTCCGAATTCGGTCCGAGATCAAGACGCGAAATCGCAGCCATCGCGGCGGCTACGGCGCGATTTCGCAACGCGGGGATCGCGCCGAAGGCGGATGCCTCTCGACCGGGGGGCGATGCGGTCGCTTCTAGTAACGCGGCACCTCGGGATCGATTTCCCGTGACCACGCATCGATGCCGCCGGCCACGTTGAAGACGTTGGTGAAGCCCAGGTCGGCGAAGTGCTCGGCGGCTGCTTGCGATCGGCCGCCCTTGTGGCAGTGGAACACCAGCGGGGTCTCCTTCGGAAGGGATTCGAGGCGCTGGGCCACCACTTCGTTGATCAGCGTCGCACCCGGAATGCTCGCGGTCGCACGCTCTTCGGGAGTGCGCACGTCGATGAACTCGAACGACTCGCCCGCATCGAGTCTGGATTTCAGGTCCTTCACCGACATCTGCTGCACGCGTTGCGGTGCGTGGGGCAGGTGTACCTGGAAGCCGGAGCCGTTCGGTGTTTCGGCGACGTCGATGCGCGCCTCTTGCGCGCGCGCCGCGGAGGCGCGGTCGATGTGGATGGTGATTCCGTCTGCGAGTACTTCGAACGAGCCGTCCGCGACGGGCGCCATGAAGAGGGAACTGCGATAGCGCGCATCCACGCCGAGGTGCAGGCCCTGGTCCGCCGGCGCTCCGGCGGTCGCCTGCGTGAGCGCCTTCACGGCAGCTTCGCTGACGTGGATCTCCGGCGCCTCGACGTCCGAGAGGTCGATGCCGAGCATCTGCGCGAGCTCGCCCGTGGCGTCGATCTCCTTGATGATGTCGCAGCCGCCGACGAACTCTCCGCGGACGTAGAGCTGGGGGATGGTCGGCCACGACGAAAACTCCTTGATCCCCTCGCGAACGTTCGAATCCGACAGCACGTCGAAGGTCTCGTAGGCGGGAAGGTGCGAGTCGAGGATCTTCACGACGGTCGCCGAGAAGCCGCACTGCGGCTGATTGCGGTTGCCCTTCATGAAGAGCAACACCTCGTTGTTCTCGGTCAAACTGGTGATCAGGTCGCGGGTCGTCTGGTCGAGGGGCATGCGGGTCTCCTTCTCGGACGGGAAATTCGCAGCGGGATGCGCCGACCGGGCATCCGTCGCTCGCACTCCGGAAATCGGAACGCTCAGCGTAGCGCAGGGGCGGAACGCGATCCGCGCCCCCGGGAGCATCAACGGCGCCAGAGGCTCGCGAGCCACGGCTGTTGCGCATGCGGCAGCCCGGGAGGGCGGTAGTAGTGCCGGACGGCTTCGAAACCCGCCGCGGTCACGAAGGCGCTCCAGGCGTCGAGATCGTGGTAGACGGCGTATCGATCGCCGTGCCAGCCCTCGCTGTTCTCGCCGCGCGGGTTCGACGTGAACAGCACGCCGCCGGGTCGCAGCGCGGCGCGCAATTCGCCGAGCACACGCGGGAGTTCGCGGCGCGGCACGTGGAACAGCGACGCGTTCGCGAACACGCCGTCGAAGCGATCGGCGGGCAGGGCGAGCGCGAGGAAGTTCTGGTGCAGCACCTCGCAGCCGCTGTAGTCGCGGGCCATTCGAACGAATGCTTCCGAGCCGTCGAGTCCGACGGCTTCGTGCCCGAGCGAGCGGAATGTGGCGAGATCGCGCCCCGGACCGCAGCCGAAGTCGAGGATCGTGTGGGGGCCGTCGCCCGCGATTTCGTGCAGCAACGCCGCGATGTTCTGTGTCACGTCGTGGTCGCGGGTTCCGCGCCAGAACGACTCTGCCGACCCTTCGTAGTGAGCGAGCGTGGTGCGGGAGATCTCGTCGAGGTCCGTGGCGTCTTGTCGAGGCATCGCCGCGCGATGATGCGTCAGCGCGGCTTCGGGTCAAGGCGGTCGATTTCGTTCCGCGAGATCTCGCGCGCCGCTCGTGCCGCTTCGAGGCCTCGCGCGCAGCTGCGTGCTACACGAACTGCAGACACGCGCGAGCGAGCGAACCATGAGGAGGAGTCATGCGGGAATACTGCCGGGTCGAGCGAGACGGGCACGTGACGACGGTGACGATCGATCGCCCCGAAGTGATGAACTCACTGCACCCGATGGCGAACACCGAACTCGCGGAGGTGTTCGATGAGTTCTGCGAAGACGACGATCAGTGGATCGCGATCATCACCGGCGCGGGCGAGCGCGCGTTCTCGGCGGGCAATGACCTCAAGTACCAGGCTGCGGGTGGCGGCGAGCTCGGCACGGCGCCGAAGGGCTTCGGAGGCCTGACCGGGCGCTACGACAACTGGAAGCCCGTGATCGCCGCCGTCAACGGCGTCGCGATGGGCGGAGGCTTCGAGATCGCGCTCGCGTGCGACCTGATCATCGCCTCCGAGAACGCGCTGTTCGCGCTGCCCGAGCCGCGCGTCGGTCTTGCGGCTCTCGCGGGCGGGATGCAGCGCTTGCCGCAACAGATCGGGCTCAAGCGCGCGATGGGGATGCTGCTCACCGGCCGCCGGGTGTCGGCGCGCGAGGGTTTCGAGCTCGGTTTCGTGAACGAAGTGGTGCCTCCGGGTGAGCTGATGGCGGCCGCACGGCGTTGGGCCGACGAGATCGCCGAGTGCGCACCGCTCAGTGTGCGCGCAACCAAGCAGTGCGCGATGGCGAGCCTCGACGGTGGCTCCATCGCCGAGCTGATGAGTCGCCGCTACGACCAGCTCTACTCGATGCTGAAGAGCGAAGACTTCATCGAGGGGCCGCGCGCATTCGCGGAGAAGCGCGCGCCGAACTGGAAGGGGCGGTAGTCCGCTGGACCGCCGCTCTCGACGAGCCGTGAGCTAGGAGGCTCTCCGGGTGCGTTCCTGGGAAACGCTCGACTCGGCGGATTCGCCCGACGGTCGCCTCGAGCTGCGTCGCCGTGGCGAGAGCGACTTCCTGATCACGGTCGCGGGCCGCGTGCTGATGAACAGCGCCGCGCGGCGCTCGGAAGAGGCGCTCGCGCGCGAGGTCTGTGCGCGGCTGCCGGGTCGGCAGGCCCCGCGCGTCCTCGTCGGCGGGCTCGGAATGGGGCTCACGTTGCGCGCGGCACTCGACGCCTTGCCCGGCGACGCCCGAGTCGTGGTCGCCGAGCTGAATCCGATCGTGGTCGACTGGTGCCGCGGACCGCTCGGCGCGGTGAACGCGCGGGCGGTCGAAGACCCGCGCGTCGAAATCGTGATCGAGGATGTGGCCGAGCTGATTCGCGCTGCGCGGGCGCAGCGCTTCGACGCGATCGCGATCGATCTCTACGAAGGCCCGAGCGGCAGTCGCGGGGGCGACGAGCCGTTCTACGGCCGGCGCGCGCTCGCGGAGACGCGCGCGGCGCTGGTGTCGGGCGGCGTCTTCGGCGTCTGGGCCGAGCGCCCCGATCCGGGCTTCGAGAAGCGGCTGCGGGCCGCAGGCTTCGCCTTCGAGAGTTCGCGACCGGGTCGCGGCGGCCTGCGCCACGTGGTCTACATCGCGGTACTCGATCGGTGAAGGCGTTGCTCGCGCTGCTGGCGCTGCTCGTCTCCGGCGGGGCGATCTTCTTCTACGTGCCGCCGCACAGCTGGGTCTGGCTGCAGCCGGTCGCGTGGGTCCCGGCATTCTTCGTCATTGCACGGCTCCAGGGGCTGCGCGCGTTCCTGGCCGGCTGGCTCGTCGGAGCGCTGACGATCTTCGTGGGGTACTTCTGGATCGCGGCGACCGTGGAGCGTTTCAGCAGTATTCCACCCGCAGGCGCGTGGCTGGTCGCGCTCGCTTTCGCGCTGGCGAGCGGTTTCTACCTCGCGATCTTCGCGTGGGGATTCGACCCGATCCGGCGTGCTTCGGGGCGCTGGTGGCCTGCGGGGATCGCGGTCTGGTTCACCGCCCTCGAGTTCCTGAATCCGCAGCTCTTCCCGCACTTCCAGGGCTCGGTGTGGTACCAGCAGCCGAGGTTGTTCCTCGTCACCACGATCACCGGAACTTCGGGCGTCACGTTCCTGGTGATCTTCTGCAATGCCGTGCTTCTCCAGGCGTTCGAGGCGTGGAGCGATCGGGACCGCGGCGATCGCGCGGCCTGCGCCGCGAATTCCGCGGTGTTGACCGTGTTGCTTCTCTTCGCGATGGGGGTGTCGACACTGCGGCTGGATCGCATCGATACGCTCGAGGCTTCGGCCGATTCGCTGCGCGTTGCGCTCGTCCAGCCCAACCACGATGTTTCGCGCCGGCGCGAAATGCGCCGGCTGGGACCGGACGCATTCGCGAACGACCTGGTCGCGATGTCGCGGAAGGCCCTTCGGGAGCACCCGGGCATCGAGGTCTTCGTCTGGCCCGAGGGGGCGCTCGTCGGCGATCCCGGCGCCGAGCACAATCGCGCGGTGCTCGATTTCGCTCGCGACGCGCGGGTCGAAGTCTGGACCGGGGCGAATGTCCGCCCAGCCGATTCCGAGGGCGACCGTCGCACCCGAAATTCCGCATACCGAATCGATCGCCACGGCGCGGTCGACGCGCGTTACGACAAGAACATCCTGGTGCCGTTCGGCGAAACCATGCCGCTCGCGGAACGTTTCCCGGTATTGCGCGGAATTCGCGGACCGGGCGATTTTGCGCGCGGCGATGCGCTTCCGATCTACGCCGGCGAACGCGCGCGATTCGCGTTCCTGATCTGCTACGAAGCGATTCACTCCGGCTACGTACGCGAAGCCGTGTTGCAGGATCCGGAGCTGCTCGTGAACCTGACGTTCGACGGCTGGTACGGCGATACCACGGAGCCCCACACGCACCTCATGCTCGCGGCCGTACAGTCCGCGCAATACGGCTTGCCGCTGTTGCGCGGCACGACCACGGGGATCAGCGCGACCGTCGATGCGCGCGGGCTCATCACCGGGCGGACGGGCGTCTTCACGCGCGAAGTGCTGGTTGCCGACGTGCCGAAGGTGCGGCTCCCGACCTTCTACGCCCGCGCGGGCGACTGGCTGCCGTGGAGTTGCAGCGTGCTGGCGCTCGGCCTGTTGCTGCGCTCCCGACGCGGCGATCCCCGGAATTGACGCGACCCGCAAGACGGCCTTTCCTGTCGCGGTGAACGGAGACACGATCGCAGCCGAAGCGGCACGCTCGCAAGGTGCGGCGACGGACGTCCGCGCGTTCTGCATCCGTCTGCTCGCGAGCGGCGACCTGGCCGCGAAGCTCGCGCCTCCGACGCGGTCCGACGGTTCGTTGCTGGCGGATGCGGAGCCCGGTCCGCCGCTACGGATCGAGCAGCCGGTGCGCGCCGTCGGGC
>Ga0210064_1001368_pt1 | contig 10414 bp, 12 predicted proteins | sample Muzzi_CordC_D2_FD_185531 | JGI IMG/M metagenome (GOLD analysis project Ga0210064, IMG submission 185531) | Wetland microbial communities from San Francisco Bay, California, USA, that impact long-term carbon sequestration - Muzzi_CordC_D2 (SPAdes) | ecosystem: Environmental > Aquatic > Marine >...
TCTTCCCAGAATATGGTTATTTTTTGGTCGCCTTTTTCCAGCTCTTTTTTTTCAACCACACCATAAATCCCGCTTCTTCGAGACCCGGCTTAAACACAGCCAGGCAAAAGATTCAGCAATATCATGGACGGACTGGTTTTTATGGATTTGTTGCAAACCGATGAAAGAAGGCTGCGTCGATATACGGAAAACAACGGCGCTGAAATATTTCTGCATTGTCATCGATATGCTGAGGGAACAATAACCGGATAATGATATATACTTCAACATTCTTCTTCCATATCCGGCAAATCCGGCATTTCAGTTGTCAGACACAGATAATAAACCACGATCAAGTAGATATACATACAGATGCCAAAAGTAGATACACCAACATGTCTCTCCTCCTTAAGATTGAAATGAATCATCGAGGGATAACTACTGAAAAAATATTAAGGAGGAATTATTTATGAAGTATGAGAATTATGTTAATTTTTCAACCCGAAGGACTGTTTCAGTCTCCACTCTCTGCCAATATCTACGGCATTGATGCTTAAGTCAGTGTCCATGGTTTTGTGAAGTATATTTTACGGACTTCAGATGCTTTCGTCTTGGCCCATTCTTCCAAGCCCATTTTCTTGATCAAACACAGATTGAAAACTTTAATGTTGTGGGGCAGGTCGCTTGCCATGTCGGCATATGGGTGCAGGTTGTCGCATGGAAATTCATCGCAATCGCTACAATATCTTAATCCTTTTCCTCGGGAACACTCATAGGCCGCACAACGATGTGTGTCACCGAAAACGTGTTTTTGTAAGGGAATTTGCCCGTTATGGCTACGACATCCATTGCAAAGCATGATTTCAACAGGAATATTGTATTCCTCAGACAGTTTTTCTACCGTGCTCATTGCTTCCTTATCCTTACTGGCCAAGTAGAAGTGACAATTAAAACAATCTAAACCACAGGGAGCAGTCATTTGATAGTAATCCATGGATATTTCTCCTTTTGGATTATTTGTTTTTAAATGCCCTTTGCAGCTTTTTCAGAAATCTGATTGCTCTGGTCGCCTCGTCCTCTGATAGCTGAGACATCATTTCGGTGCTTGATTCATGAAAGGCCTGCATGCAATCCTTCCAGACGGCAACACCTTCAGGTGTTTCGTAAAGAAGCGTCATACGCCGGTCCCCAGGGGCGACCACAAAATCAATCAATTTCTTTTCCAACAGAATTCTTACGATTTTCGATACATTGGATTTCTCGAAGAGAAGCGTCTCGCCAAGCTCTTTTTGACTGATCGGTCCATGCCACACAATTTCATTTAATACGCTAAACTGTTGCTGTTTCAGACCAAATAGTCGGCAAACCTGGTTCATTTCTCTTTGAAGAAACAGGCCGCATTTTAATAACAGTTGAACGATGAGTGTCTCTTTTTCAGGCGGCACCGGATTTTTTTCGGTCAGGGTAGCTGCATTTGGATTATTTTTCTTCATGCTTGGGACACATTTTCAAACGAAAATTTAGTTTCCACATCAACTAATAGTCTATAAAAGTTTCCATGTCAACTAAATATCTTAACAAATGATGCGCCTAAAGAGGGATGTTCGTGCTGAACGGACCTTTGGGACGTTCATCGAGCCTATCCGCTAAAATAAATCAAAATAAACATCCAAATTTGACATTTCGGGCCGGACTACTTAGGATACTTTTACATACGAATTTTAAGGAGGGTTTTTTATGTATTGGGACAGAGTTGCCTTTGGCAATTCCTTAAAAAACTGGTTGTTAAGCATTCTCATAACGTTAATTTTATATTTTACGTTCTATGCTGTTAAACATATTTTCCGGAAAAAACTTACCGCTTTAGCTGAAGAAAAAGATGCCAGTTGGGGTAAGCTGGTAACTAAATTTATCAACCAACTTCATCCGATTTTTTTACTGATAGTTGCAATTTATGCGGGATCGGTAAATTTATCCCTTCCGCCGACAGTAGAGAAGCTGATTAAATATTTAGCCGGTATTTTGTTACTCATACAGATCGGTATTTTGTCTTCCCTTGTAATCAATTTTTATATTAACCGGTATAAAGAAGAAAAAATCGAAAGCAACGCAGGCGCAGTAACAACAGCGACTTCAGCGGGTTTTATTCTTCGCCTAATGATCTGGCTTGTTTTAATTCTGATTGCACTTGATAATCTGGGTGTAAATATTAAAACGCTGATCGCAGGGCTTGGCATCAGCGGTATAGCTGTGGCGTTGGCTGTGCAAAATATTTTAGGAGACCTTTTTGCTTCACTTTCGATTGTTTTGGACAAACCCTTTGTTATCGGTGATTTCATCATTGTCAACGACTACATGGGGACGGTTGAAAATGTCGGGCTAAAAACAACCCGAATTAGAAGTTTATCCGGAGAACAACTTGTTTTTTCAAATGGCGACTTATTAAAAAGCCGTATCCGTAATTTCAAACGAATGTATGAGCGGCGTGTGGTATTTTCAATTGGCGTTCTCTATCAAACCCCATACGAAAAATTACGCTTAATTCCAAAAATGATCCGTGAAATAATTGAAAATCAGAACCCGGTCCGTTTCGACCGCGCCCATTTCAAAGAATACGGAGATTATTCTTTGAAATTCGAAATTGTCTACTGGATACATAGTCCGGATTATAATATTTATATGGATATACAACAGGCGATCAATCTGGAAATTTACAAAAAATTTGAAGCGTCGGATATTACTTTTGCATATCCCACGCAAACATTGTTATTAGAAGCTACCTCAAAATAATCTTTTGGCCCAACTTCGGCGTTGAAGCCTCGTTTTAAGTCCTCGACATACTTGAGTATGCCTGCGGGTTAAAACTCGGCTCCGCCTTGATCTTGAACCAAAATCTTAATTTTGAGATGGCTTCTATAACAATCAAAAGGTTTTTAATTAAAAAGGAACCAAGGAATCATGACTTACAATTCAATCATTTTTGAAATAGAGCGTGGTGTTGGACTGATTCGTCTCAACCGCCCTGACAACGGTAATGCAATTACTCCGGAGATGGGGCGCGAACTTCTGGATGTCGCCATCAGATGTGACGAGGATCAAAAGGTTCGAGCGGTGGTGCTGACCGGTAACGGCAATAGGTTTTGTGTTGGAGGCGATCTTAAGGCTTTTAACGCCCAGGCTGAAGGAATCTCTCGCTATATCACAGAGATCACCCATACCTTTCACGCAGCGATATCCCGATTTAACTGGATGGACGCTCCGGTGGTTGGCGCCATAAACGGAACAGCCGCAGGAGGAGGTTTCAGCCTAGCACTAACCACCGATATTGCCATTGCTGCAGAATCGGCTAAATTCACCATGGCCTATACTAAAATAGGCCTGGTTCCGGACGGCAGTTCCAGTTATTTCTTGGCACGTATTGTGGGATTGCGCCGTGCCAAGGAGATGGCATTGTTAAATCCGATATTGTCTGCAGCGCAAGCCATGGAGTGGGGTCTCGTTAATCGAGTAACTGCTGATGATCAAGTACTATCTACCGCCCTTGAAATAGCGCAAAAGTTGGCAAAGGGGCCTACTCGATCCTTCGGTGAGACCAAACGGTTGATCCTCACCGGTACCACCGATAGCCTTGAATCTCAGATGGAAAGAGAATCCCGCATAATTTCAGCAATGGCAGCCAGCGCGGATGGTCGTGAAGGAATCGCTGCCTTTGTCTCCAAACGCATGCCGGATTTTCAGGGGAAATGACCACCTGACAAAAAAATTCTCCGGAATCTGTGAGGGAAGCTGCGAGGAAGTGGCTCCTGAAGTGAGAAAAAGCCGTCTATTCCTAGCAGCCACCGGGGCTGAAGCCATCACCATGTCGGTGTCAGAAAGCCCCATTCTTGACACATCGATCCTCACCTACCTGTCTTAACCATTTAAACATAAAATACTGTGTTCATGCTGATCTTCGAATACATCTAAAAGTTAACAATTGGTACACATTTTGGGCCCTTCCATTAGAGGCAGATTCCCGACAGCATCGTGCGAAACGCCAACAGAGAAAGCTGACATAAGCTTCTTGACGTTTCCCTGACATAGTGGGCATTTCACTTTTGTGTCTCGACTCATCAAAAGCTGGCTAAATTTATATCCGCAATCCTCGCAATCGTATTCATAAATTGGCATAATTATCCCTCCTTCCTTGTGGGATTCATATATATTGCTCTGTTCCTGGGAATAAGGTCAAACCATTTTACTCTATGAACTCTTATCCTCGCAATCCATACACATAACTTTCCGAAATTTTTCACCAGGCTCATAAACCGATCGTCCACACTGTGAACACAGAGCCTGGTCATAATCTTTCTGAGCAATCATTTCTTTTCGACATTCAGGACATGCTATTGAAGCCATTGTATTTCTCCTTTCAAACATCATGAGTTAGTTTCCATCAGGATGTAGCAATCTATCCATCAACGTCCTCATACCTCAATTGACCGTAAACAAAATGGAGAAGGGTATTCACAGTAATAATATTGTTCATATTTATTGTAATTTTATTGTAAATTCATTCCCTTAACACAATGCGACTATAGGTGAATTATAATTATTAGCAATTCATCTCCATTTAATTTACCCTTTGGGAAAGTCAATGATACACCATCTCTGTTGTTATCAAGGGCTCGCAGTAGTTGACTACGGCATCGCCTTTGATGCCGTGGATTTGGCGCATTGTCGACTTTCGCTCAATTAATGTCCTATTTTATAGATTAAAGCTGAATTTGATTAAGTCAAGAGGAGGCACAGCCTGATCTCAAATGCTTTGACCCAAATGCCATTCCCACAAGCCTTTGGCACAACCTTAAAGAAATATTGGATTTTTCATTTTTTAAGTATTATGATATCAGTCATAATAGACGCCGCAGAAATCGAAAGAATGTCAAAAAGGATAGAGCCTATCTTAAACCAAACTTGAGATGATTATTTAAGGACAATGCGTAAGATGAAAGGGATCCTCATTCATGAACGATGACTTTTTGTATCGGGATGTTTCCGCTCTCGGACGTCGGGTGTTTCGCCTCGGATTAGCGACCAACTATGGCATTGAGGGCGTGGATTTAGAGTGGGCTCTGGAGCAGGGGGTAAACTATGTCTTTTGGACCCCCAAAGCACGAGGGGTAACTTCGTCGCTCAAAGCGGCCATAAAGCGTGATCGGGAATCTCTCATTTTAGCTTGTGGGCCGACCACCGGATATCTTGGAGGGAGTATCAGGCGTGCCTGTGAGCGATTGCTCAAGGAGCTCAACACGGAGTATCTCGATGTGTTTCAGCTTTTTTGGCTGGGTCGTATGAGCGCCTGGACGTCATCCACCATTGACACCCTGGTATCCCTTCGAGAGTCAGGCAAAGTCCGAGCCATTGGCGTGAGCATTCACGACCGAAAACGGGCGGCCAAGCTCGCCGAAGATTCTCCTCTGGACATGCTGATGATCCGTTATAATGCCGCTCATACAGGTGCCGAGCGCGATATCTTTCCCCTTCTTGCCAAACGCAAACCAGCTATTGTCGCCTATACCGCCACGAGATGGGGGGGTCTTCTTAAGCGTCCAAAAGGCTGGAACGGCCGTGTCATGACCGCATCTGATTGCTATCGCTTCTGCCTGTCCAATCCTTATGTTGATCTGGTGCTCACGGGCCCTAAAAACCGCCGGCAGCTCCAAGAAAATCTAAGCCATCTTCAGGAAAAAGGTCCATTGTCAGAGGAAGAAAACCGCCGGATCAGAAACTTCGGGCAGATGGTTCACACAGGGAGTTCCCGGTTTACATTTAGGTTTTAACCTATTTTTTTCTTAATTTGCTGTTATTATAGTTAGCTACTATAATCCAACCCCAAATGCAGTTCATATCCTTTTCTATTCCATCTGTGCCTTCACCAATTCAGCAAAAGAAACCTGTTGATATCCAGAAGGAACTTTGAACTCACTTTCTGGGATAGTCTTTTTTTCCAATTTCACCACATCCGTTTCTGGCTCCGGGTTGCCACTCTCATACCTCACGCTCTTTAGCTCAAATCCTGCTTCCGAGAGTTTTTGATATTCAGGTGTATTTTCCGGCGAAGACGCCATCTCCATGCGATTCGTGCAGGAACTAAACTTTTTTAATACAGGCATTAACAATTTGTATTCTTTCATCAATGATGAATCAAGGGTCAGCCAGATTTCTTTAAACAATTCGCCGCCTGCCAGAACCTTGTATTTTACCGTTTTATAACCTGCGATGGTTCCTCCATCACCGAGCTTGACTATGGATACATCCTGCCCGGAGGACTCTTTGCCTTTGGCCATCATCTGCTCCATCATCTTTCTCTGTTCTTCGGGAACGCCCTTCATCATCTGCTCAAAATTTGCATTTAGAGAATCGCAGTATTCATCGGTCGTTCCACGGGAATACGTCTTTTGGTCATCGTTAATAAAAATCATCTCATCGCTGGGACCGTTGAATATCAAAACAATCCCCTCCGAGGCGTTCTTTATTCTTCCCTTGGAGATCAACGTCGTCTCGCCATTTTGATCCACCATAACAAACCCGGCATCCGCCGGAATCACCAACCATAAAACCACTGCCACAGCCATCAGAACAGACCATTTTCTTGATATCATCTTGTATATCTCCTTTTCTTTACCCACGCTTGAAAAACAAACAGCTTCATCATAACGACCATCAGGGCCCACGTTTGCGACGCCCACTTTATTACCACTTTGTGGCAGAATGGGTCAAGCCGAAAATTTGCGCGTATGGAAAAGTACGAATGGAAAGTTGTTGGGTATTTTGAGGGTTAAGATCTCTTGAAACAATCAAGTCATCGTGAATGAGGGTCGGGCCTTTTAGCCCTACATTCTCTAAGAAATAGAATTTTCATCAACAAACAGCTTTTTGGGTTTGATTCCTCTTTTTTACCCCAATTAATTCTTCTATTTTATCTACGAATTTTTTCATGTCTACGGGTTTTTTAAAAAATATTCCCTTCTTGGATGTGAAGTCAAAATTACCTGAAATAAAGATAAACTTTGATTGGTTCGTTCGGGGATCATTTATTAGTTCTTTGTAAACCGCCTTTCCATCCATTCCTAGATCTAAAACCATATCTATTATTATGAGGTCTTGCGGTATTTCACGGGCAATTTTTATTCCGGATTTACCATCTGTTGCATAGAAAATTATTAATTCATTTACAGAAAAAGCACGCATTAAATATGTTTTTAAAAATTCACATACCGATTCATCATCTTCTATTATTAATAATGTCTTTGCTCCTTTGAAATTTTTAAATTCGAATTGGATGTTTTCATCCATTTCATATGCCTTTATGTATTTTACGATGTCATTAAGACCCATGCCATTTTTCTTGCATGACTCTACAATTTTTTTTCTTATTAATATATCTCCCTTGTCGAAAAGATCTTTATCCCAGATTGTTGTACATGCCTTAATCAACCCAAGCGTCTTATATTTTCTTAAAGATTCAAGAGAAACATTAAAAAGCTTAATTACTTCACTCGTATCAATTAGAATGGTTTCTTTCATAACTTTCTAATTTTAAATGTTCTCATCAGTATTATTGCTCAAGCGGGACGAATATGATGGTATCTTTCGGGTAGGATCTGATCAGAAGATTATTAATACCTTGGTAAGTCACAACTTGGTTCAGATACCCGTCCTTTTTCCCGTGAATTAGAAAAGTTTCGTAACCTGTTTGGCATCTATTTACTCGTCCGGATGGCACTTTGCGACTTGGCTGCCACTGATGATAGAACCCCGAGAACCAGTATGACGAGTAGCATGACAGGCATCAAAACTTTTAAAATTCGTTTCATTTTTTACCCCCACGGTAAAATAATTTGAATTTTAAAAAAACAATTCATAAAATATTTGCTTCTTTTTTATCACCACCTTCCAAATATTTTTTAACAACAAGACCACAAATAGATCGGAAGAACCTAAAAACAAAAAAACCTTCGGGCAAACGTTCCCGAAGGCTTTTAAGAAACTTCGGCAGCCCGGCTGTCATAGCTTTTCAGCTTTAGACCCGTGACTTTGCGTCTCCACCTTTCAACGGATTTGCCCTTTCGATCTGTATTTTAGAGATATTATATAAGATTCCGATGTAATTGTCAATAAATTAGGGGAATGGGGGTTGAACCACGATAAGTATTCGATACATGAAAGAAGAACTCTAAAATAGCTGTTTATTGGTATGAAACGTACATTTTGGGTGCAAAATTGGAGGCCTAAGGATAATTTTTAAGAGATTATATTTTGCTTAAAAGGCCCTTTTGACCCCAAATGCGAGGAGAATAAGAACCCCGGCGTCTCATCAGACAGGACCTTGTTTTGTAATTTAAGACGCAATTTTGATGATTTTTTTAACGGTGTTTTTCTGTTGATCAACGCATAATTGACCGATATATTTGATGGCCTTTTCAACCTTTTCGTTCCAAAAACCGGCATTTAAACGCATACAGTTTGAATATTTATCTTTCATCGTAAAAAGATTGCCGGGAGCAATAAGAATATTTTCTTTCACAGCATCTTGATAGATGACATCCGTATCGATGGATCCCGGAAGTTCTACCCAAAGTAAAAATCCACCACTTGGATTCGTAACTTTTGTTCCTTTGGGAAAATATTTCAATATGCACGCGCGCAAGCCGGAAACCTGTTTTTTAAGATCTTTTCTCAGTTTCCGCAAGTGACGCTCATAACCGCCTTCCTTTAAATACCTTGCAACCACAATTTGATTGATTGATGCCGTTGAAATATTCAACAGGGTCTTCATTTTGATAACCTGGTCATAGTATTTGCCCGGAACGATCCACCCAACCCTTAACCCGGGTGCAAGTGTCTTAGAAAAAGAGGAACACAGTATCACATTGCCCTCAGCGTCAAATGACTTACACGTCTCATCACGTGTTTCAAAACCCAAATCACCATAAATATCATCTTCAATTAAAGGAATATTTTTTTCCGCTAACAGCTGAACCAATTTCTTTTTCTTCCAAATGGGCATGGAAAAGCCAAGGGGATTGTTAATATTGGGAATGGAGAACATGGCCTTAACAGGGTAATTTTCGATTACAAAACCCAGGGTATCCAAATTAACGCCTTCAATCTGTGAACTCGGCAGCTCAATAATTCTTAGATCCAACTGCTCCAGTAGTTGAAGGAGATTAAAATACATGGGGCTTTCAAAAACAACTGAATCACCGGGTTTGCACAGTGCCATCAATGCGAGAAAAACAGCTTCATGACACCCATTGGTGATAATAATTTCATCCGGGGATAAATCCAAACCGCATGAAAGCCCTAACCGTGCAATTTGCTCTCTTAGCTGTGAATAGCCGGGAGACATGATGTAATTATATGATTCTATTTCCTGATATCGCATGGCCTCCTGGTAGTAGCGACCCATTTTTTGAGTCGGCCAAAATTCAGGATTTAACGTTGCAATACCCAGACTGACTTCCGGCGTACACTGCCCCATGTTTTGGAAAGCGCCGTATATGTGACAAAGACTGACTTCCTGGGGATCCAATCGACTGGGGTCGATCTCTTCTTTTGGGGAAGTATTGGAAAACTGTTTTTGAACGTAAAAGCCCGATTGGGGTACGGCAACAATATGGTTTTCGCGCTCTAATTTCCAGTACGCTTCTTTCACCGTATTAATACTGACATTCAGCTCCTGACTCAACTGCCGTATTGAAGGAATTTTCTCACCTTCTTTTAATACGCCGTTATTAATAAGGTTCAATATTCGTTCCGCCACCTGACCATATCGGGTTATTTTCATGACTATCTCCTGGAGCAAGATTCAGATCATATTTTATATGTTAATTTATGATTTAATTAAAGATACAAATATTTCAAAAATAAAGGGTACAGTTTCTTCTAAAAACATATTGTGCAATAAAAAAACCGTGTAATTACCCCTGTTTCCTTTCAGTATTATTAATTATACTTAACTCAAAAATGGAAATGGAGGTTGTTATGAAACTAAGTTCTTTATTTAATGGCGTTGAAAAAGCAACCATTAAGTTGTCAAAGAATCAACTCTACACTGTTAGAGGAAAAAATGTTGAGATTCATTGTTTATATGGCAACCTTTGGGTAACCTGGCCAAATAGGGGTGAACGAATATTAAAAGGCGGTCAAACCTTTCGTGTTTCATCGAAGGGGAAAGTTTGTATTGTGGCGCTTTCCAATGCATCCTTTAAAATAAGCAAAAGAAGATGGGTTGCCAATGCAAAGACCCATCGGGAATCGGGTGTAACAAACGGAGATACCGATATTTTTACAATTCCTTTTAAAACTCATGGTTTTTTTTAGCTTAACAAAAAAGACATAGAAAACGTATATACGTTGAAGATTTTTTGGACTGGGGTCGGGCCACGAG
>Ga0210064_1001369_pt1 | contig 10406 bp, 8 predicted proteins | sample Muzzi_CordC_D2_FD_185531 | JGI IMG/M metagenome (GOLD analysis project Ga0210064, IMG submission 185531) | Wetland microbial communities from San Francisco Bay, California, USA, that impact long-term carbon sequestration - Muzzi_CordC_D2 (SPAdes) | ecosystem: Environmental > Aquatic > Marine >...
ATACATCCACCGCCATCCAGGCCCGCATCAGCCAGCGCTGCTCGCACACCCTTGAGTGCTGCAGGTGACCCCGGCGCCAGCTGACAAGCGTCCATATGGCCAGCAGCGCAATAAAGAAGCCGGCGGCAAGCATGACACGGAAGCCGTAATAGGGAATCCACACCGGTGGCTGCTCCCCGGGCGGGAAATCACGCAAGCCCTTGACCTCGCCGGTCATGGAATGCGTCACGATCAGGCTGAGGGCGTTGGGAATCTCGAGTGACCAGTGATTCTCCTGCGCCGCCGTATCGGGCCAGGCGATGATCGACCATGCCGCACCTTCGCCGGGTGCATTGGTTTGCCAGTGGGCCTCGATAGCGGCCAGCTTGGCCGGCTGGTGTTCGGCAAGGGCCGTTCCCGCACGATCGCCACTATAAATCTGCAACGGCGCCAAGACCGCGGTTGCCAGCACTGCAAATCTGAACATCGGCAGGAAGAAATCGACATGCCGGCGTTCGAGGAGATACCAGGCACCGAGCCCTGCCATAACCACCGTGCTGAGTACGATGCACGCCAGCAACATGTGAGTAAACGAGTAGACGAGATCAGGGGTAAAAATCGCCTCCAGGAAGTCGGTGACGACGAACCTGCCGTCGACGAGGATCGTGCCGCGGGGGGTGTGCATCCAGGCATTTGCCACCATGATCCAGAAAGCGGAGAACACGCCGCCCAACACCACCATGGCCGTCGCAAAAAGATGCATCGGTGGAGGGACGCGATGCCAGCCGAAAATCATGACCCCGAGAAATCCGGCCTCGGTGGCGAAGGCCAGCACCGTTTCAAACCCGAGGATATTGCCGATGAAATTACCTGTGGCGATGGAGAACGGGCCCCAGTTGGTGCCGAATGCGAACTCCATCGGGAGACCTGACACCACACCGATGCCGAAGTTGAGAACAAAAATACGGGTCCAGAAACGTGCCTGCCGATAGTAATATTCCTTTCCCGTGCGCAGCCACATGACCTCCCAGCCGAACAGTATCAGCGAGAGACCCACAGTCAATGGCGGCCAGAGGATATGGAATGCGGCGATGAATGCGAACTGCGCCCGCGACAGGAAGACGGGGTCGAGCCAGACGTCCATCAGGTATTCCCCCGGACGCCGGGCTGTTGCGAGTCGCGGGGCAGGGGGACAAGAAGCTCCAAAGCCGCCGGTACAATAAAGGCTGCAAGCCCGGGCATATTATTGTCCCCCGACCAGCGGGAAGGTGAGAAATCCCATAGGGCGGGTTTCCTTCTGTATCTCCTCCTGTGGCTTTCGGGCTGGCTTCGTGCGCTGCTGCCCAACCCTGGTGCTGGCACAGGCAGGCTATGCTAGCGCGATCAAGTATAGATGATAGCGGCCAGCCGGCACTGATAAATCGCAATAACGCTGCGGAACCCTTACCCGGTGACTGCAACAACAGGGCGCAGTGGTGTCATGTGCGGATAATTTTCCACTGCAGCCATGGAACGCCGGATGTTCCCGGGCGCTGTTGCAGGTGGTAGCAGAAACTTCCGGGGATTAACATCAACCTGACTGTCTGAGGGGTCACGACTGCGTCCCCGGCCAGGAAACGCACATTGCCCGGAAGCCGGAACCCATCGCGCCAACGCCCCGGCTGGCGTGCGCCGGGACCCGGTTCCTTGCACACCGGCCTGTCGGTCATGCCGTCTGCACTGGCATGTTTTAACGCTTCGTGGCCGGACTCAGGACTGGACCCCGCCTGCATCCCCGTGTTCTGCCCGGCACGCGCCTCCCGGCGCTTCACCAAGTCAATTCCAGTGTGCCCACAAAACCGGGGCAGGACCGCTGCGGCTTCCCGGTGCGGGAAAAACAACAGGCGCAAGCCAGGATGCAAGCCTTCAAACGATGAGGTACGCCCGGAGCATCCGTGGCTGACTGCCCGACGGGCTTTTGGCCCCGGGATTGCTACCCCCGATAAATCCTTGTCGTTCCTATTCAGGCAGCCTTGGTGGTGGAGCGGCTTGCCCCCCGCCACTTGACGGGTTTACAACAATGGTTCTCTGCTGGCCATAACCACCATAACCGCCATAGCCACCATAACCGGGATAACCGCCATAGCCGGGATAGCCACCATAACCGCCATAGCCACCATAACCGGGATAGCCACCATAACCATAGGGGCCTCCCCCGTAACCGTAGGGTCCATAACCGCCGTAACCACGGCCATACCGGTAATGATCGTCATCATTGTCATCGCCAAACCACTTGTTCGGCTTCATCATGTTGCCCATATCGAAGGCCTGCGCGACATTCGTCATCGCGAGAATTGTCATGCCCAGGACTGTTCCCGTCGCTACTGAAATGTATTTCATCCGATTCATTACGGTTACCTCATGTTTATCATTTTGTTACTCAAACCCGGGTTCAAGCAGTTCAAACCAATCATCAGGCCGGCCACGTGACTGCGCGCCTCGACAAATGGGCCGCCCTTCGACATTTGCCAGCCATATAAAACCAGACAACTATACTGCATGATTTACAACCATATTGCATGCTAATCTTGTGACAAGCGCTTGGCAGCGGGTACCGGAGAAAGGCCCTGCCGGATTGATTTTTTGCATAAGCGCCTGAGAACCGTGAAATCGAAGCTGATGTCGAGTCATTCCTGAAGCGCGCCATCAGCCAGCTTGCGCCCCTGGTTTATCGTAGTAAACGAAACCGGTTCGGGGGTAACAATGAAAAAACTGTATTATTTTATACTCCTGTGCCTGCCTTTAATCTGTCAGGCAGATACCTATCAATCCACTCAACTGGTACAAACCGGCCAGATGCGCGAAAGTGACCTGATCGTGCGTACCGTCACTGACCTGGAAAGCAGCAGGATCTGCCTGGCATTTTATATCCGGACCACCGGCACGAGTCCCGTGATGAACTGCTACGATGCTGTTTCCGGATATGCTTCCAATATCAACCAGGTTGGGAACTTCAAGGAAGGGCAACTGATTGTCCGTAAAATGAAGGATACCGTGAACGACGTATCCTGCCTGGTGGCTTACGTGGGCCTGCCCGGAACCTCCCCCTCCATTGACTGTTATAAAAGCAGGAAGTCTGCCACTGATGAGCTGGTGCGAGAGGGGCACCTGAAGGAGGGCGATCTCGATATTTACCGGGTCGTGGACAGGGATAGTACAAAGACCTGTCTGGTTGCCTATGTCTCTACCAGTGGCACCGCGCCTTCACTGAAATGCTACAACAGCCGGTCGGGAGGTCTGGGCGGACTGGTTCAGAGCAGTTCCTTACGCAAGGGTGACCTTATTGTGCGCAAGATCGTTGATTACGCCAACCGGGAAGAGTGTCTGATCTCCTATGTCAGTACCGAGGGCACTTCTCCGAGCATCAACTGCTTCGATGCTGTTGCCGCTCCCCGGTACAATCCTCCCCCGACAGTATCCATTCCAGTCTTCCCGAAGCGCTAGGCGCAACAGCCTCTCGACAACCCCGGCCATTGTGCATACCTCATGCACGCGCCGTATCCGGAAAGCGGTGCCGCGGGCCATGCGCTCACTGGCAGTGATTCCCGGTTTCCTGGCCCCGGAAATGCGCCGGACCGTGCCAGGAGATTAGGCCTTTGCAGGCTGCCAGGGTCTTCGTCCGGCCAGCCCGGCCAGGCCGATCAGACCGGTACCGAAAAACCAGATCGCGGCAGGCAGCGGCACAACTGTAAACTCAAGCCGGTCGACAGACGTCGGCTCACTGAATCCGCCGATGATGATCTTGCCGACGGTGTTCCCCGAATAGGCGAACTGCCAGTAGGGCCAGGCTGGAGAACTCGGATCATAAGGATCCGTGCCGAGATAGCCGGCCGGGGGTGATACATCCGCATCCACCACCGTGATCAGGCTGCTGTCGGGTGCGTAGATGAAGATGCGAGTGGGATCATTCGTACAGCAGCCAGCGTCCTCGAACAATTCAGCGAACAGCAATGAAAACGATAGGAGAGGCTGGCTGAAGGTGAATACGAGGCCATACGGATCATTCGGATCCATCTCGGGCCAGTAGGACCATTCACTATTGCTATTCGAATTCAGTGAAAATACCGCACTGCCAAGCGGACCTGTGGCCGCACCGCCGGCGGCGAGCGTGCTCCCCTGGTTTATCGTTGATGCATAGACCGGATTGCCCCCGGTGGTGCTCACGGTTACATACGGGGAGATAGTGGAAAGATCGGTTCCGAGTGCATAATTGTCGGGCTCGAGGACTACCGAGGCAGTTGCCGGCATTGAGAGAAACAACAAACCGGCACAGATGGCCTGTAGCCGGCGCATGACAGGTGCCGCATGGTTTGAGCATGTGCAGGAACGCAAGGCAGTAGTGCATAACGCATCGAGGGGGAGGTGTAGCTCCATGACAGAATCTCCGTAAATTAAATTGCTGCTTGTAATATCCAGTGTTGACGCTTGACTGTCAAAATAGTAACACGCCATTTTTCACACCATAAATTGGGTGAGTTAATAAAAACAGTAGCTTAGTGCGGATCATACGTAAATATACGAAGAACCAAAACGTAACGCCCCTCGACAGAATGCCGGGATTCCATACAAGAAGCCTTTCAGCAGGCAGAAAAATAACGGCCGCCCTGATGAGATCTCCCGTCCTTCAGCAAAATCCTGTACCAGGAAACCTGCAGCACCGGATATGGGCAGCTGCTTGCCATTCTCCGGATTCCTGCGTCCTGCGTCGGTGCAGAAGCGCCGAACGCGGCTGCTCACTGCGATGACACTGTAAAGCGGGGGATGAAGGAGACAGGTTCTCAATCGATCTTTACATAGGGACATGCGCTGCCGGCTTTCGTCACAGACTTGCATCGGGCGATCCCTCCGGCGGATAGTCGAGCGTATTGCGCATCTTCCTGCGGTAATCGGCGGTGAACGTCGGGAATGGCAGTTCCTGGGCGGAGCACCAGGCGCGCACCTGTGCCTCGGCCTCCTGCCGGCGTTCGGAATCGGGCTCCGTATCGCGGGTATGGTAGACGGTACGCGACGGAAACGCGAAGCCGGCGCCGGCATCCTTGACAATTTTCATAATGCGCAGATAGATGTCTTCCCGAATGGCACGAAATTCATTCGGATTCGATGTGTTGATGTCGACGCGGATCTCCACATTCAGGGCGTAATCACCGAAACCCGCGAACCGCACCCGGGGCTCATCATCGACGACCCGGGGATGCGCGAGCAGCATGTCACGCAGTGAAGCGATCACGAAACACAGCTGGTCGTCCGTTGTTTCGTAGCGCAGGCCCAGGACGCTCAACAGTAAAATACTTCTGCGCATGCTGTAGTTGACGAGGTGCATCTTGGAGAAGTCGGCGTTGGGAATGGTCGTCACCGAGTTGTCGATGCCGCGAATCCGCGTCGAACGCAAGCCGATTGATTCTACCGTGCCGACACGCTGCCAGCCCGGGTTCGGGTCCTCACCATAGCGGCAGAGGTCGCCAACCCGCACGGGGTGGTCTGCGAACAGGGCAAGGCTGCCGATGAAGTGCTCCAGTGTGTTCTGGGCAGCGAGTGCAATGGCAATACCACCCACGCCCAGACCGGCGACGATACCGTACAGCGGTGCACCGAGCTGGTTGCTTACGTAGAAGATGATGACAATGACTGCCGCGGTAGCGGCAATCCTGGCAGCGAGGCGCAGCAGGTGAGCATTCAGGCTCTGGGCGGGGATTTTCGGCAGGCTGATCACAAACTCGGCAACCAGCATTGAGCCTGTCCAGGCTATCCAGGCCAGCGAGAAATAGCCGACGGCATCCGCCAGCAGGGTCAGGCTCTCGGATACCTGGCCCGTCAGGGTGAGTTCACGATTCGCAATATCGAGCACCAGCGGCGTCAGCAGCAGCAGGGTCAGCGGGGTCGCAAGACGGCGCAGCTGGGCCATGGCGGTTTGACCGGAAAGGCCGCGTAGCGCCAGCCGGTGAATGCCCGCAACCATCAGAATTGTGATCACTACCAGTATTGCCAGTGCAATCCACTTCCACACCGCCTGCCGGTACACACTGTATTTCAGCCAGCCGGGAAACCCTGTCGTGGTGCGCGGCGAGAACAACCAGCTCGCCGCGCTCAGGTAATCGCGCATTTCGGCATAGTTTTTCAGCAGAACATCACGGCGGCAGGGCAGTGCCCGCGTCTTTTGATAAAACTCCCCGATGCGTTCCACTGTCGAAGTGCTGAACAGGAACTGCCCCGCACGGGGGCCTTCCGTCACGCGTTCGAGGGTAATCTCTGTATGCGGAATCGTCCAGCTTGCGGGTTTGATCTTGCAAGTTTTGTCTGCCCCGGCATCCACATAGACCGACGCACCCGGGATGTCCGCCTCCGGCGGGAGTTCGATGCGGGACAGGACCTCGTACAGGTAAATAGTTTCATCCCTGCCCATTTCAAAACGGGCCGCGGGCGGCTCCTTGCTCAGGTCGAGCGTGCTCTCCATCTTGATGCCCAGGTCACGCATGCGATCAGCGACGGTGCGGCTCGGGGTGTCCCAGGACTCGTCACGCATCAGTCGGAAAAAGGCGTCGCCTGTCGTCAGAAAACTGTGCAAGGTCGCCCCGGGACTGGACAGATCAAGTGGCTCCAGCGGGTGTTAGGCATCGGCCAGTGCAGGGGATGGCACCAGCAGCGCAAGTTGCATCACGCAGGCCCACAACCGTCCTGAATACTTACCTGACATTCTTAGCTCCTGTAATCGCCTGTCGCTTCCGGAGATTCATACCCGGGCCTGGTGCCCTGCAGCCGTTGTGCGAGTTGCTGCCACCGGGCGCAGGATTGACTTTCCAGTGCGGCGGCAGCGTCATGCAATTAACCGGTGCACGCACAGTCCGGGGTCACATACCGCTTTCGTCAGCCATCATATCAGCCACTTTCTTATAGCGGTTCATGTCGTATACACCCGCCTCAAGTGGTCGGGTCCGGCGCTTGTATTCGACAAACCACTGGAAATTGTCCCAGACCCCTGGGTGGGTCCTGGACAGGCCGTAGCGGCCAGCCAGTTCCCTGAACTGCTCCGGTGTGCGCGCGGCATGCAACGCAGCGGTGAATTCCCCGATGCTCTGCAGTGGAACATTGAACATGAAATTGGGGTAACTGCCCAGCAGGCCGGGGTAGACCGTCAGGGTATCCTTCTCCGGTTCGCGGCGCTTTGCCTCGTCCAGCAGGAAGGCGACATTGGTGTGCGCCTTGTTGCGCACCAGGGTGTAGGCGAGATCCCGATCCGGATCCCCGGTGCCGACCCGTAGAAAACTGATATCCGGCATGAAGTCAACGAAATGCATGCCGTCCAGTGAGGCCGGCTTCGAGGCCAGGGTCTGCAGATACCCTTCCGCAAGGCGTTCCGTACTGTCCGCGCCCGGGCGGTAGCAGGGCGGTTGCGCACACCGGTTGAGCACATCCGGAGGGCCGGCCAGCGACTTGAGGCGGCGGGTAACCAGCGAGACAAACTCGGCCTTGGGGTCAGGGCTCCGGTAAGCAATCTGCTCCGGCATGTCATCGTTGACGATTTCATATGTGGTGATCAGCTTCAGCTGCGCCCCTTTTCCCCGGTACCAGGAATTCCGCATATCGGTGCGCCCCCCGGGGGGCATGAAATGCAGGAAGTTGTTCTCGCCACCGGAGCGGATCAGATCGAAGTAGAGACGGGTCTCGGCCTGGTGGGCCGCGGTCCCGAAGACATTGAAATTGACGACCAGTTCATAATAGCTGCGCTCCAGCATGGGGTAGTCCATCACCCAGAGGGTTTTGGGGACGGCGCCCACGAACCCCTTTACAACCGTTGCATTGTCGAAATGCCTGAAGATGGTCAGCACGGCATTAGCGTTGCTGCCGTCGCCGTCCCAGATATCCTCCAGGGACGGGCCTCGGGGTTGCATCTCGCGGTAGTACTGCCCCCGGATGCGTATATATTCATTGCGTTCATGTTTGCTGTGCAGCCAGTCCGCGCCCAGTGTCAACAGGTGCAATTGTACATCGGTCAGAGCCAGGTATGGCTGAACCCTGGCCAGATAGGCCGGATCGGTAACGGAGAGATCCGAACCGGGGTCCTGGAACAGGACATAGAACTGGTCATCGATCACATCTGTGGCCACCTGTCCGCGGCAGACCGGCCCGCGGATGAAGGTCATCACGACATACTGGGCGGAATCCAGCATGAACTGGTAACGGGCGCGGGCCGGTATGGCGCTGAAGGTGGTGAAGGGATTGAGCACCAGTTCCCTTGAATAGCCCGGCAGTTCGGTAACCTCCCAGTCAGGCGTCAGGAAGAGTGCCTCGATGCGCTGCAGCCTTGCTGCGCCCAGCGGGTAGATGATGTGAGTCTTGTGGACAATCGTGCTGTTGATTCTCCTCAGGCGATAATAGAACGGCTGACCGGGGTCATCATTCGGACGCAGTGTCGGGATTACCCGGACAGGCTCTCCCGGCGGCGTGGTGGAGCGCACCAGTTCGAAGAAGTTGCCGCTATCCAGGCCCTCGAAATACAGATGGGCCAGGAACAGATGCTCGTACAGGTATCGGGAGACCAGCCGGTTCTTCAGCGCAGACCGGTTGAAAAACGCTTCCCACTGCTGGATCTGCGCCTGCTCCTCCGGCAGCAGCGGGGCAGGGGTAGCATCAATGACAGCGCCCTCATAAATCCACTGTCGCAGAGTGGAAAATTCGGTGTCGCTCAGGCCGGTTATGGCCAGCGGCATGCCCTGCAGGGGCTTTTCCTGCGCATATCGATCAAACTCAGCAGGCACCGGACAGTCACTCTTGCGTTTCAGGCCAAGCTCGATGTAGTCCGGAACCGGTGTATTTGCAGCCAGCGGATGCTCCCTGCCCAGCCGGATCATGTCGTAGAGCAGTGAATATTCAAGGTTGTCTTCGAGCGAACCGCCCTGCTCGTTGAGCACCGGGTAAAACCGCTTGTCGCGCCACCCGGCCGTTGTCGTGGCATCGACAAACAGACGCGTGGGTGCCGCATCAGTCAGGCGTGCACCGTCATAAACCGGTTTTCTGGTTGCGCCGCGCAGCAGACCCTCGGCGGAGGTCAGCTTCAACTGGCACGGTGCGTCATAGCAGCCGTGACAGGCAATGCATTTTTGTTCGATGATAGGCTTGATATCCCGGGTGTAAGAGTAGGTCTGTACCGGGGAGACCGGGCGTTCAGGAATTTTCCCGGTAACTGCCGCACGCTGCATGCAACCCATGACAAGCACGGGCAGCACAAGATGGAGCAGGTATGCGGACTTATGTCTGGGGAACGGATTCATGATTGCGTGCAAATGTCGGGGGATGCGGATTGCAATTATTATGCATTGCACGAATCGTTGCCATATCCGGTGCAGCCCTGGCGCAGTCTGCGGAGCCGGACCCGGAAAATCCAGCATGGCATCCGGATAAAGAGCGGGGCTCTCTGCACGGAGAGCAGGGCAGGGAGCCCCGGATATTACGCGATCAGCCTGTTGTTTCGCTGATTGTTAGTTGAATAGCAGAGTGTTTCGCTACTGTGGCCTGATCCTCGCGCTCTCGCCATTGCCCTCGATATAGACCTTTTCCCCGGTGTGCAGACCAGGTTCCACCGGCTGAGTCACCGAGACCAGTACGCCGCTCGTGGTACGGACAATGATCTGCTGCCCGGGCGTCGGCGCGTCTTTTTTCTTCTGCACCTCGTTGCCCGCCACAGCACCCCCGACGGCGCCGAGCACCATCGCCACATCACGGCCGGTGCCTCCACCTATCAGGCTGCCCAGACCGAGGCCTGCAAGACCGCCGACAACGGCGCCGACTCCTTGATGGTGGTTGCTCTGGATTTGGGCGCTCTCGATCTGTTCGATCACACCACTACGGATCTCCATTTCCCCGGGTTGGCTGCCGCCAATGGCGGCGCAGCCTGTCAGTAATGCCAGCGTCCCCATCAACCCGAATGACCGGAATTGCTTAAGATTCAACATCGTTTTGTCACTCCATGTAAGTTAGACGATCCGGTATGGTACTTCCCGGGAGTCAGGCCCACCCTTCAACCACTATTTGGGAAACATCAACTGCACCTGTGCGCGGAGTTGCCAGTTGGGGCCGTATTCCGGCTTGACCACATTGTAGTAGCTCGACAACTGCGTGTTCACCGGCAGCCTGCCGAAATGAAAAATCTTGCCGACACCGCCACCCAGCGGCACGGTCCACTGCTCACTGCTGTCAGCCTTCCAGTCAACGGTAATGATGGGGGCACTGGTAAGGTAGAGTCCACCACTAAAGTTGTAGTTTAGGAGGCTCTTCCCCTGATCGGGTGGGTTACCTTCATCGATTTATCCCTTCAGGATAAAGATCCAATCCACCGAGGTGAAAGTAAATTGCATTGGCAAACCGCTCCTTGTTGCGGAAGCCTCTGCTGCGAA
>Ga0210064_1001371_pt1 | contig 10397 bp, 8 predicted proteins | sample Muzzi_CordC_D2_FD_185531 | JGI IMG/M metagenome (GOLD analysis project Ga0210064, IMG submission 185531) | Wetland microbial communities from San Francisco Bay, California, USA, that impact long-term carbon sequestration - Muzzi_CordC_D2 (SPAdes) | ecosystem: Environmental > Aquatic > Marine >...
GCAACGGACGTAATGAACACCCTGCCCGAAGCGATAAAAAAACTGACCGATAGCATCTAAAAATAAAATCGTACAACGATTTTATAATCGTATTACCTGAATCTTGCACGAGTCGGAGGCTTTCATAGTCTGCAAGTTGAGAATAGCGAAATCCCGGCCACGGGGGCATTTAAGGGTGAAGCCATAGTCTGCTATTGCGAGCCCTTAATAACGCAGCAAATGAAAGCTTCCGGCTCGTGCTTTGGGGTTTTGTGTCATTGTGACTGAACTATTATCAGCTTTCAAATATCAGATAACGACTCGTTCCGTGGATGAAACCCAAAAACTGGGAGAAATTATCGGCACAGCCGTAACCGGTGGAACGGTTTTGGCGTTGACCGGTGATTTGGGAAGCGGGAAGACCGCCTTTGTCCAGGGACTGGCCAGAGGTCTTGAAGTCCCGGATGATTATTATATTACCAGCCCATCTTACACGTTAATCAATGAATATCCCGGCCGGGTTCCCCTGTTTCATGTCGACCTCTATCGCATTTCAAATCCCATGGACATGGAAGACCTCGGTCTTTACGAGATACTCCACAATAGTGGCATTGTGGCCATTGAATGGGCGGACAGAATCGAACGAAAGCTTTTACCCGTTTCCATAACCATACGCTTTGAAATCACGGACGACGACACACGAAAAATCTGTATCACTGCATATGATTTGAAAAATGCGACTCTGTTAAAAAATATTCTGTGAAATTTTTCTTGAAGAGCAAATGCATTTGAATTCCAATAGGGAGAGAACGCTCCACGACAGCGAGTATCTCTTTCCAACCGACTGAAACTTGTGCTTAAGCACCCGTAAGCCCGATCCTTGTCTGAGGTATTTAGAATAATTAATCGCTAAATAATGCCATTGATTTTTAAAGTCATCGTTTCATCCGGTTCGGACTAACGCGTGCTAAAGCCCTCCCGCCTGCCACTGCGAGGCACAAGCGGGCAGGTCAAACAGTCATTCGATTCCAAGAGAAACACGCCGTCGCTTCGCTTTACTGTAATCCTAAGTGCTTACCCTGTCGCTCAAAGTTGTTTTACTTGACTTATTGTTGCCACTTATAATATTTTAAGACCTTTCCGGTTTGACGGGGATAGGATTGAAAAATTTAACATCTTAATTTTATTTCAGGAAGTTAATATATGAGTCTAATCGTGCAAAAATATGGCGGCACTTCGGTGGCCGATCTTGAACGGATTCGCAATGTGGCAAAACGAGTGGCCAAAACCTTTGACCAGGGTAATGATGTCGTTGTCATTTTATCTGCCATGGCCGGGGTCACGGACGACTTGATCGATATGGCGTGTCAAATAACGGAATCGCCGGACAAACGAGAGCTTGATGTTCTTCTCGCAACGGGTGAACAAACAACGGCGGCGCTGTTGGCCATGACGTTAAAAAAAATGAATTATCCTGCCTTGTCCATGCTTGGGCATCAGGCCAAAGTAGTTACGGACTGTACTTTCGGTGATGCGCGCATCATCGAAATCGGCGCCGAATATATCATGAAGCTCATCGAAAAACGAAATATAATTGTCGTAGCCGGATTTCAAGGGAGTGATGTCAGCGGCAATATTACCACTCTCGGGCGGGGAGGATCGGATACATCCGCCGTGGCCATCGCCTCAGCGCTTAACGCAGACATCTGTGAGATCTATACCGATGTGGACGGGATCTATACCGCTGATCCCAATATCTGTGATAAGGCGAAAAAGATTGATAGAATCTCATACGACGAAATGCTCAATATGGCCAGTCTTGGGGCCAAAGTCTTACAGATCCGTTCGGTCGGATTTGCAAAAAAATACAATGTCCCTATACATGTTAGATCGTCTTTTAGCGAAGAGGAGGGAACCATGGTTGTAAATGAAGACGCCGGCATGGAAAGTCTCGTTGTTTCAGCAGTCACACATGACAAAGATCAAGCCCGTATCACCCTTAGAAAGGTACAGGACCGGCCCGGGGTTGCTGCCAAGATTTTTGCACCCATTGCTGAAGCAGGTATCGTTGTGGATATGATCATTCAAAATACACGCGCCGAAGGTCAAACGGATCTTACGTTTACGGTTCCCAAAAAACAGTTTCCAACTGCCATGGAGATCGAAAAAAAAGTGGCAAAAGAAATTGGAACAGAAGACGTTCTAGGTGATAAAAACATCGCCAAAGTCTCTGTTGTAGGGGTCGGAATGAAAAACCACTCAGGCGTGGCGTCCATGATGTTTAATACACTGGCCAGAGAAAACATTAATATCCTGATGATCAGCACATCGGAAATCAGAATTTCCTGTATCATCGAAGAAAAGTATACCGAGCTTGCCGTGCGTATTCTGCATACCGCATTTGGGTTGGACAGAGAAGATTAATCCAGACTTTTCATGAAAAAATTCGATACCGATCAGATGATTTTCACCATCGTATTGGCGGTTGTCATAGTAGGTGTCCTTATCTACAGGGTTCTTTACCCTTTTTAGACACTTTGCCAGAACCTAAGTGATTCCTGTCCTTTCTTGCCGCAATGTGTCATTATGGTAATGCCCTTGACAAGTTAGGTTAATTATGCAAAAGAATATATGATTTTAAATAGTTGCTTTAACCTTATACAAAGGGAGAGCATATGATGATAACAAAACCCCATTTCTCACATAGAGAGTGGGGTTTTGCTTTTGGCTGATACCGATTAGATATCTCATGTTTAGCAATTTATGTGCTCGTGGCAAGAGATCAAAGGTTTTGACAAGTCTGATTTTCGAGACATATCTTCAAGGTATCTTAAATTTTAAGACATTAAAGAAAAAAAATGTCTGAGATGAACTGTCTATATTATACTGATGGGATTATATCCAATAAGTCAACGCTAACTAAGCTTTGTTTCCTTTTTGAGCATGTTCGCACTTTCTTTTTGTCGCCGTCCTACTTTCTCGATCCTCTTGAAGAGAGGTGGGCTATCGAAAAAGATCGACCTTTCTTTGCAAAATCACCCTGTGAAAAAGACCTTCTGACAAGTATACATTTGCATTCTTGGGACAATTTCCTACAGGAAAATGTTGATCTTATCAATCACAACATTCTTCAGCCTATCATTGTTAACCAAACTCCACCTGATTGGGAGAGCTTTGAAGCTAATGAAAAGAGGTTAATGGAAAATGGGGCTGGTATTAGATTTGGATTATGGGGTCAAACAGTTGGATTGGTTCCACAAGAAAAGATTTACATTGATGCACCTTGGTTCTCGCTGTACAGATGGCAAAGCATTTCGGGGGCACTTCATTTTGCTATCCTGACACAACACATCCCTATCAGTGATAATTACAAACTTAGCACCCTTGCCAGCGATACGGTTAGTAGATTTTCTGATCTGAAACATAATCCAACACCCGATGAAATCGCAGGCCACATTGCCTTTAGGTCAATGTCTCTTTTGATTCCCGATTTTCCGCCTCTTAAAACTGAAGAAATCTTAGAAGCTAGGGAGATACTCTCTGATGAACTTCATTATTTTAGGACCGAAATTTTAACAATTGCAAAACAGATTGACCCTGATGCCTATGGCAATATTGATTCGATTGTAATGGAAAAGGTACAACCCCGACTTGATGATATCAAACTCAAATCCAAATCATTAAAAGGAGAGTTATTTCGTAAACTCGCAGCAGTCTTTTTGATGGGTGGAGGCACTCCACTCTTGTCTCACCTCATATCGTTACCGTTGTCTGTTCAAGTACCAGCGATTCTTGGTTTAATCGGTAAAGCTCTATTGGATGTTCATGAGTATAAGGATAAACAATATGAGCTAAAAAAACAAAGTTCAAATCATGGGTTAACCTTTCTGCTTGATGTCGAAAAAAAATATGGACCCCAAAAAGCCTAACAAAAGCATTCAGCCGTCTTGCAAGAGAGGATTTGTATTAACTTATCTTGCTCCTGAAAGCACTCTTTCCGAAAGGATCTGTGGTATAGATCTGCAAGCGGTTAAGCGTGTTGTTTATACGTAATGACCAAAAGCAATGATAAATAACGTGAATCGTATCATTCCATATATAAGTTTAGGGCTTGTTTCTTTTATAGTATTAGGAGTGGCTCATTTTGTTTCTGATGAAGAAATAAAAAATGTACTACTTAATGTTTTTTCTAGTTCAGTTTTTTTCTTTTTAGCTTACTTATTTTATGATCTCATCAGGCAGGTTGTAATTAATAAGGAAAAGAAATATCTTATTGATTACATTAAAAATAAAATTTCAAATGACGTTTTTGTGGCATTATATTTTTTAAAGAAAATTATTCATGGTTATAATCTTGATACAAATACGCTTGAGAATATTTTTAGTATCGTTAACTACTCAAAAATTGAGGTCTATAATTCTATAAAAAATCAAATTTATTTAGGATTTCAAATTTTCAAAAATACTGATGAGGTCCGCACATTATTTAGTGATGCCTTAAACGACAATTTTATTTTGAAATATTCATCTCATATCGATTCTATAAGTATTCTCAGAATTGCTAACAATCTTGCAAGGATAGAATTCACGCTAAAAAATGAAGGCAATTTTAATAATTGTGCAGAAAGCGGGATAGAGTTCAAAGTTGTTAATGGAAAGGATATAAATCCAGAGAATGACGAGAAGTATTTATTACTTAAGAAAACCACTCGCCCTGATAGATTCGTGGTTTATGATAGTGGATTCTTTGAAAAAGATAAAATAGAAAAATTATTGAAACGGTATGTACTCCAAGAAGGACCTGCAAAGGAAGTTTCCGATGCATTATTTGAGACATTCACGCTAATGAGACATTGGATACCAGATGTAGTTAGATTAGCTAGGAATGAAACAAGATTTAGGATCATAAAAGATTTTTTCAGCCCTGGTACAAATACAAAGACAAAAAAAGCCAAAATATACGTAGCTGATATTGTTGATATTAAATAAACCCGCAAAACCAACGGCTCAGAAGTAGCGTTCATTTTAGATATATACTATTCACAGGCTTTTTGAGGCTTCGAAATTATGGGATATCTCCAACAGAACGGTAACTGACTTTGATTGCCGATAACTGCAATGGAGCGCAGGTTTTTAGAGGCTTAATAATTGTGAGATATCTCCAAGTAATCAAAACTAACGATAAGCGAAATATTTTCAATATATCTATAGAGCGACTCAAAATGGCGTATTTAGATGAATAATCTTTTAAATAATCTTTCGATCAGCGTTGAAAAACAGGATCCCGCCAAGATATCGAAGGCGAGTTTTCCACTGCGGTACGGAAAATATTCTGAGATAAAAACATCCGAATATGAATTTCGATTCAATTTAAACGGAGAAATTAAATTCATCCGAGGGCTCAATGTAAACTGGCCGCATCCAGCTGAACAGCTCAAACGGACAGATGGCAATGATTGGGTGTATTATTCGATCGGAGACAATAGCAGTGAAAATGGCATTAATTCCTGGCTGGGCGAATATTATTTACCTTGTGTTCCCTACCCCAGCAACTCGATTTGGGAAGTTAACTATCTCGCAAACTCCAATATAATGAATGCATTTGCGGCATGGCCTCAATTGTATGCAAATTTATATGGGGCAAGTACCGGCGGGATGAACCCTAAAGTTAAAGGCCTGATTAGCCTCATTTTAAAGAATGATGATAGGGTTCTGTACGAACGATCGCAAAAACTGAATGCTATCATAGGCGGTCGAGTGTCGGTTCTCCCACCTGATACGCGGCATATCGATTATGAAATCATACCGCTAATGATCGCTGACGGATGTCTTTATCATTGCAAGTTTTGTTGCGTTAAATCAGCACAACAGTTTAAAGCACGCACTATGACCGATATCCTTGAACAGATTCGACAATTAAAATCCTTTTATGATCGAAATCTGGAGAATTACAATGCTCTTTTTTTAGGGAATCACGACGCACTTGAGGCCGGGCATGAATTGATCTGCCTGGCCGCTTCAGAAGCCTACAAAACCTTTGGCATATTGGATAAGCGGAAATTTACGCCCTTGCTTTTTCTGTTTGGAAGCGTTAATTCACTGCTCAACTCTGAAAATAGATTATTCGAACAGCTTAATCACTTGCCTTTTTATACCTATATCAATATCGGGTTCGAATCCATCGACGAACCAACCCTGAAATTCATTGGCAAACCTGTGGATAGATCAAAGGTTCTTGAGGCTTTCCAGAAAATGCTTGATGTTAATGCTGCCTTTGCAAACATCGAAATTACAGGCAATTTTCTTATGGGAGAAACGCTTTTGCCTAAACACAATCAGTCCCTTGCAGAGCTGCTTCGAAACACATCAGTTCCTTCAACTGGCAAGGGGGCTATATACCTATCGCCGCTAAAGGATAGTCCCAAAAAACGTGAATTGCTGCCACAGTTTTATGACATAAAGAATCAAAGTCAAATCCCTGTTTATGTCTATTTAATACAACGATTATAAGAAAGAAACCGATAGAGAGGCTTTCCAATCTATTATCAAATTTGAAATCCCCAAAAGCAGCATGTATGAAAAAATCAGACATTGAGGCAATCACCCAAGTCACAATAGCTGCCTTCAGGACGCTCCCAATCAGCAATCACACTGAGCAATTCATAATCAAGGCATTACGAACCGCAGCGGAACGTCACGTTTTACTGCAATAGATGCCAGTTTTTAAAATCTTAAAATTATTGTGATATCAAATTTTAATAGCTTTATTTTCTCGCCAAATGAATTTCAATTATAGATAAAAAATTTTCACCAAATAGTTTTATCAAAACATCTTTGAAAAATTCACCTTTTCGGGTATTATAAGGCCATTGCAAAGCCCTTTTCCGCTGACTTATCGAAATTTGTAACTGTTTAGGTCTTTGCCACAAATCGACGTTTAAAGGCTAAACACTTACCGAAATTTTAAGGATTTTCGTTTACACCCCCATCATTGTTTGATGGTCTGAACCGCGAGAGAAGCTGCCATGAAAAAACACCTTTTAACCTTTCTTATGATTGCAGTATTTCCGTCATTTCTCATGGGTCAGGTTCAAAAAGACACTCCTAAATACCGGCAGGCAAGGGAAAAGATGGTTCTTTCACAGATCCGTCTGCGGGGGATATCCGATAAAAAAGTGCTAAAAGCCATGTCCGAAGTCCTTCGGCATAGTTTCGTCCCGGAAGAACTTGCTTCCCAGGCCTATGCAGACCATCCCTTGCCCATCGGTGAGGGCCAGACCATTTCTCAGCCATACATTGTGGCCCTTATGACCGAAAGCCTTAAACTCAAAGGCCCTGAACGCGTCCTTGAAATCGGAACCGGCTCAGGCTACCAGGCCGCCATTCTCGCAAATGTCACCAAAGAAGTGTACACCGTCGAAATCAGGAAAAAACTCCATAAAAAAGCAAACCAGATCCTTCGTTCATTGGATTACACGAACATTAAAACCCGTCATGCAGAAGGCTATTTCGGTTGGCCTGAGGCAGCCCCCTTTGACTGTATTATAATCACAGCTGCCATCGATCATATCCCGCCGCCTTTGTTGAAGCAACTCAAAGACGGTGGGCGGCTCATTCTTCCCCTCGGAAATCCGTTCAGCTACCAGAACCTGAGTCTTGTCACAAAACAGGGTAAGAACTATACCGTCAAACAGATAACCGGTGTTCTGTTTGTTCCCATGACCGGGTATGCCCTTGACCATAACTAAATGTTTCGGAATTTCTACAAATAAACTTCATGATACTCACGGCTGTATTTTTATTATCGCTTTCTGCTCTGTCTTTCGAAATACTCCTTGTCAGGATTTTTTCCATCAGTCAGTGGAACCACTTGTCATTCATGGTCATCAGTATCACCCTTTTCGGATTTGCTGCCGGCGGTACATTTTTAAATATTATCGATACCTACAGAAAAGGCTGGGAAAAACATCTTTCCTCCTTTGAAAATATCCATATTTTCACCATCTTTTTTACCCTTTCCACCATCATTTCAATTATCGTATTAAATCGAATTCCATTGGATTACTTCAGGCTGCCCTTGGAACCTGTCCAAGCTTTTTATCTATTAACGGCCTATCTTCTTCTGGCGCTACCCTTTTTTTTTACCGGCCTTGTTGTGTCTATTGCTTATGCTTCTATGCCCGAAAAAACCGGCTTTGTGTATTTTGCGAGTATGGCAGGTTCGGCATCCGGAGCAATCATTCCGGTTATTTTTCTTCCTTTCATTTATGAAGCTAATCTTATCATTCTCTCCGCACTCATTCCTTTGGTAGTGACTTTTTTAAAGCATCCGGATCATAACCAAATTCGTATCCTAACAAGAAGAAAATACTTTCGCTTAATCTGTCTTAGCATTCTTATCATTTCAGGAATACTAATTGTTAAAGGCGGCGACACCATTGTCCAGGTGAAACCTTCCCCATATAAGAAGCTCAGCCAGACGCTTTTATTTCCCAACACCCAAATCATCGAAACCACAAACAGTATACGCGGCAGATTCGATCATATTGAAAGCCCTCACCTGAGATTTGCACCGGGATTAAGCCTAAAATATAACGGGTTGCTCCCTGACCAGACAGCCACGTTCAAAGATGGAGACAACCCTTTATTCCTTTATCAATCAAAATCCCCAAACGATGCACAATTCTCCAAGTTCACACTCCCATACACCGGATACCTTCTTGTGCCGCATCCAAAACACATTCTTGTGATTCAGCATGGCGGCGGATCAGCCATTGTATGCGCATTAGCATCCGGTGCAGACAACATCACCATTGTCGAGGAACAACCCCGGATCGCAAATCGTGTTCAGCAACACTATAACCTTCCGGTTATCAGCCAAAATCCAAGAACATTTTTAACCCGATCCGACCGGAGATACGATATCATACACCTAGAAAACTGGGGAACATCTCTCCCTGGATCAGCGGCGCTGACCCAGGATTATTTTTTTACCATTGAAAGTTTTAGACAATATTTTCAACATCTTTCCAATAACGGTGTTTTCATTGTCTCACGTTTTCTTTTGCTGCCGCCGTCAGACGCGATTCGACTCTGGGCCACTGCATATGAAAGCTTGAAATCCCTTGAAATCAAAAACCCTGAAAAACACATCACCGTTCTTCGCAACTGGAACAGCTTTACCTTGATCGTATCTGTACAACCTTTTAAAGATAAAAACTTGCTACAAGACGTTTCACGAAACTTAAATTTTGATATGGTTTACCTTCCCGGAGTATCGAAGAAAAATGTCAACCGTTTTAATATTTTCGATGCCCCGTATCATTATAATGAAATCAACCGTCTTGCAGAAGCGTACCGGTTGGGAACAGAAAAAACATATTTTGAAAACTACCCCATGGATGTCTTTCCTCAGACCGACAACCGTCCCTTTCCCTACCGGTTTGTAAAGTGGTCCCGACTGAAAGCACTTTACAAAATGACAGGGAGCAGGTTTTATTCTTTATTCATGTCCGGCGAAATTGTCGTTTTCGTTGTCTTAATAGAAGCATTAGGGATATCCATTCTTCTTTTGATCCTTCCCTTTTTTACCACCTTAAAAGAAACTCGAAAATTCTACTTCTCCCACATGCTATACTTTTTTGCCGTGGGTTCAGGTTTCATGTTCATTGAACTCTATTTTATTAAACAATACATTTTTGTTTTCGCCGATCCGGTGATCAGTTTAACCATGGTCATTACAGGACTCCTTGTGTTTTCAGCATTCGGCGGTTATTGGTCACAGCGAATCAGTGCTAAAAATTTTCCCATTGCAATCGCTGCTCTTATCGTGATCCTCGTGTGTATGTTCTTCATTTTTAATTCTATGATGCATCGCGTCATACAGCTCAGCCAATTTTTACGTTATACCCTGTCATTGTTATTTCTCCTGCCACCGGGATTCTTAATTGGACTCCCCTTCCCTCTTGGCATGCGATATATTTTGAATCTTCCTGCCCAGCGCGCATACGCCTGGACAATAAATGGATGCGCGTCGGTCTTGGCATCCATCGCATCTGCACAAATCGCCCTGGGTTTAGGTATTTCCGCAATCATGATCTTCGCAATTTCAGCCTACATTCTGGCATTCATCACACTTAAGCTGAGCGTTTCAAATTTTAAAAGAGGATAAAATATCTTTTATTTTTAATGAATTATCTTTATTTATATTTTTAATATTTGAAACCCTTCGGGCTTGCCGACTTTATCGGATCTGCTGTGTTGCAGGGCGCTTGCGGTAACCGACTACAGTGGCGCACCCTGCGCCTTGCAACTCCAGAAAACTCGACAATCACTCAACTTAGGTCACACTTTGTTTCAAAAAGATTTGACACTTAGGATTGATAGCCCTATGTTGTGCGGGCTGTTTTTACTAAAAT
>Ga0210064_1001372_pt1 | contig 10393 bp, 6 predicted proteins | sample Muzzi_CordC_D2_FD_185531 | JGI IMG/M metagenome (GOLD analysis project Ga0210064, IMG submission 185531) | Wetland microbial communities from San Francisco Bay, California, USA, that impact long-term carbon sequestration - Muzzi_CordC_D2 (SPAdes) | ecosystem: Environmental > Aquatic > Marine >...
GCACCGTTGTCGAGTGGCGTGCCGGGGAGGGCGAGGCGGTCGGGGCAACGACTAAAGTGGTCACCCTGGGCGGGGTGAACCGGATTCCCGTCGTCGTATCCCTGTTCGAGGGACAGGGGGCCTGGGTCGACCGGGGACAGCGGATCACGGTCAGGGTACCGACGATGCCGGGTATCGAATTCGAGGGGCAGGTCGATCGCACCGACCGGGAAATCAACTTCAGCACACGGACCCTGCCGGTCTATGTCGGTTTCAGTACCGCCGATCCGAGGATCCGCTACGGCATGCTGGTGGAGGTGACGATCCATGCCGCAGACCGTGAAAACGTACTGCAGATTCCCGGCGAAGCACTGATCCGCACCGGGGAAAGCAGCCGCGTCATCGTGGCCCGGGGTGACGGGCGGTTTCAGCCGGTCGAGGTCGTGCCGGGGATCGAGAGCGGCGATCACATCGAGATTCTCTCCGGGCTCGAGGAAGGGCAGGAGATTGTGCTCTCCGGTCAGTTCCTGATCGATTCGGAGAGCAGCCTGATGGCCGATTTCCAGCGGATGGAGACGGGGGATGATGATCGGTAACTGCACCCTCCCGGGCGCGATCCATCGCAGCAAAGAGACTGAAGCCATAACGTGATCGCTGCCATCATCCGCTGGTCCATCCACAACCGCCTGCTGGTGCTGTTGCTGGCGCTGATCCTCGCGGGCTGGGGTGTGGTTTCTTTGCGGCAGATTCCGCTGGACGCCATCCCCGATCTCTCCGATGTCCAGGTCATTATCCGGACGCCATTTCCCGGTCAGGCGCCCCAGGTGGTCGAGGACCAGGTCACCTATCCCCTGTCGACCGCCATGCTGGCGGTACCCGGCGCCCGGGTGGTGCGCGGGTATTCGTTTTTCGGCGACTCCTACCTCTACGTGATCTTCGAGGATGGTACGGATATCTACTGGGCCCGGTCCCGGGTGCTGGAATACCTGAGCCAGGTCACCAGCCAGCTGCCACCGGGCATCCAGCCGGTCCTGGGACCGGATGCCACGGGGGTGGGTTGGGTCTATCAGTATGCCCTGCTGGACTGGTCGGACCGGCACGATCTCTCCGAGTTGAGAAGTATTCAGGACTGGTTCCTGAAATATGAACTGCAGACCGTTCCGGGGGTGGCGGAGGTGGCCACCGTGGGGGGCATGGTCAAGCAGTACCAGGTGGTGGTGGATCCGGATCTGTTACGGATCTATTCGCTGCCCGTATCCGAGGTCAAGCGCGCCCTCATCAGTGCAAACCGGGAGACGGGCGGCTCCGTGATCGAGATGGGTGAGGCCGAGTACCTGGTGCGTTCCCGGGGTTATATTCAAAGTGAGGAGGACCTGCGTCTGATCTCGCCCCTGTCGACCGGCAAGACCGGGACCCGGACCACCCTGGAGGTGATCGGCGAGGTGCACACCGGACCGCAGGCGCGCCGCGGGGTGGCGGACCTCGATGGTGAAGGCGAGGTCGTGGGCGGGATCGTCATCATGCGCCATGGCGGGAATGCCCTGCAGACCATCGCGGCGGTACGCGAGAAAATCGAGCGGTTACGCGCCGCGCTCCCGGAAGGGGTGGAGATCGTCGAGACCTATGACCGCTCGGCGCTGATCCAGCGTGCCGTGAACACGCTCAGCCAGCGTCTGGTCGAGGAGTTCCTGGTCGTGGTGCTGGTGTGTGCGCTGTTTCTGTTTCATTTGCGTTCCTCGCTGGTCATCCTTCTCGGTTTGCCGGTCGGCATCCTGGCGGCCTTCCTGGTAATGAAGGCGCAGGGTATCAATGCCAACATCATGTCGCTGGGCGGGATTGCCATCGCCATTGGTGCAATGGTGGATGCGGCCATCGTGATGATCGAAAATGCCCACAAGCATATGGAGCACGCCGTCAAGGGCGATTCCGGCAGGATCGACGCCATCAAGGATGCCGCCATCGAGGTGGGGCCGCCGCTGTTTTTCTCGCTGCTCATCATTACCCTGAGTTTCCTGCCGGTCTTTACCCTGGAGGCCCAGGAGGGACGCCTGTTTTCACCGCTGGCATTTACCAAGACCTATGCCATGGCCGCTGCCGCGGGCTTGTCGATTACGCTGGTGCCGGCCCTGATGGTGTACCTCATCCGCGGCAACATCAAACAGGAACGGGCCAATCCCGTAAACCGCTGGCTGATCGATGGCTACCAGCCGTTGATTACGGCCGCCTTCAAACGTCCCGGCGTTGCACTGGTTCTGATTCTGCTGCTGCTGGCTTCCAGCCTGTGGCCGCTGGGACGGCTGGGATCGGAATTCATGCCGGAACTGGACGAGGGCGATCTGCTCTACATGCCGACCACGCTGCCGGGACTCTCGATCGGCAAGGCGCGCGAGTTGCTGCAGCAGACCGACCGGCTGATCCGGACCATCCCCGAGGTGGAGCGGGTGTTCGGCAAGGTCGGGCGGGCGGAGACCGCGACCGACCCCGCCCCCCTGACCATGATCGAGACCACCATCAAGCTCCGGCCGCGTGCGCAGTGGCGGCCGGGAATGACGCTGGAGAAACTCAAGGCCGAACTCGATGCGCGGGTGCAGGTGCCCAGTCTCAACAATGCCTGGCTGATGCCCATCAAGACGCGCATCGACATGCAGTCGACCGGTATCAATACCCCGGTCGGCATCAAGATCGCCGGTCCCGATCTCAAGGTGATCGAAACCATCGGTGAGGATGTTGAGCGGGTGCTACACGGGGTGGAAGGCACGCAGTCGGTGTATTCGGAACGCACCGCCAGCGCCCGCTACATCGATATCGAGATCGACCGCCATGCATTGACCCGTTATTCCGTCACCCTGGAGGAGATCCAGGAGGTCATCAGTACGGCGGTCGGGGGAGTGAACGTGATGTACACCGTGGAGGGGCGGGAACGCTACCCCGTTAACCTGCGCTATCCCCGCGATGTGCGCGACTCCGTGGACAAGCTCAGGGACCTGCCCATCGTCACCGAAAGCCAGGAGGAGTTCCAGTTGCGCGACGTGGCGGAAGTTCGTGTGGTGGATGGCCCGCCGGTGATCCGCAGCGAGGATGCTCGCCTCAACGGGCGGGTATACGTCACCATCGGGGACCGCGATCTCGGTACCTATATTGAAGCGGCGCAGCAGGCGGTACGGGAACAGGTCAACCTGCCGCCGGGTTACACGCTGACGTGGGCGGGGCAATATGAATATATGCAGCGGGCCAAGGAGCGGCTGGCCTGGATCGTGCCACTCACACTCGCGATCATCCTCGTCCTGCTGTATCTCAGCTTCCGCAATTTTACCCAGGCGCTGCTGGTGATGGTCGCCGTGCCGCTGTCGCTGGTGGGTGGATTCTGGCTCGTCTATTTACTGGGCTACGAGCTTTCCGTTGCCGTGGCGGTGGGGTTCCTTGCCCTGGCCGGGTTGGCGGCGGAGTTCGGCGTAGTGATGATGGTCTACCTGGATGAGGCCGTGAAACGCAATCGGCCCGCCACTCTTCAGGAACTGCGTGCGGCGATCATCGAGGGTGCGGTGCAGCGCGTGCGACCCAAGGCGATGACGGCCGCCGTGATCATCGCGGGCCTGCTGCCGATCATGCTCGGCAGCGGGACCGGTTCCGAGGTCATGCGCCGGATCGCCGCCCCGCTGGTCGGCGGCATGGTCACGGCCCCGCTGGTCTCCATGTTCCTCATACCCCTGCTGTATCTGTGGTGGAAGGGCAGCGGGCTGCAACGCGCCTGACCGATCGTCTCAGTGCAGGGCAGTGTTACCCGGCGGGTTTCGCCGCGGCCGGTTTCTGTTCCTTTGCCTGCTGACTGAGCGCCTTTTGTATGGCGGTATCGAACACCTTGATCGGCTGCGCGCCGATCACCACCTGACCGGTAATTTTATCGCTGGCGGTTTCCCCGATGATAAAACTCGGGGTGCCGGTCAGGCGCACGGCATTCGCGTCCTTCGCTTCCTTGTCGACATCATCCAGATGCCGGTCGCTGTTGATACACGCCTCGAAGGCCGCGACGTCCAGGGACAGTTCCTGCGCATAGCCCGGCAGATGTTCCGTGGCCAGTTTCTGCGGGTTCCGGAAGAGCAAGGTCCGCATTTCCCAGAACTTGTCCTGATCTTTGGCGCACAGTGCAGCCTGGGCGGCCTTGCGCGCGTCCTTGTGGAACTGCAGTGGCAGATTCATCGCGACCCAGCGCACCTTGCCGGTATCGATATACTTCTCCTTCAGGGTAGGGAAGGTGGTGTTCCGGAAGCGCAGGCAGAACGGACACTGATAGTCGGCAAATTCCACCACAGTGACTGGCGCACCCGCCGCTCCCATGGACGGCTTGCCATCGATGGTCACGGTGGCCGTCGCGGGTTTCGCAGGCCGCCGTGCCTGCCGCACGCCCTGTTTTTCGATTTTCTCCAGCACCCGGCGGATCTCCTTGAGTTCGAGCAGGATGGCATCGGCCGTATTCTGCGTGATGGCCGGGGAGGCGGTGTCACCGGTGGTCGGCTCCGCAAACGCGATGCCTGAAGAAACACAGGCCGCCAGGATCAGGGGGTTGCGCAGCGCGCGGAATGTTGTAACGAGTTTATTCATGGGTTTTCCATCCAGTCGAATCTTTGTTGGTTCACAGGGTATTGTCTTTGTTGTTAGTCAGGGTGCTTCAAAAATCGTATTTTATGGTTCAGGTACAGGATTCATTCACTGCCGGCAGTATTGCCCGCATCACCGGCAATCTCCTGCTGCAGCTCACGAATATGTGCCTGCAGGCGCTGCATGGCAAGCCGGTCCCGCTCCTGAATCAGTTCCGGAAGGCGCCGAAGCATTTTCTGCGCGGTGGGCGTGCTGTAGAAGGCGTTCATTTCGTTCAATTCCGCCTCGCTGAATGCCTGCTGGTACATAACGATGAGTTCGTCCTTCATGCTGTCCCAGCCGATGTACTTTTCCAGGAAACTGCGCAGCTGGCCCTCGTGCTCGCGCATGGCCGGGTCCTGCATGAGCTGCAGGGTGACGACATTGTCAACACTGGCGGCAATCTTTCCCTGCATCTCGGTCAGTTCGAGGAGTTTTTCCACGGCTTGCCGGTGGCTGTCGCTGTCCGCGGAAACTCCGAGTGGCCAGAAGGTCGCCATCAGGGACACCAGCAAGGCCGGCATCAGGTTAACTCGCATTGCAAAATTCCCCCACTGATTATTATAGGTCTGGCGTCTACCGGTAACGGCGCCGCTAATATTCAATAAGGTACCACAGGTGAGCACCGGAGACATGCCTGTTTTTCGCCGGATTTTGCCGGTCAGGCAGGCGTTCCAGCGGCAATTTCCGGAAGCAGTACCCGCCGCATGTCAGCTGAGGGGTATCGCCATCAGAGTAAATTCGCTGTAAGTAGCTACCTGTTGCGGGTTGACCCGGTACCCGGGTTTATCTAAGGTTCTGATATAGCATGAACGATACGCACATCTGTCGGGGGGCTGTACACTCTGAGCCGTGGGTGTGGTGCCTGGGCAGGGTACCTGCCGGGCTCGCTGACAATATCATTCCTCAATCCACAGGATTGTAGATAATAACCGGGGTAAACCGATATGATCGCGTATGTTGAACTGTATTCCCCGTTGCCCAGGGTGCTGGTCATCGCCTGTATGGTCACTCTGGCGGGCTTTGCCCGTCCGGTGGATGCCACCCAGTTTGCACCGCCCGACCTCGAGGGTTTTAACCTGCATAATCAGCGTGAGGCGGACGGCGACGGCGATGGAAACGACGAGACCCTTATCATGCACTACCTGAACGACAATGGCGACAGCGTGGTTAGTATGACCACCAAAGGCCGGATCTGGGCCTGGAGCCTGGATACCCGTGACGAGGAAACCGGCGGGCCGAATAACTATGTCATCCGCGACAGCGATTGCGACGGGGTGTTTGATGAAGCCTACGGCCTGGACGACGAGTTCCATGTTCCGGACTGTTTGAAATAGTGGAACCATGGACATTCTTTTTCCCTTGTCCATGCTGCAATCGGGAATACCGGCTCTGCCGTATCGCTAAAAAATTCCGGAAGGTTCCTTTTATTATCTGATACTCACTGAAAGGATTGAACAATGATCACTTACGATGAATTGAATACCCAGAACCATGAAATAACCGAGCTGTCGAATGTGCTGCTGTATCTCTTCAAGGACCGTTCCATGTGCGACACCGGAACGTGTTGCGAGCTGTTTTATCGCTATATGGACAAGGTGAAGCAGCATGTCGATCTCGTCGATACCAATCTCTACAGCAAGCTGCTGGCGCACGATGACCACGAGATACAGAAGCTGGCCAGGAATTTCATGTCAGGTTCGCAGGAAATCAAGAAAATCATGACGGCTTACACCAGGGCGTGGTGTCCGCGCAAACGCACCGAGACGCTGGCCATTGCCGAGCACGACCGCTTTCTGCAGGAAACCGAGGAAATGTTCCATCTGGTGCTGGACAGAATCCAGGACGAGACCGAAAAACTGTACCCCCTGATCCGCGAAGTCAGCGGTAATGTAGAACATGCCGCCTGAGTTTTCGGGTGCAGAATTACAAGCTTTTGTGTTCCCACCGGGGATAGAGTGGTAACAGCCCGTCACCGGCAGGTGACGGCCCGGGAACCGGTTCCCGCAGACCGGTCTGTAACGCCTCCCACAACGACTGTCCCTGCCAGGTTTCATGACCCGGGGCATACAGCGCCTGTTCCAGTGCGTGGACTTCCGCAGTGCCCGTTGCCAGGCGCTGGCCCAGCGCTCCCAGGCTGCGGGGTGGTGCCTCCGGCCAGATCGCGGCGGCCCATTCGAGCAGCGAGCGGGCGGCGGCCTGGGCATCATTGAGCTCGCAGGCGCGTTCCAGCGCCTGCCGGGCCTCACCGCCACGCGGTGTCCGCGCCGTGTTCGGTTTGCCGGTAACCGCTTGCCCGACGGCTGCAATCTGCCCCGGATGACCCCTGCGCAGTAACCAGATCAGCAGCAAGGCCAGAATCAGCAGGGCACTGCCGCCCACGGCTATCCAGGGCCACCAGGTTTCCAGCCGGGTCTGCCGGGAGGGCGTACCGGTCTCCGGCGCCGCCGCTCCGTTATCGGTGCCAGGGTCCTGCCAGACGGGCTCGGCAGGCGCTGGTGGGGGCGCGGTGGCAGTGCTGCCGTCTCCCGGTAATACGTTGATCTCCCAGGCAGGCAGTACGGCCGTTTGTTGCTGACTGCTGGCGGTATCCCACCAGTCGATGCGTATTTCCGGCAGGGTCAGCTTGCCCGGTTGCGATGGCACGTAGGCGATGGACTGTTCGCTGTAACCGAATACCCCGCTACCATCGGTGCGATTTTGTCTGACGGGTGGTTCCGGGTACAGACGCATGCCGGGGATTTTCGAAACCTCGATGACCGGTAACTGGGCGGCTTCGAGTCCCCGGGCCTCGATGCGGATGGTGCGGGTTACGGGTTCCCCGACGCGGAATTCCGGGGGACCTTGCATCCAGCTGTCGCGCAATGTCAGCTGTTCGCCTGGGAGCCAGTGGCGGCCACTGTAGCCGTCGGGCCGGGTCTGTACCTCCAGTGTGAGTGGCTGGCTGCGCACGCGGATGCGCTTGCCGGGATCCCCGAAGGGGGTGCTCGAGAAGAAGCTGTCGTCGAAGGGATTGCCGCCGAAGAACCGTTCCATCATGGTGTTCACTCGTGAACCGGACGTGCGCCGGCTGGAGGGTGAGATGACCCGTCCAGTGAATGTGACCGGTGGAATACTGAGGGTGCCGCTCTGCTGCGGGAACAGGGCATAGTGGCGTTCGATCACCTGGTAGTGCTGGTCGTTTACGGTGGTCTGGTACTGGCTGTCCTCGCCCAGGCGTTCGATCACGGCATTTTCCGGCTGTGGTGCATCGAAACTGCCCTCGACCAGGGGCACCCGGTAATACAGGCGGGTGGTGAGGAGGACCTGTTGCTGGACATACGGAGAGGTTTCCGCGGGTTCCATTTCCGTTTGCAGAAACACCGGCTGACCGGCCGCCGCTGCGTCGTCCGCCGCCGGTTGCTCCCTGACCTCCAGCGTCAGCGCCGGGGTTGACGAGTTGCCGACCGTGAGCGGTGGAATCGTCAGGGTACCACTGTGCTTCGGATCCAGTTCAACGCGCAATTCGCGCTTCTCGCTGCGCTCGCCGTTGATGATCCGGATCTGCTGGCTGGTGCCGGTGCCGAGGATGGTGAAATCCGCGTTCAGTGCGGACAGATCGGGTTTGCTGCCCGAGTCCCGGCCTTCCACCTCGATGGTCAGGGTGACCGTGTCACCGGCATAAATACGGTCGCGGTCAAGCCGGGCGCCCACATCGGCCCACACTGACTGCGAGGTCATCAGCAGCACCAGAACCGCGATCAGCAAGCGGGGGATTCCGGTAGTGATGCGGGGGTTCATTTCGGTCGGTTGCGTGATCATCATGTTACTCCTCTCCTGCATGGTGGCTCACCATGTCGGTTGATCATCCGGTGCGCTGCGCGGCGCGCGCTGGCTGTACTGGTACAGGAATTTACGGCGCAGCAGGCCGCCGGGGTCATCGGGAATGCGCCGTAGCCAGTGTTCCGCGGACTGCTGTTCCTCGCTGCTCAGAGGTTCTGCGGTGGCATCCGCCGTGGGCGGTCGTTCTGCCGGGTCCGCGGGCACCTGTGCCGCCTCCTGTGGCAGCGGGGAAGCTTGACGTTCGGCATCGGTTTCGGACGGTGCCGCGGCGGGTTCCTCATCCGGCCCGGACGCAGCGGCTTCCGCCGCCGTTTCGAAGGCATTTTCCGGTGCCGTCGCGGCGTCCGGTTGCTCTCCGGGTGTATCTTCGGGTCGGGTTTCATGCCCGGCAGTGGCCGTATCCTCCGGGTTGCCCTGGTCTTCATCTGTGCCGGCAGCGGCGGACTGATCCTGCGGCTCCCGGTCACCGTCCTGACCCTGCTGCCCGGCGCTGTCCTGCGCTGGTTCAGTGGATGCCGTTTCCTTTTCGTTCGCGTCTGCGCCCGATTGCTGTTCGTCATCGCCCGGTTGTGGTTCTGCTCCAGACGCAGACCCTTGCCCGGAAGCGTCCTCGCTGTCCTGTTGCCGCTCGCCGGACTCCGGGTTCTCCTCTGTAGAGTCGGTATCGCCTTGCTGCGGTTCCTGTTGTGCTGATTTCTCCTGTTGCTCCTGTTGCTGCAGCAGTTTCTCGACTTCCGCCTTGTTGTGTTCGGCATCCGCCATACCGGGCCGGTCGCGCAGCGCCTCTTCATAGGCGTCAATGGCTTCCCGGTAGCGTCCCAGTTGCGCCAGCGCGTTGCCGCGATTGTAATCGGCATCGGTCCCGGCGGCACCGGAGAAGGACTGCAGCGCTGCGGCGTAATCCCCGCTGCGGTATTCCGCGGTGCCGCGCCGCAGCGGGTCCTCTGCCAGGCGTGCCGCCTGTTCGTGCTCGCCGGCGGCCAACGCCTGCTCGGCCTGCTGATCGCGGCGCAGCCAAAGGTCCTCCCAGGTAGAGGCCATGGCGGGTGACGGGGTTGTCATGCTACTGACGACCAGGATGACCATGGCCAGCAGCCAGCCGCGGCGGAATACCAGGGCAGCCAGTGGCAGCAGCAGGAGTACCAGCCAGGGCCCGCGTGATTGCCAGACCTCGGTCTGCAGCTCAGTCTGTTCACTCCGGGACTGCAGCCGGGGGATTGCGGCGTTCAGCAAGTGGTCGATATCCCGGTCATCGGCGGAGATGGTGGTGTAGCGGCCGCCGCCCGCCGCGGCCAGTTCGCGCAGGGCCGCTGCATCCAGTCTGGCCATTACGATATTACCGGTGTCGTCCTGCACATAGCCGCCCCGGGAATCGGGAATTGGCGCGCCCTGCGGTGTACCGATGCCCAGCACGGAGACCCGGTAGCCCTCCTGCTGCAGGCGGGCTGCGGCGTCGATGGCACGTTCTCCGTGGAAACCGTCCGCCACCAGCAGGATGTCGCCGTGTTCGATGCCAGCCTGTTGCAGCAGTTCGCCGGCCTTCTCCAGGCCAAGGTCGACCCGGCTGCCCTGAGCGGGCATCAGGTCCGGCTCCAGCGGTTTCAACAGGGCCTGGATGGTTTCCGCATCCGTGGTAAGCGGTGAGACGGCAAAGGCATCGCCGGCGAATACCACCAGACCGGTTTGACCCTCGGTGCTGCGCCGGAGCAGGTCCGCCACCTTGTAGCGGGCCCTCGTCAGGCGCGAGGGTGCCAGGTCCGGGCTGAGCATGGAACGCGACAGGTCCAGTACGATGACACGGGCTTCCTGACTGCGGTATACCGGCTGCGGCTGTTTTTCCCACACCGGGTCCGCCAGTGCGATCACGGTGATCAGCCAGCCGGCGGCCAGCAGCCACGCCGGCAAGCGGTTGCGGGTGCCGGGTTTGACCAGTAACCAGGGCAGCAACCGGGCATCG
>Ga0210064_1001373_pt1 | contig 10392 bp, 8 predicted proteins | sample Muzzi_CordC_D2_FD_185531 | JGI IMG/M metagenome (GOLD analysis project Ga0210064, IMG submission 185531) | Wetland microbial communities from San Francisco Bay, California, USA, that impact long-term carbon sequestration - Muzzi_CordC_D2 (SPAdes) | ecosystem: Environmental > Aquatic > Marine >...
GCAGCTGCACGGTGCTGGTAAAGGCACTGCGCGAATTGGGCATGGAGCAGGAGACGTAGTCGGCCTGGCGGTTGCGGTTGGCCGACTCGCGCCAGTTCGTGTCAACGGCGATGACCAGGTCATCCTTCGCCTCGGACAGCATCTGCGGAATGTAGCGGTTGAAGAGCACGTCACCATACGAAACGATGACATCGTGCTCCTCGCCAAGTTCCTGCAGCGCGAGGTGCAGGGAGTGCAGTTCACCGGTGTCGGCGTAGTCCGCGTTGTCCACGTACTTCAGGCCGGGCAGGCTCACGGTCTCCTTGCGGTAACCGCGTACCACCGTAATGTCCCGGATACCAACGCTCTTGTAGGCATCCGTGATCCGTTCGAGCAGCGGGATGCCGCTGATTCCGACCATGGCCTTGGGCCTGTCCCGGGTAAGATCGCCGAGTTCTTCGCCGCGCGAGGCAGCGAGCACGATGGCGCGTACGCCTTTCGCACTGCGTGGCAGGTAACGCTTTTCCGCACTCTGCAGTTCCTCGGCGCCCTGCAGGCGGAAGACCTCTGACACAGGGACGAGCCGGTCTTCTATGGACAGCAGGTTCGCCTCCGTCATCAGGGTGCGCGCCGTCTCCTGCATCGCCGCGATTGCAGCACGCATCAGGTGATTGGCCCAGATCACGACTGAAAAGCCATAGTCGCGGAACACCTCGGTCGGGGTGGCGTAATACTTGGTGGGCACGATCAACACCGGGCAGCGTTCGCCCCACTCGCGCTTGAAGGCGAGGATCTCGTCGGGCACGGCGAGTGCGGAATGGATGAGGATGCCGTCTGCGCCTGCCGCATGATAGGCCTCTGCGCGTTTGAGGGCTTCTGACAGGCCCCAGCCTGCGATGAAGGCTTCCACACGCGCGATGATACTGAAATCATCGTCGGCCTGGGCGTCCTTTCCCGCCTTGATCTTGCCGCAGAACTCATTGATGTCGGCAAGTGCCTGCGTTTCGCCGCCGATGAAACTGTTGGTCTTGGGGAACAACTTGTCCTCGATGCAGACGGCAGCGATCCCGCGCTGTTCCAGCTTGCTGACCAGACGCCGCATATTATTGAAGTTGCCATAGCCGGTGTCGCCGTCGAGGAGGATCGGCACACGCGTGGCATCGGACATGAATTCCAGCATCTCAAGGACTTGCGTCCAGCTGGCCTCGTTGTTGTCCCGCACCCCGAACTGGGCCGAGAGTGACAGGCCGCTGCCCCAGATTCCCTGGAAGCCGGCCTCCTCGGCGATGATGGCGCTGATGCCGTTGTGGGCCTCGCACAGGAACTCGAGTTGATCCGATAAAAGCAATTGTCTGAATTGTGATGTCTTTTTCATGAGTTTCTGATCTGGCAGGCTACCGGGGCAAGCGCGACATTATAACCAATATCCCGATGTCCTGTCTGCCGGGGTGGCGCGGTTACCCGTGCCCGGCCGCTTGACCCTGTGGCGTGGTTGCCATTATATTCCGGGGCCCCGGCAGACTTGCCGTTCCCGGTGTTGCGCCGGGGTCCGGCAGTTACACAGATCTTGTTGCCGCGTGTTCCGGAAAAGTGGTGATCAGGCAGGAAATCAGCATGGATAAGGGGAAACAGAAGGTGATGCCTGGCGACGAGGATATTGCGCATTTCAGGCAGCATGGCTACCTTGTCATGCGAGGGTTGTTCGATGCCGCTGAGATGGCGGATATCCGGGCATGGACCGATGAGGTGCAGCACTGGCCGGAGACGCCCGGCCGGCACATGATGTACTTCCAGGAAAGCCAAAGCGAGGCGGGCCGGCGCATCCTGAACCGTCTGGAGAATTTCCTGGCCTATCATGATCGTTTCAGTGCGTTGGCGAACGGCCCCAGGATGAAGGGCATCTGCAGCCAGCTGTTTGGCGAAGAAGCCGTCCTGTTCAAGGACAAGATCAATTTCAAGCTGCCCGGTGGTGACGGTTTTACGCCACACCAGGATGCGCAGGCGGGCTGGGAGCGCTACGGTACCCTGCACATCAGCGTCATGGTGGCGATCGACAGGGCAACACGCGAGAACGGCGCACTCAGGATCGCTTCCAGCCATGGGCTCAGCCGTCTGATCGGTGGTGAGTGGACACCCCTTACCGAGCAGGAGATGGAAGGGATGGCGTTCGAGATGCTGGAAATGGAACCGGGTGACGTCGCCTTCTTCGATTCCTACACCCCCCATATGTCGGATCCCAACCTGACGCCGAATTCGCGCCGTGCGCTCTTCATCAGCTACGGCAAACTCTCGGAGGGTGACCAGCTTTCCCGCTACTATGCCGACAAGCGCAAAAGCTATCCGCCAGATATCGAACGCGAGGCTGGCAGGGAGTATGTGTTCCGCGTGTGACATGGCCCGTGCCATGACAGAGGCTGACCGCCACCGCACCTGTGAGATCAATGGCACTTGTTAAACCATTCTCTGCAAGCATCCCGAAGGAACACGCTTCCGGCATACTGCGATTGACCTGGCAGGGCGTGACTCATTACTGTTGCGGGCGGGTATGGCCGCGATGAACTTCAGGGAAATCAAGAAGAAGATCAAGCGCGGACTCGGTCTGCGCATGGGGCGGCCGTGCCTCACGGGCCGCCAGTATGTACGTTCACGCCGCCTGCTGCTCGATGCGGTCAACATCATGAATGAGGCGGGTCTGCCCTATACGCTCGATGCGGGCACGCTGCTCGGGATCGTGCGCGACGGCGACCTCATCCCGTGGGACGATGACCTCGACATGATGCTGCCACGTGACGCGATCCCTGAACTGAACCGGCTGAAATGGAAGTTTCGCCGGCACGGCTGGAAGGTTTCCCGGCCTTACGTTATGCCGACTGACGACGCGGCCTGGCGGGCGGGTGATCCGCGCGTGATCAGGATTCGCAGCCGCGGGATATTCTTTTTCAATCCCGGGACGGCACTGCTCGACATTACCATCATCCATCGGCATGACGACGCCTGGTGGTGGGAGATGGCCGGACGGGCATGCAGGATACCGGCTGAATTTCTGGACAGTCGGGACAGCATTCAGTACGGGGGATACCGGGCCAACACCCCGCGTGACCCGGAGCGTTACCTGCAACACACCTACGGCGAGGACTGGCGTACTCCGCGGCCGGACTTCCCGCGCAACGAGTTTGGTATCATCGACCACAGAATGCAGTCCCCGGGTGCGAAACGGAAGCCACAAAAAGACGCATAGCCTGGACAGATGTTGTAAGGGATCCTCTGATCAGTTTGTCATTGTGAAGAACAAAGTGCCGAAAAAATCTGTAAGCCACTGATTAACAATCATGAGATTGCCGCGCTGGCCGCTCCCGGCATCCATGCCTCCCGCGGCACTTGTACCTCCCTGTACATCGCGCTCGCAATGACGAGGATTTAGTAATTAATCAGCTTCCTAAGCGGTGAATTGCTGAACAGTGTTATTACGAGGCTTTCAGCCATAACACGAAACCACCTGCTTTAGTCGGTGGAGTGTTTACCCGGCCTCAGTCTGCCGGCTCGAAGCGGTAGCCCAGGGTATCGATGTCGCGCCTGAAGTAGTCTCCCACCTGTTCCGCGAGCGCATCGCTGTAGTAGCTGCGAAAATCCTTCCTGCGATCGGTGGCCTTGCGCTTGTGGGGCAGACGCAGGTGCGCTGTCCCGATGACCTCGCAGATGTGCGCGAAATCCTGCTGCAGGCTCTCATAGTGCCCGATGTAATCCACCAGCAGTTCCCCATGCAGGTCGACCAGGTAGTCCAGCTGCGACTGGATGGAGGTGTCGATGTGAAACTGGTAGGGGCGTTCCGGGTCCAGCTTCCAGCGGATGAAATGGTCGAAATCCCTGATGTGTTCGATCAGATGGGGTCGCTCGCGGCGGATGTGGTGATAGGAGCTGACCTGCAGGTCCCAGGGATTGCGCACCACGGCGAATTTGAACAGCTGACGGAAGAATTCCTCCGGCAGCATCTCCCGGGCGGCAACGATGCGCGCATGGCGGGGAAACTTGCTGCCAAGCCGGTGCCCGGCTAGATGGCTCAGCCGCGAGCAGAGAAACTGCGGGTAGTACCAGGGGTCGCGCCAGCGCAGGGGCTGGAGGGCGGCGCGCACGCTGGTGCCGCCGGTCTTGGCGATGTGGACGAAGAGAAAGTTGTATTTAATCGACAGCAGCATCGGATCGTTCCTGTGTTACACCGAGGATTTCCAGGTAGCGTGAGGCGCTTGTCTCCACTGCGTATTCTCGCACGGCCCCCCGCAGGCTGTCGCTGTCAGGGGGGGTGTCCAGCACCTCCCGCATGGCCGTGGCCAGGGCCTGCCAGTCGCCCACCGGGACTAGCGGGCCATAGCGCCCGTCAGCCAGGATCTCCCGTGGGCCACTGGGACAGTCGGTGGAGACCACCGGCGTGCCCAGGGCCATGGCCTCGGTCAGCACATTGGGCGAGCCCTCCCAGCGGGAGGAGAGCACGAACAGGTCGGCCCGTGCCATGTAGACATAGGGGTTATCTGTGAAGCCGGGAAAACTCACCATATCCTGCACATGCAGCTCGGCGGCCAGTGACTTGAGTTGCGCCTCCTGCCGGCCTTCGCCCAGGATGATCAGGTGGCAGGGACGGGCCTCCCTGAGGCGGGCAAACGCCCGGATCAGGGTGGCGAAATCCTTCTGCACGGTAAGGCGACCGGCGCCGAGGATGACCGGGGTCTGCGCATCGTCAAGCCAGGGGTGAGGCGCTGCCTGTTGCGCCAGCTCCAGCAGTCGCGCGGTGATGACCGGGTTGCGCACCACATCGATCCGGCCCGGGTCGATCCCGGCTACCGCGACAGTGTCCTGCCTGACGCCTTCCGAAACGGCGATGATGCGATCGATGCAGGGATAGAGGAGATGGATGGGTGCACGCCGCAGCCAGAGTTTGCTGCGGGACCGGTGGGCCAGGGAAGCTGAAAGATTGGTGCCCAGGCGAACAACGAGGCGGGTCGGGGTCCTGGCCAGCAGACGCGCCAGGACCGCAAGACGCCCCGCCCGGTCCTTGGCTGCCAGCAGGCAGTGCGGACGACTGTTGCGCAGATACCGGATCAGCGGCAGCAGGCTGGTGGCGGTATGGCGGCTACCCAGTTCGATGACTTTGATCGCCGGATGCAGTTCGTTCAGGTGCCGGCTGCGGGTCTTGATCAGCAGCAGGTGTATCCGCAGGCCGCGCCCGGCAAAGGCGTTGACCAGGTTGAGCATCATGCGCTCGACGCCGCCCTCGCCGGAGAAGGAGACGAGTATCGCGAGGTCGGGACGCTGTTCTGCTGCCTGGTTTGGCATGGCTAGGGGGCGACCCTGAGAGGCAGCGCCATCGCACTGAGATAGGCATCGGTTGCCGCACTCACAGTGTAAGGATTGGCCGCCTGCTGCAGAAAGTCGCGGGGTTTGGCCTCGTCCAGCGTTGTCTCCATCGCCCTGGCCAGGGCCCCGGCGTCACCAACCGGCACCAACTGGCCGAAGCGCCCCTGCTGCAGGATCTCCGCCGGTCCACTGGGACAGTCGGTGGCGACCACGGGCGTGCCCAGCGCGAGGGCCTCCACCAGTACCAGGCCGAGACCCTCCCAGCGGGAGCTGAAGGCGAACAGGTCGGCATGGGCCATGTAGGGATAGGGATTCTCCACAAAACCGGGGAGATCCACATCCTCACGGATACCCAGCCTGTCGGCAAGTTCGAGCAGCTGTTCCCTTTGCTTGCCGCGGCCGATGATCACCAGGCGGCAGGGGCGCCTGGCGCGCAACAGGGCAAAGGCGCGCAGCAGGGTTGCGAAGTCCTTGCGCGCCCCCAGTTCCCCTGCGCTGATGATCACGGGCATCTCCCGTTCCCGGAACCAGGGGTGATCGGGAAGCGGCAGGGTCCGGTTGAACAGGTCGTCGGGTATACCCGGACTGGGGACGACCCGGATTTTTTCCGGGGAAAGCCCGGTGTAGCGGCTGAGGTCGTCCGCCACCCCCTGGGAAGGGACGAGGACCCTCTGCGAAAAGCGATAGAGCTTGACCATTGAAGTGCGTTGCAGCCAGCGGTCGAAGCCGCTGCGGCTCGCCAGGTTGATGGAGACGGTGGTGCCCAGCCGGAAGATCAGGGGGGTGCCGGTACCGGAGAGCCAGCGCGCCAGCAGGGCTGTGCGGTTGACCCGGTCCTTGTCCGACAGCAGCAGCAGGGGTCTTTGCCGCCTCAGATAGCGCGCGAGGGCGGGCAGGCAGCTGTAGGTATGGCGGTGGGCCAGGTCGACACGGGTGACATTCGGCGGCAAGGCATCCAGATACGGTCCATGTCCCCTGACCTGCAGCAGATCGACCCGGTAGCCGCGTCTCGCGATCTCCGGTATGAGATGCTGCATGATGCGGTCAACGCCGCTGTGGCCCGAAGTGGCGAGAAAGATAGCGATGCGTGGCGGTTGCCCAACCGGTGATTGAGCACGCGGCTCAGTCACTGGCGGGATGTTCCGGGAGTCCCATGGCGGCGAGATATTCCCGGGCACTGTTTGTTACGGAATAACGGGTAGTGGCGCTGCGCAGGAACTCGGGGTCGGGTGGATGCCGCAGGGTCTCGAGCACGGCGTCCGCCAATGCCTGCGGGTCTCCCATGGGAATCAGGGGGCCGTATTTACCCTCCCGAAGAATTTCGTTGGGGCCATTGGGGCAATTTGTGGCGACTACCGGTGTGCCGATCGCCAGTGCCTCGGTCAGTCCGTTCGGTGAGCCCTCCCAGCGCGAGGAAAGCACGAACAGGTTGGCGGCGCGCATGTACTGATAAGGATTCTTGACGAACCCGGGCATTGCCAGGTCCCCACTTACCCCGAGTTTGTCCGCCAGGGTCTGCAGGTCAGGGCGCAACGCACCCTCTCCGAGTATCATCAGCCGGCAGGGGGTCGCCTTCCTGACCAGGGCAAAGGCGCGGATCAGGTTGGGGAAGTCCTTTTGCGGCTCCAGGCGGCCGACGCCCAGGATGACCGGAATATCCTCAGTGCCAGTCATCCAGGGATGGTCGGGTTTGATGCTTGCCAGTGTCTCAAGGTCGGGGGTTACCACCGGATTGTGGATAACGCGAATCCTTTCAACCGGGATGCCGATGATTCGGGCGGTATCCTCGGCAACACCCCGGGAGACTGCCATGATGCCGTCGTTCTGCGGGTAGTACTTGCGCATCAGCCTGAGCTGCTTTTCCTGTTTGTCAGGCTGCATGCTGTTCAACTGGCTCGATATGTTCGTGTTCGAGGTCACGAAGATCCGTGTCTTGCTGCGGACAAGATTCCTGGCACGCAAGGCAAGTACATTGACCCGGATGCGCTGGGTCAGCAGCGTCCCCGGTTTCTCCCGCAACAGATACCAGGCCAGGGCGGGAACGCCGGTGATCGCGTTGGAGGTCCCCAGGTCGATCACGCGGACCCCGGCGTGCAGCCGGTCCATGTAGGGGCTCTCCGGGTCGCCCACCAGCAGGTCTACCTGATAGCCCAGTTCACTGAAGCGGTTGATGAGATGGGTGCGCATCTTGCCAATCCCGCCCTGGGCCAGCGATGCAACAAGGACTGCCAGGCGGTTACGCATCTTTTGTTTCCGTAGTGGAAGGAACCGGTGTGTCGGTGGTTTGTTTCAGCTCCATTGCCTCCAGATAGGCCGCTGCGCTCTTTTCCATGGTGTATTCCTGGACGGCGGTTTTCAGCCACTCACTGTCCGGTGGATTGTCGAGCGTCTCCAGGATGGCCCGGCTCAGTGCTTCCATGTCACCCACCGGCACCAGGGTGCCATATTTGCCATTCTGTGTAATCTCACCGGGGCCGCTGCGACAGTCCGTGGCGACCACCGGAGTGCCGAGGGCCAGCGCCTCGGTAAGGACATTGGGTGATCCCTCCCACAGGGAAGAGAGCACGAACACGGCCGCCCGGGAGAGATAGGCGTAGGGGTTGTCCACAAAACCGGGCAGTGCCACGCGGTCCTGGACCCCCAGTTCCTGTGCCAGATCGAGCAGGGATTTATGCAGATGCCCTTGCCCCAGGATCATGAGTCTGCAGGGGCGTTGTGTGTTGACCCGGGCAAAGGCACGCAACAGGGTTGGAAAATCCTTCTGCAGGCGCAGTCCGCCGACGCCGAGCAGGACAGGGTCCTGACCGGCCTCGAACCAGGGATGCTCCAGGGGTGCGGCGGCCAGATCGTAAAGTTCGGGGGTAATGTTGGGGTTGCGCACGACGCGGACTCTGGCCGGGTCGATGCCGGTGGCCTGAATGATCTCACCGGCAACGCCTGCGGAAACCGCGATGACGCCGTCAGTTGCTCCGTAGAGCCAGCGCATGCGCCGCCGGGTGAGCCAGCGCTTGAGCGGATTGGCCTTGCGTGCCCGTAGCCTTTCCGAGACGGCGGTGCCGGGCCGCAGGTAGAAGCGGGTCGGGACGCTTGTCTTTGCCTTTGCCCGCATGGCGACAACATCATCCTTGCCTTTCGCGGAGATGACAGCGTCCGGACGGTTCTGCTCCAGGTAGTGAAGCAGCTTTTGCACTCTTTCCGCTGTTTTCACGTTGCCGAATTCAATCACCTGCACTGCTGGCGGCAGCCTGTCCAGATAGGGTGCCCGGGTGTGCTCGACGATAAAATCGACCTCCGTGCCGAGACCGTTCAGCCCGCGCGCCAGGTTCACCAGCATGCGCTCTACGCCGCCATCGCCGAAGGTTATTATGAAGATACAGATTTTTGCCATGGGGTGTGGAGGGCGTCCAGGCTGGCGTGAGTGATTCGAGGGGGGTGGGTCGGGCGGAAAGAATACTCAATACCTCTACGGCGTACAAGATGAGGGTGAGGAGCAGGGTTTGGTTGATCGGTTCGGTTCAAGTACGGTTTGCAGCTGACCTGTTCTCCGTCAGGCTGCAGGCAAAGGCGATTCCGGCGATGATCAGCCAGTAGAACCGCCAGTTCCAGTGCAGGTGTCTGAAGTCGGTCAGACTGTAGACGGCAATCAGCACGAAATTGCCGAGCAGGAAGGTCAGCAGGTAGCGCGACAGGCATTGCTTCCGGTAGCCCTGGATGACTAACCACACCAGCAGGGCACAGACGACTGTTATGAGAGCGAAACCGGTGAGCCCCAGCTGAAACAGGACTTCCAGATAGGCGTTGTGCAGATGGTCGTAACTGGTGGTGCCGTCCGGATTTTTCAGGGCGATATCATTTTCGGCATCGATCATTGCGAGGGTTGTGCCGGGTCCCCAGCCCAGAACGGGTTTCTCCAGCCATTTCGCCAGACCGAACTTCCACAGATGCAGGCGATAGGTCGAGGAACTCAGGGGCGCCTCTTCGAGCCCCTCGCTGACGACGACGCCGAGTTCCTGGCGTTCATACTGGATGCGCTGGGTGATGGTGTTCCAGTTCAGCAGCAGCACCAGGGACGAGAGCGCCAGGATGCCGGTCATGACCGCGAGATGCTGCCTTGTGTAGCGCTGGCCTTGCGCGCTGCAGAGTCCCAGGACCAGCAGCGTCGCTGGTAATGCGACCACGAGGGAGAGCCAGACCCCGCGGGACTGGCTGACGATGAGCCCCTCGGTGAAGAACAGCATGGCGAGAATCGCAAGTCCGATCATGATTCCCTGCCGGGTACGTGTGACAGCGAGTCCCGGTCTGAGCAACCAGAAGACAAGAACCAGCAGTGCAAGAATGGCGACGGCACAGTCGAAACCGAAGATGATCGGTTTGCCGAAATGGAATCCCGAGCGTACCCCTTCCTGCAACCCGGAGAGTGCTGCAGCATCCAGCGACGCGACGATACCCAGGGCAAAGCCGCTGAACATCAGGCTCAGGCTCAGAACCCAGCGATTCGGGGCGCGACTCAGCCACCAGGCGGGTACGAAAAACAGGAACAGCCATGCCCAGTCCATGGCCTGGTCCCCCTGTGTCTGCGGGTCCCCGGCGCTTTCCGCCGGCGGCCAGACGGTGCGCAGGGCGATATAGCCGATGACCAGGAGACAGACCCGGAAGAGCGGCTGGCGCAACAGGCGCGGCCAGGCCTCAGGTGACAGGAACAGGGCGATGATCATCAATCCCAGGCCAAGGTTGGCGCCGGCAATACCCAGCAGGGCGAAGAACGAGAACACACAGAGGCCCATGATGCCGAGCCACTCACTGATATGCGCCAGTGTTGAGGGGGGTGCCTCGGCAGGCGCGAGTCCGGTGAACAGGCTAGTGAGCATGAGCGTTTTCTTTCCGGATCTGCGAAGCCGGCAAGCCGATGGCTTGCGCAATGCCGGCCGCCCGGCGCGCCCAGGTGTATCCGGTGACATCGCGCTTTGCCTGCTCTGCCAGCTTCAGGGCGAGCCCCGGGTCTTGCTGCAGGCATCGCACGGCATGCTCCCACGCTGACGGGTCCCGGGGGGGCGCCAGCAGGGCATT
>Ga0210064_1001374_pt1 | contig 10392 bp, 21 predicted proteins | sample Muzzi_CordC_D2_FD_185531 | JGI IMG/M metagenome (GOLD analysis project Ga0210064, IMG submission 185531) | Wetland microbial communities from San Francisco Bay, California, USA, that impact long-term carbon sequestration - Muzzi_CordC_D2 (SPAdes) | ecosystem: Environmental > Aquatic > Marine >...
CCGGGATCGCGAGCAGGATGATAAGGCCCGTGATCATGAGCGATTGCCAGCGCATCCTCACCGCCTCGCTCAACAGTTCATTCACCGGCGCGACCATGAGCGCAAACAGGTCCACGCCTGTGGTGCGACAGGGAGTATGCGAGAGGCGGGAATTAGCGGGAAAAAAGCCGCAATAATGGGAATTAATTGATACTTAAAGGGAAAATAGCAGGGCGGCGCCGAAAATCGGCAAATAGCCTGCGACACCCTGGGTGGCGCCATTCAAGGTGATGCGACACCCAAATTGCAACAGCCAGAAAGTGCCCATTATGGGCATTTAAGCCGGTATTGAGGCGGCTATATGCGGCGGCCGATCCAGACGACGCGACCGACCAGGGCGTTGCCGTCGGCGTCCAGGGCGGCGAGCTCCATCTCAAAGGGCTGATAAGCGGGATTGTCACTGGTGATGCGGATCCGGTTGCCTGGCAGGCGCTGCAGTCGCTTCACCAGTAGTGTGCCCTCCATCTGCAGGACATAAATCCCATCGGCGCTGATGGCCTGGTTGACTCGGTTGACCAGGATGATGTCGCCGGCGCGCATCGCGGGCTCCATCGAGTCACCCTGTACATATATAAGGTACAGGTCGGCGGCGTTGACATGTAACTCATTGTTAATCCATTCGGTTTTAAACCTTAAATCATCGGCCACCATTTCGCTGTCGACGATCGCGCCATGACCGGCCGACGCATGCACGTCGTAGAGCGGGATATAGGTGTACTTGCCAGGCGTTTCGTCGATTGTCAGCGGCGTCCGATGTTTAAGGCGCATCGGGCCTTCACCAGTAGCGAGCCAATCCATTGTAACTTTCGCTGCTTTCGCAATTAACGCCAATCGATTGGCTTTAGGTTCAGCAGCCCCAGAGAGGTAAGTCTCAAGCGTCCGTCTTGGGATGGCAGTTTCCTGCGCCAGCCTATCCCCGCTGCCTACAATATCAGCACACTTTCTGATTCTCGTTGCAATGGTTTCGGGGTTTGTTTGCGAAACTTCGAAATTGATTTCGGAGTTCGCTCCCCGTTTCGGTGTTTTTCTTTTTTGTTTATTTTCAATCATATAAATTCCTTTTCATGAATTATCTCCCGATTGAACTCCGAAACAAAAAACACCTTAATTTCGTGCAGGCAAATACTTGCCATCTATATGGCAGAAACCTGTTGCACACCTAGCAGAAACTTGCTAGCGTATGTCACATGAGTCTAGCAAAATCCACAAAAAAACCAGTCCTTTCTGACTGGCATCGCGCGGACATCAAGGCCGCCCTGGAGAAGGCCGGCTGGTCGCTTAGCCGGCTGTCGCTCCATCACGGCTACAAGAGCCGCTGGCAGCTCAAAAACGCCCTGAACGTTCACTGGCCCAAGGGCGAGCGCCTGATCGCCGAGGCGATCGGCGTCGACCCGGCCGAGATCTGGCCTTCCCGCTATGCCGGGAAGAATAGCACCCGCAACTCCCTCGATAAACAACCCACACACAGGAGTACGCAGCCATGACAACACTGACGCGCAGACACGACGACTACCCGGAAATCCCGGGCTATCACAAAACCTCTCTGACACTTCCGGTGCTGCTGCTCGGCATCCTCGACCTGGTGGTCTGGGTGATCGTGCTCGGGATGCTGGTCGCATGAGTTCACAGTTCAACTCCCCCGATCCACGGCTCATCGAGGCTCGCCGCCGGCTCGACCTGGCGCGCACCGAGATATCCGGGGTATCGACCGGTCCCCGTGAGGCGGAACGCGCCCTGAACCAGCTCATCCATGCGATGACGCAGCTCGACGAGATCATCAAAGACGGATCATCGGTGGTCGCATGAAAGACTGGTTCACCGCGTCCGATCTGGCGGGGATGTCAGGTATGCCCGGAACTGACCGCTGCGTGCGTGCCAAGGCCGCGCGCGAGGGCTGGGTATGCCGCCATCGGCTTCGCGGAAAGGGCCGCGAATATGCCTTCTCCAGCTTGCCGAGCGCGACGCAGATCCAGATCTACATCGGGTTCACTCCTCAAGCCGTCCTCCATCAATTATGCCCTTCAGCCACTCAGGCGGAACCGTCTTCCTCCCAGGTTGATCGTTACGCGAAAAGGCTTCGAGACATCGCGCTGGATCGTCGCGCATCAGCGCCAGTAGAACCATGCTGCGCTCATATATTTTGCCCATGCCGCCTGTTTTTTCGGTTTCGCTCATGGTGCTCCAAAGCGATTCGAGTTTGTTTGCCAGGGCAGCGTAATCAACGGACTGATGCGCCATGAGTTCCCACAGCAGGCAATCTAGCAATCGCTCAAACGGAACAAGGATCTGCTCTCTGAGCATATCGAACACCGTTATGACAATCGCCTGCCGGTCTTTATCTTCTAGCATCGGGGGTTCCTCCCTGGTTGGTGTGTTTGGCGACCATCAGGATACCAAGGGACAGAACCCCCACCTATTCACCCGGGGCGGCGCATGAAACACTGGTTCTCCGCCGCCGAGCTGGTCGGGTTGCCGGGAATGCCTGGGACGGATCGCGCTATTCAGTTGCGCGCCAAGCGCGAAGCCTGGAAATCCCAACCCCGCGCCGGCCGCGGCGGCGGTCGCGAGTACTCCCTCGCCAGCCTGCCACCCGCAACCCGCGCCCACCTGGCGGCGCAGGATCTGAATAACGAGGCCTCCGCTCCGGAGGCAAAAGCAGGCGCCGGCGCGGCGCGCACCGTGAAGGTCTCCGAGCGCATCCGCGAGATTGTCGCGCATGAATCGCGTCAGACGGGGCTCGCCGAACTGGCGCGTCTTCCAGGAAGTAACCGTCGCCGCGCCGAAGCCCGCCTGGACCTGGTGATATCCAGCGAGGATTACTGCAAACGGTCGCACCTGCCGGTTAGTCATGCCCTGGTCTCGTTTTGCCATCTTTACAATAGCGGTGAGCTTGAGATTGCAGCGGCGGTGCGCGCGGAGATCCTGCATGTCCACCCCTCAACACTACAGCGCTGGCGGTCGCGACTCGCGGCTGGCGGTGTCATCGATTTGAGCGGTCGTTACCGCAACCGTAAAGGCACTTCGAAGATCGACTCCCAGGAGCCGCTGCGGCAATTCTGCACCGGCTTCGTGCATGACTATCCCCATGCCAGCGCCCAGCACATTCATGAGGGCCTGCGCGCGCGCTTTCACCGCGATCCCGCTGTCATCCTGCCGAGCAAGCGCGGAGTGGAACGCTGGCTGAACGCCTGGCGCGAGGCTAATGCCCAGACCTTCCTCGCCATCAGCAACCCGGACGCCTGGCGCGGCAAGCGCATGGTCGCGCATGGCAGTTTCGACAGCGACCGCCTGAACGGGATCTGGGAATTCGACGCCACGCCGGCGGACATCATGCTGATCGACGGCCGGCACTCGATCACCGGCGTCATCGATGTCTATTCGCGCCGCCCGAAGCTGCTGGTCACCAAGACACCGACCGCGGTGGCGCTCTCGGCGCTGCTGCGCTGGGCGCTGCTGAAATGGGGCATCCCGGAGATCGCCAAGACCGACAACGGCCAGGAATACGTCGGCCATCATACCGCGCGGGTGCTGCGCGCGCTGGAAATCGAGCACGTGAAGTGCCCGCCGTTCGAGCCGCACCACAAGCCGCACATCGAGCGCTTTTTCAACACCTTCAGCCATCACCTTGTGGAGCTGATGCCGGGGTTCATCGGCCATAACGTCGCCGAGCGCAACGCCATCGAGAACCGCAAGAGTTTCGCCGATCGGCTGTTCAAAAAAGGCGAGGTGGTGGAGGTTGCGCTCACCAGCGCGCAGCTGCAGCAGATCGCCGACGAGTGGTGCGAATCGCTCTACATGCACCGCACTCACCACGGCCTGGATGGCAAGACCCCGGCGGAACTGGTGCGCAACTGGCGTGAACCGGTGAAGCGCATCCCCAACGAGCGCGCCCTCGACCTGCTGCTCGCCGAGGCTCCGGACAACCACGGCCGGCGCACGGTCGGCAAGAAGGGCATCCGCATCAAGTGGGCCGGCGAGCCGCGCCATCACTGGTACATCGCCCCGGAGCTCGGCGAGTGGGTCGGACAGGAGGTGTTCGTGCAGTTCGATCCGGCGGGCGACATGGGGCGGATCTATGTCTCGGGCTGCGAGCAGTTCATCTGCGTCGCCGAATGCCCGGAACTGACCGGCATCGACCGCGCCGAGCATGCCGCGCTCGCCCGCGCCACGCAGAAGCAGTGGCTAAGAGAACAAAAGGAGAACCTTCGCAAGGACGCGAAGGCGGCCAACACGGGCGGCATCGCCGCCGAGATCCTCGCCCATCACCGCGCGCAGATCGCCAACCTGGTGGAATTCCCGAAAGCCGAGGAAGCCTATGACAGCGAGGGGCTGAATCTTGCCGCCGCCGGCATCGAGGCCGCGGACCTTATCGATCGCGGCATCAAGCGCGATCTACCCGAGGAGGTCGAGCGTGAGCTGGCCGAGATCGTCACGCTGCCGGTGCGTCCTGCGGAACTCACCGACGAGGAGGAATGGCAGCAGGACCTCGATGTCTGGGAGGCGCTCGATGCACGCATCCGCGCGGGCGAGACGGTGAGCGCCAGCGACCGGCAGTGGCACCTGGATTTTCAGAACCTGCCGGGTTTCCGATCGCGCTGGCACATGCGCCATGAATTCGGGCAACTGCCCAAATAAAAAACCCGCCGTTGTCGCGGCGGGTTAATGAAAAACCAAAAGTGAGGGAAACAATGACACAAATGCCACCCGCGGTCAATACGATCGCCCCGCTGTCCAACGTCACGCTCTGCACCTCGGCGCTGGAGCGCGCCATGAACCGCCCCGGGCACCTGCCCGGCATGATCTCCTTTTATGGCCCCTCCGGGTGGGGGAAGACCAGCGCCGCGGCCTATTCCGCCAACATGCACCAGGCCTATTACGTCGAGTGCAAGTCGAGCTGGACGAAAAAGGCCCTGCTGATCGCCATGCTGACCGAAATGGGCGTGATGCCGGCGCCGACCATCTACCAGATGACCGACCAGGTCGCCGAGCAGCTGGTGCTCTCCGGGCGTCCGCTGATCATCGACGAGTTCGACCACATCGTGCAGAAGAACGCCGTCGAAATCGTGCGCGATGTCTATGAGGGCAGCAACGCCCCGATCCTGCTGATCGGCGAGGAGCGCCTGGAGGGCAACCTGCGCCGCTGGGAGCGCTTTCACAACCGCATGCTCGACTGGGTGCCGGCGCAACCGGCGAGCCTCAAGGATGCCCGCCACCTCTGCCAGCTCTACTGCACCAAGAGCCACATCGAGGACGACCTGCTGGAGCGGATCGTGGAATTCAGCAAGGGCGCCGCGCGGCGCATCTGCGTCAATCTCAATATCGTGCACGACTTCGCCTGCCGCAAGCACATGGAGCGCATCAACGCCAGCGAGTGGGGCCGCAAGCAGCTCTACACCGGCGAAGCGCCGCGCCGGAGGGTCTTCTAATGAGCCGCGTCACGCTGAAACCGCGCAACGCGGGCAGACCCGCCATTCGCGACGCCATCTGGATGGCGATCCGCAACCGCAGCCTGTTTACCATCCCGGAGCTGATCGCGGATACCGGACAGAAGTCGGCGACCGTGCGCGACTATGTCCATGCGCTCGCCGCCGCCGGATACATCAGGCATCTGAAAAACGCAACACCGACGTCGGGGCGAGGCGCGAAAATCTGGCGCCTGGATCGCGATACCGGCATCGAGCCGCCGCGTATCACCCTGGAAGGGCAGGAGGACACCTCCGGGCGTTGCCGCGATCAGCTCTGGCGCGCCATGAAGATGCTCAACGATTTCGACAAGGCGGACCTCGCGCTGCATGCGAGCACCGAGGAGCATCCGGTCTCCGTGCAGAGCGCGGCGCGCTATATCAGCTACCTGCGCCGCGCCGGCTACCTCGCGCGCATCCAGCCACCGCAAGGTCGGCGTCCGGCCCGTTACCGGCTGCTCAACTCGAAGCATACCGGTCCGCGCGCGCCACGCCTGGTGTGCGCCGGGGACGGGGTCAGGCCCCGGGTCTACGACCTGAACACCGGCGAGTATCACCCGCTCGGGGGTGCCGCATGAGCCGTCCTGAATGGGTCGAAACCCTGGCGCTCGCCTGCGAACGCGCCAGCCAGGCCGAGGTCGGCAAGCGCCTCGGCTACTCCGCCTCCGTCGTCAATCAGGTCCTCAAAGGGAGCTACATGGGCAATTTAACCAACGTTCAAATGAAGGTCGAAGGCGCTTACATGGGCCGCGTTGTCGCCTGCCCGATCCTCGGCGAGATCCCGCAGGACCAGTGCATCGATCACCAGGGCCGCCCGTTCGCGGCCACCAATTCGCAGCGCGTGCGGCTCTATCGCGCCTGTCGCGGCGGCTGTGATCACAGCCGTCTCACCACCACGGGAGGTCACCGCAAATGAACCAGTACGAACACATCACGCAACAGTGGCAGTACGGCGCAAACATCGGCTGGAGCGATACCCACCTCATGCTCGACGGACATCCCGTCCGCCGCCTGGATCCAGCCCCGCGTTACGACGAGAGCACTATCGAGTACTGGCGGCGGATTTACCAGGCGAATCGCCTCTATGAGCAGCGTGCCATCCGCTTCGACGCCTTCCTCACCGATCCCTGCGGCATTATCGAGGCGCTGCTCTGGTCGCAGCAGGCGCACTGCGAGGAGGAATTCCGCCCGCTGCTGGCGCGCCAACAACATATCGCCGACACGATGGAGAAGCTCGACGCGCTGCATGCCGAGATCGAACGCATCGAGGCGGATCTCGACGCGCAGCGCCCGCCGCTTACCTGCCGCAATGGCGCCTGGCATGAGCCGCTCAAACACCATGCGCATCCGCGCAGCAGGCCGGTGAGGGCGCAGGCATGAGTGCGCAGCGCGACGAGGTCCTGGCACTGCTGCGCGCCCAGGGGCCGCTTCAGGTCAACCAGATCATGGCCGGCTGCGAGCTGATCGAAACCGGCAAGGAGCTGAGCAACTATCTCTACAACCTGCGCAAGGCCGGCGAGATCGCGCGCGACGACGCCGGGCGCTACTACCTTCCGGCGGGTGGAAATACTGCCCCGCCGCCAGCCGCCTCCCCTGAGACTGAAACGCCGCAACCACGGAAAAAAGCAGCGACCGTGCGTCGCGTGTCGAAGCCGGCCAGCCCGGCCGCGGCGTCTCCGCCTGCCCATGTGCGGGCGGCGCTGGACCGCTCGGTCGAGGCCGCACAAGCCGCCCTCGACGAATATGTCTACTCGGTCGGCGACCGTGCGCTACTCGACAGCCTCATGGCCGTGCGCGATGCCGCCAGGAAGGCGCGGGAGGCATGGCATGACTAGCAGGCCGATCATTTACATCAACGAGCTGCGCAGTGCGCTGATGGCGCTGCGTGTCGAGGTCGAGTCCGTGCTGAACTCGCTCTATGAATCGTGCCGTCGTCGCGATGGAACGCTGGATCCGGAGGACATCAGCGAGATCGGTCGCCTGGTCGCGCTGCTCGTGACCGCCGATCGGGCGATCGCGAGCCTGCCCCGGACTCTGGCATGAGTACCGGTAACCGCATGCTCGACGTCCTGATCGAGCTGACCGCCGCCTATACCGTCGAGCGTGACACCCTGGCAGAAAGCTACGAGGACCAGGACGGCACCATCAATGACCCCGAGGCGCGCGCCGAGATCGAGCAGATGGACGCGCTGATCGCCCGCGCCGAGCGCATCGTTGTCACCGCCAGGGTGATGCAATGAATACCTGGCTGATCTTCCTGTGCGGTTATATCACTGGTGGCTGCGCCGGCGTGCTGCTGCCCAGTCTGCTTGCCAACCTGAAACCTTGGGCGATCCTGGGCGGTTATATCGCTGGCGGCTGCGCCGGCGTGCTGCTGGTCTGCCTGCTTGCCAACCTGAATCCCTGGATGATCTTTCTGTGCGGTTATATCACTGGTGGCTGCGCCGGCGTGCTGCTGGCTTGTCTGCTCGCCAGCCTGCGCCGTCTGCCCGAGGACATGCTTCATGATTCCAACCGCCCAGATAACTAAGCAGGCCGTGCTGGTCGCGATGGTGCGCCACATCGGTCGCGACCAGGGTGTGACCGCCGCACGCCTGGTCTACGAAATGCTCGGGCGCTTCGACCCGGAGGCCGAGCGCCGCCTGCGCCGGGTGATCGTCGAGCTGCGCCTAGAGGGGCAGCACATCTGCGGGCTGCCGGAGAGCGGGTATTTCATGGCGGAAAACAGCGCGGAGCTTTCCGCCGGCATCCGCCACCTGCACGACCGGGCCATGACCAGCCTGCGCCAGGCCTATGCCATGCGCGGGCTCGCCATGCCGGATCTCGAAGGGCAGCTGCGGCTGCCCACCTGAATACAAAGGAGCCCGTAATGAACGCCACAACAAGAGTATTTCGCAAAGCACCGAGGAAAGGACTACCACCCGAAGTTGACCCCAATCTCGCTGACGTCGCTCTGTCATACCGCGGGACATCATTGACATTCAGCACGCCAGTTAGCGATTACTGCGTAATGGTTGGCCGCGGCGGCCTCACGCTCGCCGAGCTATTCGATGAACTGATCTTTCCGTTATTGGAACAGGCCGGCTATCCAGCGAACGAAATCACCGCCTACCTGGTGCGTGAATGGCAGCCCACCAACGCCAAACATACACGCCTGGAGCAACTCGCCAGCGAGGCGCTCGCCTGCCTGCGCGCGGCGCTACCGCTCGATGGTGATGACATTGATCAGCACGACCTCATCAGCGCCGCCGCGCGCAGCCTCGAAACCTACTACCAGGAGGAAGCCAATGGCTGACATGAAAGACATCGAACAGCGCACCGAGGAATATGCCGCCGGGCGCCTGGTGCTCAAGATCGCCGTCCAGGCGCTGCAGGATGAGGTAGAGCATGTCAAGCGCCGCCATCTGGACGGTATCCGCAACGCCGTCGAGTGCGTCGCCGGCGTGCATGATCGACTGAAAGCCGCGCTTGAATCCGCTCCCGAGCTGTTTGAGAAACCCCGCACCCGCGTCTTCCACGGCGTCAAGGTGGGATTCACCAAGCAGCGTGGCCAGGTAGTGATCGACGACGAGGCCGCCGTTATCGCCCGCATGCGCAAGCTGCTGCCGAAGGACCAGGCGGAGCTGCTGATTCGGATCAAGGAATCGGTGCACAAGCCCGCTGTCTATGACCTCACGGCCGCTGACCTCAAGCGCCTTGGCATCACCATTACCGCCGACAGCGACGCGGTGATGATCAAACCCACCGACACCGAGGTGGACAAGCTGGTCAACGCGCTGCTCGCCGACATCGAGAGCGACGAAGCGGAGGCGGCGGCATGAGCGAACAATTAGTTGACCTCGACTATGACGGCGTCCGGCTCGATAAACCCGATAACAATGCCATAGTTATCGAATTCATTGCGGATGAGGATAGCCGATGGGTGCCACGATCCCTGATCGCCGACCATGACGAGGAGGCGCGCGTCATCACAGTGCCGGAGTGGTGGGCCAAACAGGAAGGGCTTGTCTGATGAATGGGGGCATCAACCCGGCTCCTGTCATCCTGCCGCTCTCCTGCGACGAGGTTGCCGTACCCACCGACCTGCTGGATGACGCGCTCAAGATCGCCCGGCGCTACGAAGGTGAATCCGATGCCTGCGCGGTGATGGCCTCCGATCTGCGCCTGCTGGTCTCAACGATCAAAAACCTGCACGGCAAGCGGGTCCGCCTGGTGGTGCTGCAATGAAGGCTGGTCGCGAGTTAAGCCTGTCGGAAAAACGCAAAAGGACGGAGCAGAAGCGTGAATATTATCGTCGCAACCGCGACAAGCTCTGTGAGCAGCAGCGGGAGCGCTATCGGAGAATGAAGGTACAACGCGCGGAAGAATCCACCGATCAGCTCGACTGGCCCGCGCCGCGATGATCGCGCCCCGCCTGATGCGCCAGCCGCGTGGCAGTAATTTCTGGTTGCTGGATACCGATCCGGTAAAAGGCCGGGGCATGTTCGTCGCGCCGGAGTCCAGGCCGCGGGAGTATGACGCCTGGCTGCTGGAGCGATTCAACGCCTGCCGGCACACGGACTCCGATGGCCATGAGGTCTGCTATGGAATCGCCCAGCGCATCAACCAGATCCTGTTCGATGCCCATCACGGCCGTGCCGAGGTTATCGCGTTCGGCCCCTATGGAGCCGATGCCGCCGTGGTGATCGAATACCTCTCCGGCTGGACGCTTGAGGTCGAGGTGCGCTGATGGCGACCGACGCAAAGCGCCGCGCCGAACTCGGTAAGATCCACATCGCGCGCAAGCAGCTGAACCTCGACGAGGACACCTACCGCGCCATGCTGTTCACCGTCGCGAGGGTACGCTCGGCCCGCGATCTCGACGAGGGTGGACGCCGCAAGGTGCTGGAGC
>Ga0210064_1001375_pt1 | contig 10386 bp, 5 predicted proteins | sample Muzzi_CordC_D2_FD_185531 | JGI IMG/M metagenome (GOLD analysis project Ga0210064, IMG submission 185531) | Wetland microbial communities from San Francisco Bay, California, USA, that impact long-term carbon sequestration - Muzzi_CordC_D2 (SPAdes) | ecosystem: Environmental > Aquatic > Marine >...
TGCCCAGGCAACGGTTACACCGGACTGATCAAAGACCACGTCAAAGGCGTGCGAGCTCCCGTCGCCCGTGATTTGCGTTGGAGCCTTCCCGGCACCCGCCTTCAGTACTGACGCGGGACCGAAGAACTCATAGTGAATGCGGGCCTCGGCGACCCCCCAGTCCAGCAACCCGTTGTAGAGGGTCTTCATGAAAGGTGTGGGCCCACAGAGATAGAAGTCGTACGCCGCGGGAGGAAGCAGCGCTTTCAGGATATCCACGGTGACATGACCGGTCCCGTCATGGTTGTTCCCTTCAACGTCGCCCGGCCCGGGATGACTGTATCGGACATGCAGGTGGACGTTGTCATGTTCGGCAGCGAGACTTCGCACGTGCTCACCCATGGCGTGCTCGCGACTGCTACGGGTCCCGTGGATGAACCAGACCGGCCGTTCGGATCCTGCGGCAACGATCCCGTTGAGCATACTGATCATCGGCGTGAGTCCCACCCCGGCGCTGACCAGTACCACGGGCGTATCGTCACCAGGGTTGAGCCAGAACTCACCCCGGGGCGCTTTGACGCAGAGCTTCGCACCGGGCTGGACGCGGTCATGAAAGTAGCTCGATGAGAGACCCGGCGGCGTTTCGCGCTTGATGCTCACCCGATAGTAATCGGCATCGGGTCGATCCGAAATTGTATACGTGCGGGTGATGGGCTTTGATTGTCCCGGCATGTCCAGCCTGAAGGTGAGGAACTGACCGGGTTTGAATGCAGGCAAAGGACCTCCGTCCTCCGGGGCCAGGTAAAAAGACGTGATGGTTTCACTTTCCGGTACGATTCGATCCACAATGAACGTACGGTAGCCTTTCCAATCGCCAGGGCCAGACTTTGGTTCGGCATTCTCCAGCATCTTCTCCAGGTACATGCGCCAGGCATCACCAAGATCCCGGGAAGCAAGCATGCGCCGGAGACTGTCGGGCTCGTGGCTCTCGTGGAGGTAAATATGTATGAACTCAGCGATGGTGACAGACCATCCGTCGGTATCCACACGTTCGATGGCGTCACCTGCACCGATCTCACCCTCCTCGATCACGCGTAAGTAGAATCCGAGTCTGCCGCTATCCTGAAAACGCTTCGGAAAATCTGCGCCTTCGCCCATTCGCAGCGCGAGTTTATAGCAGGGGATCCGGGGTTGGGTGACCTGCAGCAGCGCGTTCCCCACCCGGAACACATCGCCGATCCGGACTGTTTCTTCGGAAAGCCCTTCCACCGTCAGGTTCTCCCCGAATTGACCGAACGGAAACTCAGGCCGCCCCAGAGTCTCTTCCCAGAATTTGTAGTGCTCGAAAGGATAAGCATATACCGCCATGTCGCGGCCACCGTGTACCTTCCGGTCCGCCTGACCGTCGCCCTGGATGTTGAGGGCATATACCATTACGCGGTCGCTGACGGGTTCTTTGTAGATTCCGGTTGTGATGAGCTTTCCGTTGTGCAGTACCTGCTTCGGAAGCGAGACGTTGACGGAGAGGAGTTTCACAGTGTCACCTCCGGACAGGGTTCATCAGACATGGAAGGATCTCCCTGAGAGTGGATCAGGTCGCAGCTTCCAGTCGCGACCTGCGCCCCGATGAGTCACGCAGCCTAAGCACTCGCTGTCGTCCGAGAGGGCAGGTGCCTGCGCTAAAATGTTTTGCATGAGATCCGCAATGACGTCACCGTATTCTACCAAGGTAAAGTGCGCTGCCAGCGTAGCCGCAAGATAGAGTTTGCTAACTATAGAACATGCGTTGGTCATGGGCATGCCATCTGCAGAAGGCACTTATTGCACCGCTGACGGTGGACTCAACCACCGTCAGCGGTGCACCTGGGATGTCGCCCTGGTGGTTTCTCAGGGGCGATTGACCTTGGACACCGCGACGTGATGCATCGCCGGCCATTTCTTCTCCGCTTTGGCAAGGGTCCCGGCCTTGTCTTCCTGGTATTTTCCGAAGGCTACCGCGTTCAGGAACACATAGAGCTTGCCGTCGACGATGTCCGCAAAGCGCGGGTTGGCGTCGAGCTTCTTGCCAATCGCGACGCCAAACGCGCAGTAGCCGCCATACTGCGGCAGGTAGGCTGCCGGATTCGATGCGAAGGCATCTTTCGCTTCTTCGCTGGCGAAGTAGTAGGCCACACCGTCATGCGCATGGGTGAATTTGGCATGTCCGTCGGTAACGCCGAGGCCAAGGGCGAGTGCCACGGTGTCATTGCCACGCAACGCGACGGGCTCGCCCGCGAGGGTTGTGCCAGCCGAGACATTGTACTCGTCGACGGCGAACGCCACCGGGGTGGCCGAGACAGTACCGATGAACGTTGCCGCAGTGATCAGGGCATGGATGGGTTTCATGATGATGCTCCTCTTCGGTTGTCGCCCGTTTCGGGCGGGGTTGGTGATTTCCGCGGGCCACTTGGCCGGCGGAGGGGGCCACCGGCTTGCGGCGGCTATTTCTGTCGTGCAGTTGTGTTACAGCAATAGCCGTGCCAGGACGGAATAAACAATACAAACAACCGGATAGAGAAATATGTGCGCCTCAGGAATTTGCGGAGCACAAGAAGTTGTGGCCTAATTCTTAAAAAATTGAGGAGAGACGCATGGCCACATGGTGGTTCCAGGACGCTCCCACGCTGCTGGCGGTGCTGGATGAAAAGCTGGTCTGTCGCCGCGCCAGCCGCGGCTGGCGCAAGCGGCTCGGCGCGACGAGAGAGGGTGATGGACTGGCCATACCGCTATCGGAAATGTTCCTGCTCAAAAACACGACAGGGCTGGCGGATCAACTGCGGGATGGTCTACTGCGAGCAATGCCACTACAGGACATTCCTGTTTCCCTGCGGGGCGAACAAGGCACCACCCAGGGATTCTTGTCCGCATGGCCCGTCCGGCTGGAGTCAGGTGCGGCCGGTCTTTGCCTGGCGGCCACCTGCAACTCTGATCTTGATCGGGCGCTCGATGAGCTGCGGCTCCTGCGCACGATGCACGAGCTGATACTGAACGCCGCCGGAGAGGGGATCTACGGACTTGATAGCGACGGGAGGGCCACATTCGGGAATGCCGCCACCATGGAAATCCTCGGCTGGAAGCCGGAAGACGTGGTCGGAAAACGTGTACATGATATTCATCACCACACGCATCCGGATGGTTCGCCTTATCCACATACCGAATGCCCTATCTACGCCGCCCTGCGCGACGGAGAAGTCCACCGGGTGGACGAAGAGGTTTTCTGGCATCTTGATGGATCTGCGGTCCCTGTAGAATACACCAGTACGCCGATCATTCAGGACGGCGGGATCCAGGGCGCCGTCGTCGTATTTCGGGATATCTCGGAACGCAAGGAGATCGAGCGTCAGCGCGAGGCCGCATTCCAGGAGATCAAACACCTGAAGGAACAGCTCGAGCAGGAGCGCGATTATCTACGCGACGAGATCAAGACCGGGTCCAACTATGGTGAAATTATCGGTGCCAGCGCGGCACTGAAGAGCACCATGGCGAAGATCGACGCCGTGGCTCCCACACCCGCCAATGTGCTGATCCTCGGCGAGTCAGGCGTCGGCAAGGAAATGGTCGCACGCGCCATCCACGACAGGAGTGAGCGGGCGGACAAACCGCTGGTCAAGGTCAACTGCGCATCCATCCCCAAGGAGCTGTTCGAGAGCGAGTTCTTCGGTCACGTGAAGGGGGCCTTTACCGGCGCGCACCGTGATCGGGTCGGTCGCCTGCAGTTGGCAGATGGCGGTACGGTGTTCCTCGACGAGGTGGGCGAGATCCCGCTGGACCTGCAGGGCAAGCTGTTGCGTGCCCTGCAGGAAAGGGAGTTCGAACGAGTAGGTGACGAGCGAACGATCAAGGTCGATGTGAGGGTCGTCGCCGCTACCAATCGGGATCTTGAGGCTGAGGTGCAGGCTGGCAGATTCAGGGAGGACCTGTACTATCGGCTGGGTGTGTTCCCGATTGAGGTGCCACCGCTGCGGGATCGCTGTGAAGACATCGGACCGCTGGCCGAGCATTTCCTGACGCGTACTTGCGCGGATCTTGGCCGCGATCCGATGACCTGGTCGAAACAGCAGGTAAGTCAGCTTATGGGGCATCGCTGGCCCGGCAACATCCGGGAACTCAGGAACGTCATCGAACGGGCGGTGATTCTCAGCACCGGCGGTCGGGCGCGCCTCGACATGGCGATGCCCGATGATGCCGGGATACAGGCAGAGGTAGAAGTTGCCCCGGCGCAGTCCGGTGAGACGGATTTCGTTACGGATGCCGAAATGCGGGAGCATGAGAAGGCCAACCTGATCGCTGCATTGCGACATGCCGACTGGCGCGTGTGGGGTGCGGGTGGCGCTGCTGAGCTGCTGGGGATCAAGCCCTCGACCTTGACGTACCGCATGAAAGTGTTGGGCATAAGCAAGCCTGCGAAATCAAACTGAAAGAACGCTCAACAGCTCGGCATGATGAGCGAACGTGCCCAGATCGTGACCGACTCCTGTCCACTTGGGAAATTAGCGCGGGGCCTTCCAGCAACGGTATCTAACAACTGTCGGCAAAAGTGGCAGCAATCCTGTTACACAGGCATGTAAATTGCTGAGTAACGTGTGGAATTAGAACAGGGGAGCGGTCTTGGCCAAACCTTTTCCTTGCCTTGTGAGTCAATGGGTTACCCAAGCTTTCGATAATAATTACAGACAGTTATAAGGTGTTGGGTTGGGTTTGTCCACGGGAAACCAGGGTTTAGGTTCTAATGGGGTGCGATTCTAACTCGCATCGATATTCGCATCGTGTGGGTCTCGAATTCGCAGTTAAGCAGCCATCGGCAGGTGGACAAGTCCACGGCAATGCGGTTCCCAGCGGTAACTTTCCAGATTGGCTTGTCTGATCTTCGATTCACCGCTGACTTGTGCCGGCGTATCGCCTTCGAGCGAAGCGTGAAAGCGGTTGTGGTTGTAATAAATCTGGAACGCATCAAGCTTTCTCTGCAAATCGACCGCGTTCCAGAACAACGTCTTGTCAAGAAACTCTCGACGAATGGTCCCGATCAGGCGTTCGACGAATGGGTGTGATATCGGGGTATAGGGGACGGATTTTATGGGTTCAATCTCAAGAATTCGCAGGTTCGCCTGCCATCGGTGATATTCGAAAAGTGGATCGTGGTCTGAGCTTAGGTAGCTGGGCGGTTTATGTCCCGAGATGACCCGGTTAAACATGCAGCAAAGCGCGACGCCATCAACATCACCGGCATGAATACCGAAACCGATGAGACGTCGGGTGAATTGATCCATCACCACCAGCACCCAATGGCTTTTGAGGCGAATCGACTCACATCGGAACAAATCGACACTCCAAAGACTGTCTTTCATGTGGCCAATGAAAGTGAGCCAGGAAGGGCCACCACCACCGGATTCTGGACGATAGTGTTTGACGAGGACGCGTCGAACGATATGTTTGTCGATCTGGATGCCAAACGTCTTGGATATGATTAGCGCGATACGCGGACAACCGAAGCCGGTATTGCGGCGCTTGAGTTCAACGATGGCACGAATAAGTTCATCGGAAGGACCTTTAGGTCCGGGCTTCGTTCTTTTCTTTGCAGAGAACAGCCGACGGTATTTGCGGCGCACCAGGCATTCGTGGAAATTCAGTAAGGTGGATGGTCGAACACTCAACGCGTTCTTGGCTATACGCCCCGGTCGAAGGAAAAGTGACCAGAAGCCCATGAGGAATCGGTCGGCCGTGGAAAGATTGGGTGCCCGTCGACGGGAGCGTGTGACAACCAGCAGTTGCTGCTTGAGCAGGAGGTTTTCGGCAATGATGGCCGTTGCGCCACCCGGGCCGAGCAGTTTCGCGACGGTGGTTAGCAGGTGGACCAATAGAATGACTATGTCCTTCATGTTGGCGCAGAGTAGGGTAAGCTGATGGTCAGCGTCAAGATTGCGTAACGTGCCTTTTCCAAGAGAAAATTACGAATTCGAGACCCACAACCCAGCCGTGGTCGAAAGGGTAGAGCGTTATGTCGCCATCCATCGGGAGTTGAAGAGTGAACGCCCTGGGCCACGGCGATCTGCCTTGGTGGATGAAGCTTCCGCCTTGAAGAAGACCGCTATTCCGTTACACTGACGGTGACCTGTGAACAGCTACTCTCACGTACTCTCTTGGGACTGGAGAACTCAACAGTAGCCGCATGAGTTTTTTGACCATGCGAGGATCGAATGGATTCTTGGTAGAACAGATTCACGCCGAAACAGCGGAATGCTCAAAAGGCTGTCGCGAGTGTACCTGAGGAAGGTCGCCCATGAAGGTCCTCCGTGATAAGGCTTTGGGCGGTACTGCTTGGCGAGCACGCGTCTGACCACGTCTTTGTCGATGCTGACTCCGACCGCTTTGTTGATCTGCTGCGCGATCCGGGGGCAGCCAAACTGGGCATTACGTTGTTTTAATTCAACAATGACCCGAACCAGATCATTCGAGGGACCTTTCGGACCCGGCTTTGCGTTTTTCCGTGATGAAAATAATCGATGATAGTTGCGGCTTAATAGAGCGCGGCGAAACTTGGTGAGAGTGGCGGGTACAAGAACGACGGCGGCTTTACGGATGCGTCCAGGACGCATGAATAACGTGATAAAGCCGCAAAGGAATCTGTCTGATGTAGTCAGTCTGGGCGTTTTTCCGGAGGAGCGGTGTGCAATTAGCTGTTGATGTTTGAGGAGAACACTCTCCGCGATTATGGCCTTAGCTCCACCGGGGCCCGCGCGCTGGGCCAGCGTGGTCAGAACATGTATGACGAGGAGGGCCAGGGTCTTCATGTGGACAGATATTAGACGGAGTTTCAGGGATTACAAGATTGGAAAACTGCAGGCTTCGTGGTACAAACTCGGAATTCGCCAGGAAGGGGCCGGTTGTTCCTGATGGATTGTCCTACGCAATCGAATTTTCCCTTCAACAACATCGCGTTTATCAACCTGACAATGCCATCACGCGTGAAATGCATAACCGATCGGCATATCCAAGACAATATCCGAGTACGGGACACGTGGTGAAATCTTTCCACCTTTACCTTTTTTTAGACGTACTAACCCGTATCTCTCCAGGGTTTTTAGCGTTCTGGAAAGATTGGATTTAGCACGACCTGAGAGGCTGGCAAGTTCTGCAATGGAATCTGGCTGAGCCTCTGCAATGAGTTCAAGAAGCGCGCGATTCCGGTCGGAAAGCACACGGGCGAAACTCCCCATAGAGGTAAACCAGACCTTGGGTTCTCCACGCTTTGGCTTGTACTCGCCTCGGGCGATGGCCATGGTGCGTGCTTTCATATCTTCGTAGCTCGTAATTCCAACTTTTAATATTGTCATCAGATTACTCCTCTTTCTTCAAGAACGGCATCGACCTCGGCCCAGAAATCCGAGAGCAGGGCTGCGGCATCCTTATATTCATAAGGCCGAATGGTACGGAGCCTGTGCTTGTGGTCATGCTGTTTCCGTGATCGGCCTCCGGGCCTGCTTGAACTACGAACCTGATGGGCATTATCGAAGCCAACTAAGCGCTCGCCGTCATCCGCGTGTAGCGTGAGTGAGTAGCTGAGTCCGTGCGGTCGTTCGGGCGAAGGTTCCACTCGTTTTACAGAGAATTTAACCCAATGGTTAGAAGTTGGATCGACGACTTACACCTGGCCGTCCAAATCGAGTAAGGTATCGAGACCAGGATCACGGCGAAAGCCACTCATAAATAGAAGTTATCAGCAAGTGATAACTCTGTCAACATGGACAGGCAGAGTAGTCGCCCTGGCTGGCTTAACCGCCATCAACTACGTGACAGGTTTACATGGACGTTAAATTTTCGATTTTCGTCCGCGACCATTCATGCAGCCTTTGCCACCACGCCGAGCCGAGAGGCTCGCAGCCTGAACACAAGTACCATGAAAGTTACGATTTAACCGTGTCAGGGATTTTCGTGACACACAGGTTCCCAGTCGACGTTGAGCCCGTGGGTTTTACTCGGGCCGTGTAGCCCATTTGGGCCCTTGCGGTGCCTGTTCCGGACGGCTGCCTCTCGGCTGAAAACAAGATCTACGCGCTGATCACCGTCGGTGGGGTACCGCTGCCAGCGCTGATTGCGGAGCTGGGTCCTCTGCGCTAGATGGGTTAACATTGTGGCGTCATTCGTACGACGTAGCCATTCTTGATCACCACGTGCCCGTAAGACCATGAAGATCCTCGCCTACCGCAGCCTCGATACTGAAGCTATCCCCGGCTACGAAAAGCTGGCCGCTTATCTCGCTGCCGATGATTTCCGCTCCGCGGACGTCAAGAAGGTCGGCGATAACCTCTACCGGGCGCGGCTGGATCGCAGCAACCGACTGCTGTTCGCGCTCTATTGCTACAAGGGCGAGCGTTGTGCGCTGATGCTGGAGTACATCCACCAGCATGCGTACGAGAAATCGCGGTTCCTTGGTCGCGGTGTGCGCATCGATGAGGATCGGATCCCGTCGCTGGACGCCGGGGCGGCCGACGAGGCCCCGGAGCTGTCGTATCTGAACCCGAAGCTGCCCCGGTTCCATGTGCTGGACAAGGTGCTGTCCTTTGACGAAGACCAGGAGACGGTCTATCGGCAGTCCCCGCCGCTGGTGATTATCGGCTCCGCCGGCAGCGGCAAGACCGCACTGACGCTGGAGAAGATGAAGGATGCGAGTGGTGATATCCTCTACGTCACGCGCTCGCCCTTCCTGGCCCAGAACGCCCGTGATATCTACTACGCCAGCGGCTATCGCAACGACGAGCAGAATGTCGATTTCCTGTCTTTCCGGGAATACCTCGAGAGCATCCATGTCCCGGACGGTAAGGAGATTACGCCTCGGGTCTTTGCGGGCTGGGTCACCCGGCAGCGGCTGCCGAGAGAGCTGAAGGATAGCCACCGTCTGTTCGAGGAGTTCCAGGGTTCGATCACCGGCACCGAGGCCGAGAGTGCCTATCTGAGCCGCACCGCCTACCTCGCCCTGGGCGTGAGGCAGTCGATTTACGGGCCAGAGACCCGCGGGGCCGTTTACGACCTGTTCGAGAAGTATCTGCGCTTCCTCGACGAGCAGGGGTGGTTCGACCCCAACATCGTTAGCCACGCCTGGTTGGAGCGAGTGGAGCCCCGCTACGATTTCGTCGTCATCGACGAGGTCCAGGATCTGACGAACATCCAGCTGTTGCTGATCCTGCGGGCGCTTAGGGGCGCCCGCGGATTCCTGCTGTGCGGCGACTCCAACCAGATTGTTCACCCCAATTTCTTCTCCTGGGCCAAGGTCAAGACCCTGTTCTGGAGAGAACAAGGCGACGGTGCGCCAGCAGAACTGATTCGCATCCTGAATGCTAACTTCCGCAACTCACCCCAGGTCACCGACATCGCCAATCGGCTGCTGCGCATCAAGCACGCCCGCTTCGGCTCCGTGGACCGCGAGAGCAACTATCTGGTGCGCAGTTGCGGCCCCCGCCAGGGGCGGGTCGGGTTGCTAAAGGACAGCGATAAGGTCAAGCGCGACCTGGACCAACGCACCGCTGCGTCAGCGCGCTTTGCCATCCTGGTTCTGCACCCGGAGCAAAAAACCGAGGTGCGCCAGTTCTTTCGCACGCCCCTGGTATTCTCGATCCACGAGGCCAAGGGCCTGGAGTATGAGAATGTATTGCTTTACGGCTTCGTCTCGGGCGAGGAAAAGCGCTTTCGTGACATTGCTGGGGATCTGCGCAACGAGGATCTGGAAGGCGAGCTGCGTTATGCCCGTGGCCGCGACAAAGGTGACAAGTCGCTTGAGGTCTACAAGTTCTACATCAACGCCCTGTACGTGGCCGTGACGCGGGCGGTTAAGAACCTCTACCTGATCGAGCAGCGCCCCAAGCAACATTTGCTTACGCTTCTTGGACTGACCGATGTCCATGAGGGTGTCGATGACGTCGAGGCGCAGCGTTCCAGCCTCGATGAGTGGCGCCACGAGGCCCATCGCCTCGAGCTCCAAGGCAAGGACGAGCAGGCGGCCGAAATCCGCGCACAGATCCTAAAGCAGCGTGAGGTGCCCTGGACGGTGCTGCGCGGTGACGCCTTGGTGGAGCTCGAAGAAAAGGCGCTGGAGCGTCACGAAAAGAAGGCGCGTATCGCGCTGATGGAATACGCCCTGGTCTATCGCGACCAGCGCCGGTTGAATGCCTTGGTCCAAGGAGGCTTCAAGGCGGCGAAGCAACCGGACAAGGCCATGTCGTTGCTGGAGAAGAAGCACTATCTGCTCTATGGGTTCAAGAACCCGGGCGGCGTGCTGCGAGAGATCGACAAATACGGTGTCGACTTCCGCAATGTCTTCGGCCAGACCCCGTTGATGATTGCGAGTCGTATGGGCAATGCCGAGCTCGCGGAGGC
>Ga0210064_1001377_pt1 | contig 10375 bp, 6 predicted proteins | sample Muzzi_CordC_D2_FD_185531 | JGI IMG/M metagenome (GOLD analysis project Ga0210064, IMG submission 185531) | Wetland microbial communities from San Francisco Bay, California, USA, that impact long-term carbon sequestration - Muzzi_CordC_D2 (SPAdes) | ecosystem: Environmental > Aquatic > Marine >...
GATGAGATGCCGCAGCCGGCAGATCCTTTCCTGCATTCCGTGATCCTCGGAACCGTGCCGGGCCGAGTGCAGCCGCGCCAGTGTCCGCTGCGCCTGCAGATACAGCAACTGGTCGTAGAGGACATAGCCGTTGTGCAAATATTCATCGGCCCAGTCGCCGGTCTGTGGCACATAGATGAAGCGGCGGTTATTGAACTCCCAGGCACCGAGCAGGAAGCGCACCTTCTCGACGGCCGGTAACAGCCCATCCATGAATGCATCATCACCGGTCGCCAGCCAGAACTCGCCGCAGCCGATGATGAACCACAGGTCCGCATCGACCCGCCCCGTGGTGCCGCAATAACTGATACGCCCCGTAGCGGGGTCGACGTTACTGGGAATCTCGCCATGCGGCCCCTGGTGTTGCGCGAGTGTCTCGAATGTCCGGCGTGCGGTCGCGACGAGTTCGCTGTCGCCGCTCTGCAGCGCCGCCAGCGACATGATCGCACCATCGCGGCTCCAGATGCGCTGGTAGTTCTGCCTGCTGGTGGGCGAGGCGATGAAGCCGCCGGGGGTGATGCAGGCATGCAGCAATTCACAGGCCCTGGCATAGCCGCCGGCCATTGCCGCCTGCTTGCCGCCAGGGTCTGCCGGGGGCTTATTCGACATGCCACAATACCGGGGGCAGGTCGGATCGCAGTTCACACCAGCGCCGCCACATCGTGCGATGGGCAATCCCGTGAAAGCCGTAGCGGCGAATGCCGTGGCGTACCGCCAGCGGCTGCGGGATTGCATAGGTACCGGCCACGGCAGGCATGGCAGTGAAAAACACCGTGTCGAACACCGCCACCTGCGGGACATCCTGCCGCTTCCTGCAGGCAGCGGTCCAGCGCAATGCCAGCGGGTTATGCAGCGGTGCCAGCTCCCCGAGCGCGCTGATCGCGGTTTTGATGTCGCCGTTCAGGATGCGGCTTTCCTGCAGCGCCTCGTCACCGTGGACCACCCGGTGGGCGACCGCGTCCACCGGCCTGGCTCCAGCGAGGAACTGCTCGAGCAGGGGTCATCCGGATCATGGTCTGTTGACCGGTAGCGCGTGGCATGCGCTGTCTCCGCCGTGGTGCTGTCCACCACACCGAGCCTGACAGACGTACTTCCCGTGTTGACGGTCAGGATATTCACTGTGCTACCTGGTTGTGGCCGTTACGGCAGTGAGGCCGCCGCGACTGCGGCAATGTTGAAGTCATCGCTATCATCGCGGCGTGAGGGCGTTACGTCATTGACATAATTCAACGCCTTGAAATCGGGATCGGGTAGGCCGGGTTTGTGCCGCTGCGCGAGGCTTTCCGGTCATGCACCGGCAGGGCCGCGCAGCCGCCGCTTGTTTCCCGGCATCGCGACCGGGTCTACAGCATCGCGGGCACCGCTGCCGCGGCAGGCTCAGTCGTTCACCAGCAGGGCAACAGGGAAGTGCCGCAGCAGCTCCGCCGCCGTGAACCCGGGACTTGCATCGTCGCCGGCAGTATGCACTCTCTCACCGCTGAGAATATTGCGATAGCCGCCCCGGGTGCCTTCCGGGCACTCGACCCGGGTCTCGTTCCAGCCTGGACTGCCGGGCGGGAAACCGTCCGATCGGGTCGCCAGGCGCGCGAACCAACGGGGTGCAACGACCAGAACCACCCTGTGATCGAGGCGGCGCGCAAAGGCACACAGGTGTTCGGCCTGCTGCCCGGTGGTTTCCAGGCCCAGATATTCTCCCTCCAGAAACACCCCGCGATAGCGGCGGCGCAGATTCAGGGTTTGCCAGACAAGATAGAGCTTTGCCCGGCCGTCCTCGATGTGGTCCAGCATGTCCCGCAGAAGACCTTGGAGGTCGGGGTCGTTCTGGCTGGCTGCGACGAGTGCCTGCAACTGTGTCCGGCGGTGATCGTAATCCACCGGCCGGCGATTGTCGGGATCCACCAGGTTGAATGCCCACAGTTCGTTGCCCTGGTAGATGTCGGGTATGCCGGGTACCGTGAGTTTCAGGAGGGTCTGGGACAGGCTGTTGAGCAGGCCGTAGCGGAGCACACCCTGCAGAAATGGCTCGAAGTCAGCAAGAAATGCGTTATGTCCGGGCGCAGCCAGCAGTGCATCCACGAAATGCTGCATCGCATCCTCGTATTCCCGGTTCGGATTGATCCATGCGGTATGCAGCTTGGACTCCCTGATCGCCTTGAGCATGTAGTTCCCGATACGTTCCCTGAATGCTGCCAGGCCGGCTGCGTCGAGCGCTTCCACCGGCCACGTGCCCAGCAGCGTCTGATAGAGCAGATATTCATCATTGCGCGACGGTGCAAGCGCCGCATCGACGCGGTGTTTCCGGCTGCGGTTAATGCGGCTCCAGCGGGCAAGGTGTTGTCTCCATGCATCGGGGGTCTCGGACAGGACATTGATCCGCGCCCGGACATCGCCTGCGCGCTTGCTGTCATGGGTAGACGTCGTGACCATCGACTTCGGCCAGTTGTCGAGCCGCTCGCAGTTGGCGTGATGAAATGCCCTGATCGAGATGCCGAATGTTCGCGGGTCGAAGCCGACATCGTTCAGCGACACCAGGCGGTTGTAGGCATAGAGGGCGGTATCCTCCATGCCCTTGGCCATCACCGGCGCGGTGTACTGCTGGAAACGCAATGCGAACTGGACCATCTGGCGTTGTACTCTGGAACTGTATCCGGTGAGGCGACCCAGCAGGAGCAGTGACTCGATGAACTCGAATATCTGGATGTCTGCGGCGGGGCTGCATTTTTTCGCCTGCGCGACAGCCCAGCGGATATAGCGGCGATCCGGTTCGCTGATGCGTTCCCGGGCAATGTAGGTCCGGTAAACGGGAAAACAGGCCACGACCTCGGCGAGGGCGGTACGCAGGCTCTGGACGGTGAAGTCCCTGGTATAACGGTTGGCGCGTGCGATGCTGGCTGCCAGATTTGCGAGCACGGACAGTTCACTGGACAGCATGCTGCGCATAATGAGCATCTTGCGCCCGTACAGGAGTTCGTCAAAGCCCTGCGCCTGATCACTGTAGCGACGATTGAGCCGGGTCAGCTGGGGCTCCGACTCAGGATAGACGAACAGGCCGTTGAGCAGATGCGCTGTTTCATAGCCGGTGGTACCGGCGACAGGCCAGTCGGGCGGCAGATGCTCGTAGCTTGCCAGGATCTTCTCGACCAGCAAGTAGACACCGTTATCCGTCTCTTGCCCGGTGCCGGCGCGCGCTGTGCCTGCCAGGTGCTGCAGATCACGGCAGTACCTGTAGGGATCGGACAGGCCGTCCGGATGATCGATGCGCAGGCCGTTTATCCGGCCGGCACCGAGCAGCTGCCGGACCAGGCGGTGGGTGGCCGCGAACACCTCGCTGTTTTCCATACGAATGCCAGCCAGGTCATTGACATCGAAAAACCGCCGGTAGTTGATCTCATCGGCTGCGACCTCCCAGTAGGCCAGCCGGTATGCCTGCGCCTCAAGCAAACGATGGAGTGGATCGAAGCTTTTGCTCTCCCCCGGGGTACCGTTGAAGTGAATGATGACTGCGTCGAGGCTGGCCCGGACCTGCGGATCGCTGCGGCAAAGCCAGGCCAGACGGCGTTTGCACGCCATGCTGCCCTGGTGGCGTTTGCGTCGCTGCGCAGCCGACAGTTCGGTACGGCGTGGCAGTGACAGGCAAGCATCGCAGAGTGCGGCAAGCGCCTTGCGGGATTCCCGTGTCATGCCGGCATGCTGTGCCGGCCGGGTACTGCGAAAGGCCAGGATCCGGGGATAGCTGCGAGGATCTATCGGGAATAGATGTTCGAAATAGCGCACGCTGAATGTGCCCTTGTCCGGATCCAGCGCGAGTGTCAGTTCCCCCTGTTCGAGGACGGTCCCGTAATGGTCACCCAGAAACGGCAGCAGAATCTTGTTGTGCAGGGCGGGATTGAGAGGGTGCCAGTCAATATCGAAATAAGCCGCGTAATTCGAGGCCTCGCCGTTTTCCAGGACGTCCAGCCACCAGGTATTATCATCGCTGCCGACGCCCATGTGATTGGGCACGATGTCGAGTATGAGCCCCATACCATGGCACTGCAGGGCGTCAACAAACGCGGCAAAGTCGGACGCGTCGCCGATTTCCGGGTTCAGGACACCGTGATCGACAATGTCGTAGCCATGCTGGCTGCCCGCGCGGGCCTTGAGGATGGGTGAAGCGTACACATGACTGATACCGAGATTCCGCAGGTAGGGAATGATCCTGGTTGCATCGGCAAAGGTAAAATCGCGGTTAAATTGCAATCGGTATGTCGCGGAGTGGACCGGGGGTTTCATACCGCAGTCTTTCCTGGGCGTAGCAGCCAGGTCACCGACCAGGGCGGCAGCCGGTTAGCAGCATGCTGTTTGAAGGCCGCGGGGTGTGTTGTATACAAGACTGCCCCCTGCGGCTGCGTGACGCCTTCAAGGGGGTTGTCACCGAGATTGGCCAGCAGGGACAGGACTGACTCGTCCCCCAGTGTCCAGCGCGCGGCCAGGGCCTGTCCGCCCGCCATGATCCGGTGACTGTTTTCTCCGGTGCGTTCAGGCAACCGCGGGATCAACTCGTGCCGCCTCAGTGCGAGCAGCTTCCGGTGCAGCGTCAGCCAGTCGCTGTGCCCGGCCTGTTCGCAGGCGTTCCAGTCGAGCACCGACTGCGTGAAGGTCGCGGTGTCCATCGGGTCCGGAATGCGCTGACGTGATCCCGGGTCGCTGAACTGCGGGAAACGCGCAAACTCCTGGCGGCGTCCGGCAACCACCCTGTCCGCGAAATCGGGGCCGAAATCGCAGAAGAAACAGAAGGGCTGGGTGCAGCCCCATTCCTCGCCCATGAACAGCAACGGCGGCGACGGGGCGAGCAGCAGCAGGGCCATTGCGGTGTGTACCTGTGAGGGGTTCGCCAGCCTGCCGATGCGCTCGCCGAATGCGCGGTTGCCCACCTGATCATGGTTCTGCAGGAATGACACAAAGGCGGCGGACGGGAGGTGCCTGCTGGATTCGCCGCGCGGCCGCCTGTCACGGTAGGCCGAACGTTCACCCTGGTAGGCAAACCCTTCGGTCAGACAGCGGCCCAGATGGCGCAGCGGTTCCGCTGTGTAGTCCATATAGTAGCCGTCGGACTCCGCGGTGAGCAGCACATGCAGGGCGTGATGGAAATCGTCATTCCACTGGGCCGTGTAGCAGCGCGGCTCTGAACCGGTGTTCCGGGTCAGGTAGCGCGCACTGTTGTGATCGTTCTCGAGAATCAGGTGGATATGCCGGCTGTCGCCGAAGTATTCATGCACCCGCTGTGCCAGTTCGGTGAGAATGTCCGGCTGCGAGTCATCCAGGATCGCGTGTACCGCATCAAGGCGTAACCCGTCGAGATGGTATTCCTCCAGCCAGTACAGTGCGTTGTGAATAAAGAATTGCCGCACCCGGCAACTGTGCTCACCATCGAAATTGATGGCTGCGCCCCAGGGGGTGAGATGCCGATCCGTGAAGAATTGCGGTGCATAGATGTGCAGGTAGTTGCCCTCCGGTCCGAAGTGGTTGTAGACCACATCGAGAAAAACCATCAGGCCGTGCGCATGGGCGGCATCGACCAGCGCCTTCAGTGTCTCGGGCCGCCCGTAGCGGCTGTCGGGGGCAAACTGCAGGACACCGTCGTAACCCCAGTTACGCCTGCCGGGAAAGTCCGCCACCGGCATGAGTTCAATTGCGGTGATGCCCAGTGCCACCAGATAGTCGAGTTTTTCCTGCACGGCCGCGAAACTGCCTGCAGCCGTGAAACTGCCGACATGCAGTTCGTAGATAACGGCCTCCTTCCAGGGGCGGCCGCGCCAGCCGGAATCGAGCCAGGTCCAGGCGGCCGGGTCGATCACTTCACTGGGGCCATGGACATCTTCGGGCTGGAAACGGGAGGCGGGATCGGGTACCTGTATCCCGCCATCGATACGGTAGTAGTAGCGGGTGCCGGCGCCGGCCAGCCCGATCGTGAGTTCGAAGCAGCCATCGGATCCGGGCGCCATCGGCAGCGGCGTCTGCTGTGCGGCGTCACTCACACGGTCACCGGCAATCAGGCACACCTCCACCCGAGCGGCCGCCGGGGCCCAGAGCCGGAACCGTGTCCGCCCGTCCTCCAGCAGCGTGGCGCCAAACGGCATTTCATGCAGACGCTTGACCATACGTATGAGTCTGGCCGGCAGGCACTAGCCGAGCTCGATGCGGTCCCGGGCACCGTGCAACAGGGCGACCATGAGTGTCAGGTATTCGCGCAGGTGGCGGGTGATCAGGAAGTTGTCGCGCACGAACGACTGTGCCTTTGCGCCCATCGTCAGCAGTTTCTCTTTCTGGTGCAGTAAATAACGAATACGCAGTGCCGCCCCTTCGGGCGTGTTCACCAGAAAACCGGTGTGGTGATTCATCACCTGCAGCCGGATACCGCCAACGTCGCCGCCAATGACCGGCTTGCCCTTCCACATCGCTTCGGTAACGGTCAGGCCGAACCCTTCCCGCACCGACTTTTGCAGTACGATGGTTGCGGCGCGCTGCAAGGCATTGATTTCCACGTTTGCATCTGCGGGGAGCAGGAGAACATGCACATCGGGGTCGTCCTGAGCAGCGTTCTGTACCTCCTTCAGTACCACCTCGCCTTCCGGATCATCCGTGGCTCCGCCGCCGGCGAGCACCAGTTGTATGTCAGGCAGGAAGCATTTTGCCAGGCGGTAAGCCTCGATCACCCCGACAGGGTCCTTGAAACGGTCAAAGCGCGAGACCTGTACGAGCAGGGGACGATGCGGGTCGATCCCGTACTTGTCATGGATTTGCAGGATTTTCCCGGGTTCCAGCTCCATATTCTTGTCGCCCAGCGGATCTATACTCGGCGGTATAAGGTATTGCGGATGCGGCAATTCCTGTGCAAAAGCCGCCAGTGAGAAGATGCTGGCATCGTAGGGTGCCACGAACCGGTGCAGATATTTCCATACCGGCCGGTAGGGATGACTGGCGTCGATATGGCAGCGCCAGATCCATTTGCCTTTGCGGTTGGGGCAGTAACCCAGCAAGGGTGCAGGTTGCGGATCGTGAATGAAGACAAAATCCGCATCTTCCAGCACCGGTCGCAGTACTTCCGCATTGCGGGCATTGGTTTCTTCATAGACCCTGAGCAGGTTTTCGTCCAGTGGAACACGATTGCCCTGCAAGGTGTTGTGCATGCCCTTGGTGCACTCAAAAAATGCGCTATTGCCAGTGATGGTCTCCCAGCGGGCATCGAGTCCGAGTTCCCGGGTCAGGGGGATCAGCTTGGTCAGGATCTCGGCAACACCGCCACCGGTACGCGTTGAATTGACGTGCACGATCCTTGCACCCGCCAGCGGTGCGGCCAGCTGGCATATCTGCGCGATCACATCCGGCCCGGCAACCCGGCCATAGTCTTCCAGTATGCTCACTGCGCCGCCTCCTGGATGTGCAGGCTGAACAACTGTGCCAGTTCATCCCGCAACTCACCGAGATTGCTGAAATAGGGATCGATCCCTGCAAGTCGCTCCTGTAACGGTGTGAATTCATCGCCGAAGGCAGTCAACCAGTCACTGAAATCATCGCGCCCGTCAAGGGTACGCCGCCGTGCATCGATGAAATGGTAAAAGATGCTACTGATTGACAGCTCTCTGGTGACGGCAGCCAGTTCTGCCGGGTGCTGCAGCTGGCGTTCCGTATCGAATACCACGATCTGTGAACGCACGAACTCGAATTGCAGGGTTGCACGCGTCCAGAAGAGGTGTTCGACTTCGTCCATGCGTTCATCGACGAGATCGATGATTTCATGGCGCAATGCCTCGAGATCGGGATAACTCGCGGGAACCAGTGCCGACAGGCGTTCAGCGAGCACGGCATCGTGGATGCCGTGGCGGACCCAGGCAGCGAAGTCATTATTGTATTCACGTTCATCGAAACGCGGTTGCAGAAGCCCGCCCCAGAAGTGGTGATAGATGCATGCGATATCAATGCCCTCCAGTTCCCTGCGGAACTCCTGTAACAGGCGGGCTTTCCTGCCGGTTGCGAGGGCGACCAGCGCGCAGTCTTTTATGGCGAAAGCCCCGGAATCCTGTGGATCTGAACTGGCCATGGCATAGCTCCTTCCGCGAATTGTGCCGTGCAGGCATGTCCCGTGTGACAGGTTGGAATACGGCACAGTCTCCCGCATGCCCCGTAGTCATCATGGATGCTGAATGATGCCCGAATTGTCAGTCCCGGAAAAAATACTCGCATGAGTATTGTGGGCGGGCATTGAGATTTGTCAAAAGGTGGTGCCGGGAGGGCGGTGGCAGTATGCCCCGCTGTCCGTGGCGAACCGCGGAGGACAGGACGGCCCTGCACGACCGGGGTGGCCCGGTCGATGATAACAAGCGGAACGGGACCGGGTTCGACATCCGCTGTCAGCGGTATCTGCCGGGCTACCGGCCAGGGTCTGCGGATTCCGCCCCGGGACGTACCTCGATCAGGGTCGTCGTGCCGTTGCCACTGTCGATCCGCAGGCCCTGAAGCACGTCGCCACGCATGCGGCTGTACAGGGCGATGGCATCCTCGATGAGATAGGAGGTCTCGTCCGCACCGTCACCCAGCGTCACCATGAGCTCGGCGACGCAATCGGTACAACCTTCACGTACTTCCTGCAGCGGGCGCGTACCTTGAAACAGGTCCACGGACGGCTCTGCCGGCGCCGCGCTTGTTACCGCGGCAGGGGTGACCAGCTGGCGCAACCCTGTCCGCCAGCCATGGTAGCGGCGGGTGAAGTCTTCACAGAACTCCTGCCAGCGATCCTCGGGTATCCGGATATCTCTCATCGATTCTGGCTCCTCGCTTGCGCTCATTGTCCCCCCGTTTCCCGGAACTGTCCGGCGGCTGATGCCCGTCCCGGCCCGTGCCGGGACGCCGGGGCAGCGACCGGTCCTGTTGTACCGGGACTCTAGTCGTTTGCGGTGCGCGTCTCATTGCGTTTTCACAATGCAATAAGGCCCGCTTTCTCCAAGGATAGTGGACACCCAGCTGCACGCCGAAGAGTCGCTGTCATGCCGGATAATGACATCATGCACGACACCACATGCCGGACCCGGATATGTATATCCTGTTTCTGATCCTGCTGATCGCTGCCGGGCTCTGGAACCTGCATCAGGGAATCGGACGTTCCAGCCGCAGCCGGATCATCGGCGGTGCTGCTCTCCTGGCAGTCACTGCCGGTTTCTTCGGCTTGATGAGTCTGTGGGGCGAGATGCTCTGGTTTGAAGCCCTTGGACTGGACCGGCGCTTCTGGCTGTTCCTGGGTGCCAGCACGGGGACGGTGGCTGCAGGCGCGGCGATGGCCCTGGCAGTGGTTGCGGGTATCACCTGGACGCTGTCCGAGCGCCAGGTTCGCTACAGCGCGCTGCTCATCGCCGCCCTCGGCGGTGCCTGGTGGGGTGCCAAAAGCTGGTCGGAATTGCTGGTGTTTATTCACCGCGTAGCGAGCGGTCTGACCGATCCGGTATTCGGCAGGGATACCGGTTTCTTCCTGTTCGCGTTGCCGTTTTACGACCGGCTTTACGGCCTTGCCGTTTACAGCGCCCTGGTGGGTACCGGGGCCGGGCTGGTTGCACTGCTGCTGCGCAGCCAGGAAACCGGATCCCGGCCTGAGCAGGTGTCCGGCGATCGTGTCTTCCCGACCCTGCTGACAGGCAGCACGGTGCTGGCCGCGGTATTGGCCGCCGGGCAGATCCTGAACGCCTGGCACCTGGTGTTTTCCGGTTTGGGCGTCGTCCGGGGCGCCGGCTGGACCGATGTGCACATCCGCCTGCCGGCATACCTGGGTATGGCGGTGCTGCTGCTTGTGCTGGGCTTGCTGCCGCTCTCGGGCCGGCTGCGGCAGTGGCTCTCGCCGCGGCTGACGCGTTTCACCACGTGGCATGCGCCTGCGCTGAACGCGCTGCTGGCGGTGTGGGTTACGCTGGGTGCCCTGTGGGTGATGCTGCTGGGTGTGCTGCCAACACTGGTGCAGTGGCTGGTCGTTGAGCCCAATGAAATCACCTTCGAACGGCCCTACCTGGAACGCAATATCGCGTTCACCCTGCACGGTTTCCATCTCGACAAGGTGGAGGAGCGGCAGTTTCCCGCCAGCGAGGAATTCACCCGCGCCACGGTGAACAGCAACCATGACCTGCTGGCCGAGGTGCGCCTGTGGGACTGGCGCGCCCTGGATGCGGTGTACAAACAGTTCCAGGAGATACGACTGTACTACGAGTTCGTTGATGTCGATATGGACCGCTATACCTTTGGCGGGCGTTACCGGCAGGTGATGGCGTCCGCCCGCGAGCTTGACCAGGATAACCTGGCTGCGCAGAGCCGGACC
>Ga0210064_1001378_pt1 | contig 10369 bp, 7 predicted proteins | sample Muzzi_CordC_D2_FD_185531 | JGI IMG/M metagenome (GOLD analysis project Ga0210064, IMG submission 185531) | Wetland microbial communities from San Francisco Bay, California, USA, that impact long-term carbon sequestration - Muzzi_CordC_D2 (SPAdes) | ecosystem: Environmental > Aquatic > Marine >...
CCCTCCCAGCCTCTTAGCGCGTCATCGGTGAACACCCGTGCGATGAGGTCGAAGGACAGCTCCAACCGATCGGCCTCTTCGGCGTCGACGGTGAGCCCGATGTCGAGTTCGCGCGCATGGATTGCGAGGGCCATCAAGCGTGGCACCAGCTCTGTCATGATGCGTTCGCGTTGCGCAAAGGCATAGCGCGGGTGCAGTGCGGACAGCTTGACCGATATACCGGGAGATTCGACCGGTCCTCGGCCATCGGCATGTTTGCCGATGGCGGCGATGGCTTTGTTATAAGCATCGAAGTAGTGGGTTGCGTCGGCGGCGGTATGGGCCGCTTCACCCAGCATGTCGAAGGAGTGCCGGTAGCCGCGCGCCTCGTCGTCGCTTGCACGCTCGAGGGCTTCGCCGATGTTGCGACCCATGACGAACTGGCGTCCGAGGATGCGCATGCCCTGGGTGACGGATTGACGAATCATGGGCTCGCCAAGCCGGTTCACCAAACGCGCCAGCACCGACTTCATGGATTGATCCCGGTATTCGTTCAAGGAGATGACCTTGCCGGTAAGCATCAACGCCCAGGTGGAGGCATTGACGAACACCGATTCACTTTTACCGACATGTTTTTCCCAGTCCGCCGGCCCCAGCTTGTCGCGAATCAGGCGATCGGCCGTATCTTCATCGGGAATGCGCAACAGCGACTCGGCAAGACACATGAGCACCACGCCTTCCTGGCTGGAGAGTTCGTACTCCTGCATGAAGGCATCGATGCCGCCCTTGCCGATGCGATGTTTCCGCACTTCGGTCACGAGCGCGCGGGCACGGCTATCGATGCGTTCCAGGGCAGCCCGGTCGAGGTGGGCAGCGTCCAGCAGCGTTTCCACAACCTCTGTTTCGTCGCGCCGATACCAGCCGGCTATTTCGCTTCGAAGCGCATCATGTTGTGGTGGGGGCTTGCTAAAAATCATTCGTCGGCGTCCCGAGGCGTGGTGGCATGTTTCAACTGGACGTGGCCCATGCTAGATCCGGTGGGCGTAAATGCCATTCGGTGGCTTGCTGGTAAGCATGACCCACCCGCAGCAGGGTGTCTTCCTGGAATGGGCGTGCGTAGATCATGAGCCCGATGGGTAGTCCGTCCGCCGTCAGGCCACAGGGCACGCTCAAACCGCATAGATTGAGGATATTGCCGATGGCGGTATTGCGCAGGTACATGAGATTTTTGCGTGAATACACATCCATGTCCGCATTGGCTTCGGCGAACGAACAGGCGGGTATTGGCGTGGTCGGGCACAGCACGGCATCGAAATCCATGAGCTGGCAAACAGCTTCCAGGCGCAGGCGTTTCCAATCCCGCGTTGTTTGCAAATAGTCCGCGGCGGCGACATCGCGGCCATTGACCATGCGCGTTGCCACGATTGGGTCGAGTTCCTCGTAGTGCTCGTCGATGAAGCGCCGATTGACGGCGTAGGCTTCGGCGGCAATCACCAGCCCGCGGGGATTGAGCGTGACGGCATCGGCGGCTGCGGGAAAATCGATACTGCGCACGTGGGCGCCGAGATCTTCGAAAACCTGCACGGCGCTGCGCACGGCCGCCGCGACTTGGCCGTCGGCATCATCCCAAAATACCGTTTCGGCGACGCCGATGCGCAGGCCTTCGACCCCGGCGCGAAGCTGCGCCATGACATCCTGCAGCCCCCGGCCATGGGTGCTGTCGTCGCCGGCATCGGGTCCGCGCATGACCTGGTAGACCAGCGCGGCATCTTCGACGCTGCGGGTTAAGGGACCCACCGAGTCGAGACTCCAGCTGAGCGGATAAACACCGGCGCGGCTGATCTGACCGACGGTGGTCTTGAGCCCGGTAATGCCGCAAAGGCCCGCCGGTATACGCACCGAACCACCGGTGTCGCTACCGAGCGCCATCGGCACCATGCCAGCCGCCACCGAGACCGCCGAGCCGCTGCTGGAGCCACCGGGCAGGTGATGGGTTTGATGCCACGGATTGTGCGGGGTGCCCAGATCGCGGTTGATACCCGCTCCGCCGTAGGCGAATTGCACCGTCTTGGTCTTGCCGAGCAGCACCATGCCGGCGCCGGCGAGCCGCGCCACCACGGCCGCGTCGGCGCCGGCGATGTTGTCTCTGAGAAGGCGTGTGCCGGCGGTGGTCGGCAGGCCGCGTACGTCGAACAAGTCCTTGGCCGCATAGGGAATGCCGTGCAGCGGTCCCAGATCCTGGCCGGCCGCCAGGTTTGCCTGGGCCGCCCGGGCCGCCGCCAGGGCCCGATCCGGGCATATCAACTGGAACGCGCCGAGGGCTTCATCCAGGGCTTCGATGCGCGCAAGAAGGTCCTCGGTGAGGGCAACCGCCGAAAGTTCACCAGCACGAAGCCGGCGCCCCAACTCGGCGATGGACAGATTGTGGAGTGCGAAATCGGTCACTGTGCAGTCCTTATAAGACCCGCAAGCGAGTCAATCGATGGGCTTCATCTGGCCAGGACACGCACCTGGTCACGGTCCAGGTGAAGGCTCACGGAATTGTCGAGATCGAACAAAGCGTGCCCCGACTGATGGGCGTCGTCGACGACCAGAACGTGCTCGCCAACACTCACGGAGTAGCGCAATAAGCTACCAAGAAACTCGCGATGGACGACCTTGCCCTCGAGCCGTACAGTACCCTCGAACGCGGGCGCCTCGCTAGTGCTGATAGCCAGGCATTGCGGCCGAAGCAGGGCGACGAGCTCGGCCCCCGTTTGGAACTCGCCATCCACTACCGGGATACGGATGCCATCGGTGGTACAAAATTGCGCCTTGTCACTGGAACGCTCGAGGGTTCCGTTGACAAGATTCGCGGTCCCGAGAAAGCTTGCTACGAATCGATTCACAGGTTCGTCGTAGAGCGCCATGGGGGATCCCACCTGCTGGATAGTGCCCGCGTTCAGCACGGCCATGCGATCGGAAATGGTATTGGCCTCTTCCTGGTCGTGGGTAACGAAGATGGTGGTAAGCCCCAGCTTGCGTTGCAGGTCGTGGATTTCGCGGCGCATCTGCACGCGTAGGTTGGCATCCAGGTTGGAGAGCGGCTCGTCGAGCAACAGGATCTGAGGCTCCACGACGATGGTTCGGGCGAGCGCCACGCGCTGCTGCTGACCGCCCGAAAGCTGCGAGGGGCGTCGGTCGGCAAACTTCAACAAACCCACCAGGTCCAGAGCGGCATCCACCCGTTCGCGGATTTCCTGTGGTGGAGTCTTACGCTCCTCCAGTCCGAAGGCGACGTTTTTTCGCACCGTCATGTGGGGCCACAACGCGTAGTTCTGAAACACCAGCCCCACGTTTCGCTCCCAGGGGGCAAGCTGGGTGACTTCTCTGTCGCCGATCAGTACACGGCCGGTGGAGGGCACGGGGCCGAAACCCGCGATCAGGCGCAGCAGTGTCGACTTGCCGGATCCAGAGGGGCCCAGAAAGGTGAAGAACTCGCCCGGCTCGATAACGAGACTCACATTCTTCAGGACCGGCGTCGGTCCGAAAGACAGGGTGATGTCGTCGATGGTAACACCGACGGCGCGTGCTTCGGGATGTTGGCTCATCGCGTCAGGCTCCAGCGGTCACGGCGATCTCCGGCGTACGCTCTTCCCGGCGCCGTTCGATAAATCGGTGAGACAAATAGGTGGCAATACCGACGATGATCACGGCGATAATTCCGAGCGCAGCCCCTGGGCCTCTTCCGGATGCGGACTGCATGAACTCGTAAATACCGTAGGCCAGCGGCGCATCGGATTCGGACGAAACCAGCATGATGGTGGCCGACAGCTCCACCGACGCAGTGGCGAAGCTGGTGATGAATCCAGCGAGTATGCCGCCCGACATCAACGGTACGACGATTCGCCTGACCGTGCGCGACTTGGTGGCGCCAAGGTTCTCGGCCGCCTCTTCGAGCGCTTCGCTCACCTGCTGCAGGGCGGCCACACAGGCGCGCAGCGCGTAGGGGAGTCGGCGAATGGCGAGTGCTACCACGATGATGACCCACCAGGTAGCAAGAGGCTTATCGATAACGGGCACGTTGAAATCGTAAAAGGTCCGCAGGTAACCGATGCCGATGACCACGCCGGGAATGGCAACGGCTCCCATGGCAGCGAAGTCAAGCCACTTCCGCCATGACAATTGCGTACGCCACACGATATAGGCGATGGCGGTGGCAAAGATCACGTCGATCAATGCGGCGAGCCCGGCGTAGAGCAGCGTGTTATTTATGTATCCCATGGACGTATCGAAGACCGTAGCATAGTGAGCCCAGGTGAACGCGTCCGGCAGCACGCTGTACGACCATACGGTGCCGAAGGAGAGCAGGGCAAGACCAATGTGCGGCGATAGCACGAGCAACAAAATAAAAATCACTACCGCGTAGCAGGCCGTTTTCTCCCAACCGCGCAGGTCGCGCTTCGAGAGCCCGCCGCCGCCCTTTTGCACCGTGGCGTAGTCCTTGCCCTTCAGCGCAAGAAAGGAAGTCCATAACGCGAGCAGGGAGCAGGCCACCAGTATCACGGAAATCACGTAACCCATTGGATCCGAGATACCGATGGACGTAATACGCAAGTAAGCCTGAGGGGCGAGCATGTTGTTGATGTTGAGCAGCAGCGGTGTACCCAAGTCGTCGAAGACTTTGAGAAATACCAGCGAGGCACCGGCAACGTAGCCGGGCATGGCGAGGGGAAAGACGATCCGCCTGAACAGCCTGAGGCCGCTGGCGCCTAGATTCTGGGCTGACTCTTCCATGCTGCGATCGATGTTCGAGAGCGCCGCGGAGAGATTAATCAGAATGAAGGGAAAATAGTGCACGCTCTCGACGAAGATGACGCCGTTCAATCCTTCCATGAAGGGAATCGTGAAACCGAACCACTCGTCGATCAGCAGATTCACGCTGCCGTTGCCACCGAAAAGCAGCGCCATCGCCACCGCGCCCACGAACGGCGGCATGATGAGCGGCACGATACCGAGGGTCTGAATGATGACAGTGCCACCGAAGTTGAAACGGGTGGTGAAGTAGGCAAGCGGCAGGGCGAAGATCGATGAAAGAACCACCGACATCGCGGCCACGTAGAAGGAATTGACGAAGGACTCCTGAAACAGCGACGTGTTGAAGAAATCGACGAAGTTGATCAGGGTTAACGCACCCGTATTGGGGTCCTGGAAGGCGACGAATACGACCTTGACGACGGGCACCACGAGAAAGATCAACAGGAACAGACCGAGCACGACGGCAAGCGCGCGTGGACCGAACTGGCCGCGTGATAAGGCGTTCAATGCCTCTCCTCCTGCGACACCGGGGCGAATCTGAGGTTAGTCGGGAGCGGGCGCTCGACAAGTGCGCCCGCTCCCGGCGTAGCGGCGATGCCTAAAGCATTGACGAAGCCTTCTCCGCGAGGCTCGTGGCCTTGGCGTAGTTGGCTTTCACCTGCTCATCCCATTCCTGCTCGATCTCGGCCTGGCGGCCGGTGACCTTGGTGTCGGCCTTCTTGCGCTTTTTCTTGAAGATGGCGTTGAATTCCTTTTCGCTCGCCTTGGCGGCATCGATGGGCACCTCCGCCACCAGGGCACGGGCTTGCGCGATCAACGCGTCGGCGTCTGCATTGGACTTTCCCTTGGCTTTGGCTTCGGCATCCTGTATGGCCTTCACAGCCGCGCGCAGATCGTCCAGACGGTAGGTGATCATGGTATCGAAGAGCGAGTTGATCACGTTGTAACGGCTCTTGGAGAGTTGCAGATCGAACTTCACTGCCGAGCCGATGGACTTGTCCTCGAACGGATTCGGAAAACCCTTCGGGGCTTTGGCGTAAGTTGCAGGATTGACCGGCAGCCTGCGGATTTTCGGATCCAGGAGCACCTCCTGTCCTTCGGGCGAGAGCAGGAACTCTATGAAGGCCGAGGCCGCTTCCCTATGCGGCGCATTTTTCACGATGGCGATGTTAGCGGGGACCAGGGTGGTTACCGGCGGGTAGATGAACTCGACGGGGAAGCCCGACGCCTGCGAGGAGAGCCCAAAGAAATCGATGACGATGCCGATGCCGAATTGTCCGGAGTTAACCCCATCGGGCACACCGAAGCTGCGCTCGGTGACGGTCTTGAAGTTGCCGGCGATATCTTTCCATTCTGCCCAGCCTTCCTCCCAGCCTTTGCCTTGAAGCAGAGTCTCGACGGTCAGGTGGGTGGTGCCGGATCGGGACGGCGCGCTCATACCGACGTGCTCGTGGTAAACGGGTTTGGCGAGGTCCGACCAGGTGGCTGGCACCGGAAGATCTTTCGCCTCCAGATAACGCGTGTTCCACATGATGCCGTAGCCCGAGGCGGCAAATCCCTTGTAGTAACCATCCGGGTCGTTGATGGGAAAAGCGCCGATCTTCTCCGGAATACCGGTGACTTTGACCTGGTATTTCTGCAGCAAATTGTCGCCTTTCAATACCTCGAATGCGTCGGGTGCCGAGGCCCAGAACATATCGGCAGTATTGTTGCCGGCGGTCTCCTGCAGGTACTTGATGCCGGCGGTGGTCTTTTTCTTGAGCATCTCGACCTTGATGTCGGGGTACTTCTTCTCGAAGGCCTTTTTCACGGTTTCGGTGGTGTCAGGCGGATACGAGGTCACGATGACCAGCTTGTCCTCCATGGCAAAAGCGCCGAGGGGCGCCATGAGAATGCCCGCAACGGCCAAGCTGACGGCAGCGAACAACAGGTGGGTTGATTTTGGGTGATGCATGGATTGGGTCCTCCTACCCGGTCAAAGCGGTTGGTCCGCCCTTTCATTCTCGTTTCCCTCAGGCGCCTGCTCATTGGCCGGCTCGACAGTTGACGAAGATCAATCGAGCCCGCGTAATTGGCAAGGTAGCGGGATGACCGATGCATTTCACCACGAGGCTCGGGGTACTTCAACGGCAGCTTCAGAGACTGTTTGGGCCCAATCCTCCCACACAATTCAGCCTTAGACGTTCCCTCGAGGCTTTTCACTCGATACCCCCCATTTCGAGCGCTCGCGCCGAATAAGCCCGACACCAAGACGACCGGCGTGCGGATCGATGGTGAATGAAGTCAGGGTGTTGCTCCGGGTTAAGGGGCCCACCGAGTCGAGACTCCAGCTGAGCGGATAAACACCGGCGCGGCTGATCTGACCGACGGTGGTCTAGAGCCCGGTGATGCCGCAAAGGCCCACCGGTCGGGTTCGGCGTTGATTGCGCAACTGTCGCATTTTCTCCGCGGAAACGTGATAATCGCCAAGGCCTGAACGGCCATCACGCCGGCTGAGCACGATTTGCGGCCGGATAGAACAATAAACAGATTTGTTCGCCATACGGCGACTTACTCGGTTCATTTTCCACACCCTAGAAAAATCAGGAGGAGGCGCGATGATCACGCCAAAGCTACTTTTCACCACGGCTACGGCCGTATTGATGCTCTCAATGACTTCTTTGGCGTCCGCCGCCGATTGTTACCGCGGCACCTTGGACGCCCAGTATTGCGACATAAACCGCGATCTGGTTGCCGATCTTCCCCTCGATCAATCCCAGTGGGCGGATCCAGACACGATTATCTTCTCTTATACCCCGGTCGAAGACCCGGCGGTATATGCCAAGGTTTGGGACGACTTCATCAATCACATGGCCAAGATCACGGGCAAAAAGGTCGTGTTCTTCCCGGTACAGTCCTATGCCGCGCAATACGAGGCGATGCGGTCCGGGCGCTTGCACGTGGCCGGCGTCAATACCGGCGGAAATCCGGTGGCGGTGAATTGCGCGGGGCTGGTGCCGTTCACCTCCATGTCCAAGGACGGCAAGGTCGTTGGCTACGAGATGGAAATCATCGTGCCCGCCGATAGCCCCATCAAGACACCGGCCGATCTGAAGGGTAAAACCCTGGCCTTCACCTCGCCCACCTCGAACTCCGGATTTAAAGCCCCGTCGGCGCTGCTCAAATCCGAGTTCGGATTGGTGGCCGACGTAGACTTCAAGACCACCTTCTCCGGTAAGCACGACAATTCGATCCTCGGCGTTGCAAACAAGGACTACGAAGCGGCGGCAATTGCCAACTCGGTGCTCCACCGCATGCTGGATCGTGGCGTCGTGAAAAAGGATCAGTACCGCACGATATACACGTCGCAGACCTTCCCGACCACGGGTTACGGATATGCTCACAACCTGCATCCGGTGGTGGCGGCGAAGATCCAGGAAGCGTTCTTCACCTTCGACTGGAATGGAACGTCGCTTGCCAAGGAGTTCGGTAAACAGGCGAACGGATTCGTGGCCATCTACTACAAGCAGGACTGGGAAGTCATTCGCAAAATCGATACCGCCAACAACGTGAGTTACAAGTGCAAGTAAGGACACTCTCGAGACAAGGCGAATAAAAACATGCTGCGTCTCGAAAAGCTGGTCAAGCAATATAAGACCGGCGACAAAGCGCTCAAGAGCATCGATCTGGAAGTGCCGCCGGGTCAGGTCATGGCCCTGATCGGACCTTCGGGAGCGGGCAAGAGCACGTTGATCCGCTGCGTCAATCGTCTGGTCGAACCGACCTCCGGGTCGGTTCGACTGAACGATATCGAGATCACCGGGCTTGGCTCGCGGGAGCTTCGCCGTGCCCGCCGGCGCATGGGCATGATCTTCCAGGAGTATGCCCTGGTCGAGCGCCTTACGGTGATGGAGAACGTGCTGTCGGGCCGGCTCGGCTACGTCGGCTTCTGGCGAAGCTATTTTCGCCGTTTTCCCCAAACGGACATCGATGAAGCATTCCGCCTGCTCGAGCGGGTAGGACTCGATCACATGGTGGACAAGCGCGCCGACGAGCTCTCCGGCGGGCAGCGTCAGCGGGTCGGTATCGCACGCGCGTTGATCCAGGATCCCGATCTTCTTCTGGTGGACGAGCCCACCGCGAGTCTGGATCCCAAGACCTCGCGTCAGATCATGCGGCTCATTTGCGAGTTGTGCGAGGAACGCCATCTGGCCGCGATCATCAATATTCACGACGTGCTGCTTGCGCAAATGTTCGCGCGGCGCATCGTGGGCTTACAGATGGGTGAAATCGTCTACGACGGACCGGCCGACGATCTGGGCTCGGAAGAGCTGACAAAAATCTATGGGGAAGAGGATTGGTCGGCCACTATTCGCAAAGTGGACGACGAGGAAGACGACGAGCCGGCGGAGGTGATTCCCGAACACCATGGACCCAAGACTTCCCGCCCCGATGACGTGGTAAGCGGCATCTAGGCCGGCGGGGGCGATTCGCATGGCAGAATCCGCCGCCGCCCAGCGCCACTGGCGCCGACCTCCTTTCATCAAGAGCCCGCGGATTCGCTGGTGTCTTTGGGCGGCCGCCGCCATTTATCTGGCCCTGGCCTTTGGCACCATGGACATCGATTGGGGTCGGGTGCTCGACGGCCTTCCCCGCGGCCAGCGCTTCATCGCTTCGTTTTTTCCGCCGGACTTCATAACCCGGTGGGAATCCATATACGAAGGCATCTACGAGAGTTTGTGGATGACCGTGACCTCGACCGTGGTGGGTGTTGCACTGTCCATACCCGTGGGCCTTGGCGCGGCTCGAAATCTGGCGCCGCTGCCCGTATACCTCGCCTGCCGCGCCATCGTCGCGCTCTCGCGCACCTTTCCGGAAATTATCCTGGCGATTTTCTTCGTGAAAATCTTCGGCTTCGGTCCCTTCGCGGGATTTCTTGCGCTCAGCATCGCCACCATCGGCTTCTACGGTAAGTTGCTTGCAGAAGACATCGAATCCATGGACCCGGCACAGGCCGAGGCCGTGCGTGCCACCGGCGCCAGCTGGTTTCAGTGGCTCAACTACTCGATACAGCCACAAGTGATGCCGCGCATGATCGGTCTTGCGTTGTATCGTCTGGATATCAATTTTCGTGAATCGGCGGTCGTCGGCATCGTCGGCGGCGGTGGTATTGGCGCGACCTTGCTGACGGCATTCGACCGCTACGAGTTCGAATCGGCCGCCGCCATCCTGCTGGTCATCATCGGCATCGTCATGTTGGTCGAATACAGCTCGAGCTGGATCCGCGGGAAGGTGAAGTAATGCCGGTCCTCACTCGCGGCGGGACGCGCGTCTGGCAACGCCGGGATCGGCTCCGGCAGTTCTCCGTCTGGGCGGGCTGGCTTATCGGCACGGCGATATTTGTTTATTGCTGGCAGCTCATCTCCGAGAAGACGATCTGGATGTTCGTCCTCGACGCGCCCCAACAGGCTGCCGACATGGCGTCGCGCATGGTGCCACCTCGCTGGTCTTATATGAGCAACCTGTGGGTGCCCATCTGGGATACGCTCAATATCGCGACCCTCGGCACCGTCGTGGCGTTGCTGCTGGCGGTGCCCATCGCCTTCTGCGCGGC
>Ga0210064_1001379_pt1 | contig 10369 bp, 13 predicted proteins | sample Muzzi_CordC_D2_FD_185531 | JGI IMG/M metagenome (GOLD analysis project Ga0210064, IMG submission 185531) | Wetland microbial communities from San Francisco Bay, California, USA, that impact long-term carbon sequestration - Muzzi_CordC_D2 (SPAdes) | ecosystem: Environmental > Aquatic > Marine >...
CAGGCCAACGCGGCACGCGAGCGCGGCAGGGACGCCGAGCGCCCGAAGCCCTTGCGAAAGGCGCTGCGCGAGTCTCCCATCGCGGCCACCAGGCGATCGGATGCGGCGAAAGCCGTGCCGCCGCCTCCGGAGATACCGAAGCCGCGAGCGGAGCCGTCGGACGCCAAGAGAAAGCGCCAGCAGCCCGGCAACGAGAAACAAAAGAAGTCGAAGGCGCGTGACTCGAAAGACGACCCGATCGAACGATCGCCTCGGGATGGCGATGCAACGAATTCGAGATAGCGGAGGGCATCTTGGCTTCGAGGATCCCGGCAGGGGACGAGGGCGACGCCGTACCGACGAGATCGGAAATCATCGATTGATTCGGTCGCTGCTGCTTCTTCAATAGACGAGCAACAGGAGGTCTTGAATGAGGCAATCCGGAAGATTTTTCTTGACGGCGATCATGATCGGTTCGGTCTCGGCGGCTTCGGGTTGCTTCGTCTACCCGGGACGTTCGAACGACGGCTACGGTCCGCCGCCGCATGCCCGGGGGCATGACAATCGCAATCAGCATCAGGGGCATGACGTCCGTTACGATGCCAGCCTGGGCGTCTACGTCGTATTGGGGCTTCCGAATCTCTATTACAACGACAATGTCTACTACAGGTACGACCGCGATGACTGGTACTACAGCCATTCCTTGGACAGGGACTGGCGCCATTGCGACGAACGCAATCTGCCGCCCGGGTTGGCGAAGAAGCACAAGTCTCGAAAGAAATACAAGAAGAAGAAGGGAGCGCGACACCACTAGGAGAAGGTCTCACGCCCCCCAGACGCGCGCGGGTCGGGGCTGCTCGTGCATGTCGGCCCGGATGTAGTCTTCCACTGCCAGTTGCGGATCTCCGGCAGGTCTTCGCCGCATTTCTCGATGTATTGCCTGTGCTCCAGCAACTTGTTCTCGAGCTGCTGCTTCAGATGAAGGCCTTTTGCACCGGTCTGCGGCAGTCGGTCGATGGTGTCCATCACGAGGTGGAAGCGATCCAGGTCGTTCAGCACGGTCATGTCGAAGGGCGTGGTGATGGTGCCCTCCTCCTTGTAGCCGCGGACGTGGATGTTGTCGTGGTTGGTGCGCCGGTAGGTCAGCCGATGAATCAACCACGGGTAGGCGTGGAACGCGAAGATGACCGGCTTGTCCCGGGCTCCGAGCTCGCCTCGACCTCGTAGCCTGGGCGACCCCGCCCGCTGAAGGGGTAGCTGAGCAGGATCCGTAGCACCCACTCGAGGCGCCGCTGCGGGTCGCGCGTCAGCAGCCGGGCGATGCCTCGCGGCAGGGCCACCCCGCGCTCGTACACCTTCCAGGCGACGTCGGCGACGAGCTCCATCGCGTACTCTCGCTCGAGCCCCGCATCGCGCAACGCGCGGTAGGCCGCGACCGTGAGCACGGCGAAGAGCACGTTCTGGCGGTTGCCGCGGGCGGGGATCTGCTCCAACCGGGCCTCCGGGAGCATCTCGTCCACGAGCTGCCACGCGCGTGCCAGGATCGCATCGACCTCGTGAGCCAGCAGGCGCCCGCGCTCGGGACGGCTCCGGTCCCACATCCGGCCCCTCAGGGCCTGCCGGACCGCCCGCCGGGCCTCGCGGCGCAAGAGAGCCCGAATCATCTGCATCGCCGCTTCACCTTCCGAGATCCTGCCGACGAACGGCAACAATCCACGTGCCGGGGCATTCGGGTCGACCGCTCGGCACAACCCGGCTCGATCGACTCGACACCGTCAGGCTCGCAGGCAACCTAGGCTGGACGGTTGACCGTCGATATCCCGGCATCCACGGGAACCCCGCTCCGATTCGACGACGATCGTCGCGGCGGCCATCGGCATCTAGCCGCCTTGCTGTGAGCCTGGTTCGGACTGCGCACGGGGCCATGCCTGGGCGGCTTCGTCTCGCGCGGTCCGGAATCGTGCGCGTGCGCCGTCGTGAATCGCCGCGGTGTCGCGCGCTTCCTCCGGCGCGACGAGTCCGACCATGCGGCCGAAGTCCTCGAGGGCGTCGAGCACGTTGCTGCCCAGCGCCACGCCGCCGCCGCCGGCACCCTCGACCGCCGACTCCCCGGCGCCGATCAGATCACCGTGAACGACTCCATCGATGATGCCGACGGCACCTCCAACGATCGCATTCCCCATCCCCCAAACGACATCGCCGCCACGACCGAGCCGCGAGAAGGGGAGCTCCAGCAGCGCAAGTAGCCTACTCGAGCGATCGAATACGGGATCGTCGAACCGGCCGCCGAAGAGCAGCGTGAGGGGCCGCGAGCGCTCCGGCGACGTCGCGACCATGGCTCCGCGTTGGATGACCCCCTCGTGAACATCCATCGAGACGACCAGGTCGAGGTGGTCCACTCCGAGGCTGGCTCGCTGCGTTGCGTCGACGTAGCCGGGGAAGGAGTCGAGGTCGATTCCGGTCAGGGCGACGTGCGCGACGAACGTAGGCCCCCGGCTGCTGGACGACATCGACCAGTGGACGACCGAAAGCGGCGCGGGCTCGCGGTCAGGCTGCTCGAGGGCCGCATCGATGGTGATCTGTCCGAACCGGTCGACGCGAACGCCGCTGCCCGTCTGCATGTCGAGGACCGCGGCCTCGACGTCCAGGATACGGAGCGACACCCCGTTCGTGCGGTCGTCCCACTCGACTGTCCCCCCACGAACGATGACCTCTTCCCACAGGATCGCCGGCCTTGGCGCCGCCCGGCTGCCCTTCCCCCGCTCGAGGATCCTGCCGGCGTTCGTGCGCCCATCGGCTCCGAGATGCAAACGGATGACTGGATCGTCGAAGACGACGCGTTCGAAGATGGTGCGCCCCTCGTAGAGCGGAAGAAGCGAGACCCGCACTTTCACACGCTTCGCGGTCAGGACTTCCTCCTTCCCATCGAAGACGTGAACACCGTGAAACTCTGCCGCGCCATCTACGATGAACACGTCTCGCCGTTCGGCTGTCACCGTCAACCCGTAATTCGCCAGCAGCCGCGGCACGAGCCTGGTGTGGACGTACCACGGTGTTGCGAACCAGGAAGCGGCGGCGATCGCAGCGAGCACCGCGCAGGCGACGAGCCCAGAGCGGGCCCAGCGAGACCGTCTCGCAAACCATCCCCGGGTCGAAGCGTTGGCCTGGCTCATGATTTCGCCGATCCGAGCGGAGCCGGATTGGCGCCAGGAGAAGCAGCAGTGCCCCGGGGATCAGCAACCCGAAGTACGCGGCATCCGCCCGAGACGCAATCCCCGCTTCGGCAAGGCATCACCACGATCACCGGCGATCTTGCTTGTGGCAACGACCGCGCCACTCGACAACGATATGCAGGGGAAGAATGCGGCGCACTGCTTCGATCGCGGGCGAGTGAACCGGACCGGTGTCATACGCCTTCTCGGCGGAGTCCTTCTTCTCCATGGGTCCTTCTCCTTTCGGAGCCAGAACCCTCTCTTAGTTCACCCTTCGATTTGGTCCAAACTCAGCTGACGGGAAACAGGACGGCGTCGACGAGCGGGTTCCACCTCTTGTGCTGGCGCGACGGAAGTACGCGCGTGTCAGCTCGGGGACGTGGCAAACGTGAATGGGGCTGTAATTCGCGGAGCCCGCTCGCTTCGATGTGATTCCCGTGGGCGGGAGGCTGGCGCCGGAATCAAAACTTCTCGGCCCAGATCGAAGGACAGCGGGCGCTATCGGCGGTAGCGCCGGTAACCCCATCCGCCGCCACCGAGCAGGAACACCACCAACAGCACGATCAATAGAGTCGACATGCGCATACCTCCGCGTTTGAATTCCATTCGATCCTAGCGGGATCCCGAGATTGCCCATATTCCGAAATCCAGGGATTCCACGCGCTGGAAGTGCGGTTTCGAGGAGGTTGCTGCCGGCCGGTCCGTCTCGAGGCGCGCCCGCCACCGGGAGGCACATCCGATGCGACCGGACGAGCGATCGCCTGCTCGATCGATCCCCCCCTGGATCGAGGCCCTCTCGGATCCCCGCTTTCAGCGCGCGATATCCCTCGGTTCGGGGACACCGGCACGCTGCCTCCCAGGGCTAGGCTCCAAGTGCATGATCCCCCCAGTTTGCCGCCGGCGGCGAACCACACGAGAGGAATAGAAATGAAGAGAGTCTGGATGTTCGGGATAGCGAGTGCTGCGATGATCTCCCTTGCCACGCTGGCTTCGCCGGCGTCGGCCGCACCGACGGTGTGCAAGCTGACGTACTCGCTCGCAGGGTGGTCGGCGGTCTACTCGACGGCGAGCGGCAGCGGAAATATCACCTGCGACAATGGCCAGTCGGAACGCGTCTCCCTCGAGGCGACAGGCGGTGGCGTCACGGCCGGGAAGTCCAAGATCACCGACGGCCACGGCAGCTTCTCGGAGGTCGGTGACATCAGCGAACTCTTCGGGAGCTACGCCTCTGCGGACGTTCATGCCGGGGCGATCGACTCGGCGGCTGCGCAGGTGGTCACCAAGGGCACCGTGTCGCTGGCGTTCTCGGGTACCGGCAAGGGCATCGACATCGGCCTGACGTTCGGGGCGTTCACCATCGAGAAGCAGAGTGCCAACAAGCAGTAGAAGTAGGCCGACCCGCGCGGGCAGACGGCCTGGCTCGAGACCGAAGCGCTCAGTCGTCGATGAAGCGCTCTCGCAGCTGCTTGACCTGGCCCTGGGAGCACACCACGTACAGCGTGTCGTGCTCGCGGATCCGGGTCTCGCCCCCGGCCAGCTCCGCCTCGCCCTCGCGCGTGACGGCCAGAACCTTCACGCCGTCGGGCAGCCGGAGGTCGACGACCGTGCCCTCCTCGCTCTTCCGCGCGGCGAAGCAGAAGAAGCGGATGCCCGTCTTCATGAGCGGCGCCAGATCTACGCTCTCGATGCCCGCGACGCGATCCATCACCGAGTTGGCGGTCTCCTGGTTGGGGATGAGGACATCCTCCAGGCCCAGCTCGGCGCAGAGTCCACCGAAGTCGGAGTCCTCGATCATGGCCACGACCCGGTCGAAGCCGAGGCGTTTGCCCGCCAGGGCGGCCAGAATATTGTCCTGGTCACTCCCGGTCATGCAGAAGAGGAAATCCGTGTTGCCGGGGCCGAGCTCGGACAACACCGCGGGCCGGCTGCCGTCCCCATGGACGAGGCCGCAGTCGAGGTCCATCTCCTCGAGCGCGTTCAGCCGCTCCTCTCCTCCTTCGACGATCACGACTTCGTGTCCGTTCGCGAGCAAGGAGCGCGCCGACTCGACCACCTGGCCGGTCGACCCGATGAAGACGATGCGCATCACGAACTCCTCCGGCGCCCGAGCCAGGTGGAGGGACGCAAGAGGACGATGAACGCCACCACCTCCACGCGCCCCATGAGCATGTCGAGCGACAGCACTCCTTTGAGGAAGGCCGGGAGCTCCGCGCTGGTGATCCCCGCCGAGAGCCCCACGGTTCCCACTGCCGACACCACCTCGAAGAGGCTGTCGAGCGGAGCATAGCCGTAGGTGAGAAAGGCGAGCCACGACAGCGCGACCACGATCCCGTAGGCGGAGACCACGCCCACGACCCACTGGACCTCGTCGGGCGAGACGGGGTCGCCGCCCAGCCGCAGGCTTGCACGTCCGGAGCGGAGGATGGAGATCCGGTCGAGCAGTAGCCCCAGGATTCGCAGGCAGACCAGCAAGCGGAAGATCTTGATGCCGCCGGCCGTCGAGCCGAGCCCGCCTCCCACGAACATGGAGGCGATCACGATGAGCTTCGATCCCGGCGCGAGCTCCGCCATCGCGATGCTGGAGAAGCCCGCGGTCGTCTGGGCCGAGATCGCGGTGACGGCGAGATCCGCGAGCGGGACAGACCCGTCGGAGGAGAGCCACTGAACCCCGGCGAGGGCGGCGACACTCAGCGCGCACAGGAGCGCCAGGCTGCGCAGTTGGGGATCCGACAGGATCCGCCGAGGGTGCCGGTAGAGCGTGCGGTAGTAGAGCGAGAACGGCACGGCCCCCGCGAAGCAGAGCGCCAGGATGGTCGCGCGGACGCGGCCCGGAAAGACAGCCAGGCTGCCGTCATGGCTCGCGAAGCCACCGGTCGAGACCGAGGCGAACGCGTGGAGCGTGGCATCGAAGGCGCCCACGCCGAGCGCGACCAGGGCGCCGATCCCGAGCAGCGTGAGCGCCAGATAGGTCACCAGCACCCGCCGGGCGTGGGCGCGAGTACCCCCTACCACGTCGGCGACCTCCCGCGGGTCGAAGCCCATTTGTTTTGCCGAGACGCCGGGCGTCACGATCAGCGCAAGGGCCAACACGAGAACGCCGAGCCCGCCGATCCATTGGAGCCAGGCGCGAGTGAACAGCAGGCCCGCCGGCGCATCCTCGACGGAGGCCAGCACGCTCAGACCCGTCGTGGTCGTTCCGGACACGGCCTCGAGCCAGGCGTCCAGCGGGGTCATCCCGTAGGCGGTGAGGGGGATCGCTCCGGCGAACGACGCGATCCCGAACACGAGCGCGGTCAGGACGAGGGCCTCGTTGCGCTGGAGCTCCGCGCGGCGGCCCGCTTTCCAGCCGAGCGCCCCGAGCCCGACGAGCCCCCCGACCACAGCGAGGTTGTAGAGCGCCACATCCGGTCGACCGCTTGCCCAGGCGAACGCCGCGGGCACGCAGGTCAGGACCCCCAGTGGGACCAGCAACAGGCCCAGGTAGTGCGCGAGCACTGTGATGCGGGCCGCGAAGCGCAGACTCCGAAGGGAGCGGGAGCCGCTCGGCATGGAGTCGTCAGTCCCTGCTCGCGTTCGAGCGAGTGCGATTCAGGACAGAGCCTCTCGGGCGACCGCAGGGCGACTCGAGCGTCGGCCCAAGCACAGGGAGGCGAAGCCGGGCGAATTTCACCACCGGGCCAGGTCTTCTTGGGCACCAGCAGCGGAATCGCGGCAATCTTGATTGCGCTCACACCACATCACCTCTTGCACCGAGACCCGGTCCGTACGCAGCGGAGCCGGGGCCTCGTCATCCCAGAGGCTTTCGACCCTGGATGACACGAACCAGGATCACCACGAGCGCAATGACCAGGAGGATGTGAATCAATCCTCCCATCGTGTACGAAGTAAACAGACCAGCCAGCCACAAGATGATCAAGATGATTACAATGGTTTCCAGCATTCAAGTCTCCTCTACTCGCCGCGATGCGCGATTCGCCGTCACCCGCCCCCAGCGAGCAGCGCGGGCGGCGCTGGGTCCTGGTCTCGAAGCCTCAGTCGAGCGCGTCCTTCACGTCATCGATGACCTCCTCGGCCTTCTTCTTGACCTTCTCGACGGCCTGCTTGAGCTTCCCGGCTGCCTGGTCGGCTTGCCCCTCCCGCTTCAACTTCTCGTCATCGGTCAGTGCCCCCGCAGCTTCCTTCACGCGTCCCTTCGCTTCGTCGGACTTTCCACTCGCCATGGCTGATCCCCTTTCTTTGTGTTGTTTCACTCTAGCTGACGTGACTTTGTGTCGCGATGAGCGACGACGGACGAGTGCCCGCTTCGGGCATGGGGCGTCGTGCCCCCCCCTGTGTGTCAGAACGCCGCATCGGTCGTTCTCGCGAGCTCGTCGGACTCGCCGTGCAAGAAGCGCGGTGGGAAGGGTCTAAACTGAAGACGATGAGATCATTACCTTCGCACGAATCGGACTCGAATTGGGCGCAAATCAAGCCGCGTGCGCTCCGCATCGATGGCGACCGGGTGGCCTACCGAGCCGCCGGCAAGGGCCCGCTGCTGCTGCTCGTGCACGGCATGGCGGGTAGCTCCGAGACGTGGAGGCACGTCCTGCCCGCGCTGGCCGAGCGGTTCACGGTGCTGGCCCCCGATCTGCTCGGGCAGGGGCAGTCCGACAAACCCCGCGGCGACTACTCGCTCGGCGCCCATGCCAACACGCTGCGCGACCTGATGGACGCGCTCGAGCACGAGCGAGCCACAGTCGTCGGCCAGTCGCTCGGAGGCGGGGTGGCCATGCAGTTTGCGTATCAGTTCCCGGAGCGCTGCGAGCGCCTGGTCCTGGTGGACAGCGGTGGCCTGGGCCGGGAGGTCACGTTCTACCTCCGGATGCTGAGCGTCCCCGGATTCGAGTCGGTGTTTCCGCTCGTCTGCTCGCCGCGGCTGCGAGACACCGGAAGCCGGGTCGCCTCGTGGCTCGGCGGCGTGGGCGTGCGGTGAGCGCCCTGAGCCGGCTGTGGTGGACTGCGCAGCTGCCGACATTGATCGTGTGGGGAACCCCCGCGCGATTCGTCGAGGTGCTCGTCGACTTCATCGCCTCTACGGAGTCGGCCCGACTGCCGCCGCATTCGACCCTGCCTGTGGACGAAGCCCCCTCGCCAGACTAGGCGCGACCCGAGAACGCCCGGTCCTTCTGCTGCGCATGCCGCGCCTCAACGCTGGCGCGTCTTCTTCCGGCTCGTCGCCTTCTTCGCCCGGGGGCGGCTCGCCGCTCGCCCGCGCTTCGGCTGGCGCGCCGCGTCGGGAACCAGGAAGCGTGCCACATCGGCCCAGAGCGCCTCGAAGCGTCGGCGGTCGAAGTTGCTCCCGGAGACGAGCCAGTCGACGTGGGGAAGAGCGTGCTCCGCGTCCCGGAAGTGGCCGAGGACGTCGAGGTGGTCGGCCACAGCGGCGTGGATGACCCGACCCCAGGCCTGGGAGAGCGTCGGCACGATGCCGTCGTTCGAGGCCGGGGACGGCAGCTCCCGGTAGGCGCGCCGCAGGACGCGTGCCTGGGCGGGGGCGAGTTGCGGCGAGACGCGCACCGGCGCCGCCTCGATGAGCCGGTAGAGCCCGCTGTAGAGGGCGTGCGTCACCTGCGCCGCCGGATCGATCCCCGCGTGGAGTGTCGCGCGAAGGCTCGGGGGCGCCGCCTGCCCGACCACCGCGCCGTAGCGGACGCCGGGACGCTGCAGCACCGAGGCATTGAAGACCTCCATCGCCTCGGGCGTCAGCTGGAGCATCAGAGCCTGGTCGCGGACCACGTCGCGCAACAGCTTCCGTACGGCCCGGCGACGTGCCGGCGTGAAGTCCTCGAGGAGCTTTCCGAAGAGCTCATCGAGCAGCTCGCTGCCCGCGACCAGACCGCCGAATCGCACGAAGAAGCTTCCCATCCAGAGCAGTGCAGCGATGGGCAGGTGGCCAAAGTGGAGCACGTAGATGGTGCTGAGCGACAGAAGCTGCATCAGCTTCTGGCCTTGCAGGGTGGTGAAGAACGACGCAATCGGCGTCCCGTGGTGAGGTGTCGAGACCGTGACGACCGTCCGCACGCGGGCCGCCAGTCGTTCCACGTCGAGCGCCGTCGGCAGCTCGACCCCCGGTGCGGTCAGCAAGCGCACGTCGAGTCCGCCGCTCGAGTGGCCGATCAGATGCAGCGGAGCGGCGCCGCGCTGGGCCGTCGCGTCGACCACCTCGGCCACCCGTGCGGCGCGATCCGGAAGCGATGCGGTGGGAGACGTCCTGACGATGTGGATGCGTGGGTCGAGCCCCGCCGCGGTGAGGCGCTCGGTGAGGAACCGCCTGACGTGCCCGAAGTAGGTGAGCTTCCCAAGGTGTTCGAAGCCGAGGAAGCCCGGAACCAGATAGATGTGATGCGTGCGCTCCATGTGTCTCCAACCCCGGATAGGGGGCACTATGATATCTCCGGTTTCCTCTTCGACTCGTCCCGAGCGTTCAGCAGATCGGCGAGGATCTCTTCCGCCGGGCGCGCCGGCCGCATTGGACGCACCTCCCCGAGGAAGGGCCAGACGGCGTCGCAGATTTCGTCCGGAAGCAAGGTCTCCAGGTACTCGAGCGCGGTCCCGCGCAGGCGCTCGTCGTCCTGGTGCAGCGCCTTGAAGGCGATTCGCATCGACTCGCGATCGAGGACCAGCGCGAGAATCGAGAATACGTGCTCGAAGCTGCGGTCGAACCGGTCGCGCAGCAGCCGGCCGATCAGGGCCGGCGAATCCTCCTCGTCCTCGTCCTCGTCCTCACCCTCGTCCTCCTCGAACTCCGGCGCGCGCTGGCTGGCCCAGACCTCCTTGCTCTGCGCAACCTCTTGCTCCACGATCGCGATGACGGTCTCGAGAGATATCGCGATGCCCGGCTCCGCACTCGTAATCTCCAGGAGCGCGCGGCCGCACGCGTAGCGCACTTCGAAGCGTTCGTCTTCGGTACCCCGAATCAGCGCATCGGCAGCCGCCTGCGTCGGGCAGGCCGACAGTACACGCGGGATACGCCGGCGGATATCGAAACCGACGCTGCGATCGCAGAGCGCGTCCGCGAGCTGTCCGGTGTTCCTTCGCGCGGTCTTCCGCAGCGCGCGAATCGCATCGAGATGAAACCTCCGGCTCTCGAGCAGTTGAATTGCAAGCGGAATCAACGGAGCCGCGAGTTCCGTCTTCGC